>Ga0114951_10000368_pt1 | contig 64283 bp, 55 predicted proteins | sample AM7aDNAmetaG_FD_88677 | JGI IMG/M metagenome (GOLD analysis project Ga0114951, IMG submission 88677) | Freshwater microbial communities from Finland to study Microbial Dark Matter (Phase II) - AM7a DNA metaG | ecosystem: Environmental > Aquatic > Freshwater > Lake | place: Finland: Lake Alinen...
CTTCGCTCGGCCTCCCTCCGTCCCGCACCCCCAGCCGGGCTGAAGAGGGTCGCAGACAACAAGCAACGAAGGGGACATTCTCTCGTGAGTTAACAAGGGGACATTTCTAAAGAGTTTTGACATGCGCGCGGCGTCGGGGCCGACTGTGGGCAAGGCGGAAGGCGGGCAGGATGCCCGCGCTTAACCCTCCACGCTCCACGACTCCTTATCCTGCCCATCCTGTTCATCCTGTCTTTTTTTCCATTCGTGCGTTTCGCGGACAGGCTGATGACTGCCGTTTTCCCACGGAATAGACCTTTCCGAGGACTGCGCTAGCGCAGCGATAGCGCAGTCCATTGGAAAACGCATATTTTGATACCCGGAAAACACACGTTTTGGGCTGGTTTTTCACTGCGCTAGCGCAGTGATTTTCCTTGCCCAAAAATCCCGATATGGCATGGCTATGGCCAGTTCTTTTTTTTGGGCGCAGTGTGCCCGCGGTTGGAGTCCCGCCTTCAGGCGGGCCGACTTCGGAACCCGACCGGCCAAAGCCGGGACACCAACAGCGGCGAAACAATGGTTTTCAAATGAGGACAGCAACTTGGATATTTCATACGCCCCGTAGCCGCCGACGCAAGTCGGCGGAAAGATGGCGGTCGGCGAAGTGTCCGCCGATCCATGTGTTTCCGGGTGCAGTCGAGCCGCAAGGTGGATCGCGACCTTCGGACGCGATGGCCGCAAGCCGGAGAAAGAGATCGCGCTTGAAATGTGAGATGCCCGCCTCAAGGGCCATGCTTTTGCTTCTCAACCGTCATCGCGTCCGGAGGTCGCAATCCACCTTTGGCCATGAGCCTTCAAACGCGTTTCAGTCAAAGCCAGTCAAAGTGGGTCAAAGTCAGTCAAAGCGATTCAGCCTATTGTTTTTTTACAACCGCATGACCCCCAATCCGGCTGAAATCCGGAAACCGAAGCCAACGGGCCGGCATCCATTCTGCCAGGAAATCGGAGTTCAACGGACGCGACTGCTCGTTCTACAGCTTACGGCGGAGTCATACAGGAGGTGCCGGTTTGAATGGACATGCGGCGGCAAGTGGCGTATGAAACGGCAAACCAAAGGAGTAATGACGATGAAAAACGTGAAACTGACCGTTGGAATTGCCGCCACCGTTCTCAGCGTGATGATCTCTGGTGCGATGGCTCAAGCCCCAGGACCCAATCCGGATGCCATTAACATCGAAAGCCCTTTCACGGGCGTTGTGGTCAACATCAACCCCATCGGATTGATCGTTAAGGCCGAAGTCAATTCGCCCAACGCTCCCGCCAACACCGCGAACAGCGGTGCCAGGAGCAAACTGGGGGCGAAGAGCATTCATTTTTCCACCAAGGGCGCGCGCATCACCCGCGGCGGCTGGCATCCCTGCGAGCTGAAAGACCTCCAAAGGGGCGACTCCGTCACCATCACGTTTGCGCCGCCCCCGGCGGGCGTTTCCAAGATTGCCGCCACCCAGGTGGACATCAACAAACCCATGTCCGCCGCCGACAAACTGCCGATCCTCGGCAAGCCGGGGAAGTTGATGTTCGAGGACGACTTTTCGCGCAATGAGATGCCGCCCAAGTGGAGGCTCGGAAAAGGGTTTTGGGAAATCCATAACGGCGCCGTCACGGCGGCGGAGAATCCCGAAGATCATCACGGCGCCTACGCCTACGTGGATCCGCGTTTCCCCTACAAGGACATCGTGGCGGAGTTTGACTTCAAGTTCGACGGCTCCACGGGCTGCCACTTCATGATGGAAGACAGCAACTACAAGGGATCTCATGCCGGGCACATCATCCGGGCCAGCATCACGCCCACGACGGCCAATGTGGCCGACTCCAAGTTCGGCGGGATGAAAAACGAAATCCACGACAAGATGCACGAATCCAGCACGACCGAGGAGGAAAAGAAGAAGCTCCAGGACAGCATCAAGGACAAGTCCGCCACCTACAAGATCAGCCTCGACCCAACCAAATGGCATCAAGGCCGCGTGGAGGTGGTCGGGGACGAGATGCTGCTAAGTATCGATGACCGGCCCGTGGCTTATATCAAATCCGAAGGCGTCAATCACCCGACCAAGAACATGATTGGCTTCACCGTCGCCGGTAAATCCGCGCAACTGGACAACCTGAAAGTCTGGGAGGCGACCGTCCGGCCCGACTGGCCCAAGAGCCGCTCCGATCTCCTGGCGGTGCTGCAGAAGCAGTAAGAACAACCCTCATGGCGGAACTCGCTCCCATCACCCGGCGAGGTTTTCTGACGCGAGCGGGCATGGCCGGCACGGCGCTCGCGATGTTGCCCCGGATCGGGTCTGCCCAGTCCTCCTCAAAACCGGCTGGCGAGACGGCGCTCGCGCTGGTGGGGGCTGCCCACAGTCACACCGGCGGCATCGTCAATGTCCTGAAGAACCACAAGGAAGTGAAGATCAAGTATGTCTGGGACCACAACCCCGAGCGGGGCAACAAGTGGTCCAACAAACTTGGCAGCCGGTTCATTTCCGATGACGAAACGGTTTGGGCCGATCCCGAGGTGCAGGGAGTGGTTATTTTCGCCGAGACCAGCCTGCATCGGCGTCTGGCGCTCGCGGCAGCCAAGGCCCACAAACACCTGTTTGTGGAAAAGCCGCTCGCGACGAACGGACAGGACGCGAGGGAGATCGCGCAAGCGATTGAGCGGGCTGGCGTTTTGTTCACGACCGGCTACGCCCAGCGGACAAGCCCGATCAATCTGTTCATCAAATCGCAGATTGAACAGGGCCACTTGGGAACCATCACCCGCGCCCGCGCCTCCGCCTGTCATGACGGTGTCCTGGACGGGAAGGTCAAATTCGACGGCGAGTATCATTGGTTTGTGGAACGCAAGCTCTCGGGTGTGGGCGGTTTTGGCGACTTGGGAACGCACGCCTTGGACCTGCTGATGTGGATGTTTGGCGATGTCCAGGAGGTGTGTGCGGACATCAAGCCGGTTTTGAAGCGTTACCCGGATTGCGACGAGTGCGGCGAAGGATTGGTGCGGTTCAAGAACGGCGTCACGGGCACCATCGCAGCGGGCTGGGTGGATGTGGCCAACCCGGTTTCGTTCCTGGTGTCGGGCACGCTCGGTCACGCCACGATCTTCAACAATCAATTGTATTTCAAAAGCAGCCAGGTGGCCGGGGCGGACGGAAACCAGCCGTGGACCGACCTGCCTTCCGCCACACCGCCGCCGTTGGAGGCGTTTGTGCAGACCGTGGAGGGCAAGACCGGTTTGCCGCTGGTCACGCCGCGCGAGGCCGCCGACCGGGTTCGTGTCATGGAGGCCCTGTATCGCTCATCGGCCGAACGCCGGTGGTTGGCGCCTCGATAGAAGACGGGGCGGCAAACATGGAGTGATCGTCAGGACGTTGGCCCCAAGAGGTTGCTTGAAGGTCGGGAGGCATGTGGCGGGTGGGACGCTTGCTAGGGAATTCCCCTATGCTAGCTTGAGGTTTTTACCTATAGACCAGCAACAAATCTGAGGATATTTTGCTTTTCGCGTCTGGTCATCTGAGAACGCGGAGGAGTTGACGTTGCAGTTTTCAGAATGAAGGAGACCGGCCTATGCAAAGGGATGCCCATCTTCTAAAGCCGACGTCCGAGGAAATCGCCCGTTTGGCCTACTTGATCTGGGACAAAGAAGGACGGCCGCAGGGTTGTGACGTGAAACACTGGTGCGAGGCGGAGTCGTTGTTGATGGCGGCCACGCGCAAGGAGTTGAAAAGGCTTCACGAGGCCACGACCCGCGAACATTTTCAGAACCCGAAAACGAGCCGAAGAGAATCCGACAATCGCATCCGACAGTTTGCGAGTGGAACCGCCGCATGAAATCACCAGGTTACCAGGCATGGATGAGCGCCAAGCCGTTGAATCCGCCTCCGGATCCGCTGCTGAAGAGCATTTATGCTCCGCGTCAAAGCCGCATGCTCACGGAGTTGATTTCACAGCTTCAAGTGCTCCGTTTCCGACACGACAATCCGCCAGCCAGACGAATCACTCGCCAGTAAACCCGCCATAGGGTGTAGAGCGATCCCCCACCTTCCCGGTTGCCCGCGCGGATCAATCTGGCCACCGGTCGTCCACCTCCGGTTCTTGCGCCGGCCCCGCGAGTATTTCTTTGGCCAGCCAGGTGACAAACTCCTCCGTTGCCCACAGGGTTGCATCCGCAGCCGCCTGGCATTGGAATAACGCAACGTCAATTTGCCTCAACAGGTCGGGCAGTTGATTGGATTTGGTATAGTATCCGCCCGCTCCCATCCTATACGCGCTGGCTTTGTGGCTGATCGAATCCAACGAGGTCATGATCCAAATCGGCACATGCTTCATGGCGGAGTCGCTCCGAAGGATGCGGCACACCTCCAGTCCCGCCATCCTCGGCAACATCAAGTCGAGCACGATCAAGTCCGGCCGGCAATGCGACGCCTCTTCCAGCCCGCTCAAGCCATCGAACGCGAGGATCGCTTCATACCCCTTCTGTTGCAGCCGATACTTCAATAACGCGGCGAAATCCGGTTCGTCCTCGATGACAAGAACCCGCTTTCGCTCCGTTACAGTTCCATGCATGCCCCCACCTTAAGGCCTCATGATGGCAAAACCGTGACGGTTGAGTGACAACGGTGTAATACCTGCTCCAACGATTGCTGCGCAGCGCCGCCGATGTCACCCCATTGTCACGCCAGGGCAATCAAGACGCCACAGAAGGCACCCAAGGTTTTCGGCGTCACGTTGTGAATAACACAAAGGAAAGGCAACGAGTCATGCACATGAATATGCAGCCGGTGAAACCCACGACCGACCACGTCGCGCGTTTGGCCTACTTGTTTTGGGAACAAGAAGGAAAACCTCAAGGGCGTGAAGTGGAACATTGGCTCCAGGCGAAGTCCATTTTAACGGTGGCGACTCAGGAAACATGGCCCGTGCGAATCGCAACGGATGTCAGCCGTTTGTCCAAACCGGCACACCCAAAGAAGAGTCATCGCCACGCCGGTGTTGCGGCCCGCCTGGCCGCGTGAGATTCCAACCACCGTCCGGCGCATGGAACACAAACGGAAGGACCGGTATGCCATGGAATCCGAACACCGTCTGAAAACGCTTTGCACTTCCACGAGTTTCGCCCGGTTTGTCCGGTGCTGCAACACCATGAACCGTCACTTCTTGCCGAACATTCTTGAGTTCCAAAGCCGTTTTCGTTCCTTGGGGTTGATCCAGCGAAATCAGCGGACGGGCGGCAGGAACCAGCAACGAAACCCGGTGATGAGAAAGGATGATCGTGAGCACGCGTGATGTGTCGAGGATGCCGCGCCGTTTTGGCGTCGAAGAGTGGCTCGGCATTGTTGTGATTATCGTCTTTGCCGCCATGGTGGCCATGTTCTGGGTGAGCTACTGATGCGGTGCAACGGGGTATTTCAACTCCGGCCGCGCTTGTCTCCATGCCAAACGATGTTCTCCGGTCCCACAACGCACCAGACCAAAAAATTGCACGTCGTTCAAGTTGCTGTTCTGATTTTTACATCAGTAACCACACTCTCGCGTCGTGCTGAACCAATATGGCACCAAACGAAAACTCCGCAAGCGGTGTGCTGCGGTAGGCATCATCCCTAGGTCACGACAGGATTCGGCCCTAGTGACCGGATTGTCTCTTGATCGTATCGTTCGAATCAGAACGGACGGTGGCGAGATAACGGGCGCGCGGCGGACAATGAAAACGCCGCCGAGGTCGAGCCACCAGGAGACGCGTATGAAAAGGATGAAGAAATCAATGCATGGCGCTCGCAGCCCGTTGACTTTGGGCGAACTGGTGACATTGGCGTATGATGTCACCTCCGATCGTGCGACGGCGGCGAAACTGCTCAGCACGTTGCTGGAAGGGCGGGCGGTTCACTTGAGACGCCACGTGAACTCCGGACGGTGAATCTGCAGATAAGTCCGCGGGATAGCCGTTTCGGGAATTGGCTTTTGCGACATTCGATCGTTTGAACCGGATGCCGGAGAGGAACACGGAGAGATGAGCACTTTTGTCGGAATTTTGCTGGTTTTGTCCATGGGATTCAGTGCCTGGTGCCTGCGATTATGCACAACGGAGGGTTGGCCGATGACCCGCGTCTGCATGAGTGAAAGTCCTCAGTTCCAGCGGTAAAAGGGGGCGGCTGCTGGTCCGCTGGAAGCGAAGGAGAATATTCTTCTAGTAGGGCTGTTCGTCGTCATGTTAGCTTGGGAAGATGAAGACGAGCTATATCACGATCCTCGTTCTAATCGTATTAGCCGCCACGACCCTCAGCTACATGCAAGGATGGGTTCATCCAACAAATGGCGCCCACCAACTGTCATACATAGCTGCTGCGCTGTTTGCCGTCGTGGCGGTGGTGATTATTCGCAAACGCAAGAAGCAATCCTCCCCGCCGCCGCCGTAACGGCTAGAGCATTATGCGCGGGGGCGCGATGTTGCAGCGGGGTTGATATCCAGCCTCAATGCTGCTGGTTTGCCGCCGCCGGGTGATTTCCTTTGTGTTCTTCGTTGGCATGCGTCCGTTGCTTGGGGGAAACAATCAACAGTCGGGATGAAACGGGCAAGAGGTGTGCCGTTGACAGGTTCCGCAGACCGATTACGATCAAGTCCATGAAGAACAAATGCCATCGGCTCATGGGTTTGATCACTTTCGGTTTCCTGGGGCTTGCGAGCCTTCCCTTGTATGGCGCGGACGGCCCTTACCATTGGATCAAGGACATCCCGGTTGGAGGCGAGGGCGGGTGGGATTACCTGTCGGTGGATGAAGCCGGACGCCGGCTGTATGTGACCCACGCCACGAAAGTGGTCGTCATTGACCTCAACAAGGATGAGGTTGTCGGGGAGATCGGCGACACGCCCGGACCGCATGGTTTCGCGCTGGCGCCCCGGCTGCAACGCGGCTTCTCCAGCAACGGGAAGGAGAACAAAGTGAGCATCGTGGACTTGGCCACTTTGAAAACCCTGTCGAAGGTGGAGACGGGGCCAAACCCGGACGCCATCCTGTTCGAGCCGGTGCAGGAGGAAGTTTACGCGTTCAATGGACGTGGCAAGTCGGTAACGGTTTTTGAGGCGGCTTCCGGCAAGGTGGTCGCCACCATTCCCTTGCCGGGCAAACCCGAATTTGCGGCGGCTGATCCCAAGGCCGGGCGGGTTTACTGCAATCTCGAAGACAAGAGCGAAGTGGCCGTGATTGACATAAAGACACACCAGGTCGTCCAATGCTGGCCCATTGCGCCCGGCGAGGAAGCTTCGGGCATGGCGTTTGACGCGGAACATCACCGGCTCTTTCTCGGCTGCGCCAACCAGAAGATGGTGATGATGGACAGCGCCACCGGCAAAGTCGTGACCACGGTGCCCATTGGCCAGAGAGTGGACGCCAATGCGTTTGATCCCGGCACCCAACTCGTCTTCAACTCGAACGGCGATGGGACCGTCACGGTTGCCCGCGAAGAATCGCCGGAAAAACTTGTGGTGGTGCAAAACCTGAAGACTGAACGCGGCGCCAAAACGATGGCGCTCGATCCGAAGACCCACAGGATTTACCTCGCGTCCGCCAAATTCGAGCCATTGCCCACGCCGGTGCCGGGCGCGCCCCGGCAGCGCCCCAAGATCGTCCCCGGCACTTTCAAAATTCTGGTTTACGGAATGGAACCAAGCCCGGAGCGTTGATCATTGGTTTGGCGCATGGTTTTTTTCTGTCCACTGAGAAGAACAGTGTTTTTCGCGGCGTCCGTATTCTGCGGCGTTCTGATGGCGGCAGAGCCGCAGGTGAGGGTCTTCAAGACGAGCGAACTTGGTCTTTCGACCAATAGCGGCAAGGACGAGTCGCAGGCGTTTGCCGAGGCCATCAAGACGGTCATCGCCAGTGGAGTCCCCGCAGATCTGTTGTTGGAGAAGGGCGTATACAAAATAGCCGGTCCGGGGATCAACCCGGCGAACCCGGATTTCAACTACGCGCTCGGCATCAACAAGGGCAGAGGCTTCACCTTGAGAGGAGCCGGCAAGGATACCAGACTGGTCGTCACTAAACCGCAACTCGGTCTTTTCAGCGCCAACGATTGCGAGGGACTCGCGTTCAAAGCTTTCTCTGTTGACTACGAGCCCGTGGGCTTCACGCAAGGAACAATCCAGACTGCCGACCCGGAAAGCGGCACCTACACGCTTCAGGTTGACAAGGGCTTCCCAGAATTGGACTCGGCGGTGGTGTTTCCAAAAGAGAAGGCGCGACTCGGGCGCGGCGTGACGTATACACCACGGACGCTGCCCGACGGTAGCACTGTGATGGATAATGCCGGCACAGGCCAAGCCACAGCGATCGAGAAGCTGAGCGATGGTCTCTGGCGCATCGGGATGGGGCCGTATTGGTTTGAAAACCCGAAGACCTGGACTCACAAGTTTCAATGGTCGAAATGGCATCTTCTGCCCGGAACGCGCAACCTCATACAAAGCTCGCCGATGGCCGGTGCGGTATGGGTGGCCAACTGCAAGGACATCACATTCGAGAATGTCACCTTCTACATGAGTCCGTCCGTGGCGGTAAGGGTTTATTACAGCGACGGTGTCACAGTGCGGGGTTGCGCGGCGAAGATCCTCGAAGGCTCGGGCCGGTTGCAGTCAACCAACGCCGATGTTCTGCACTTCGCTGCTGTTCGCGGACCAATACTCATAGAGAACTGCCGTTTCGAAGACCAGTCGGACGACCACATCAACATTCATGAGCCGTTGGAGAATGTGATGGCCAATCCTGCCCCGGACCGGCTGGTGCTGAACGGCGGGGCGCGGACCTACCGCGAAGGCGACAAGCTGTATATCGTTGACCAGATCCACAAAACTCTTCGCTGCAAGACGGAAGTGAAGAAGGTGGAGAAGTTCGGCGAGAAGAATTACCTCATCACCATCGCCAACCCGGTGTCCGAACTTGTGCTTTTTCGTCCCGAGCGCGACCAAGGAGGGAAGGTGGGAGAAACGCGCTGCGACATCGTATGGAACATCAGCCGCGCCAGCGGGCCGACCATCATCCGCAACAACTACTTCAGGAATGGCGGCTCGGTGCTGCCCAATCTTGTCGGCGGACTCATTGAGAACAACGTCTTCGAGAACAACGGCGGCTCCTGCGCATTAAGGATGGGATACACCACGAGTATTTACAGCGAAGGGCCCTCAGCCTCGGACATCATCATCAGGAACAATACATTCCGCAATCAGTCGCGGGTGCCGAATAACTTTCCCGTAATCTCGGCGCACTACTGGCCGACGAATCCCAAGGGACGGCTCACGGGCAATCTCAAGATCGAAGGGAACAAGTTCATTGATTGCGGGACGACGGCCATCTACCTGAGGGCCGTCTCCAACGTGGCGATAACGAACAACCGCGTCGAGGCCAGGGAAAACACGCAAAGGGCGAAGAAGCTGGAATATTATCATCCCGATTCCTCCGGCGAGGGCGAAGGCTATCCGACGGTCTTCCTCGACAACTGCGACAATGTCGTGGTGGACCATCTGACGGTCCGCGACAGCGGAGCCAGGACGGCGTTGATGATTGGCAAGAATGCCGATCCCGGCGACAAGGGCGTGACCGTTGCCAATCTCAAGGCTGTATTAGGCAAGGGGGCATCGGAGATCATGGATTTGCGCAAGGCCAAGTGAACTTTCCCCTGCCGCGAGAAGACAGGCGGCTGCGGTTGGATAATCGCGGCAAAACGCTTGATCCTCCTGGTGCCGCTGCTGTGATTATCAAGGCGTTGTGGCGGAGGTTGCAGAAGAAGCAGAGAACTGGAACTAAAAAGCGATAAACATTCTATTCTGTCCTGATTTGCTGTAAACGGTATCGATGCTCACACATCTGGTTGAGGCCTTTATCGCTTTCTTCGTGGTTGTTGATCCCTTCGGCACGATTCCCCTGTTCTTGTTGTTAACCGCTGATTATACCGCAGCTCAACAAAGGCGAATTGCCATCAAATCAACGGTTGTCGCGGCTGGGATTCTCGTGTTCTTCATTGTCCTGGGGCAGTTCATTTTTGATCACATTGGGGTCAACCTATATGCGTTCAAGGCAGCGGGAGGTTGTATTCTTCTCATACTGTCGTTGCAGATGGTGATGGGATCTCATGCTCATCAGGATCCCCCCAACACTCAGCACACAGATATTTCAATTTTCCCAATTGCCCTGCCTTATATCGCAGGTCCCGCGACCATTATGGCCGTTATTCTGCAAACGGATAATAACCTGTATTCAGTTTATGAACAGGCGATGGTGACCTTGGTGTTGTTTGTCGTGCTGGGGATCAATTGTCTTTTCTTGTTGTTTGCGCCCGCAATCAATCGAGTGCTTGGCAAATCCGGCAACGATGTTCTCACTCGGGTGTTGGGGCTGATATTGGCGGCGATAGCAATGCAGTCGATATTCAGTGGAGTTGTTGGATTCTTTCACATCAAACTCAGCTAAGGCTGAATGTTATGGAGGACGGCTCCCGGGTAACTACCAGCAGGCCGCTGCCGTTCCGGGCTCAGAGTTTTCTTCGCATACAGCCTCCAACACCCAGTTCTTCAACAGCGATTCGGCCAGCATCTTTTTGAGCTCGCTGTTCTCCTGCTCAAGTTCTTTTAGTTGCCTGGCCTCGTTGACGTCCATCTGTCCAAACTGCCGCTTCCAACGATGAAAACTCACTTCCGAGATGTTGTGCTCTCGACACACCTCCAAGATCGCCCTGCCCCCATCGGCCTCCCTCAAGATCCGAATCTTGTCTTCCGTCGTATACCGCTTGCCTTTCATTTGGGTCCTTTCTCTCGGCCCAGACTAACACATCAGCTAGCTCGAAAAAGCGAAGTCACGTCAGTTCTGTACTGGATCAGTTTGCCGGGCCGCCGCCGTTTTCATCCGTCGCATTGGATCGGTTTGCTAAACACCGTTTTGATGGGGATGGACAAAACCCAAACCACCAGTCAACATGCACCGTAATCACAGACCACATACCAAAAGGAGAGAATCATGAGTGAGAAACTATCCCGCCGTCATTTCCTGAGCTCAACCGTCCTTGCCGCTGGAACTGCGGTCGTAACACAGCAAGCCTCAGCCCAAGCTGTTCCGACCGGGAAGATCAAAGTCATCGCTTTGAACGGAAGTCCACGCAAGGACAAGACGACGGTGGCTGCTCTGACCGTCGCCATGGAAGCGGCCAAAGCCGTGGCACCGGACCGAATCGAAGTCGAACTGGTCCATCTGGTCGATTACAATCTTTTCTCGTCAACGCGGGTCCTCGGCGATCTCGCCATCCCGGCGATCAACGGCAAGATTGAATTCGTCAAACTGGAGGAAAAACTCTCCGCGCCGGAGGTTCGGGGGATTTTGGTGGGCAGCCCGACGCACAACAGTTCGCCGAGTTCGCTCGTCACCCTCTTCTTCGGCCAGGTCCGCCACGGGAATGACAAGAATGGATGTCCGATCCTTGAAGGCAAACCGGCGGGTGCCCTGGCGTGCGGCGGCGGGCGCAACGGGGGACAGGAAAATGTGGTCAACGGGATCAATACGTATTTCTTCCATGAGAAGATGATCCTCGTTGGAACGGACAGCGGCCGAGTCGGCGCTCTGCTCTGGAACCAAAAGGACTCGATCGATGCAGATGAGTTCGGCAAGAAGCTCGCAGTTACACTCGGCCAGAGGGTTGCGAAAGCTGCCTTGTCCGCCCCGAAAAACCTGTTTGCGTGATTAACAATCGAGACTGATTTGCACCGCATAGTTTGAACGCCGAGTGGTAGACTCCGGCGACGGCTGATAGTTGCTGGATTTGATTTCTGGGAATTCAGCTTGCGGCCAACTTGACGACCGGTGGCTTGGAATGCAGCCAGCATTCCCCGAGGTGCCTACGGACTGATTGCGAATGAAGATAAGCGACCAGTGGGAGCAGTCGCCAAGTTAGCCGCAGAGTATCAATCCACACAGCCGATGCAAACCCGAAATCCATGCCGTAGTTCATGGCGTTCATGACGCAGATCGCTTCTTCTGCGGGGGGGGGTCAGGTGAAAGTGGAGAGCCGGACGAACGACAAAAATGAGCACGGCGTGTGATTTTCACATCAGCTTTTCAGCTTTCACGTCGTGCTATACGAAATGTGCCACCACAGGAGGATTATGCAAGGGGGGGGATGACAAACTGGAGATCGACGGGATAGGCAATGTCCCTATGCCAAAACGGGATTTTCACAAATAGCGATAGATTACCATGAGACTACGTTCATTTGCGTGGAGATAGAAAGTATGGTCCGAGGGCCAAAGGGCAGCTCGGGAATTCTGGTCCACGCCTCTTTTTTCTCTGACTGACCCAGTTTTACGGGACAATGAAGTTGCGGCCCGTCGTCGGATCCTTCACCGCCGAGCCGGGCGCGTAGCCGGTCACGTCCACCAACGGCCCGTTCGGATTCCATGGACTTCTGACGAGAGCGGGCCTTTCGGTGCGGATGCCATAAGGAATCGCTCCTCCCGATGGTGGCGGCAGGATCACGGCGAGACTTTGTTCGCGCAGGCTGCTGTTCCAGTAACCGAATGGCGTGCTTGGGTTCAACACTGGCTGGTAAAATGGCGGCGCGGGTATTGGGAACGTCACGAATTCATACACGCCAACCAGCGTGCGTGCGGGTATCATCGCGATGCCCTTCAAGAGGCCCAGCGTCCATCCTTCCGCTGCGCCGTGCCTGACGCTGGTGTCATAGATGTTGCCGGGCAGTTCCATGAATCCGCAGGTCATGCCAGCGAAACCGCGGGCCAGTTTATCCCCTGGCGACTGCGCCGCCGCCTCCCGTGGTCCTGCGAACACAAACACTGCTAGAGCAATGCCCAAAATCATCAACCACGTTTTCGTTTTCATTGTTGTGCCGTGTTTGACGTGCAGCAACCAGATCTATTCGACTCAATACAAGGCGTCGTGCAACAACCGCTGGGTGATTTCCTTCGTGTCCTTGGTCAATGTGAACCGGCCGCACATGAGGAACGATAAACGCTCAGGATGGGGTGGGCAAGGGGGCGGCCAGACTGCGGAGCCCCAAGAAAATCCGGTTGGTGGAGGTGAGGGGATTCGAACCCCTGACCTCCTCGTTGCGAACGAGGCGCTCTACCAACTGAGCTACACCCCCAACCGGGGCCAAGGACTCTTAGTGACGGACGGCCTGAATGCAAACAATTTTTTGTTGGTGCTGCAGCCGCCGGCATGGGGAGGCGGAACCCGTCCTGACATCGCAAGACTCTCTCTCGCATTGCGCCGGCGGCCACGCGGCAACCGGCTCATTTCGTTTCAAAGACAACGCTCCAGGATTTCGCGCAGTTCTGACCGGCTGAGCAGAATCGGATTGCCTTTCATGCTACTGGCGGCGGCGGCTTTTTCGACAAGCGCCGGGAAATGGCTGGGCTTGACGCCGTAGGCGCGCAGCGGCGCGATCTCCAACGACGCGCACAATTCGCTCACCCACACCACGCCGTCGTCTGTTGTCGCGCGGGAATCGCCAGTGAGAAGCTGCGCGACCTCGTCGTAGCGGCGCAACGTCTCGCTGCCGGGCCGGCGTCCGCGCAACGCGCGGAGGTTCACCTCCATCACGCGCGGGAGCAACGCCGCGCACACCGCCCCGTGCGGCGCCGGGAACATGCCGCCCAAGGGCGACGCAAAGCCGTGCACCGCGCCAAGACCGGCGTTGGCCAGCGAAAGCCCGCCGAGCAGGCTCGCCAGCGACATGTCTTCGCGTGCCGCCGCGTCGTCGCCGTGCTCGCAGGCGCGGCGCAGCGAACCCGCCACCAGCCGGATGCCCGCGCGGCAAAATGCGTCGGTCATCGGGTTGGCTTTCGCCGACACGAACGGCTCGACGAGTTGGCTGAGCGCGTCGAGGCCGCAATGCGCGGTGGCCTGGCGCGGCAGATCGCGCGTCAGCGTCGGGTCCACGATGGCGGCGCGCGGCAGGATGAACGGGCTGCGGAGGCTGACCTTGACGCGGTGGCGCGGTGAACCGATGACCGCGTTGCGCGTGACCTCCGCGCCGCTGCCGGCCGTGGTCGGGATGGCGATGCACGGCGCGGACGGCGCGGTGAGCGGTTTGCCGCGACCGATGACTTCGAGATAGTCCAGCAGGTCACCGCCGTTGGTGAGCAACGCGGCAATGGCCTTGGCCGCGTCGAGCGCGCTGCCGCCGCCGAAGCCGATCACGACGTCGCAGCGTTCGTCGCGGGCGCGCTGCGTGCCCTCGCGCACCGAAGCCGTTGTCGGTTCGCCTTCAATGGCAAACGTTGCGCACTTGACGCCTGCCGCGCGCAGTGTCGCGAGCAGCGGCTTGGCGCGCCGGGCCGTCTGTCCCGTTACCACCAGCGCGCGCTGGCCGAACGCCTTCGCGATCGGTCCCGCCTCGCGTAGCGTGCCGGGGCCGAAGAGGATGCGGGTGGCGGTGGCAAATTCAAAGTTCATCGTGGGTCACCAGCCGGCGTCGGGCGGAAAGACGTTGGCGAACTTCATGCTCGCGCGCGGCTCGGCCATCATCGGCGCCACCGCGTCGCGCCACGCCGCGTAGTGCGCGGTTTCCTTGTGCCTGGCCGGCGCGTCCGGCGTGCGATACGCCTCCACGAGGACGAACCGCGTCGGGTCGTCGTTCTGTTGGCAGACATCGAATCGCGCGATGCCCGGCTCCTGGATGCTGTGACGGGCGTTTTCCAACGAGGCTTGTTTGAAGGCGTCCACGCAATCGGATTTCACGTGGACGTGAACGTGAACAATCAACAGGCTCATGACGTGGAGTCTAACAAACTTCGCGAAGTCCGGCAAGCTTCATAGGCCGGCCGGCGCGCAACGCAGTGTTGCCACATCGCACCCGGCCAAGTAGTCTGTGGCAACAGAGGAATGACCGATGACTTCCTTGGAACATTCATACCAGCATTGCCAGCGCGTTGCCCGGAAACAGGCGAAGAATTTCTATTACTCGTTCTACGCGCTGCCCAAGGAGAAGCGCGATGCGATGTGCGCCATTTACGCGTTCTTCCGTTACTGCGACGACCTAAGCGATCACGTGCCAAGCGTCGAGGTGGCGCGCGAGAACCTGCGCCGATGGCGGCAGGCGCTCGACGAAGCCTACGCCGGCCAGACCGCGACCACGGTGGCGCATTCGGCGTTGGAGGAGGCGGCGCGCGCGATGCTGCCGGCGTTCGCCGACACGGTGCGGCGCTACCGTGTCCCGAAGGACTATTTCGCCGACTTGATCAGCGGCGCGGAGATGGACCTGGACAAGATGCGCTACGCGACGTTCGAGGAGCTTTACCGCTATTGCTACCGCGTGGCGTCGTGCGTGGGACTGACCGTGATTCACGTCTTCGGCTTCACCGACGAGAAGGCCAAGCAATACGCCGAGTGGTGCGGCGTCGCCTTCCAGCTCACCAACATCCTCCGCGACGTTCGCGAGGACGCTGAGATGGGGCGGATTTATCTGCCGCAGGAGGACCTCAAACGCTTCGGCGTAACGGAGGAGCAAATCCTGAAATGCCAGCCGCCGCCGGCGTTCGTGGATCTGATGAAATTCGAATCCGACCGGGCGCACGACTACTACGAGCGCTCGCATCCGTTGCTGTCGCTGATCCACGCCGATAGCCGCGCCACGCTGGTGGCGCTGATGGAGATTTACCGCGGGCTGCTGAAGAAGATCGAGCACCGCGAGTTTGACGTGTTCTCCGGAAGGATCTCGCTGCCGACTTGGAAAAAGCTGCTGATTGCGGCGAAGAGTTTGTTGTCCCGCCAATAACCGCCGGCACACAAGAAGGTGGGCGGGCCGCGAGCGCCGCCGTCGCCGCGAGGGGCTCAGTTTCGCCGGTTCTCTTGTTTCAAAAAAGCAGAGGTCAGGAGTGGCGCGCGTTTCTCCGACGGCATTTCGCCTTCGGCTTGAATCACGTCTTCGAAGCGGGTGAGCCGGATGCCGAGTTGGCGGAAGAGTTCCATGAGCCGCGGACTGAGCAACGCCGCGGTCTCGCTGGCGTGATTGTAATCCGGTTGCCAGCGACGGAGCACGGGGTCCTCGTCGCTGCCGGGATGAAAATAAATCTCCGTCACGCCCTCTTCGAGTTGCCGAAGCACCCGCGTCAAATAGATTTCGTCCATGTGGCCGCTTTGCAGCAAGCCATAGATCGCTTCCGGGTGGCGGAAGCCGGCGCGTTCAATCTTGGCCCGCAAGCCGATGCTCAGCGCCCAAAAGAAAAGCCCGCGCGCCAATTTGCTCACCAAAAAACGGCGGTCAATCAGCAGGTGCGAGTAGAGGTCCTCGCGCGGCACGCGCAGGAACCGGATGCCGTGCTCGCGGCCGAGTTGGGCGACGATGGAAAACACCACCGGATGCGCGTGGAGATGCATGTGGGTGTTGATGTGCGATGGCCGCAAACCGGTGGCGAGGAACTTCGCCATCTGCGCCCGCAGTTCGCACTCGACTTGCCGGCGGAGGCCGGGCACCAGGAAGAGTTTCAGGCCGAAGAGAAAGGGATTGTTGCGCAAGTTGCCGTCCGCGTCGGTCAACGAGGGGATTTCCGCGTGCGGCAACACCGCCCGCGCCTGCAGCAGGCTCAGATGCACGCCCACGCTCAAGCCGGGCGTCCGCTGCGCCATCTCGACGGCGTGTTCGAAAGCGAACCCGCACGGCATCAGGCTGGCGCTGGTGAGAAAGCCCTCGCGATAGGCGTAGATGATGCCCTCGTTCATCGTCCGGCTGTAACCGAAGTCATCGCCGGTAATGATCAATTGTTTCATCGCAGTTTGATCGCCCGTCCGTTGCGCATATCTAGCACCACCCGCGGTTTGTCTGTCGAGTGAAAATGAAACGCCAGCTCCTGTACGCCGCCGGCGTCGGCGCGCACGACTTCAGCCGTGAACCGCGGCATGTCAATGCGCGCACCCGCCCGCTGCGCCTCGGGGGCCGCCGGATAAATGTCCTCGATCAGACTGCGCATGAACCGGCCGCCCTCAATGCCCACTCGCAGCGTGTCCGGCCCGTCCCACCGCGTCCAGGTCTGCGTCGTTCCAATGTGGTCGGGCAGGCACTCGGCGAAGAATTTTTCCACCGCGCCGGGAGGCTCGGCGGAACTCAGCGGCAGGACTTTGGGGCGGATGGTCAGGACCTGGACGTCGAGCGTCGGGTCTTGATAGAGCAACGGCAGCATGAATTCCATATGAAACGCCGGCGGCCAGAGGTTCAGCAGGTAGAGCGACGAGCCGCGCGGCAGCGACGGCGCTTCCTGCCGGATTGACGCAATTTGCCGGCGCACGTAATTGGAGGGGAAGCCCCACATGACGTTCAGAAACATCGTCACCAAGGCGTAGCCCGTCACCGCTACGCCGACCGCGACCATTAACAGCCCGCGACGCGACAAGTTCAAGCGCGACCACCGCTGCGCCAGCCAGCCGGTGTCGTCGGCGCATTCCAGCAGCGCGCCCAGCATCAGACAGAAACCGAGCGACGGCACATAGAGAAACCGTTGCGCCACCAGCAGCGGGAACGTCGGCGCCAGGGTCAGCACGGTGAACAACGGAAAGAAACTCCAGCCACGCCGATGGCCGATCAACCGGCGCGTTCCAAACCACATCGCCGCCAGGACCGCCAGACACGCCGCCGCCACCGGCAACCCGCCGGCTTTCCCGATCAATTCACCCGGATCAATCGGAAACAACGGAAATGGTATCAGCAGGTGCAACAGTTCATACACCGTGTTGAAAAGGACAAACGGTGCGAACGTCGCCGATAACGGATTGTGCAAATAGTTGCCGCCTTCGTTCATGGCCGGCACGCCCGCAAACGTCCGGATGTGCATCAGCAAATAAAGCGCCGCCATGACCCAAAACGCAGCATGCCGCGCCGCCAGCTCGCCGGGCCGCGGCCGGCGTTCGCCCGCGGCGTGGGCGCGGTAAAACTCGTAAGCCAGAAGGACCGCCGGCAAAACGATGGCCGACTCCTTCGCGCAGAGGGCCGTCGCAAACGCGAGGACCGCGCCCGCGTATTGCCAGGGCCGGCGCTGCCGCAGCCACCAGCCAAAAGCCGCGAACGACGCCATGAAAAAACAACCCGTCGCCACGTCGGCGTTGGCCGCCACCCATTGCACCGCCTCGGCGTGACTCGGGTGCGCCGCGAAGATCAGCGCCACCGCCACCCAGCGGCGGGAAAACAGCAGCCGCGCAATCGCAAATACCGCCAGCGACGCCAGCGCGTGCAGGGCCACGTTGATGAGATGGTAGCCCCACGCATCGAGTCCGAACGCGGCGCCCGCCAGTTTGTAGAGGAGCGTCACCATCGGACGAAAAAACCCCTCGCCTTGGACGTGATGCAGCCGTTGTTCGTTGAACCAGTAAGCCTTGAAATCGTCGCCGCTGTATTGCCACGGCTGGAGCAAAGCCGACCACGGCGTCCTGGCCGCTTCGTGCAGGTGCCAGAAATCGTCTATCAGAAAATAATTGCCGAGCGAGTTGAAATAGGTGGCCATCGCCACCAATACGATCAGCAGCGAGGCCCAACGCTTGGACTGCACGCTGCGCTCGACGACACGCCTCACCATCAATCGGGCATCGGCCGCGCGCGGCAGCGGCTCGGCGATTGTTGAGGACGGCTTTGTTTCAGAAACATTGGAGGACGTCATCCCACACGCTTTCGGTGCCGGCACTTTAGAAAAGCCGCGCCCTCCTTGCCAAGCGCAATTCTAACAACCTTGTAATGAAGCCCGGAAGACAAACGCCCGGTGTCGGGATTTCAGCTTTCCCCGCCGAGCAACCACAACGCCGTCTTCGCGGCGCGCGGGAAAACGCAGGCGGCCGACTGCGACTCGATTGCCGCGCCGAGCAGCGTCGCCTCGTCGCGCTCGGCAATCGGCAGCGATTTCAGCAGCGTGCAGGCTTCGCTCAGGCACAGCGTCTGCCGGATTTCCGAGCGTTCGCCGACAACGCGCGCGAGGTGAAATGACGCCCGCGCCGATCCGGACGCCGCCGTGATGTCCACCGACATCAACCGGCCCGGCGCGACTTTATTCTCGGCCTGGGCGAGCAGTTCCACGCTCACCGCGCGTGATGCCGGATCGGTAAACTCCGCGCGCATGCCGTCCGGCGCGGGCTTGCGGGCGGCCGGCGTCCATCGCAGCTGCCCGGCGAGCCAGCCGGCCAGAAGCGCCGCGGGCAGCGTCGCCGTCGGCCCGCCATCCGGCGTCGCGTAATGCACCGTCACCGTCTCGATGCCGCGCAGCGCGTCGCGAAGCGGCGGCGGATCGAAAAACTGCGCCGTCATCTCACGCCAATGACACATTGCGTGCCAGACCACGACGGTGGCCTTGCCGGCGGCGCGTTCGCGCAGACAGAGCCGCAAACTCGGCGCGGCGCTGGTCGTCCGCAGCGCCGGACTCGCCAGCGGTTCCGCGTGAACGACCACGCGGTCGGCCAGCGCGCACAACGCGTCGAACAGTTCCATCTCCGTGTCCGCCGCCATCGCCCACCACAGCACCACCGGCACGTCCGGCTCCAGCAGCGGCCGCACCGCGCCCGGCACGCCGCCCGCGCCGCCCCGGCTGGTGTGGAGCGTGATGAGTTCGCTGCACACCTGCGGGTTGCCGGGCGATGGCAGGTGGCAAAGCGCCGTGACATCGGCGGAGAGACCGGCGTCGCCGCTGGCGGAGTCGAGTTGCACCCACAGCACGCGGCAGGGAAACCGCGCGCTGAGTTTTTGGAGCGTGTCGGCGTGCCAGGCGTTGTTGACGGCGTCGCCGACGACAAGAAGATTGGCGAGACAAACGCGTGTGACCGCCGCGCTGGCGCCGGCGCTCGCCTGTTCCGACGCGGGTTTCCACAGCGCCGCCAGTTCGCGCTCGATGGCCGCCGGCTCCACCGGCACGGGAATGCCGGCGAGGAACTGTTCGACCGTTGTGTTGTTCGTTGTCACCGTTTTAGCAGGCCGTGAAGCGTTTGCCGAATTGAACGCTCAACGCTCCACGCCTTCATTCACAATCTTCGCCATTTTGCGCCGGTTCCTTCCATCAGCCGGTCCGCTTCCGCCGGTCCCCAAGTGCCGGCGGCGTAGTTCGGAAATCCCGGCGGCGGCGATTGCCGCCAGCCGGCGAGGATCGAGTCCACGAACCGCCACGCGTGTTCCACCTCGTCGGCGCGCGTATACAGCGTCGAGTCGCCGAGCATCGCGTCGAGCAGCAGCCGTTCGTAAGCCTCCGGCGGCTGCTCGCCGAACGACGAGCCGTAGCGGAAATCCATCTTCACCGGCTGGAGCCGCACGCGCATGCCGGGCGCTTTTGCCTCGAAGGCGAGCGAGATGCCTTCGTCGGGCTGGATGCGCATCGCGAGCAGGTTGGCGTTCGGCGGGAGGCAGGCGCCGCCCTCGGCCGCGAAAAGTTGTGTCGGCGCGCTCTTGAACTGGATGGCGATCTCCGTAACGCGCTTCGGCAGCCGTTTTCCGACGCGCACGAAAAACGGCACGCCGGCCCAGCGCCACGTGTCGAGCCGCAGGCGCGCGGCCACGTAGGTTTCGGTGACCGAGCCGGGCGCGACCGCTTCTTCCTCGCGATAGCCCTTGACGGCCTTGCCGAGAAGCGTGCCGGGGCCGTATTGGCCGCGCACGACCTGCGCTGCGGCCTCGGCGGACGAGAGCGGCCGCAGCGCGCGCATCACCTTCGCCTTCTCGTCACGGATCGCGTCGGCTTCCATCGCCACGGGCGGTTCCATCGCCACCAGCGCGAGCAGTTGCATGATGTGGTTCTGCATCACGTCGCGGATGGCGCCGGCGGTGTCGTAGTAAGCGCCGCGCCGGCCTTCCATGCCAAGGTCCTCGGCGGCGGTGATCTGGACGTGCTCGATGTGCTGCTGGTTCCAGAGCGGCTCGAAGATGGCGTTGGCAAACCGCAGCGCGAGGATGTTCTGGACCGTCTCCTTGCCGAGATAGTGGTCAATGCGGAATGTCTGCCGCTCGTCCAGCACCGCGGCCGCCTCGCGGTTCAACGCCTGCGCCGAGGCGAGATCGCGTCCAAAGGGTTTCTCGATGACGACGCGCGTCCACGGACGCGCCGCCGCGGGGTCGGCGATGAGGCCCGCCGCGCCGAGATTCCCGATGATGATCGGAAAATAATCCGGCGACGTGGCGAGATAGAACAGCCGGCTGCCCCGCGTGCCGCGCCGGCGGTCCAGCTCGTCGAGCCGCTGCTTCAGCGACGCGTAGGCGGCCGGGTCGTCGAGATTGCCGGCGTGATACCCGATGGCCTGGCCGAAATCCTTCCACACCTCCGGCAGCGCCGGCTTCAGCCGCGAGTGCTGGTTGATCGCGTCGAGCATGTCCGCGCGGAACTGCTCGTCCGTCTTCGGCCGGCGCGCGAAACCGAGGATGGAGAACCCGGCCGGCAGCATGCCTTCGCGCGCGAGGTTGTAGAGCGCCGGCACCAGCTTGCGGCTTGTCAGGTCGCCGGTCGCGCCGAAAAGCACCACCACGCAAGGATCGGGCGCGGCGGCGCGCGGCATGGCTTCGCGCAAAGGATTGTCTTCGCTTGGCCCGGCGTCTCGTTCGCGAAGGCTTTCGGAGTTCATGTGCGGAATGTAGCAGACGTTCGTGCAACCGGCACGCGCGATTCGACAACACAGCGATGATGGACTTGCCGCGGCTTACTTCTTTTTCCCGCCGGTGGCCTGGTTGATGACAACGCGCTGGCGGGACTGGGGCGAGGACCATTTGCCTTCGGCCACGTCGGATTCGGTGAAGGCGGCCATGAGGATTTGCTTCTCGGCGGTGCGCGCGAAATCATAGATGAGATAAATCGTGCCGTCGGGGGCTTGCACGCCGTCGGGGTAGGAAACGCCGGCGCGCTCGTCAATCATCAGGCCGCCGCGCCATGTCTTGCCGTCGTCGTCGGAAAGGTGCGCGATGAGATGGGAGCGTTTCTTTTTGTCGGGCGGCTCGTGGGTAACGAGGAGCAGTTTGCCGGAGGCGAGGCGGCGGATGAAGAACCGCGAGTTGACGTGCGGGATGCCCGAGGGTTGGCCCTCGCTCCAGGTCTTGCCGCGGTCGGTGGAAACGCTTTCGCCGATGCCGTAAGCGGTTCGCACGAGCACCCAGAGGCTGCCGTCGCGCCGCTCGACGATCATGTGCTCGTCGAAGACGCGCTCCGGCACCTGCGCCTGGCCGCGAAGGCTCCACGTCGCGCCGTGGTCGGTGGAGCAGACGGCGTTCGCGCCGGTCTCGCCGCCGAGGTTGTGGGCGTAGGCCATGTTTTTGAGGCCGGAGGCGGGACGTTTCCAAACGGCGACGGGCAACAGCCACTCGCCGGTGGAGAGAACAACAGGCTTGTTCATCATGATGCCGTTGGCGATGCGGCGCGGCGCGGACCATTTCGGTTTTTCGTCGCCGGAGTTTTCCGTGGCGATGGCCCAGACGCCGGCGCGGCCGTCCCACCACGACACGCCCTGCGCCCAAAACAGCCAGAGCCGGCCTTGCGGGTCGTGCCAGAGACACGGGTCGAACGCGCGCACTGGCCCGGGCGGATCAATGACGAGTCTCAGCTTCGACCACGATTTGCCGTTGTCGCCGCTGGTGACGAGCACGACGAAGTTGTCGGGGCCTTCGCCGGTGCCGCCGCCATACCAGGTGGCCCAGAGGCGGCCGTTGGCGGCGCGCTCGATGCCGGGAATGCCCTGGAACGCGCGCACGCTGTCGGCGTATTGCGGGCCGAGGTCGTTGTTGACCATCGGCGGCTGGAGCGCGGGATCGGCGGCGATCTTCGCGCCGATTTCGTCGAGTTCCTTCATCGTGAAGCGAACGCTGACGATGAACGGCGACTCGCCGGCGATCCAGTGACCGTAGGTCGTCGTGACAAACGTGCCGTCGGGCAGCAGGTCCAGACCGGCATAAGTGCAGTCGGCGCCTTTGTGGTTGTCCATCAGCCGCACGCGATACTGCCCTTCGTGGCCGTGGACGATGTCGTCGTAGGTGCCGACCCATCCGACCCAATCGCCCCAAGTCGGGCTTTCATGCGCGGTGTCGCGAAACGTGATGAACAGCCGGCCGTCGGGCGCGTAGCGGGCGACATGGCGGTCGCCGGTGAGCGCTCCGGGCAGTTCGCGCGGCTCGCTCCACGTCTCGCCCTCGTCGTTGGAAAAAATGACGAACGAGTTGAACTGCCGGCTGTTCTCGCGCAGCAGCACAGCGAGCTGTTTGCCGTCGGGCGAACGCACCACGCCCGGCTCGCACAAGTGCGCGGGCGGATGCGATGCGATGGCAACGGGCTGGCCCCACGTCAGGCCACCGTCGGCGGAAATGGTTTTATAGACGGTGAAGACCGGCGGCTTCTGCGATTTGCCGTCGGCGCGGATGAACCGGCCGTCGTCGTGAAAGAGCGCCATGTAGTTGCCGTTCCTGAGCCGCTCGACGCTGGCCATCGTGACGACGCCGCCGAAGTCGCCGATCGGTTTCAGTTCGCTCCACGTCGCGCCGTCGTCCTCCGACACGGCCATGCGGATCGGGTAGAGGCCGGAGAACATGATGAGCCGTTTTTTGCCGGCGGCGTCCGCGACGCGGTGGAGCGTCGGCACTTCCTTCGACGTGGCCCAGCTTGCCGGCGTCGGCAACCGTCCGGACCACGTGCGCCCGCCGTCGGTGCTGCGCTTCATCACGACCGCGCCGCGGCCGTGGCCTTTCGGATAGACGGCGATCATGGTGCGGCCGTCTTCGAGCAACACCGTGGTCGGGTGGCCGAGATACTGGCCGGGTTCCTTGTCCACGATGACTTGCCGCTCCGTCTGGCTCGCGAGGTCAATCAGCGGGATGCTGTAGCCGCGCGGCGGCGATTGCGGCGACACCGCGGGAGTGGCGGCGAAGCCGGCGACGCTGGCAACGGCGAGCAGCAGGAGAAGAGAGACGTTCTTGATCAACCACTTGTGGCAAATGTTCATGTTCAATCTTCAAAGAAACTCCAAGAACCAATCTCCAAACTGTTGTTTGGAGCTCGGAGTTTGGAATTGTTACTTCTTTGCTCTTGCTGCGCGATCCGGCCGCGACAGCCAACCGCCGCTTTACTTCGCGCCAGCCGGCCCGTAGCCCGCCTTCGGTTTGCCGTTGGCATCAAGCTTGTCACAGGCCCAGAGCAGGCCGCGCGTGACCAGGTCGAGATAGCGGGCGTCGGCGACGGTGATGTTGTTGTGGCCGATGGTCGTGCTGAAGACGCGGGTCTTGCCGTTGTAGGTGTTGGTCCACGCGACAACCCAGTTGGTTTCCTTCTCGGTGACTTCCCCGGTGCTCTTGTTCTTCTGCTTCGCAATCTGTTTGCCCATCGCGAGCGCATGGGCGTTGTCGAGGACCTTGATGTTGTTGTAGTGCTCCTCGTTGATGGTCACCCAATCGGCGAGGCCGCGCACGATGGGATGATTCTGGTCCACGAAACTGATGGCGATCGGCGCCTGCGGGCCGTGGCCGCTCGATTGAAGGCCGAGGTAGTCGAACCAAAGCGCGCGTTGCGAGCCGGGCGTGGTGGCTTCGTTGGGGTTGCCGATGCGGTAGCAATGCATCGCGCAATGAAGGTTCACGCCGGGGATGCCGTCGCGGTGCGGCTTGAGCACGCCTTCGATCACGGCGGGATCGGCGATGCCCGCGGCGCACTCATCGTGAATGATGACATCGTAGCCGGTGGCGTAGTCGGGCTTGCCGTAGAACGGGAACGGCGGTTTGACGCTCTTGTCCTCGGAATAAACGATGTCCACGACGACGTTGGCGCGCTCCTCGATGCCCTTCTTGAGAATGTCCTTCTGCGTCTTGTAGTCGTGGCAACAACCGCCGGCGATCAACAGCGCCTTGAGCGATTTCGGCGCGTCGGCGGCAAACACGGAGCTACACGCCTGGACGGCGACGAGGATGCAAATGCAAAGGAATCGGTTCACAGGATTGGGTCCTTTTCGTTTTTTCAGTTTTCTTTGGCGCTCTAACCATCGGCGCATCAAAACCGCGCCGGCGCGGTGGAGAAGACATTTTCCGGCGGCAAAACTCAAGCGGAAAGAAGACGCGCCGCGTTTTCTTGCGCGAGGTTTGGCGGCCATGTAGATTCCGCCTCCATGAAGGCGGTTTTTTTCAAGGAGCTTGGAGGACCGGAGAAGCTGCAGGCCGGTGACATGCCGGAGCCGAAGATCGGGCCGGACGAGGTGCTGGTGCGCGTGCGGGCGTGCGCGCTCAATCACCTGGACATCTGGGTGCGACAGGGGCTGGGCATCTCCATCGAAATGCCGCACATCAGCGGCAGCGACATCGCCGGCGAGGTGGCCGATGTCGGCGAAAACGTGAAGCATCTGCGCGCCGGCCAGCACGTGGTGATCGCGCCGGGAATCAGTTGCGGGCAGTGCGAACATTGCGTCAGCGGCAACGACAGCCAGTGCGCCGCCTTTGACATCATGGGCATGCGACGGCAGGGCGGCTACGCGGGATTCGCCAAGGCGCACGTCAAGGACGTGCATCCGGTGTCGGACCGGCTCGGCTTCGAGGAGTGGGCCGCGGTTCCGCTGGTGTTCCTGACGGCGTGGCACATGCTGGTGACGCGCGCCCGGCTCGCGCCAGGCGAAACCGTGCTGGTGCACGCCGCCGGCAGCGGCGTCGGGTCGGCGGCAATCCAGGTGGCCAAGCTCTGCGGCGCGCGCGTGTTGACGACGGCGGGCAGCGACGAGAAGCTCGATCTCGGCAAACGGCTCGGCGCGGACGTGTGCATCAACTACAACCGGGAGGATTTTTCGGCGCGAGTGATGAAGGAAACGGACGGGCACGGCGTGAACGTGGTCTTCGAGCACATCGGGGCGGAGATGTGGCCAAAGAATCTGCGCTGCCTGGCGCGCGGCGGGCGGATGGTGTTTTGCGGCACGACCGCCGGCGCGGATGCGCAGTTGAATGTCCGCCTGATGTATCTGTTCCAGCACGCGATCATCGGCTGTTACATGGGCGGCAAGCGGGAGTTCATCGAAGTGTTGAGGCAGGTCGAGGCCGGCAGGCTGCGGCCGGTGGTGGACCGGCGCTTTGCGCTGGCCGATGCGGCGCTCGCGCAGCAGCGAATGCTCGACCGAAAGAACCTCGGCAAGATTGTGCTGGTGATTTAGGAAATCGCGCCGGCGGAACGGCGAGGTTCGCGCTGGCCTCGGAGCCGTCGTGGCGTTAAGGTTCGCCCGATCAAACGAAAGGCAACATGGCGACCAACGAAGTCATCGTCCTCAAGCGGGATTGTCCGGCGGTCCAGATTCCGTCCGGCCACGCCAGCACGCTGTCGGCGGGCACCGAGGTGACCGTCACACAAACCCTCGGCGGCTACACCGTCTCGGCACGCGGCGCGCTGTATCTCATCGCGCCGAAAGACGCCGACGCGCTTGGATTCAGCCGGCCTGCGGAGGCGCCGAAAGTCGCCGGCGCGGCGGACGAAAAACTTTTCGAGCAGCAGGTCTGGGAGGCGCTGAAGAACTGTTACGACCCGGAGATTCCCGTCAACATTGTGGACCTCGGCTTGGTCTACGACATGCGCACGGCAACGCTGCCGCAGGGCGGCCGGCGCGTGGACGTAAAAATGACGCTGACCGCGCGCGGTTGCGGCATGGGGCCGGCCATCGCCGCCGACGCGAGGCAAAAGCTGCTCGACATCGCCGGCGTGGAGGACGCCACCGTCGAGTTGATCTGGGACCCGCCGTGGAATCCGTCCATGATTTCCCCCGAAGGCAAAAAACGGCTCGGCATGGGTTAACCGCGGCGAATGCGGCACCCTTTCTCGCTGAGATTCAACAAGACAACTTTACTCTTATGCAAATTCCAACACTTCCGTCATCCGTCGTTCTGCCGCGCGAACTCTCGCGCTTTGACGAACTGGTTTACAACCTCCACTGGACCTGGAGCGCCGCCGCGCGCGATTGTTTCGCGCTCGTCGAGCCGGCTCTTTGGACCGCCACCGGCAATCCCGTGGACCTGCTCCAATACGTGCCCGTCGCGCGCTGGCTGGAACTGGCGCGCGACGCGAAGTTCCTGCGGACTTACCGTGCCGCGCTGGCGGCGCTGGACGCCCACCTCGACGCGCCGGCCACGAGCGGCTACGACGCGCGCGGGCCGGTCGCTTACTTCTGCATGGAATACGGCTGGCACGAGTGCCTGCCGGTCATGAGCGGCGGCCTCGGCATCCTCGCCGGCGACCACACCAAGACCGCGAGCGACATCGGCCTGCCGTTCGTCGGCGTGGGCATGCTCTACCGCAGCGGCTTTTTCGTCCAGCAACTCGCGCCGGACGGTCGTCAGGTGAACATCTTTCCGTGCCACGACTTCAACCGCTGGCCTGTGCGCCCCGTCGCCGGCAGAAACGGACGCGAGTTGATCGTCGGCGTCGAGTTCCCCGACCGCGTCGTGCGCGCCAAGGTCTGGCTCGCGCAGGTCGGCCGTGTGCCCGTGCTGCTGCTCGACACCGACATCAGGCAAAACAGCGTCGGCGACCGCGCCATTACCAGCCAGCTTTACTGTCGCGGGCGGGAAGTGCGGCTCTGTCAGGAGCGGCTCATCGGCATCGGCGGCGTACGGGCGTTGCGCGCGCTCGGCATCGCTCCGGCAGCGTGGCATCTCAACGAAGGCCACTGCGTCTTCCTGCAAATCGAGCGGCTGCGCGAACTGAGGAAGCGCGGCGTGAAGTTCGACGAGGCGCGCCGGCGCATCGCGGCGAACACGGTGTTCACGACGCACACGCCGGTGCCGGCGGGCAACGAGCAGTTCGACCCGAAGCTGGTGGAAAAATATTTCACCGCCGATTGCCGCGGCCTCGGCATCCGGTTCCAGCAACTGCTCGCTCTCTCTCGCGAGTATCCAAAAACCGGCCCGGTGAACCTCACCGCGCTGGCGTTGCGCGTCTCGAGCTGGACCAACGGCGTGAGCAAGCTCAACGCGAAGGTTGAAAACGACGTGTGGCGGCATTTCTGGCGCGGCCGACCGGACCAGATCCAGGCGGTGACCAACGGCGTTCACGTGGACACATGGCTCGGCCCGGAGCTTACCGCTCTCTTCGACCGTTATGCCGGGCCCGACTGGAAGCGGAGCCTCTGCGACGCGGCGTTCTGGCGCGTGGCGATGGAGCGGATTCCCGACGCGGCGTTCTGGGCGGCGCACGTGAAGCAGAAGGCGCGGCTGGTGGATTTCTGCCGCGAGCGGACGGCGGCGATGCGCGCCCGCCACAGCGCGCCGCCGGAGGACGTGCGCGCGGCGATGACGTCGTTGCTCGACCCCGCCGCGTTGACGATCGGTTTCGCGCGGCGGTTTGCGCCTTACAAGCGGGCGGACCTTTTGTTCAGCGACCCGAAGCGGCTGCAGCGCATCGTCAGCCGCGCCGGCCGGCCGGTGCAGTTCGTGTTCGCCGGCAAGGCGCATCCCGAGGACGCTGGCGGGCAGGAAGTGCTGCGGCGCGTGTTCCAGTGGTGCGAACGGCCGGAGTTTCGCGGGCGGGTGGTGGTGTTGGAGGAATACGACATGGCCGTGGCACGGCGGCTTGTGCAGGGCGTGGACGTGTGGCTCAACAACCCGCAGCGCCCGCTCGAAGCCAGCGGCACCAGCGGCCAAAAGGCCGGCATCAACGGCGCGCCCAATTGCAGTGTGCTCGATGGCTGGTGGCCCGAAGCGTTCGATGGCAGCAACGGCTGGGACATCGGCGCCGGCAAGGAGTTCGCCGACGCCAAACGGCAGGCGCGCCACGACGCGGTGTCGCTCTACGAACTGCTCGAGCGCGACATCGTGCCGCGCTTCTACAAGGACCGCGCTGCGTGGATCGCGATGATGAAGGCAAGCATCGCCACGGTGCTGCCCCGGTTCAACAGCGAGCGAATGCTGCGCGACTACGTCGAGCAGGGTTATGCGCCGGCGGCCGGGCGGGTTTGACAACTCTCCGGAGCGGTGTAATTTTCCACCACATCGAAAGGAGAATGACCCATGAAGAGAATCGTTGGGATCGTCAGTGTGGTGGTCGCGTTCATAACCCTGATCGGCTGCGGCGGAAGCCCGGCCTCGCGCGTGGAGAGCAGTTTCGCCTCGGCCGAGCCGAGCCAGAAGGAGAGCGCGCAGAAGGCGGTGGATGCCGCCAAGGCCGGCAACTACGCGGGAGCGATGGCCCAGTTGCAGGCACTGGCCGCCACCGCCAAGCTCACGCCGGAGCAGCAGGACGCCATCAAGGATATGCTGGCTGACATACAAAAACAGCTTCAAGCCAAGGCCGCTGAGGCGACGGCAAACGCACAGAAGGCGGTGGGCGATCTTCAGAAGAAGCTCGGACAGTAAACCGCCCGCTTCACGTCGCCCCGACTGTATTGGATCGCGTCGCCGACTCAGGGATGTTATTGCACAGGAGTCGCAAGAGTTGTCTTGCGGCTCCTGTGTCGTTTATAAAGAGGGTGAATTGGATTTCGGAGTAGCATCATGAAACTGCGTCGAAACACACAGTCGGTGATCTGGGGCTTCGTGTTGAGCGGGTTGGCGGTCGGTGTGGCATGCGCCGACGACTGGCCGCAGTGGCTCGGCCCGCAACGCGACGGCATCTGGCGAGAGACGGGGATCGTGGACAAATTTCCCGCGGGCGGTCCGACGGTGCGCTGGCGCGCGCCGCTCGGCGGCGGTTACGCGGGGCCGGCGGTGGCGGGCGGGCGGGTGTTTGTTACCGACCGCGTGTTGCCGGAGGGCGCGAACAATCCCAACGATCAGTTCAAACAGGACGCCGTCGCCGGCAAGGAGCGCGTGCTTTGCTTCAACGAAGCCGACGGCAAGCTGCTTTGGACGCACGAATACGAATGCACCTACACCATCAGCTACCCGGCCGGGCCGCGCACGACGCCGCTGGTGGCGGGCGGCAAGGTGTACACGCTCGGCGCGATGGGCCGCCTCTGTTGCCTGGACGTTGCGACGGGAAAGGAACTTTGGTCGCGGGAGTTGCGGAAGGATTTCAACATCCGCGCGCCGGTGTGGGGATTCGCCGGCCATCCGTTGCTCGACGGCCAGCGGCTCATCTGTCTGGTCGGCGGCGATGGCAGCACGGCGGTCGCGTTTGACAAGGACAGCGGCAAGGAAATCTGGCGCGCGTTGTCGGCGAAGGAGCCGGGTTACAGCCCGCCGATGATCTACGAGGCCGGCGGCCGGCGGCAGCTCATCCTCTGGCATCCGGAGGCGCTGAACTCGCTCGATCCGGAAACCGGCAAGCTCTACTGGTCGGAACCGTTCGCGGTGCGGGTCGGCCTGAGCCTGGCCACGCCGCGCAAACTGGGCGACCGGCTCTTCATCACGGCGTTCTACAACGGCCCGATCATGATGAAGCTCGACGCAACGAAACCCGCGGCGACGGTGCTCTGGCGCGGCACGAGCAACAGCGAGAAGGACACCGACAAGCTGCACAGCATCATCTCCACGCCGTTCCTGGAAGACGGCTACATCTACGGCGTGTGCAGTTACGGCCAGTTCCGCTGCCTGCGCGCCGACACCGGCGAGCGCGTTTGGGAGAGCCTGGTGCCCGCGGGCGCAGCCGACGACAAGAACCGCCGTTGGGCCAACGCCTTCATCATCAAGAACGGTGACCGGTTCTTCCTCTACAACGAGAAGGGCGATCTCATCATCGCCAGGCTCAGCCCGCGCGGCTACGAGGAAATCAGCCGCGCACACCTGCTGGACCCGACCAATTCCGCCGGTGGCCGCAAGGTCGTTTGGTCGCATCCCGCGTTTGCCGACCGCTGCGTCTTCACGCGCAACGACAAGGAAATCATCTGCGTCTCGCTGGCAAAGTAGCCGCAAGAGACAAGGTGGAGATTCTTTAATGGTGGGGCGAGACTCCGTCGAGCCTCCGTTTTCGGCGCACAAGTCGCGGCCCACGATAAGGAGGCTCGACGGAGTCTCGCCCCACCTCATTAGAGGTGCGGCCCGGCCTCGCCTGTCTCTGCATTGAAATCCACCAGCGCTTACGACAACCCGGTCGCCCGTCCATCCGGCAGCACTTTGATCCGCGCGGCGGCGGGGACTTTTGGCAGGCCGGGCATCGTGACGATGTTGCCGCAGATCGCGACAACAAAGCCCGCGCCGGCGGAGACGCGCAACTCGTTCACCGTGATGCGGAACCCGCGCGGCCTGCCGCGCAACGCGGGATTGTCCGAGAGCGACAGCGGCGTCTTGGCGACGCAGACGGGAAGATGCGCGAAGCCGTGCTCTTGGAGCAGCTTGAGATTGGCTTGCGCACGACCGTCGAAGGTCACGCCGTCGGCGCCATAGACGCGGCGGGCGAGCGTTTCGATCTTCTTCTCCAATGGCGCGCCGAGCGGATAGAGGAAGCGCAGCTTGCTGCGACGGTTTTTCCCGATGGCGCGCAACACCGCCTCGGCGAGCGCAACCGCGCCTTCGCCGCCCTTGTCGTAATGCGCCGACGGCACCGCCTCGACGCCCAACTTCGCGCAGTACTTCACGATCTTCGCGACATCGGCGGGCTTGTCGTCGGGGAAATGGCTGAGGCACACCACCGGCTCCAGACCGAAAAGGCGGATGTTCTCGATGTGCTTGGCGAGGTTGCCGAGGCCGCCGGTCTCCTTGAACCCGCCGTGATACGTCACCGCCTTTACCGTCGCGACGATGACGGCGGCGTTCGGGTTCAGCCCGGCGGTGCGGCACTTGATGTGGAAAAACTTCTCCGCGCCCAGATCGGTGGCGAAGCCGGCCTCCGTCACGACGTAATCCGCCAGCTTCAGCGCCAGCCGCGTGGCGACGGCGGTGTTGGTGCCTTGCGCGATGTTCGCGAACGGCCCGCCGTGCACGAACGCCGGCGTGCCTTCGAGCGATTGCACGAGGTTCGGGTGAATCGCGTCGCGCAGCAGCACCTGCATCGCGCCGACGGCCTGCAACTGGTCGGCGCGGATCGGCTCGCCTTTGTAGGTGAAGCCGACCACCATCTTCGCCAGGCGCTCGCCAAGATCGGCGTAGTCTTTTGCGAGGCAGAGGATCGCCATGACCTCCGAGGCGGGCGTGATGTTGAACCCGTCGCGACGCGGCACGCCGTGTTGCGGGCCGCCGAGGCCGATGATGATGTCGCGCAACGACCGCTCGTTGAAATCAATCACCCGGCGCAGCACGATGCGGCGCGCGTCCAGTCCGAGGTCGTTGCCGTGCTGGAGATGATTGTCGGTCATCGCGGCGAGGAGGTTGTTGGCCTTTTCCACCGCATACATGTCGCCGACGAAATGCAGATTGATGTCCTCCGCCGGCACCACCTGCGCAAGGCCGCCGCCCGTGCCGCCGCCCTTCATGCCGAAGTAAGGCCCCAGCGACGGTTCGCGCAGGCAGAACATGGTGCGCTTGCCGAGCCGCCGCAGCGCATCGGCCAGGCCGATGGTCGCGGTGGTCTTGCCTTCGCCGGCTGGCGTCGGCGTCATGGCGGTGACGAGAATGAGCCGTCCGTCGGGCTGGCCCGCGCGCGCCGCCAGTTCGCCGACGGGAACCTTGGCGATGTAGTGACCGTGCGGCAGGATGCGGTCGGTATCGAGATGAAGTTCCCGGGCCACCTCGGCGACGCGGCGAGGCGGAAGTCCGTTGATGGGAGCGGGTTTGTCAGCCATAACGTGTCCAACCTTGCAGATATCCCGCCCATCTGCAATTCGGAAGTCACCGCGACCGCAACTCCGGGGTGGTGATGGGTCACTGAAAACGGGCGAGCACGGCCACGTAACGCGGACACTTCTGTCCGCGTCGTTGTCTCCATGCAGAGCGTCGCGGACAGGAGTGTCCGCATTACGTAACACGCCCGTCTTCACTGCCCCATTACCGGGCTGCGGCTTTCCCATTGACGCACCGGGACATCGGCGTAGCCTGTGCGCTGGCGGGTTTATGAAGCCGGACGATGCAGCACTTGGGAGGTGGAAGCCCTTCGGGCGAGGGGGCGCTGGGGCTACTGCATCATCACGCGAAAGCCAAGCCTATGAAAAAGCATGAAATGTTGGCGCTGGTCGTGAGTGCTGCTCTGTTTGGTGTCGTGACCTTATTTCTGCTCACGGCCGTCAGCGGCATTTCGGGTGTTGTGGATCAGATGACGGGATTACGGCCAATCCCTCCGATTACCGAATGGGCGTTTAACTTCCGTCCCAAAGATGGCATGGCATTACTCTCAATAGTGCTTGCCGTAGTAGCGACCTATCTGTTTGTTGGCTACAAACTGATTGTGACTGAAAGAGGCGCTTCGAGTTCCGTCTTCTGTTTCAGCGTTATGTCTTGTTTTTGGCTGCTGGGCGCTGGCTACTTCTTGTTTTTTCTTTACGCCACCGCCATGTCCCAAATTGTGATCATTCAGCATTTGTATGCGCCAAACGAGCCCCACCCGCCGACACATTTTACAGAGCCTATGGTGGATGGGTACATCTGGATGGCGCTTGCTGTTGTTTATGTTCTCGCGCTGCTCGTGATTGTGGTCCGAACACGTCGTAAAGCCAGGAAACAATCGCGTGCGGGTTTGGGGGAGGGATTATAGGATCAATTTGGGGTGAAAAGGCTGTGAATGCAATGTTCCATTACTGACGTGAAATACTACATACCTGAATCTATAGATTGGAACTCCGTAGCAGTTGTGGGAGAGCATACAACTCCCACGGGACCGTTTGCTGATGACCATTTTCTGGTCATAGTGTTGCGATCAGCGGAAGTATTCCTATGTTCATCGGATAAGGCCGATCATCTGCTGCCTCCGCTTGAACAAGCCATTGGCATGAAAGTTGAATACGGTTTGTGCAATATAACTGATTATGCAAGCAGAGTTATTTTCCCACGGACTCTAGCAGAACATCCACTGTTTGACATTACACGTGCTGAACAAGGCGTTTTGGGAATGGTTAAACTCATCCTGCAGTTTGGAATAGCACACTTTTCAACGGACTTGACACAAGAGATAAAGGCATATCTAAAACGCCTTGAGACTCGCTGAGTTCTCCTTTAGCCGCGTCCATTGAAGTGCGGCAAAGCGGCCTCTGCGCCCCGAAGTCACGATACACTGCAACGACCGTAGCCGCGCATCCGATGCGGTTTCCCATTGACGCTCAGAGACATCGGCGTAGTCTCTCCGCTGGCGGGTTTATGAAGCCGGACAATGGAGCAATTGGGAGGCGGAAGCCCTTCGGGCAAGGGGCGCTGAAGTTTCACTACAACACACCGCACACGTTACATTTGGGATCAACAACGGCCAGATGGAGGATAATCATGCGACCACTTAAGATTGCTTCTGCATTGGCAGCCTGTATAGCCGCAACGGTAGTAGCTGGAGATGGGGACCTCTTTCCGCCCAAGCGCGTTTCGGTTGAGTTTCACAATTCATGTCCGGGAGCGGTGGAATACAAATTCAGAGTGGCAAAATTGACGATGGATTTTCGGCCTGACGAAAAAGGGTTCTACGTTTCGGACACAGATCATGCTCAGCTTGCGTCCCTAGTTATCGAACTCGGCAAAGAGCGCTTAACGGTTCCCGATGTTGTGCTCCGTGATTTGACGGACATCCGCTCACGCAAAATGGAGTTTTCATGGTTTTCCGGACGCTTCTACCTCTCGTTTTTGGCGTGTTGGAAGAATAATTACGGCGATGTCAGGTTGATTTGGCGCAACGGCAAGCTTGATGATGTCGAAGTGGAGATGCCAGTGCGATCGAGCGTCAAATCACATTACCCGGAAGTCTTCGGAAAGAAATAAAGCTCAGCATTGCGATTGGCAATGAACTTTGCAAACGGCTGGAGAAGGAACAGAGAGGCGGCGGGATGAAGACGGAAAGCGTAAGGAATGGAAAGGAGGAGTGAAAGAACCATGTTCATCCGACGCATAGGAGTGTTTGTTATCTGCTTTGCCATCGCATCCATGCTGCTGTTCTTCGTTGACTTGAACATCCGGATATTGACATGGGTTGATATGTGGGGAACTACCATCGGCTGGATCTTGCGAGTCGTCATTCTGGTTTTTGGATTCTGGCTCGTCCACAAATCGGGCGATTGGGACCCGTGATCTGAGACGGCCAACAGCCTTTGGAAGCGGCTGACGAAGGAGCAAAGAAGCAGTGGGATGAAGACGAATTGAAGGAGACCTTGAGAATTGCGACATGGGCTTACACGGCAGCGGTGGCGCTGATCGCGCAGTCCCGACAACATTTTCAAGCCGCCGCCGCCCTGTCGGCGTCCTGCTCCGGCTTGCGGCTCCGCCGTGCCGGGCCATCGGGTTCATCCGTGGCTTCGCTTCCTGCCTTCGCCCCCCCCCGCCCAAGCCCGCGGAGCGACCCATCCGCGAAGCCGGCCCCGCGACAATAATAGCAATTTTCTCTTGACAGGATAGAGAATTAGCCCTACTTTCTCTCTCGCAATGAGTCCATCTGTTATGCGGGCAGCGGGAATCCCGCCGGAGGTCCAAAGGGGCAACCGCAAACAATCCATGGATTGCACGGAAAAGCCCAGGGCGGCGTCCAGCCACCGGACGCTGGTGGAGATCGTGGCCGGTCTGGCGGGCACGCCGCATCCGGACCGCCGAAGGTGGCGAAACCGCCCCTCGCGCGGGCGGCGGTTGCCGGTGGCGGGACCCTCATTCTTCCCATCAATCATATCGGCTTGTTTTTCAAAACGAACCCAAATGATGGCCCCGGTCAAAATTGAAAACATCGTTTTTCCTAGGGAAAATGGATATTCGATGGCCAAGAGAGGGCAAATCAAAGATGTTTTTTTACCAAACGAACCCAAATGATTCAGCCCCGCCCATCGGTGTTTTACCGGTTACTACAATGTCGAAGGACCGCGCATTCCCAACAGCGTTTTCAAGCCGCCACCGCCTGTCAGCGCCCTGCTTGTGGCTGCGACTCCGCCGCGCTGGGGTTAACAGAGCGACCATGGCCGCGCGTCCGATGTGGCTTTTCCAGACCGCAACTCCGGGGTTGACGGGGCGGCGTGCGGCTGGTAGCCAGCAGGGAACATTTCTCCGGCAAACCATGAAAAACATTCTTCAAAAAGCGGCAGCGTTCATTGGCATTCTCACTCTGGGCATCACCGCAGCACTGGCGGCGGAAGCGCTGCCAGCGGCGAGCTTTTACGTCGCGACGGACGGCAATGACCAGTGGAGTGGCAAACTGGCCGCGCCGAACAAGGAAAAGAGCGACGGGCCGTTCGCAACGATCACGCGCGCCCGTGACGCAGTCCGGACGCTCAAAATCCAAGCACGAATTACGAATCACCAGTCACCAATCACGATCCTCATTCGCGGCGGGGTTTACCGGCTGGCGGAGACGCTGACGTTCGGGCCGGAGGATTCGGACGTGGTTTACTCGGCCGCGCCGGGCGAGCAACCGGTGGTCAGCGGCGGGCGCGCGATTGCCGGCTGGAAGAAAGGCGACGGGAAACTCTGGACGGCGCAGGTGCCGGAAGTGGCGGCGGGGAAATGGTATTTCCACCAGCTCTTTGTCAACGGCCGGCGCGCGACGCGGGCGCGGACGCCGAATGAAGGTTATCTGCACACCGAGGGCCCGCTCGTGCCGGTCGTGCGCGACCGGAAGAAATGGGTGCCGGAGACGAAGATGGGATTCAAGTTCAAGGACGGCGACCTGAAACGCTGGGCGAACCTCGAGGACGTGAACCTGGTCGCCTACCATGCGTGGACGGCGTCGTGGCATCACATCGCCGAGGTGGACGAGCAGCAGCACAAGGTCCGGTTCGCCAATCCCGCCGGTTATCCGATGAGCTATTGGGACAAGGAGCAGCGCTACTACATCGAGAACTGCCTCGAAGCGCTCGATTCGCCCGGCGAATGGTATCTCGACCGCAAGACCGGCGTGCTGAGTTACTGGCCGATGCCGGGCGAGAACATGCGCACCGCCGAGGTGTCCGCGCCCGTGCTGATGACGCTGGTGCGATTCGCGGGCGATCCGGACAACGGCAAATTCGTCCGCGGCGTGCGGCTCGCCGGGCTGTCGTTCCAGCACGAGGACTGGGAGATTCCGCGCGACAAGCCGGCGGACGGCCAGGCGGCGGTGACGTTCCTCGACGCGGCGATCTCCGGCGACGGCGCGCTCGATTGCGTCCTCGAACGCTGCGAGGTGGCACACGTTGGCCAATACGCCGTCAATTTCGCGCACGGCTGTCGCGGCAACCGGTTCGAGCAGTGTCACATCCACGACCTCGGCGCCGGCGGCGTGCGGCTGGGCGAGCCAACGCATCCGAAGCAGGAAGCCGCGGCAGACGCGCCCGGGCGCACGGCGGGCAACGTCGTCCGCAATTGTTTCATCCACGACGGCGGGCGCGTGTTCCCGGCGGGCATCGGCGTCTGGGTCGGCCAGAGCGCGAACAACGTGATCGCGCACAACGAAATCTGCGACTTTTTCTACTCGGGCATTTCCATCGGCTGGACGTGGGGCTACGGCCCGCACGAGGGCCGCGGGAACATCGCGGAGTTCAACCACATCCATCATCTTGGCAAGGGCGTCCTGAGCGACATGGGCGGCATCTACACGCTCGGCATGCAGCCCGGCTCGGTCCTCCGCAACAACGTCATCCACGACGTGCTCAGCTTCAGTTACGGCGGCTGGGGCCTCTACACCGACGAAGGCAGCACCGACATCGTGTTGGAGAACAACCTCGTCTATCTGACCAAGACCGGCGGTTTCCACCAGCACTACGGCCGGGAGAACATCGTACGGAACAACATCTTCGCGCTCTCGGCCGAGCAGCAGATCATCCGCTCGCGGCAGGAGGAGCACTGTTCGTTCATCTTCGAGGGCAACGTCGTCTATCAGGACAAGGGCCCGCTGCTTGGCAGCAACTGGAGCAACAAGAACTACCGGATGGACTGCAACGACTATTGGCGCGCTCACGGCGAGCCGACGTTCGCGGGCGCGACGTTCGACGAGTGGCAGAAGGACATGGGGCAGGACAAAAACTCCGTCATCGCCGATCCGAGGTTCGTCAGTGTGGCGAAGCGCGACTTCCGGCTGCGGCCCGATTCGCCCGCGTTGAAACTCGGCTTCAAGCCCATCGACACCAGCGCGGTCGGCCTCGTCGGCGACAAGGATTGGGTGGCGCTGCCGAAGAAGATCCAACGGCCGCCGACGGTGTTCGAGGTCTGGAAGGAAATCACCTCCGTCGAGGACGATTTTGAAAAGACACCGGTCGGCAGCCGGCCAGCGACCTGCGCGGTCTCCGGCGCGGACGGTCCGGGCCAGATCGTCGTCACCGACGAGACCGCCGCGTCGGGCCGGCACAGCGTGAAGGTCGTGGACGCGGCCGGGCTGGCGCAGCCGTGGCAGCCGCATTTCTACTACAGCAAATTCAACTTCGTCCGCGGCACGATGCTGGTGTCGTTCGACCTTCGCATCGAAAAGGGCGCACTGCCGTCCGTCGAATGCCGCGACGCCGGCTCGCCGTATCGCACCGGCCCGGCGCTGCGCGTGAACGCCGGCGGCGAACTGCTGGCGGGCAAGCAGGCGCTGATGACGCTGCCGGCCGGTCAGTGGGTGCACATCGAGGAGAAATTCACCGTGGGCCGCGATGCCACCGGCAGCTACGATCTGACGGTCAAGCCGCGGGGCGGCGAAGCGAAGAAATTCGCCGCGCTGCCGTTCGGCCACAAAGACTTCCAGCGGTTCCAGTGGTTCGGTTTCTCCAGCATGGCGACGGAGAAGACGGTGTTCTACGTGGACAACATCAGGATCGCGCCAGTGAAATAGCTGCCGCGCCGGCAGTCCGCCGCTCCTGCGAACACATCCGGCAAGCCGGCTTGCCGACCAGCCCGTGATGCGCCGCCGGCGCCAGCGAAACGGATTTGGACATCGGCAAATCCACCGGTAACTTCCGGCATGACGGCGAGCCGAAAGTTCCACATATCCGTTTTCGTGGTTCTCTGGCTCCTGGTCTTCGGCTACGAGTCGCTGCGGTATAACTACCTCAGCCGCTGGTTTCATGCTGATCTGCCGAAGGTCATGTTCCTATTTCCGCCGGCGGGATGGATCATGTTTTATCAAGTAGGCGACGCGGACGGACGCGCTGAGGTTTGGGGCCGCATCGGCGACCGGCGCGAGCTGATTGATCCGCACCGGATTTTCGCGACGCGCTGGGTCGGCTACGACAATATCCACCGCAACGTGCTCATCACCGCGCTCGATCCGGCCTATGCGTCCGCCTTCGGCCGCTACCTGCGCCGCAAGTTCCCTGGCTACGACGGTTTCGACATCGTGGAGGTGTGGACGCCGTCGGTGACGAAGGAGCCGGATCGCCAGATCCGGCAAACCATTTATCACTGCGATTGAGAGGGCCGCATGCCTGAGCCTTGCGACACGAATCCAGAAACCCGACTTGCCTCCTGCTGGGAGCGGGCGTTTCTTGCGGAGCGGCCGTCGCTGAGCTTGGGGTTGTTCCGCATCGCGGTCGCGGCGACGGTCGGCCTGCACATTTTCCCGACGTTCCTGCAAATGGAGGACAACTATTTGTCCACCGCATTCCGCGAATACAACCCGCTGTTCTTCACGGCTGGCGTCCTGAAATGGGTGGACGGGAATCCCGACTGGTTCGTCTGGATGATGGCCGGCGTCTTCACGGTGGCGTGGCTGGCGTTTCTGCTGGGGGCGTTCACGCAGATCGCGGGCATCGTGATGGACGTGGGATGCTACTACTTCTACGCGCGCAATTGCTTGCACATCGGCACGCTCTCCTACGACATCCTTCTGGTGACGGTCTTCCTGATGATCGTGACTCCGTATCCCGGCGACAGCTTCTCGCTGGACGCGTTGATTCGCGGCGACCCGGAACCGTGGCGGCGGTCGCGACCGATTTTTATTCAGCGCCTGCTGCAACTCCAGGTCGCCGCGACTTATTTCTGCACAGGGTTGTGCAAATGGACGGCGAGCGGCAACTGGCTGACGGACAATCCGTATTATTACCTGATGCATTCGCCGCCGGAGGGCGTCATCAAGGCGTTTTCCGGCCGCGCGTTCCTGGCGGCGCATCCCGATCTCTGCTACGCAATCGGCATTGGCATCATCCTCTGCGAGATGACGCTGCCGTTCTGGTTGTTCTGGCGGAGGAGCCGCCCCTTCGCCATCGCTGCCGGTTTCATTTTCCACATCCTGCTGGTGGTCACGATGCACGTGCCGACGATTTTCCTTTTCCTGTTTCCGCCGCTGCTCTTGTTATTCGTGGAACCGGAGAGTCTGGTCGCCTGGCTGGAGCGGCGGCGAGAGCGATGGAGGCTGCAAGGCCCCGCGCGGCTGATCTACGACGGCGGGTGCGGTTTCTGCCGCGCGTCGCTGGCCCGCGTCCAGGCGTTGGACCCGACCGGCCGGATCGGACCGGTGGATTTCCGGAGCGTCAACGCCGCCAGCCTGAATCCCGCGCTCACTCCGGAAGCCTGCCACGCGAGAATTCATCTTTTGGAGACGAGCGGACGGCTTTCCGGCGGGTTCGATGCATTCCGGCGCCTGTCGCTCTGTCTGCCGATGCTCTGGCCGCTCGCGCCGTTGCTGAATCTGCCGGGGCTTGGGTTGATCGGCGCGCCGGTTTATGACTGGGTGTCCAGGAACCGGTTCAACCTGCTGCACCGTTTCCATGCCTGCGAGGAAAACGCCTGCGTTCGGCCGGACACTCCTGTTCGCTGATCATCACGTCGCGGAAAAACCTCACTCGCCGGTCTTCGGATAGTAAGGCTTCGCCGGTTCGGCGAACGGCCCCGTGGAGAGAAACTGGATCAACTCGTCGGTCAGATAAGCGAGCGTGAAAAACAAATTGCCGTGAGTCGCGTTGGCCTTGCACATGTCCAGTTGCGAACGCACGAGGGCGAGGTCGCGCGGGACGGCTTTGCCTTCCTGGCGCGAGTAGATGCTCAACCCCGGAATGATCCGCTCCATGCGCGGGTCAAACTCGCGCCACTCCGCGAAGGCTTTCGCCAGTTCGTCGTTCTTTTCCGTGTAGGCCATCGGCAGCACGTAGTCAATGCAACCCTCGCGCAGCCAGCCATACCAGTCCTGGCAGACCTTGTCAGCCGACTCCTTCTTGTAGAACACCGCGGCGTTCACCCACGCGCGCGGCTTGATCGCCTTCGCGCCTTTGTAAACCGCGCGCACCAGTTCGGTCACGGTCCCCCTGCGATATTCCACCCACTTCTCCACCCGCTCGCGTTCCTTCGCCGCGTCCACCGGCGGCCCCGGCTTCAACACATCCTGATCGGGCGCGGGCGAAACGATCTTCCAGTCGTGAAAATACTTCGCCGTTCCACCCATCCCGACCACGCGCTGCAACGACTCCTGCTTGATCGCGAACACCGGCCCGTCCACAAACAGGCAGTGGCCGCCGGCGCGCGTGAAGCCCTCCAGCCATTTCGTCGTCTCCTCGCTTATCAGGTATTGGCCGGCCAGCACGACGGTCGCGCCCTTCGGCACTTTCGCCAGCGCGCTCTCGTCAATCAGCTTCGTGGAAAACCCAAGTCCCTTCAGCCAGACTCGCGTTTTCTCTTGTTCGGTCGGCTGATACTTCGCCGCCGTCTGCGTCGTGTGGATCTGATACGTGGTTTTCGCCGTTGCGCCGAAGCGTTTCATCGTCGCCGTCACGAAGTTGTCCAGCGCCAGGCAGGAATGGCCCGCGGCCTGCCAGTTCACCAGCACCGCTTCGCCCGCGTCGAGATGGTTGACGGCGATCGCCGGCACGCCGTGGTCAAACACCGCGAGCACGTTGGCAGTCGTCGGCTTGCCGAGCGGATTCGCGCCGATGTCGAGGAACGCGGGGAACCGCTCCTCGGAACGGTTCAGCGGCCGGAAACCGTATTTCTCTGCGAACTCATGCTGACAATGGTCGCAGTAGCAAATGACCTGTCCGGAGTAGCGGATGTAATCGAAGTGCAGGCCGTCCACGTCGTAGTTCTTCAAGCACTCCAGCATCACGTCGCGCTGGAAGTCGCGCACCGCCGGCTGACCGAGGTCATACCAAGTTTCGCCGCCGCGATCGCCCTGCAATTGCCAGTCGGGATGCTGCGCGAACACGCCTTTCGTCACGGGACCGCCGTAGCTGCCGTTGACGAACCACGCATGCACCGCGATGCCGCGCGCATGGGCGAGCTTCACCAAGTTGCCGAGCGGGTCGAAGCCCTCCGGCACGTCGGCGGCCATCGGCGAGAGCGCGCTCTTGAACCACGCCGTCCCGCCGTGATACCAGACCAACGGATAGATGGCATTGAGGTGCGCCGCGGCAATCTTGGCAATCCACTCCTCGGCGAGCTGCGGCGTCTTGAATTGATCGGGGTGCAGCCAGATGCCGCGATGTTGAACGGTCTCGCCTCCACAGACGGAAGCGGCGAGCAGCAGTGCCAGTAAGTGAGTCTTCATGTCATGATCTCCAAGGTGACTTCGTGTATCGACGTAGCGCCGCAGTAAACGGAATCTCCCATTGGGAAGCAAGCTTGTTCAGGAAAAGGAACTGGCGTGTCAAAACTCTTTTCGGCGTGCCGGCGCTCCTGAAAGCTGGTAGGAAAACCGGCGCATGAAAGAAGCCTCCGCTCCGCCCGCCCCAGGCAGCCGCGTTTACCTGATGCTCCTCACTGTCGCGGCCGCGCTCGGCGGGCTGTTGTTCGGCTACGACACGGCGGTCATCTCCGGCGCGGTCGGGTTTCTGCAAAAACATTTCGAGCTCGGCGCCAGCCTGAAAGGCTGGGCCGCGTCGAGCGCGCTGGTCGGATGCATCGTCGGCGCGATGGCGGGCGGGCCGCTCAGCGACCGGTTCGGGCGCAAGAAAATGCTGGTGCTGTGCGCGGTGCTGTTCGCGCTGTCGGGCATCGGCTCGGCGCTGCCGGCGACGCTCACGCACTTCGTCTGGGCGCGGTTCGTCGGCGGGTTCGCCATCGGCGCGGTGTCGGTGCTCTCGCCGCTTTACATCGCGGAGATCGCGCCGGAAAAAATCCGCGGCCGGCTCGTGTCGCTCTACCAGCTCGCCATCGTCGTCGGCATCCTCGGCGTGTTTTTCGTGAACATGCTCATCCAGCGGCTCGGCGACGAGGCGTGGAACGTCGCCTATGGCTGGCGCTGGATGATGGGTTCGCTGACGCTGCCATCGGCGGTGTTCGGCCTGCTGCTGCTGCCGATCCCGGAAAGCCCGCGCTGGCTGATGAAGATGGGCCGCCGCGCCGAGGCGGAGGAGGTGCTGGTGCGCGTCGGCGGCGCGGAAGCCGCGGCGAGGGAGATGCGGCAGATCGAGGAATCGCTGACGCAGGAGGAGGGGAAATTTTCCGAGCTGTTCCATGGCGGCTACCGGCGCGCGTTGATGATCGGCGTGGTGCTGGCGGTGGTCTGCCAGTTCAGCGGCATCAACGCCATCATGTATTACGCGCCGGAGATTTTCAAATCCGTCGGCGTCGGCCGCGACGCGGCGTTCACGCAGACGGTGTCCATCGGCCTGGTGAACCTGCTCTTCACGTTCGTGGCGATCTGGCTGGTGGACCTCGCCGGCCGCAAGGCGTTGCTCATCGCCGGCTCCATCGTGCAGGTGATCGCGTTGATCGGTGTCGGCGTGATGTTCTCCAACGGCAACAACGGCCTCTGGCTGCTGGCGTTCATCGTTCTTTTCACCGGTTCGTTCGCCGCGGCCATGGGACCGATACCCTGGATTGTGATCTCGGAAATTTTTCCGACGAAGATTCGCGGCCAGGCGATGTCCGTGGCGGTGCTGGTGCTCTGGACGAGCTGCTACATCGTCTCGCAGACGTTCCCGATGCTGGTGGAGGCCATCGGCAACGCGAAGACGTTTTGGATTTACGCCGCGTGCAGTTTCGCCGGCTTGATTTTCGTCACCCTGGCGGTGCCGGAGACGAAAGGCAAGACGCTGGAGGAGATCGAGCAGTATTGGCAGCGAAAATCGTGATGGCGCGGCGCGTGGCGACAAGGAGAGACAAAATGAAGACAAGACAATCGGCAACATGGGTGTGGTGTCTGGCATTGGCAGCGGGCGCGTGGCTCGCCCCGATGGCGGTGGCGGCGGATGGCGCGCGGTTCACGCGGCTGACGCTGCTGCCCGCGCCGAAGATCGTCGCGACGGCGGAGGAATTTCCCGGCACCAGCTTCGTCGCCAGTCACCTGATCGACGGCAATCCGAAGACGGAGTTCGCCTCGGCCGGCAAAGGCACCAACACGTTTGTCGAGTTCGACTTCGGCGCGCCCGTCCGCATCGGCGGCTTCCGGCACCAGGACCGCAACGATCCCGCGATCATCGCCGCGTCGGAGTTGGTGTTCAGCGACGCGGCGGGCAAACCGATAAGCAAGGCTCAGGTCACGCACGTCAGCCAGCGCGCCGGCGTCACCTTCTTCGCGCTCCCGGAGCCGGTCACGGCGCAGCGCGTGCGATGGCGCGTCACCAAGCTAGGCAGCCCGCACGGTACCGTCGGCGGCGCGGAGATCGAGTTTTTTGCCGCCAGCCAGCCGGAACCGACGCCGCGCGGCATCGGCATCGAGGCGCGGACGGTGCAAATCATTGAGCGCAAAGCCGGCTCGCTCACGCAGCCGTTGCGGGTGACGCTCGATTATCCTTACGCAGAGCCGTTGAAAATCCTCGTTCGCGTCGAGGGCCAGGAAGCCCGGCCGGTGGAACTTAAATTCGGCAGCCAGACGCTCGACTACTCCGTCGCCGCAGCCGACGTCGAACGGAAGATGGACATCGCGGTTGAAGCCGGTGGCGAGAAAGTCGCCGCGCGCACCGTCAAGCTCCAGCCGGCGCGCAAGCTCACCGTCTATATCCTGCCGCACTCGCACACCGACATCGGCTACACTGCCATCCAGACCGACATCGAGGAAAAGCAGGTCAACAACTTGCTGCAAGGCATCGCCGACGCGCGCCGCACCGCGAGCTATCCCGAGGGCGCGCGTTTCGTCTGGAACGTCGAGGTGCTCTGGGCCGCCGACCTCTACCTGCAACGGCTCACGCCGAAGCAGCGCGCGGAGTTTCTCGACGCCGTCAAGCACGGCCAGGTCGCGCTCAACGGCATGTATCTGAACGAACTCACCGGCCTCTGCCGCCCGGAGGAACTGATGCGGCTGTTCCGGTTCGCGACGAAGCTCGGCGAACGCACGGGCGTGCCGGTGGACTCGGCGATGATCAGCGACGTGCCCGGCTACACGTGGGGCACGGTCCCGGCGATGGCGCAGGCGGGCATCCGCTATTTTTCCGTCGCGCCGAACTATCTCGACCGCATCGGCGACATCCTCGTGCAATGGGAAAACAAGCCGTTCTGGTGGGTCGGCCCCGACGGCAAGAGCCAGGTGCTGGTCTGGATTCCCTACAACGGCTACGCGATGTCGCATCGCTACCGGACGATGTCGCCGCGGTTCGTGGAGGAATTCAGCGCCGCCCTTGACGAGCGCGCTTATCCCTACGACATCGCTTACGTCCGCTGGGCCGGTCACGGCGACAACGCCGTGCCCGACCCGTCCATCTGCGACTTCGTGAAGGAATGGAACGCAACGCACGCGTGGCCGCGGTTCGTGATCTCCTCCACGAGCGAGGCGTTCCGCGCGTTCGAAAAACGCTACGGCGACAAACTGCCACGGGTGCGGGGCGACTGGACGCCTTATTGGGAGGACGGCGCCGGCTCGTCCGCCGCCGAGACGGCGATGAACCGCGCCAGCTCCGAGCGGCTTGCGCAGGCCGAGACGCTTTGGGCGATGCTCGACCCGAAGCGTTACCCGGCGAATGCATTCGAGGCCGCGTGGAACAACGTGCTGCTTTACTCCGAGCACACGTGGGGCGCGTATTGCAGCATCTCGCAACCGGCCAGCCCGTTCACCGCCGACCAGTGGACGATCAAACAATCCTACGCGACGGCCGCAAACCTCCAATCGCGCCAGCTGCTCAGCGATGCCGCGCAAAGTAGAACGGGCTTTCAGCCCGTTCCGTCGGAACCCAAAACAGAACAAGTTGAAAGCCCGTCCTTCGTGGACATCTTCAACACTACCTCCTGGCCGCGCAGCGAAGTGGCGTTGATCCCGCACGAAATCTCCGACAGCGGCGATTTCGTCACCGACGACCAGGGCCGGCCCGTGCCCGCCCAACGGCTCGCCAGCCGCGAACTGGCCGTGCTCGTGCGCGACCTGCCGCCGTTTTCCGGCCGGCGCTACACCATCGCGAAAAAAGGCAAGGCCGCAAGCAATGCCGCCTTGAAGGCCCACGGCGCGGTCATTGAGAACGACAAGCTGCGCGTGCGACTGGACGAACAAACCGGCGGCATCGTCGAGCTGCGCGCGGCCGGCATTGAGGCCAACCTCGCCGACACCTCGGGCGGCCACGCTATCAACGATTATCTCTACCTCATCGGCGACGATCTTGCCGCGCTTCAGCGCAACGGCCCGGTGAAGATTGCCGTGCGCGAGCGCGGCCCGCTGGTCGCGTCGCTGTTGGTGGAATCCGATGCGCCCGGCTGCCACAAGCTCGTGCGCGAAATCCGGCTCGTGGCCGGCGCGGACTGCGTCGAACTGCTCGACACCGTGGACAAGAAACGGCTGGAGGTTGCGAGTTACACTTCGAAGGAGGGCAAGGAGAGCGTCAACATTGCCTTCCCGTTCAACGTGCCGGGCGGCGACGTGCGGCTCGATGTGCCGCTCGGCGTCATGCGCCCCGAAGCCGACCAGATGCCGAGCGCGTGCAAGAACTGGCTCACCGCCGGCCGCTGGGCCGACGTGGCCAACCGCGACTTCGGCGTCACATGGGTCACGCTCGACGCGCCGCTCGTGCAGGTCGGCGGCATCACCGCGACGCTGCTGAACTCGCAGACTGATCCCAACGGCTGGCGCAAGAAAATCGAGCCGACGCAGAAGCTTTACACGTGGGCCATGAACAACCACTGGCACACCAACTACCGCGCCTACCAGGAAGGCCCGGTGCAGTTCCGCTTCGTGCTGCGCCCGCATCGCGGTCGTGCCGCCAACGCGGATAACTCGCGCTTCGCCACCGGCTTCAGCCAGCCACTTATCGCTGTGCCCGGCCGCGGCCCCGCGCCTCGCGAAACGCCGCTCCTGCGCGTCGAGCCGGCGGACGTGCTCGTCATCGCGCTTAAACCGAGTGACGACGGCAAGGCGTGGATCGTCCGCCTCTTCGGCGCCAGCGCGACTCCGGCGACCGCGAAGCTGGCGTGGTCAAAGCCCGCGCCGGCGCGGCTGTGGTTGAGCGACACGAGCGAGAAACCGCTGCAAAAATTGACCGGCGATGTCCCTGTGCCGGCGTGGGGTGTGGTAACGCTGCGCGCGGAGTTGCCGAAGTGACGCCGAAGAAAAGTTGATTCAATAGTTGGGAACGAGGCTTGCGATGAGCCTCTTGTGCAGCACGTTGGTGTCCCGCCTTCAGGCGGTTCGTGTTGCAGCGCGGATCGGCTGAAGCCGGGACACCAACCGCTGCGACCGCCGCTACGGCTTGGGACTGGTATTCTTGAATTCCTGGACCAACTGCTGCGCTTCCGCAATCTGGGCTGGCGTCATTTTTTGCTTGGTTTGCGCAAGTTTTTGTTTGGACTTGTCATCGCCTTGCGCCGCGGCGAGGCCATACCACTTGCACGCCTCCACCAGGTCCTTCTGCACGCCCTGGCCGTTCGCATAGCAATGGCCGAGGTTGTATTGGCCCGTGCCGTCTCCCTGCTCGGCCGCCTTGCGATACCACTTCACCGCCTCCGCAGGATCCCTGACAACACCCTGGCCCGTGGCATAGTAAACACCGAGCCAGTTCTGCGCTGTGGAGTATCCCAGTTCCGCCGCTTTGCGATGCCACTTCACCATTTCGGCGGGATTCTTCGTCACGCCCTGGCCATTGGCGTAGCACAAGCCGAGGTTGTATTGCGCGATGGCCAGCCCTTGATCGGCCGCCTTGCGATACCACGTCAACGCTTCGGTGAGATTCTTGGACACACCCAAACCGCTGGCGTAGCACAAGCCGAGGTTGCATTGGGCTTTGGCGTATCCCTGTTCCGCCGCCTTGCGATACCACTTCGCGGCCTCGACGGGATTCTTCTCCACGCCCTGGCCATTGGCAAAATACAAGCCCAGGTGGAACTGCGCGTTGGCGTCTCCCCGGTCGGCCGCCTTCTGATACTTTTCCACGCTGTGCTGGGCATGGGCAACTTGTCCAGTCAGCATTAAAACCAGACCCAATCCAAATGTCAGTCTCTTGAGATTCATAAAGTGTCCGTCGCCTTTCACCTTTGGCGGCTGCGCAAGGCCATGGCATCGCTCCACTTTAATCCGCGGCATCATACAACCACTTGGCGGCCTTCGCCGGGTCTTTGGCGACGCCGATGCCGTCCCGGTAACACAAGCCCAGACACATCTGAGCTGCGGCATCGCCTTGCTCAGCGGCCTCGCGGAACCACTTCACCGCTTCGACGGGATTTTTGGCCACGCCGCGGCCGTCCCGGTAACACAACCCCAGTCTGGTCTGGCCGTCCGCATCGCCTTGCTCGGCCGCCTTGCGGAACCACCTCGCCGCCTCGGCGTCGTCCCGGGCCACGCCGCGGCCATCCCGGTAGCACAGGCCGAGCTCGACCTGGCTGAAAGCATCGTCTCGCTCGGCGGCCTTGCGATACCATGACACTGCCGCGGTCAGATCCTTATCCACCTTCTGGCCGGCGGCGTAGCAATAGCCGAGATACCGTTGGGCGGTGGCATTGCCACCTTCCGCGGCGTTCCGCACGTCGTTCAGGGAGGATTTGGACCAGTCGGTGGAGGGGTTATCGGTGGAAAAACACGGTGAAACGAAACCAATGGCGGCCAGAACCACGATGCAGCTTGCGAAAAAGTTCACCATCGTTCTACTCCAAACGCGCAATGGCCGCAGTGTCTCACGCCAGCCCGTCCAGTCAAGCGGGTTCAGGGCAGTGTCGTTTTGAAAACTGCAGCGGAGGTCTCCTACCGCTGATCTTGTAGGTCGGCTCTGCGAGCCGGCGACAATAATGATCAGCACCGGAACACAGTCCCGGCCTGCGGATCAAGACAGCCGGCGGTCAGAAACCGCCGCTACAGTTTTCAAAATGACACGCTACGCGCTTGGGACAAAACCGTGCCGCGTCGGGGCGGCGCCACGCCGGCGAGGATCAGATTTTCTCGTCGCCGCGCGCGATTTTCTGGAGCCGCGGGCGGTTGAGCACCTGGATCGCGTTGCCGCGGTAGGTGAGGATGCGGTGCTCCGCCAGCCGGTGCAGCAGCCGCGAGAGCGTCTCTTTTGTCGTGCCGAGGATTTGCGCCAGCATGGTCTTGCTGATGCCGGTCTTGATCGGTTTGCCCGGCTCGCCGCCCACGCTCAGGACGTAGCCCGCAAACCGCGCCGGCACTTCCTTCAACGTCAGGTCCGTCAACGCGTCGCGCATCCGGGACAGCCACTTCACCATCGTGCCCATGATTTTGAAACTCAACCGCGGGTCGTGCGCGAGCAGTTGCTTGAAACCGTTCTTGTCAATCGCCACCACCATGGTTGGCGACAGCAGCGCCTCGGCCGCCGCCGGATACGACTCCATGAACATCGCCGCCTCCGCGAATACCTCGCCCGCCGGCACGACGTGCAGCACCCGCTCCCGGCCGTCCGGCCCGACGCGATAGACCTTCACCGAACCGGTCACCACGAGAAAAAAACCGCGCGACGGTTCGCTCTCGTTGAAGATGGTCTGGCCCTTTCGGTATTCCCTGGAGACGGCGATTCGTTGCACCGCGTCCAGGTCCGCTCCTTCCAAATCCGAGAACAGCCGGCAGCTTCGCAGTAAGTGGGTCAGGTTCATTGCAGGCTCATCGTCTATCACGAAGCGAGCCTAGCGGAAAACAAATTCGTGGCATTCGACTCCAGGCCGATTTTGTTGTAGAATTTTGCGCCTTCGAGAACGCTAAGCACGCAACGGAGACAGGCTATGAACTTGAACCGAATGAACCGCCGCCAGTTCCTCCACCGCACCGCCGCGATCACCGCCACCGCGCTGTTGCCGCCGTCGTTGCTCCTCGCCGCGGAGAGCGCGGGCAAACGCACCGCCACCGACCAGGTCGCGCTCGGCAGGACTGGAATCAAAATCAGCCGGCTCGGTTTCGGCGCCGGCTCCAACAGCGGCAACGTCCAGCGCAACCTCGGCCAGGAGACGTTCAACAAACTCATCCGCTACGCCCACGAGCGCGGCATTACCTATATTGATTGCGCGCAGAGCTACAAGACGTTCGAGTGGATCGGCACCGCCATCAAGGGTCTGCCGCGCGAGAAGGTTTTTCTCCAGTCCAAGATCGGCGGCAAGCCGGACGACATCCTCGCCGCCATTGACCGGCATCGCAGGGTGTATGACACGGACTACATTGACTCCGTGCTCATCCACTGCATGGTCAAGACCGGCTGGACCGACGAGTGGAAACGCATCATGGACGGCTTCGACGAGGCCAAGTCGCGCAAGTGGATTCGCGCCAAGGGCGTTTCTTGTCACAGCCTGCCCGCGTTGCAGTGCGCCGCCGCGTCCGACTGGACCGATGTTCATCTGGTCCGCGTCAACCCGCAGGGCCACGTCATGGACACGCCGGAGGAGAAGTGGAACGCCACAAGCAACGCCGCGCACGTCAGCCCGGTGATGGCGGAAATCAAGAAGATGCACGTCAAAGGCCACGGCGTCATCGGCATGAAGATGATCGGCAACGGCGACTTCACCAACCCCGACGACCGCGAGAAGGCGATCCGTTTCGCCATGTCCCAGCCGGAGATTCACGCGGTGGTTATTGGCTTCAAGAGCACCGCCGAAATAGACGAGGCCATCGAGCGCATCAACCGCGCGCTGGCGTAAAAGACCGTTGACTGGCGGCGGATTTGCAGTCTAATGCCGATTCATACGACATGAAGAGGCTGTGGAAGATTCTCCGCTTTGTTCTTCTGGCGCTTTTGCTCGCAGGCGTCTGGATTTTTCGTCCGCTGAGCGTTCCTGAAACCAGCGAGCTTGATCCCCGGATTCGAGCATTAAGCCCTCCGTTCACGGTTCTCGATTATAATTATTATTTGGACGGAGGAAGCGTGATGTTGAGATTGAACGATGCCAGGGGAAAAGAGGCTGCAATTACTTTCAAGGTTTCGGATGTCAGTCCCAACGATGTTCGGTTTTTGTTGGCGATGCTTTTTCATCTCGAAAAGATTTATCCGAAGGCCTATTGGGGCGATTTGGAATCCGCTTACAAAACCCCCGTTGAGCTCGCAAATGCTGATGCAACCCGATTATGGGTCGCCAATCTGGTTCACGACTACGCAGAAAAGACCCAGTATAGTTCGTTCGTGTCGTTTCAGCTCACTGGGCGGTGGAGGTTCATCGGGGAGATGATTTACTACGGCCGGATAAAAGGACGGATACAATAAGAAAACTCCGAGATAACCGGACTCTTCACTTTTCCTCGGCCAATTTTTGAAACTTTGTTCCCGCCTGCCGTGTCATGAACTATGACAACCGTCAACTCGGGTCTTGATGATTATGAAAACACTCACGGTTCTACTGGCCGGCGCAACGATCCTCGTTTGCATTTCCGGCTGCGGGATTGCCACGTTTCCGCAGGCGGAGATTGACGATCGTGTGGAAAAGTCGTTTGCCGTGAGCAGCGGCGGGCAACTCACCGTCAACGCCGACCGCGGTTCCATCGAGGTCGCGGCAACCGATGGCGGGACGGTCGAAGTCAAAATCACCCGCGAAGCCCGGGCCGCCAGCGAAGCGGAGGCCAAAGAGATGCTGCGGGACCACGAGCTGACTTTCAACCATCAGGGCGACAAGGTGGAAATCACCGCCAAATACAAGGGCGACCGCCGCTTATGGGAGGGGTTCCGCCGCCAACTCCAGGTTCGCTTCCAAATCAGCGTTCCCCGGAAATACAACATTGACCTCAAAACCGCCGGCGGGGCGATCACGGTTTCCGATCTTGCCGGCAAGGTGAGGGTTGAAACCGCTGGCGGCAGTCTCAACATCGGCCGCATCCAGGGTCCGGTGTGGGCAAGAACGGCTGGCGGCAGGGTCGCGCTCGGCGGCGCAACGGAGGCGGCGGACTTGATGACTTCCGGCGGCAGCATCGCTGTTGACGATGTCGGCAGCGTGATCAACGCTCGCACCTCCGGCGGCTCCATCTCCGCGCGGTTTGCCACGCAACCCAAAGGCGATTGCTCGTTGCATACCTCCGGCGGCAGCATCCGCGCGGATCTCGCTGTAAAAATCGCCGTCGAACTCAATGCCCAGACCGGCGGCGGCCGCGTTACCTCCGACCTGCCTGTGACTGGTACCATGGACGGTGGGCAAGGACGCAGTCACCTCCACGGCAAAATCAACGGAGGCGGTCCCGCGCTGGTGCTCGAGACCGGCGGCGGCAGCATCCACCTGCGCAAGTTCTAGAGTTGTCCTGTCGAATCGTCCGGCGGCGCTGGATGCCTGGACATTCGAGCTGACATATTTGGCAATCCGACTCCCGCCCGTCATGAAATCCCCGAAACTTTATTCCTGTCTGCCGTGTCATGTACTACGATGAGCGCGAACCCGACCCGGCCACGTCATGACCGACCCGCAACAGTTTGAGGTGTTTATGCGAAACCACCAGGACATGGTTTTCGCGACCGCGGTGCGGCTGCTCGGCAACACCGCCGACGCGGAGGACATTGCGCAGGCCGTGTTCGTGAAAGCCTGCGAGCGGTTCGCGGAGATCGGCTCCAGCCCGACCGCCGGCGGCTGGCTGCGGACGGTGGCGACCAACCTCTGCCTCAACCACCTCGCGCGGTACCGGCGGCGCTGGCGGTTCTTTTCGGAGATGCGGGACGCAGGCGACGGGAACACCGGCGATTTTGCCGAATCGCTCGCCGCGCCGGAGCCGGCGGACCGGCAGGAGGCGCTGGAGCAGGCGCTGCGGAAACTGCCCGACGCGCAGCGCGTGCCGCTGGTGCTGTTTCATTTCGAGGGCATGAGCTACGACGAGATCGCGGCCCGGTCCGGCGTGTCGGTCGGCAAGGTGAAGACCGACATCCATCGCGGCCGGCTGGCGTTGAAACGGAAACTGGAACTTCTCGAACCATGAACCCGGAACTGGATTTGGAAAAACAAATGGACCGCGAACTGCGGTCGCTGCCGGCGCCACGCGCGCCGGAGACGCTTGCGCCACGAGTGATGGCGGCCATCGCGGCGCAGACCGCGTTGCCGTGGCATCGGCGGCCATGGTTCGAGTGGCCACGTGGCTGGCAGGTCGCGTCGGCGGCGTTGACGGTTGTTTTTTTTGCGGTGCTGATGGTGCTCGCGCCGTGGCGGACGCTGGCGGGCGAGGAGGTTGTCGCCCGGTGCGCCGGTCAAATTGAAATGTGGATGGCATTCATTACGGACAACGCCGATCGGATGCTGCACATCGCCTTGCCGCTTTGGAGCACGCTGGCGCAGCAGTATTTGATTTACGCCCTCGCGGCGGCGGGGACGTTGATGGCCACGGTCATCGCCCTGGGCAGCGCGGCGCGGCAGCTTGTGTTGAAGGAGATCCAATCAAAATGAAACGCAGTATTTATTCGTTCGTGCTGGCCGCGCTCGCGGCGGCGGCCGCCGGCTCGATTGCCGCGTCGGCACAGCAAACCAACGAGATCACGGTGGGCGGTCCCGGAGCGCCGGTTAAACTGAACCTCCGGTTTGGCACCGAAGCATCCTCCACCAACAAAACCCCCGCGGTCACCACCAGCTTCAAGTTACAGACCGGTGACACTACGCTGACGCTGAACCAACCTTGGATTTGGGCCGGCAAGGATCTCGACTTGAAAGAGGGTCAGACGGCGAACGACGTGGTCGTGATAGGCCGCAACGCGACCATCGCCGGCAAGGTCAAAGACAACGTGACGGTGGTGTTCGGCTCGGTGACGCTCAAGCCCACGGCGGTGATCGGCAGCGATATGGTGGTCGTGGGAGGCTCCGTCCACGCCGCATCGAATGCCGTGGTCAGAGGCGACGTGGTGATCGTGGGCGGCGGGATCAAGGCGGAGCCTGGCTTCAGGCAAGGCGGCGAGCGGGTGATTTTGAGTTCAGTGGAATTCGGCCCGCAATGGTTGAGAAATTGGGCCAACAATGACCTATTGCGCGGCGTGTTGTTGCCGTGGTCTGCGATGGAGAGCTGGATTCTCATCGCCGTGGCGCTGGCGTTCAACCTCCTGCTGAGCCTGCTCTTTCCGAAGTCGTTGCAAACGTGCACCGACACGGCCCGCGAAAAACCGGTTCAATCCTTCCTGCTCGGATTGCTGCTGCTGGCGGCGTTCGGGCCGGTCTGCCTGCTGTTCATGATTTCGTGCATCGGCGTCCTCGCGATTCCGTTCCTGGTCTTCGCGGTGCTGGCGGCGATGGTGTTTGGATTTGTTGCGGTATATCGCGTCGTCGGGCGGCCGCTGGCCCGGCTCGTCGGTGGAACGCAGGCGGAGCGGCCGTTGCTCTCTTTGGTGATCGGCACGGTGATCTGTAACCTGGCTTGCATGCTGCCGGTGGTGGGCGTCATCGCGTGGGGACTGGTGATGATGCTCGGCTTCGGCGCGGCGTCGCTGGCGTTGTTTGGCCGGCCAAGGCGACAGGCTCCGCTGCCGCCACCTGCGGTGGCTCCGCCGATGGTTGTTTCGCAGCCAGTCATGGCTGCCGTGCCACCCATCGTTCCGCCGGCAGTTTTGAACGCGGTTCCCGTGACCGCGTCCGCTGTGCCGCCGCTGGAGGTGACAACGCTGCCGCGACCGGGTTTCTGGATGCGCATTGGCGCGGCGCTGCTGGATTGCTTCCTGATTTCGATGCTGGCGTCGTTCAGCGGAGCGAGACATGGCAGTGAGGTGTTCACGGATTCCTGGGCGACGTTGTTGCTGATGGTTTATCTGGTGGGATTGTGGACGTGGCGTGGCACGACCATCGGGAACATCGTTTTCGGACTGAAGATCGTGCGCACGGATGGTCAGCCGGTAACGCTTGGCGTGGCGGTTGTGCGCGCGCTGGCCAGTCTGTTGTCACTGGCGGTGATCGGTCTGGGTTTCTTCTGGATCGCCTGGGACCGCGAGAAGCAGGCGTGGCATGACAAGATCGCAGGCACGCTGGTGGTGCGGATGCCGAGAGGCGTCTCGCTAATCTGATGACGGCGGCGGTTTCGAAAAAACCTGGAAAGGATGACGATGAGCACGCATTACATGATGGGCAGCGATGGCCGACAATACGGGCCGGTATCCGTGGAGCAAATCAAGCAGTGGGCTGCGGAAGGCCGGGCGACGGCGCAGACACTCCTGCGGGTCGAAGGCGGTGAATGGAAACCGCTGGCGACCTTTCCGGAGTTTATCGGCGTCGCGGTCAGTGTGCCGCCGGTGATGACCGGAGCGGGCTGGCCGGCTCACGCGCCGTTGAAGTCGAGAATCGCGGCCGGCGTCCTCGGCATCTTTCTCGGCGGGCTGGGCGTTCACCGATTCTATCTTGGCTATGTCGCCATCGGCGTCGCGCAGATTATCGTGACCTTTATGACATGCGGAATCGGCCAGCTCTGGGGATTCATCGAGGGCATCTGCATTCTGGCCGGCGGAGCCATCACGACTGACGCTGAAGGCCGTCCGTTGCGGGACTAGCGGCGGAACGTTTCCGAATAGAAAATGCCACCAGCGGCGCGTGGCATCGAGTGCCGTAGGAAACGCCGGCCAGGCTTGATACAGGGGGGCAGAGCCGCCGTTTGACATTCCGGCGAACTGTGTTTTGTTACGCCATGCCGTTGGCCAAGGAAGCTGTGTTCACCATGGAACGGCAACCAAAAAAACAAGAAGGAGACTTGAATCATGTCCGAAGAAGCAATTGTGAGAGTGGGCTGTGATGTGCCCGATTTCGAGATGGAAACCTACGAGCCGTCCGAGAGCGGGTTTGGAAAGGTTTCGCTGGCCGATCAGAAGAAGGCGAAGAAGTGGACGATCCTGGTGTTCTATCCGGCCGACTTCACGTTCGTTTGCCCGACGGAATTGGCCGCTCTCGCCGACAAATACGAAATGTTGAAAGGGCTGGGCGCGGAGGTCATCTCGGTCTCTACCGACACGAAGTTCTCGCATCTGGCCTGGAGGGATTCCGAGAAGCTGCTGGCGAGTGTGAGATACCCGATGGGCGCCGACCCGACGGGCAGGATCTCGAAGTTGTTTGGCGTGTATGACGCCGGCTCCGGCCTCGCGCTGCGCGGCACGTTCATCATCAGCCCCGAAGGCAAACTCGCGTCGGCGGAGGTGAACTTCTACAACTGCGGCCGCAACATGGACGAGCTGGCGCGCAAGATGGAGGCGAACGCTTATCTCCAGAAGCATCCGGAGGAGGCGTGCCCGGCCAAGTGGAAGAGCGGCGGCAAGACGCTTACGCCGTCCGCGGCGATGGTCGGCAAGGTTTACGAAGCGATGCAAGCCTAGCGCGCCGGGGCTTCGGCTTCGGTTCGCGAAGCACGCTGACGGTCGCAAAAAAAGCGGAAGCAAAAAGTTGTTTGCGCAGCGGCACTGGTGAACTCGCCAGTGCCGCTGTTGTTTTTGCGAAGGCGTCTTACTCCGGCAGCGGCTTGCCCTTGGTTTCCGGACAGAACCAGATGAAGACCATGCCGACGAGATAGACGAGGCTCACCACGGCGCAGAGATTGGCCCAGCCGGCGGCGGACTCGATGTTCAGGACAAGGCCGGTGATGACGGTGCCAACGGCGGCGACGATGCGCGCGATGTTGTAGGCGAAACCCTGGCCTGTGGCGCGGCAGCGCGTGGGGAACAGTTCCGGCAGATAGAGCGGCAGCCAGCCGTAGAAACTCGCCGTCGCGCCGCCGACCAGAAACACCCAGAATAAAAAATAGCCGCCGTAGGGAATGTCGGAGCGGAACAGGAACTGGCACGACGCCAGCGAGAGCGTCGAGAACACGAAGTAGGACCAGCGGCGCGAAGTCAGTTGCGCCAGCCATGCCGCCAGCAACGAGGCGATGATGGCGCCCGCGCCGGACATGAGGACGCACATCGCGCGCGCGGACGGATCCTTCGGGCTGAGCTTGGCGGCCCAGTTGGAAATCTGTTGCACCGAACCCCACGTGCCCAGCAGCACGATGGCGGCGAGGATTGTGCCCAGGATCGTCATCCGGGCGATGCCCGGCGCGAAGATGTCGCCGATCCTGTTCTTTCGCGTCGCGGTGGCGGCGCTGTGCTGCCAGCGTTTGGACTCCGGCACGAAGAACTGGATGAACAGCGTCAGCAACGCCGGCGTCGCGCCGAGGAACATCAGCAACCGCCAGCCGCTGTGGTCGAGCAGCGCCTTGGCGATGCTCTCCGGCACGTGCACGGCCTTCAAGACCGCGCCCAGGTCGCCGATGACTTGCGCCAGGCCCAGTCCCATCAAGCCCGTGAGCACAAAGCCCGTGTTCGACGCGACGCCGATGAACCCCGCCAGCGTCGGTCGCGACGCCGCCGGCCAGACCTCCATGATCAAGGCCACGCCCAGCGCCCACTCGCCGCCCATGCCGAGCGCGGCCATGAACCGCAGCGCGCCCAAGTCCCACGGCGTTTGCGAGAAGCCGCACAAGCCGGAGAAAATCGAGTAGGTCAGCACGCTGAGCGACATGGCCTTCACCCGCCCGATGCGGTCGCCCAGCCAGCCGAAGAGAATGCCGCCCGCCGCCGCCCCGATGAGAAACGCCGCCGTGATGCCCGTAATCCACGGCATTTTGGAGGCGAGATGTTGCGGGCCGAGCATTGCCTCGATGGCTGGCGTTGCCACGAGCGGAAACAACCCCATCTCCACGCCGTCAAACATCCATCCCATGAACGCCGCGATGAACGCCATCCACTGGCTGTGCCGGCTGGTTTCGTTGGAAGGTTGTGTCATGGACTTGTCCTTGTGCGCCGTCTTGAGTAAAAGCGGCCGGATACAACGTCAAGCGCCAAACGCCGCGGCGGGAACAGACGCTCACGGGGTTCACCCCAAAGAATGGCCGGAAGGCCGCTGGTATCTCGGACAACCGGGGGCGCGTCAGCCGCAGCCGCTTTTCTTACCGCGCCTTTCGCGTGATCGCCACCTGCACGATTCTTTGCCGCGCCATGCTCTCGACGGTGATGACGCCGTGCGGCGTCTCGACACTGTCGCCAACGCGGGCGAGGCGGGCGAGGCGGTCCATCACGTAACCGGCGATCGTGTCGGCGCGGCCGGCTTCGAGCGTCCAGCCGAAGCGCTCGTTCAACTCGCGCAGCCGCACGTCGCCGCGCACCAGCAGCCGGCCGCCGGGCAGTTCCTGGATGTCCGGTGGATGCACTTGAGTCGTCTCCGGCACTTCGCCGAAGACTTCCTGCACCACGTCGTTGAGCGTCACCAACCCCGCCACGCCGCCGTGCTCGTCGGTGACGACGGCCACGTGCCGGTGCCGCTGCTGGAAGCTGCGCAACAGGTCGTCGAGCCGGACGGTTTCGGGCACAAATAGCGGCGCTCGGACCTGTTTGCGGATGTCGAACGGTTCCCGCGATTGCCGCAGGTGCTGGAAAACGTCCTGCACGTTCAGGAATCCGATGATGTTGTCCAGCGTGCCTTCATAAACCGGCAACTGCTGGTGATGGCTGCGCGCCATGCGGTCGAGCAGTTCCTCCACCGGCAGCGCCACGTCGAGGGCGATGAGGTCCGTGCGCGGCACCATCACGTCGGCGGCGTTGAGGTCGAGCACGCGCAGCGAGCGCTCCACCAGCTGGCTGCCCATCTCGCCCAGCACGCCGGCGCGCCGGCTCTGGCGGACGATGAACCGCAGTTCTTCCGACGAGTGCACTGCGTCGAGTTCGCCCGCGGGATGGAGACCGAGCGCCCGCAGCACGATGTTGGCCATGCCGTTCAACGACCAGACCGCCGGCCGGAACAGCGCCATCAGCAGGCGCATCGGACCCGACACCCAGAGCGCGATCCGTTCGCCGCGCTGCAGCGAGAGCGATTTCGGCACCAGTTCGCCGAACGCGACGTGCAGGAACGTGATGATGCAAAACGCGAGCAGCGCCGAAACGCTGTGTTTGGCGGCGGCGGCCGCCGCGGCCGGCAGCCAGCCGAACAGCGGTTGCAGCAGGCGCTCCACCACCGGCTCGCCGATCCAGCCGAGCGCGAGGCTTGCCATCGTGACGCCGACCTGCGTGCCGGCGATGTAGCGGCCCAAATCGTTGAGCGCGGCCTGCACGCTGCGCGCGCTCGCGTTGCCCGCGGTCACCAGTTGCTCGATGCGGCTGCGGCGCACGCTGACCAGCGCGAACTCCGTGGCCACGAAGAAGCCGTTGGCAAAAATCAACGCCACCACGCCGAGCAGCGTCAGCAAATCCATTGTGAGCGTGTCCATACGTTTTCCTTCGATAAATGGCTGAGCCTGAAATCAAAAGCGGCGGACCGGTTCATGTCCGCTTGGGCAGATAAATATGGACGGGCGAGCCGAACGCCGCTTCCGCCGCCTCGCCGATGGCTTCGGCAAACGTCGGGTGCGCGAAGATCGTGTGAGCCACTTGCTCCGCCGTCGCCTTGAGTGAAATGGCCAGCGTGATCGAGGCGATCAATTCGCCCGCAGCGGGGCCGATGACCTGGCCGCCGAGCAGCCGGTGCGTTTCGGCGTCGGCGACGAGTTTCACGAAACCGTCCGTCTCGCCGCTGGCCTGCGCACGTCCGAGCGCGGCCATCGGGAACTTGCCGACGCGAACGGCGCGGCCCTGCGCCTGCGCCTCTGCTTCGGTGAGGCCGACGGTGGCGACTTCGGGATGCGTGAAGACCACGCCGGGCACGGCGGCGTAGTCCATCGCCGCGTTGTCGCCGAGCGCGTTCGCCACCGCCACGCGCGCCTGGGCGCTGGCGACGTGCGCGAGCGGGAACCTGCCGACCATGTCGCCGATGGCGTAGATGCCCGGCGCGCTCGTCTCCATCCGCTCGTTCACCTCGACGTGGCCGCGCGCCGTCAGCTTCACGCCGGCGGCGTCGCAGCCGATGTCGCCCGTGTTGGGCACGCGCCCGATTGAAATCAACACATGGTCGAAACTCGGATCGAATTCACTCACCGTCTCGCCGGTGCGGACCTCGATGCCGGCCTTGCGGAAGACTCTGGCGAGCGCCGCGCCCAACTCGGCGTCCATGCCGGGCAGCAGGCTGGCGAGCGCCTCGACCACCGTGACCTCCGAGCCGAGCGCGCGGAAGATGCAGGCGAACTCGCAGCCAATGTAGCCGCCGCCGACGATCAGGATTTTTTTTGGCGGCCCGGCCAGGTGCAACGCGTGGTTGCTGTTGATGACGCGCTGGCCGTCAATCGCCGGCAGTCCCGCCGGCGACGGCGCGGGCCGCGAGCCGGTGGCGAGGATGATGCGCGGCGCGGTCAGGACCTCGTCGCCAACCTGGACGCGTCCGCCGCCGAGCAGCCGGGCTCGGCCCTGGACGAACTGGACGCCGTTCTTCCGAAACAGAAACTCCAGGCCTTTGCTCATCGCGCCGGTGACTTTTTGCGTGCGGCGAAGCATGGAGTCGGCGGAGAGGTGCGGCTCGGCGGCGATGCTGGCCGCGTCGAGGCCGAAATCTCCGGCGCGCTGCGTGAAGCGAAGCGCCTCGACGCTCGCGAGCAGCGTCTTGGTCGGAATGCAGCCGAGGTGGAGGCAGACGCCGCCGGGTGGCGCGTCGCTGACGAGCGTGACGCGGGCGCCGCGTTGCGCAGCGCGGATGGCGGCCACGTAGCCGCCGGGACCGGCGCCGATGACGAGGAGGTCTGGTGATTCGTTGGCCACAGCGGGTGCAGGTTAGCGGCGGCCGGCGTTGCCGGCCAGATTTTTCTGGCGCGCGGGCCGTCCGGTACCGGCGGCGCGCATTTCCGCGGCGATGACGCAAAATACAGCTTGCGAAATCGCCCGACTCGGTTTCTTGTTGGTATCGGAGACAATGCATTGGCCGACCCCAACTTTGCTGGTCTGCGGTTTCCTTGGACTCACCTCGCCAGCTTTTGCGGAAAAGATCGTGCTGCGCGTCGGCCATTTCCCGAATGTGACCCACGCGCAAGGCGTGATCGCGCACGGGCTGAGCCGCGAGGGCAAGGGCTGGTTCGAGCAGCGGCTGGGGCCGGATGTGGAAGTGCAGTGGTTCGTCTATAACGCCGGGCCAAGCGCGATGGAGGCGATTTTCACCGGCGCCCTCGACATTACTTATGTTGGGCCGAATCCCGCCATCAACGCGCACCTGAGGTCGCGTGGCGAGGAAATCCGCATTGTGGCCGGCGCGTGCAGCGGCGGCGCGGCGTTGGTGGTGCAGTCGGACGGGCGCATCCGGACGGACGCGGATTTTCGCGGCCGGAGGGTGGGGACGCCGCAGCTCGGCAACACACAGGACGTGGCGGCGCGCGCGTGGCTGGCGTCGAAGGGGTTTCGTGTGACGATGACCGGCGGCGACGTGCTGGTGGTGCCGACGGCCAACCCCGACCAGCTTGCGATGTTTCAAAAAGGCGATCTCGATGCCGTGTGGACGGTGGAGCCGTGGGTGACGCGGCTGGCGCTGGAGGCGAAAGGGCGCGTGTATCTGGAGGAGGGCGCATTGTGGCCGCAGACCGGCGGCCGGTATGTCACGACGCATCTGGTCAGCAGCGTGCGGTTTTTGAAACAGCAGCCGGCGTTGCTCAAGCGCTGGATCGCCGCACACGTCGAGTTGACGCAATGGATCAACCAACATGCGGACGAGGCGAAACAGATTCTCAACGCCGAGATCAAAGCCGAGACGACGAAGGCGCTGCCGCGCGAGACGCTCGACGGCGCGTGGCGGCGGCTGGAGTTGACGCACGACCCGGTCCGCGCCTCCCTGCTCAAATCCGCCGAGGACGCGCACCGCGCCGGTTTGCTCCGCGAGAAGCCGGACTTGTCGCGCATCTACGATTTGAAGTTGCTCAACGAGGTGTTGCGTGACAAGAGTCTGGCGGAGATTCCATGAGCGCCATCCGCGAAGAACTTCGTCCCCTGCCGCCGCTGAAGCTGGAGGTGGAGCATGTCTGCAAGACGTTCCGCGCCAAGCACGCCACGATCCGCGCGCTCGACGACGTGAGCCTGACAGTGAGCGAAGGCGAGTTCCTGTGCCTGGTCGGGCCGAGCGGCTGCGGCAAATCCACGCTGCTGAACATCATCGCGGGCCTGGACACCGCCGACAGCGGCCGCGTGCTCGCCGACGGCAAACTCGTGACCGGGCCGGGCCGTGACCGGATGGTGATGTTCCAGGAGCCGGCGTTATTCCCGTGGCTCGACGTGATGGACAATGTGATGTTTGGGCTGAAGCTGAAGCCGAACCTGAACAATCGCGAGCGCAGGGAGGTCGCGATGTTTTACCTGCAACTGGTCGGGTTGGAAAAATTTCACCGCGCCAACGTCCACGAGCTTTCCGGGGGCATGAAGCAGCGTGTGGCGCTCGCGCGGGCGCTGGCACCCAATCCGCGCGTGCTGCTGATGGACGAGCCGTTTGGCGCGCTGGACGCGCTGACGCGGGAGCAGTTGTATGGCGACATCCAGAGCATTTGGGAGAAACGGCGCAAGACCATTGTGTTCGTCACGCACAACGTGCGTGAAGCGGCCTGCCTCGGCGAGCGGGTGCTGCTCTTCTCGCCGCGGCCCGGCCGGATTGAGGAGGAATTCCGGATTGATTTGCCGCACCCGCGAAACATCAACAGCGTCAACCTGGCCGAACATGCCGCGAAGATCATGGTGGCGCTCAAACGCCACTGGCCGGCCGATGGCTCGGAGGTGTCGGAATGAGACGCGTCCTGACGGCAGCGGTTTTTTTCGCGGTGCTGATTGCGGCATGGGAAGCGCTGGCGCGCGCGGGCATCTGGTCGCCGGTGCTGGTGCCCTCACCGCTGAGCGTGGCCGAATACATCGTCGGCGCGATCCGCGACGGCACGCTGGGCCACGCCACTTTCGTCACGCTGCGGAGGCTCGTGGCCGGCTATGTGCTGGGCATTATCTTCGGGTTGCCGCTCGGTTTGCTGACGGCGCGATTCAAATTTTGCGAAGACACGATCGGCGTCATCGCGCTCGGTTTGCAGACGCTGCCGAGCATTTGCTGGGTGCCGCTGGCGCTGTTGTGGTTCGGCCAGACCGAGTCGGCGATGCTGTTCGTCGTCATCATGGGCACGCTGTGGTCCGTCGTGATCGCCACCGACAACGGCCTGCGCAACGTGCCGCCGATTTACGCCCGCGCCGCGCAGACCATGGGATCGAAGCAGTTGCACACGTGGCTGAAGGTGAAACTGCCCGCGTCGCTGCCGTTCATCGTCAGCGGCATGAAACAAGGCTGGGCGTTCGCGTGGCGGTCGCTGATGGCGGCGGAGGTTTACGTGACAATCCTGACCGGTTTCGGTCTTGGCCATCTGCTGCACTACGGCCGCGAGTTGCAGGCGATGGACCAGGTCATCGCCATCATGCTCGTGATCATCCTCATCGGCCTGCTTGCCGACAGGGTTTTCTTCTCGCCCTGGGAGAAGTTTCTCCACCGCCGCTGGGGCACGACGAAGTAGCGGCGGCGTTCCCTGCCTTCGCTGCTGATATCCCCGGGCACGCCGCCAAACAAAAAGAGCGCCCCGCTCGCGCGAGACGCTCTTCTGTTGGGAACGAAAATCGTTCCGCAATTGGATTAACGACGACCGCCGCGACCACCACCGTCACGGTGACCGCCACCACTACGACCGCCGCCAAAGCCGCCGCCGCCGCCGCCGCCGCGGGGGCGTTCTTCGCGGGGACGGGCTTCGTTGACCGTCAGGGCGCGACCGTCGAGTTCCTTGCCGTTGAATTGGGAGACGGCCGCGTTGGCCTCCTCCTGCGAGCCCATCGTCACGAACGCAAAGCCGCGGGACTTGCCCGTGAACTTGTCCGTGATGAGTTCGCACGCGGTGACGTTGCCGGCCTGTTTGAAGAGGTCGAGCACTTCACCTTCAGTGGTGTTAAACGACAGGTTGCCTACGAATAGCTTGGTAGCCATTTTCTTACTATTTTCCTTTTGCTGCGGTGGGAGCTTGCGTGACTGTTCCCGACTCCTTCGGGTTTCGGATCATCACCAGCTATCTAGGCTGCCTGACAATCTACCAACTCACTGCGAACTGCTTCCAACTGCGAGCGCAATAAACGCTAGTGAAAAACCCGCTGTTTGCAACATTTTTTTGAGGCCACCTGGCTCCCGCGCGTTGACTCAAATTAAATGACACCGAAGGGGACGGGCTGAGGGGGCGAAAAAGGGGTCGTTGACTCATGGAGAAAAGACACCCGAAAAGGGTGGCCATGAACATGAACCGAACGATCAAA
>Ga0114951_10000370_pt1 | contig 64107 bp, 47 predicted proteins | sample AM7aDNAmetaG_FD_88677 | JGI IMG/M metagenome (GOLD analysis project Ga0114951, IMG submission 88677) | Freshwater microbial communities from Finland to study Microbial Dark Matter (Phase II) - AM7a DNA metaG | ecosystem: Environmental > Aquatic > Freshwater > Lake | place: Finland: Lake Alinen...
CCGACGCCCAAAGTGGGCATGAATCCAGCCAAAAATCCTGTTTCAGGCTTCAAGGGCTGGATGTAGCAGCCGCTCGCACGCCTTGATTGCTGTAACAACTTGCGCGTTCTTGCTAATCTTTTACAGCAGTTCCTCATGAGCAATTCGAACACCATGTCCGGTTCGGCGGGCCAGCCGCAGGCGTTTCCGCACACGCGCTGGTCGGTCGTGCTGGCGTCGCGCCGCACCGCATCGGCGGAATCGGCTGCGGCGCTCGACGCGCTCTGCCGCGCCTACTGGTATCCGCTCTACGCCTACGTCCGCCGCTGCGGCCAGTCGGCGCACGACGCCCAAGACCTGACGCAGGAATTTTTCCGCCGGTTGCTGGAGAAACACTGGCTCGATTCGGCCGACCGCAGCAAGGGGCGGCTGCGAACTTTCCTGATCACAGCGTTGAAGCGTTTCATGTCGCAGGAATGGCGGCGCGTTTGTGCGCAGAAACGTGGCGGCGGCCAGTTCCACGTGCCGATGGACACGGCGTTCGCCGAGAGCCGTTACGCGGCCGATCCTGCACCACGGGACGGCGCGGAGGAGTTGTTCGACCGGCAATGGGCGCTGACGCTGCTGGATCTGACGCTGGCGCGATTGCAAGCGGAGTTTGCCGCGGCGGGCAAGGCGACGGATTTCGAGGCGCTGAAGGACTGTTTGATGGCTGTGCATGGGACAATTGATTACCGTGCGGTGGCGGCGCGACTCGGAGGCAGCGAAGGCACCGCGCGCGTGGCGGTGCACCGGCTGCGGAAACGGTTCCGTGAGATTTGCCGCGAGGAGATTTCGCAAACGCTCACCGACGGCGCCGACCTCGACGCGGAGATGCGACATTTGGCGGAGGTATTGGCCAAAGGGTAAACAAAGTGCTGCTGATCTGTAACAATCCCCCGCCGATCACTAAGTATCGGGCATGAGCACCACGACACCGTCTCTTTGTCCCCAATGCGGCGCGCCGCTGCCGCCCAGGGTGGCGGCCGGACTTTGCCCGCGTTGCTTGATGGCAATGAACCTCGCCACGGCCACCGATCTGACCGACGATAACCCCGCCGCAGCGCCCACGCCGAAAACCGCGCCACCCAAGCCGGAGGAGATCGCAAAGTTTTTCCCGCAATTCGACATCCTCGAATGCCTCGGCCGCGGCGGCATGGGCGTGGTCTATAAAGCCCGCCAGAAAACCCTCAACCGCCTCGTCGCGTTGAAACTCCTCGCACCCGAACGCGTGCACGATCCACAGTTCACCGAACGCTTTGCACGCGAAGCGCAGGCCCTCGCGGCGCTGAATCACCCGAATATCGTTACTGTCTATGACTTCGGCCAGGCGGGCGGGTTTTACTACCTTCTGATGGAGTTTGTGGACGGCGTGAACCTGCGGCAGGCGATGAAGGCAGCCCGTTTCACACCCGAGCAGGCGCTGGCCATCGTGCCGCCCGTGTGTGAGGCGCTCCAATACGCCCACGAGCACGGTATCGTCCATCGCGACATCAAGCCGGAGAATCTGCTCCTCGATAAAGAGGGGCGCGTGAAGATCGCCGACTTCGGCATCGCCAAGATGCTTCACGCCGAGGCATCGGATGTCGGCGTCGCGGACAGCCAACCCGCTGGCACGCCGCAATACATGGCGCCGGAGCAGAAGGCGCATCGCGGCACCGATCATCGCGTGGACATCTATTCGCTCGGCGTGGTGCTCTACGAATTGCTCACGGGCGAGCTGCCCGGCAAACCGATCGAACCGCCCTCGAAAAAGGTGGTCATTGACGTGCGGCTGGATGAGATCGTTTTGCGCGCGCTGGAGGCGAGTCCAGAACGCCGTTACCAAACAGCCGCCGAGGTGAGGACGCGGGTCGAGACCCTTTCAGACACACCGCCGGTTGTTGGTGTCCCGGCTTCAGCCGGTGCGCCTTCAAAACAAGAGCCGTCTGAAGGTGGAACTCCGAACGTCAACGAGCCCCCTTACTCCACCACTCCATCACTCCATTTCCCCCAGTCGTCTGAAGGCGGGACACCACCGACCGCCGCGCAGCCATCGCGTTTTTCGCGCACGGCCATTGTCGGGGCCTGCTGGGCGGCTTGGGTGTTCTTGTGGCTGGCATGGTTTTTTTGGTCGCCCACGGTGGTAGAAGGCGCCCATCCCAGCCCGGCATTTTGGGAAGACTTGTTAATACGTTTAGTCTGTTTCTCGTGTCTCATCGCGCCTTTCGGCACAACCATCCTCGGCTGGATTTCCGTCACACAAATCCGCCGGTCGGTCGGAAAACTTCGCGGCTTGGGCCTGGCGGTGTTCGACGGGTTGCTCTTTCCACTGCTCGCGTTGGACGGCTTGATTTTCATGGCTTACCCGGCGGTCATGCATTTTGCACGGCAGCACCCGTTCACAACTTCGCCGGAAATGGCTGCGGGTATCGTTGGCCTTCTCCTTGGCCTGCCCACTCTCGCGCTCGTGGTGTGCTTGGATTTTTTTATCCCGCGCGCCGTCTGGCGCGCGGTGAACAAACGCGCCGTATCACCAGTTCCGAGCATTGGAAAAGCTGGCACGGCTGATTTCCAAGCCTTGGAAAAAACCGCACGCGCCAGGCGCTTTGGCAAGATCGCGCTGGCGTTGTGCCTCGGCGGGTTGGTGCTGCCGGCTTTGCTGCTGGCGCTGCATCTGTCGCCACAACCGCCGTTGCAGGCGGTGATATGGATCGGCGTTATCGGCATCACCAGCATCTGCGAACTGGCCGCGTTCGTTCTGGGAATCCTCGGCTGGCGGTCGGGCACGGGCAAAGCGGCGGTCATCGTGGCGGCGGTGCTGCCGTTCTTGGCCGTGCCGGGCAGCATCTTCTTCTATTATGTTTTCTCCAGAAGCGAAGCCAAGTCCGCAGTCGATGCTGAAGCCAAGGCTGAGCGTCAGGCAGTTGTGACCCTGCGCACAGCCATGGTCAAGGAACGGCTCCGCGGCGAGGTGGGAAACCGGTTGAAGACTTACTCGATCCGTTGCGATCATGTCGAGGTGGTCATGCCGGTTTTTGGCGATATTGCCCAAGTGGTGCTGACCCATCCGCTGCAGCGGATGCAATTCGACGGCACCAACGCGTGGCTGGGCGTTGAAGGCAAATTGACGGCGCGCCCGATCACCCCGGTTACGTGGGAAGTCCGTGGCGACGGGCAACTGACCAATGTGGTTTTCGACGTTTCCTTGCCCGCCATTCCGGAAGGGGTGATGATGCGCAGTCCTTTCTCTGAAGTGGAACACGTCGGCGACGCGGCCGGCATGGTGTTCCTGCATCACGACAACTTCGAGTTGCTCTATGCTTTCTTCTATCCCGGGCAGTTTACGTCGGCGTGCGCCGACACGCGCAACACCCAGACGCGGGCCTGGAACGACAAGGGCACCCTTCTGTTGGGCAACGGGCGAAAATTCCTGTATCTCCGGCGGCAAGACGAGCCATCCCGTCTGCGCCTCAACGGCGAGGAATTCGATCTGGAAAAGGGCCGCGTGATTGTGCTGCACGACGAAGGCACCGCGGAACAATTGAAACTGTTCCCGCCGCTTCGAACCGCCAATGTGCCGGCGGCGCTGGTCAAACTCATTTCGTCCACGTCATCCGCGCAGCCCATCGCGCCACAGGCGGCTGCCGACGTGCCGGAGATCGAAAGTGTGGTGGTCAGCGCGGATAAGGCGGTCGTCAAGCAGCGCAATTTTAATGGTGAGGGCATGATTTTCACGTTCGGCACGATGACCAATCGTTGGACGCCTGGGTCTGTGTATTTCGACCACATGTTTGATGTCACTCTCGAGTGGCCTTGGTTCGGGCACGGCGCCAATTGGGTCATCAAAAGCCGGCACGGCATCTATGCGTCCTATAGACTTGATGGCCCGCCCGGTCCGATGCAAGGGAAGATTGTATTTCACCCGGGCACGCCAGCACCCGAAACGGATGGTTCGTATGCCATCGGCGAGTTTCAGCCGCAAAGCGTCCCGAAAAGCGTCGGCGAGTTCAGCGTTGGCCCGCCGCTGCCAATCTCGGTGCGACTGGTAAGAAACAACCCAAAAACAGATACACCGCCGCCGCGAACTTCGCCTTCGGACCTGCCCAAGCTCCGGTATCTGGCGTGGCAGGCGGAAGGACCGCACGCGACCAACACGATCCAGGGGCTGCCGTGGCATTCCGACGGCACGCCGATGACCAATCAAATCGAGCGAATGACCCTGTTGACTCCGACGCGGGTGGATACGCGCGCCACGAACGAGGGGAAGGAAAATTCACGCTTCCTCTATCTTTGGTTCTCCCATCCCTTGATCGAGATCACCAGCTTCAAACGAGTGACGTTGCTGGATGCGGCAGGCAAGCCTCTGGCTGAGGGTAAAGCCGGCTTTGGGACCCGGTCGAATAACCTCGGCTGGATCGTGCAGACAATTAAGGCAGGAAATATCGGCTCACGGCCGGCGACGATCAACATCCGCCTCGAATACAGCATCGGCCCTTGGAAGGACTGGAACGATATTCCCAGCGACTACCGCGGCGGGATGATGTTCGGCAATAGCGTGATGCTCGGTTCCATCGGCCAGAACGCCGAGGGCCGCGCCTTTATCAGCATCACCCGAAACAACGCCGCGGAGTTGGACACGCAGCATGATTTCCTCGCGTTGACGCGCGACGGACGCTCTTTGGAACGCACCCACACTCATTTGTCCGGCTTCTCCAATCTGCTAACCGAAAGGTTCGAGTTTCCTGTGAAGCTAGACGAGGTGAAAGCGTTCCGCCGCCGCACGCGGCCGATCCAGAGCGTTGAGTTCAAGAACGTGCCGTTGGAGGAACCCGCCCAATGAAACCCATTTTGGCAGCGACAATCTTGGGACAGGGTGTGCGGTTCAAAAAGTTGGACTGCGTGAAATGTTTAATCCCAATCACGGTCTTTCTTCCGGCACTCGTTCTTCTGTTGGCGGGTTGTGTTGCATCACCCCAGCCCGGTTCCGTAACGCTGTTCATCACGAGCGCGGTGGCAAAGCGCTATACGAACATGTCATCCAACGTTGAGACAGAAATCTTGTGCCAGGCGGTGATTGACAATAGAACTGGCGCGCCACTGATCGTTTTTTCAAATTTCTACTCCGCGTTCGACGGCTTGGATCTCGTTGTGCGCGATGATCACGGCCGTTTGCTGGCGCAGGAGCCATTCATTTATCACCAGTCTCCCTACGGCTCCTCCAATGGCAGACCATTCACGCTTCAAAGTGGACGCAATACCCATGACATGCACTTCTCCCTGACATCCATGACCAACGCGTCCGACAAGCTGAGTCTTCAGCTTGTGGGCACTCTGCCCCGCAGCTCTTATACGGCTTCCCTCACCTCGCAGGTGGTTCAAGTTTCTGTGAAGGGAGGACAAGGAGAATAAGCGTCGAGTATGCGGATGGCCGCAGCGAAACAGTCACCAGCACGAGAACAGAATTATGACAAATCACACGCATCCACTTGCTACGCTCCGCGAATCCTTCTTTGGCACGTCGTTGCTGCTCGCCATTTTGGCCGCCGGCCCCGCGCGCTCCTTCTGCGCGGATGCGGACACGGATGGCGACGGCCTTTCCGACTTCCAGGAAGTGCACAAATACTTCACCGACCCCCACAAGAAGTGCACCAGCGGCAAGCCGGACGGGGATTGGGACCAGCGGCGCGAATTCACGTACAGCGTCCGCACTGTCCTCCGCGTGATGAAGCCCTACGACCTCGCGGCGATGAATGACGATTACCAGGACGCGCGCCTGTTGCGGGAGACGGCGGAGTACGGCGAAATCGAAGTGATCCACTATCCGCTCAACACCAACGCGGAGGCCATTGGCGCGAACGAACATTGGCGCACGGATGACGCGAAAATGCAGGAGTGGCTGAAGTCGGGCATCACGACCGATTGGACACCGGCGTTGCGCGAGAAGTTGCTGAAGGAACTGCGCGCTGCGGGAATCGAGCCGGACCGCCTGAACGACCGCGAACTGGCCGAGCGCGTCGCGAAGTGGATGTATCGAAGCACGCGGTCGCCCAAGATGTTCACGACGTACTACATGGATTTCAGCAGCGGCCGGCCCGCATTGCTGGCGGGCTGCGAAAGAGCCTTCGAGCGGGACAAGGGCGACAAAAGCTGGACGTTCGACGAGCAGATCCAGCACGAGGTCCTCGGTAGCGGCATGTTCGCCAACAAGACGCGCGGCTCCTGCACCTCGACGGCCATTTACTGGACGACGATCCTGCGGGCGCTCGGCCTGCCCACGCGCTTCATCCTCTGCATTCCGGCCGTGGACGCAAACGATCCGGCCCAGCTCCAGATGGTGGAGAAAAACATCACGCATCACCAGGTGCGCGCCACGATGCTTCAAAACATGCGCAACCAGCACGGGTTTACGGCGCACACGTTCAACGAAGTCTTCATCGGCGGGCGCTGGGTACGGCTCAACTACAGCAAACTCGGCCAGAACATCCTCGATGCGCATTGTTTTGGCCTGCACACCCACATTCTCACGTTCCGCGACTTGAGCGAGGCCCATCTGGCGGAGACGTGGGGCAAACGCTATGCCCTTGGCCGTCGCAGCCAGGAATTTCCCGGCTCCAATCCCTACACCGTCCTCGAAATCTCGGATCATTTCGGCGCGCACGCGAAGATTCCCAATCCTGAAGTGGCCGTCAGTGGCGATCATCACGTGCTGACCATTGACCGGGTTTATTGGCTGCGTTCCGCCGAATGCCCGGAATGGCTGAAATCAACGGGCATGAAGAAAGACGAGCAAGGGAGCGTCGTCGCGCTGCTCCATCCGGTGGAGAACTTCCCCGACCAGAATTATAGCCAGTATCGCCGGTTCCTCGGCAAATGCGATGGCACCTTCACGCTTCGCGCCCAAGGACAACCCGATATTCCGGCGCGGCTGAGCGGCAGTCTTTTCACCGGCCATGGTGATCGCGCCATCGCTGTGGGGATTGTCCGGGGCGATTACGACCGGATGAAAGCCGGTGTGCCCTATCAACTCGTGCCGGCCAATGGCAAGGCTGATGCGCAATGGGTGGTGAAAGAGTCGGCCACGCTCACAAAGTAATTTCACCGTGTCCCGGAGAGAGAATTCAGGATAACGACAACCCTGCTATAGAAAGCCCCAAGCCATTGCGTGGGTGTTTGAAGGCAACCGTGCGGTAAGAGGATTTTACGAAGCCGTGGGTTTCGCGTCTGATGGAGTGTCGAAGATGCGCAACGCCGGTGCGCCTCTCAAAACAACACGGTATTGGAAGCTGTCAACGAGCACCGACTAACCACACGATTTTCAAATCCGCTTGCCGCCGATGATCCCGAGGCCGGCCAAAAAACCGGTTTGTCCGTTGTGCTGACTTCTGGTATAAATGCGCGGCCACCTGTTCTTTTTCCTGTGCTTGGATGGTTGATTACTTCATGTGCATATCATGGCACGCAACTGTCGCTCGAATAAGTTTTAGGCAATAACGGGATTGGCTTAAAGCGCTCGTTATTAAATGGTTGGAGGGATGGCTGAGCGGTTGAAAGCACCGGTCTTGAAAAGCTGAAATGCCCCTCACGGAACTTTTCACACCTCGCAAATCCCCGTAAATTCGCACGAACCTCGGTTTGCGTTTCGCAAGTTCAACTGCGTTTTATGGCACGCGTTTGGCACGCGCTCCGTTGTTCATTCATCGCTGATCGTTTGAATGGTGAACCGTTCTAGAGCCTTCGCGACGTGCTGGAGGTTGAACAGCACTGTCCCGCCCGCCCGAATGTATGGGATTCTCTTTGCGGCCATCCAACCTTCAAGGGTCCGCACTGAGACATTCATCCACCGCGCCGTTTCATCCTTCCGAAATAGAACGCGAGGCGGAAGCGTTGACACACCCGGGCCGGTGGCCCCGTGATCGTTTGGCGCTGGCGTTGTCGCGTTCGCGTTCACAGAACTCCTGCCCTTCCGCCTGCGTTGCCGCCAGAGCGTGCTTGCCGCGCCGTCTGAGCCATGCGAAAGAAGCAAATTAAGCGAAAGAAGCCGGCTGGCGTGCGCCGCTTCATTCGCTTAATTCGCTTATTTCGCGCCCCCGTTGAACTCATTTGGCAAACCACCTTTCCCCGGTTCTGCCGTTGGTCGTTTCCGCTGTCCTTCGTGCCAACCCGTTTTCTACGAGTAGCGCAAACGCGCGGTCCAGTTCTGCGCGCGTGCGGTGGCGCTTGAAAACATCGCTGATTTCCGTGCGCGTGAGGCCGCTTGCTCCGGCGTCGCGCAGCGCGGCAAGAATTTCGTCGGCTACGCTGTCGCCCAGGCTTGCGCCAAAAATGTAGCGTGCGGAGTCTTCGCAGTAGCGCCACGCAGCGAGCGCGGCTTCAAGATGCACGGGCCGAATGCAATCAGAGCAATCCAGCACCGCGTATATGAGCGAGAGGCGGACGACGTAAGCTTCCGCCCGGCCAATTATCGCGCCAAAAAGTCCGGGCTTGGCTGCGCTCAGATCGTGATAGATGCTCCGCCACAGTTCCTTCGCTTCATCATCACGCCGGATTTCTCCGTAGGTCTTCGCGAACGCCAGCGCCGCCTTGAACCGGGTTTCAATATCAGTCCAGTCCACCAAATGCGCCTCGCCGCCTTCGGGCAGTTCCTTTGAACGTTTGGCACCAATCCACAGGATGCGATTGGCGAAGCCGTTGGCGGATTCCGTCTCGGTGAGCGTGCGGATGAGTTCCTGCTTGGTGATATGGCCGATGAAGGAAACATGCGCGCCCGTGGAAGTGACCGGTGAGTTTTTGTTTGCGATGCGAAGATGGCCGGTGTCGAAACACTGGCGGAAGACGGCGGAGAGCGTGTTGCCGTCGCGCCGCGCTGATTGGAGCAGGCGCGCAAGCTCAGGCTCCATCACCATCAACCGCTTATCACTAACGCCGGGGTCAACAATGACGGTTTGATAGCCGGTGATTACCTTGTCCTCTCTGACCGGTTCTTGTTTCTCCACCGGGTCGCGCACCGCCCAGATCAAACCTTCGCCAGTGCTCAGACCGCTGCCTGGCCGCTGCCACGTCGGCTCAACGCGGGAGAGCAAGCCGAATGTCTGCCCCCATGACGTTCCTTTTCGGCTCTTTGAAGAATCACCCACAAGCACAACATTGATGTTGGCATAGTGCCTGTCCGCCTCAACGCTGAAAAAAGCCGTCCGCCCGATGGTGTTTCCGAAGCCCGCGAGGGTCTGAAACAGTATCGCGGCGGAGTCGGATTCTGTGTGCGGCTCCAGCCGTTTCACAAACTCGCCGGCCACGCCATGCAACGCGGCATCCGTGAGCGGCGCGGGCCAGGTCGGGCCGGGAGGAGTGTTTATTTCTTTTGCGTTCACCGCCGCCGGCCCGTCCGCACCCGTTTGGCGTGCTGTGTTTTCAATCGCGTCGGATGCTTTCATGGATTCCCCCCGCCAGGATTCAAATAAAGGACTCGCTGCCATCGGCCTTTCTCGCGCCGACAATGGCCCGGCATCCGCGACAGGCGCGCTTCGTTCTTGCAGGCGGCATCAACACCGAGCGGGACAAGAAATTCACCAAATAGCCTGGACTCGACCACTGCCGCCCACTCCGTCGCGTCCGCCGCGTCAACGGTCAGCCACGCATGAATGGATTTCCCACCGGAATCAATCAGCGCCGCAATCGGCCAGTCGAAGACGAGTGCGCCCGCCCAGAACTCAAGCTGCGCCTCGCGCGGCCACGGCCCAGGCGTTTCCCCCGGTCCAAGCAACGGCAGCGGAGTCGAGTCAAATTCGAGCACGGCGAACCGAAACCGCGCGACACACGCATCGGCCCGGAAACTCTGCTTGCCGTCTTTCGTCATGCCCGGCTCGCCCCGCAACGGATTCGGTATGATGTGTTCCGGCACAGCCGCGCCCGTCTCGAAAGCCGCGATCCAGTCTGCCGCCGTGCGGACGTGTTCCGCGTCGCTGTCGTATCGTGTGCCGATAAACACTCGGTCAGTGGACTTGTAGAGAATCCGCAGCAATCGCGTCGCGTCCGCTTCCTCCGGCCAGTCCAGCCGCACCGGCGACAACTCCCACAATTCGGCTTCTCTCGCGCCGTCGCCCTTGTCGAGAATGCCCCGCAACATCTTCCCCGCGTCTCGCTTTGGCCGTGCCGTCGAACGCGACAAACCAACACCACACGCCCGGCGTTGGCCGTTGCCGTGTTCGTCGAACGCTTTTGCGACAGCGGCGTTGATCTCCCCATCGCTGACGTGCCGCGCCCCGTGGACGTGGGAGCACAGGTCACTGGCACACTGCTCCGCTGTCACTCCGGCGATGGCCGCGAGATTGGCAACGCCCAGCAATGCCGCGTGACAGCCACCGCCGCCCGACGCCGGCAGATTCGCCAACGCTTCCGCGTATCGAGCCGCCGCGCTCATCTTGCCGCCTCCCGTGCGCGCCGCGCGCTCTCCGCTTTGTGTCTGCAACAGTTCAACTCCAATCTCCGCAGCCTCTCGCTTCGCTGTCGCCGCCTACATTCAAAAAGGTTCATTGCGCTTTCAGCTCCGGTGTTTGGGTTAATGCCACAGTTGGATATTCGCCGCCGCTTGCGTCGTGGCGGACGTGAAGTAGATCGTGAGCTTGTCGTCGGAAACGTGGTCAACTTGCCGCGTGTCCGCCATGTGGTCGGTGTAAAAGCCAACGGTGTCACCCGGCTGGATACCGGAAAAATCCTCGTTGCTCGTGCCGTAGTCACCCGCAAACGCCGCGCTCATCCCATCGCCGGCAGTGTTCACAACACAGTAGAGCGACAACGACGGAGCAGGCGGGGGCGCATTTGTCACCGCGCTCGTTGTCGCGCTCGTGGCAATCGCCAGCCCCAAAGCGTTCGTGATCGCAACGCGAAACGCCAATACGCTGCCCACGTCATTCGAGCTGATGGCATAACTCACGTTCGTCTCGCCGGGAATCCCGCTGCCGTCTTTCAACCACTGACACCAGACACCTTGCAGCGGTAACACGGAAAACCAGACGCCGGTTGACGCCGTGGCTGTCGAACCAACCATGATGCTGCCGCTGATCGTCGGCGGGGCAAGATTCGTCGGCGCGAAAACCGACATACTTCCCAAGACCGCGTTCCCCACCTGCGCCAACGTCGCGAAGTTGGCCGTCATGCCCGCTACGATGTTGCTGACCTGCTGCGGACTGACCCCGCTGCCGCCCCGCCCAGGCGACGAATAGGTCATCTGCGCTTCCGCCGTCGCCAGCCAGAAGCAGCAAAGCACCGCTACCAGTCGTGCCGCCTCCTGCTTTTCCATGAGCCGCCGCAAATACGCTTTCAGGCTGGCAAGGTGGATCAGCCGCACGCCGCGCAGGCAGCCCCGTTTGCGGAGCGAGACGGATTTGATTTTCCGCTCGTTGATGAGCTGGTAGATGAAAGCCCGCGAAAGGCCCGTGAAAGGGCATCGCGCGCCTCGTCCGACCGGCAGACGGATGAACTCCGGCTCCGCCGTTGCGTTGTTAGCCGCCACGCAGGGCGGGGCAACCGTGAAGTTGTCAGGATTGCCGCTGACGTTGTTGCGTTCGTTGCGCATGGCACCCCAATTACCACACGCGCCGCTTGACTGTATTTCCGGGCAGAAAGATTTTCTAGCGGATAGGGTCGTATCCGTCCGGGCCAGGAGCTATATCCAGCATCTCTTTAGTGTTTCCGGCCGCCCGCAACCACGCTGCTTCATTGCTATAAAGGCTTTTGCCGTTTGGACTTATGGCTTCGGACATTTGCGCTGCAAGTTTCCAATTCCCCTTGCAGTAACGCAGCAATCGAAATGTGCCGAGCCATTTGAGCCGTTCGAGAAAAGACACCCCGCCGCGGGTGCGCTCTACCCGGAATTTCCTGCCCTCCGGTTCCTTGTCCTCAAGAAACTTCTTAAACTGGTCAACCAGTTGTTTGTTGCGATACTTCCATTCAATCTTGATGACATGCCAAGAGACGAATGTTCCGGGCAGAATATCCTCAACCCGATGATCCAAATACCGAGTCGGAGATTTCGCTTCCAACTCGTGCCGCCGTCGAGCTACTTCAACCGCTTGTTCGAGGGCCAAGCCGCTGGCCTTTTCTTTCTCCAACGGCTGGCCTCGAATGTCCGTGAACACTTTTAAGTTCTCCACGGTGTCTTCGAGCCGGCTGGGTTTGCTCCCATCGTTGTATTCTCTGCCCGCAAGCCGGCGTTCGCGTTCCTCTGGCAAGATTTGTAGCCACGGCACCGTCGGAAACTCCGGAAAATCTCGCAACAGCCATACCGACCCGGTGCCGATGAGACTGTAAATGCCCTCGCACATACTACGTGACCACTCCAGGTGTTCTTGCTGTATCCGCTCGACCTCGCTCTTGAACTCCGCACGGTATTGCGCGATTCGCCGACAAAAATGCTTGTCCTCTCGAAGGCGTTCATATTCCCAGCAGTAGCCGAGATGTGCTTTCGGCAAAGCTTTTCTCGGCCAGAATGAAAAACCCCATTCCTCTGTGGCGAGCGGGTCAATAGGCAGGTCCTTGCCGCGCATGATCGCTTGAAGCAGCATTCCATGCGGTAAGAGTTCTTGGTTCATGATGTTTCAAATCCTCTTCATCCATCCGCCCTTTCACTTCAATCGCTTTGACCAGCCGACCGCCGAGCGGAGCAACGGAGTTTCGGCGGCCACGTCAGCCCGGAAGCGCGTGTAGAGCTTCAAGTATTCACCGAGCACGCGTAGCGCGTCTTCACCCATCTCCTTGCCCGCGAACAATTCGGGCAAAGCATCCGCGAAGTTCAAACCGAGTTGCAAAGTCCCCGTCGGCACTTCCACGCCCAGGTCGTAGTTGGTCAGCAGGAGCCGGCGGCGCGGATGGCCCGGCTGGCCGCAGGCGTCGAGAAACCACGTCGGCGAGCCGGTGGAATCCACATGCAACAGTTGCAGCAGCTTCTTTTCCAGATGCCAGAGGTCGAGCAGGGATTCTTCCGACACGTTGAGCATCCGCAGGAAGACGACGGTGCGGAGGAAGTCGAGATAAGCATCCGAGTAGCCCGCGCCCTCGCGGACCGGCAGTTCAAACCGCGTCTGCAAGCCGTGCAGATACACCGGCGAGCGGTTCAACGCCTTCGCCATGTCGCCGAGCGTGTTCATCTAATCGTGGTTTTGCCGCAACAACCACCGCTGGATTTTGATTCGAGCAGGGGCATGATTACGGCAACCCGCTTGCAGTCTGGGCTTTGCATATCTGAATGATTCGGGCTAGAGCGACAGGGTTGCGGCAATCGGCTCGTAACATGGCGGCAAATCCGTCGTTCTCCGGGTCGCCGGTTTCCAGCATGTCGGCGATGAAGCGGATTGCGTCGGCGTCGCTCTTGTGTCGGGTTATCAGTTCCAACATCTGCTTCGGGTCATAGTAGCCGGGCTTGATGCCATAGGGGACAGATTCGTTTTCGTTTTCCGGCTCGGGAATAAGCAAGACTGCTTTTTTTGGGATCGCTTTGATCCGCTCAGATGTTCGTTTCTTTTTCACTGCAAGTGTGCGGTTTACCTGGCAGCCTTTTCCACCGACCGGTTCAACGTCTTCGCCATGTCGCCGAGCGTGTTCATGCTGCATCAAATCGCCTTCAACTTCTCGCCCAGGTTGTGCTTCAAGTTCCACTTCTTCGTCGTGTCGAGGGCGAGTTCGAGACAGATGAAGAATTGGTCTTTGTGCTTCTTGAAGTGGTCCACGGTTTCCGGCGCGAGCTTCGCGTCGAGGCAGACGAGGCTTTCCTTGTGAGCGTCTTTGGCGAGCCAGACTTCGTTCTTCTTGAACTCCGGCTGGCGCGTGAGGGTGTAGTCCAGCATGAAGCCGTTTTTGAGCAGCACTTCGTCAAGAACCTTGTCCTTCTCGAACTGGAGGTGGAACGTGGCTTCCTTCTCCCGGATGTATTGCTTGAGCAGCTCGATGTTCTCCGCTTCGGTCTTGGCCGGGTCGGGCGCGAACTCCACGCGCGGGAAGACGGACTTGGCAAGCGTGAAGACTTTGAAGCCGAGCGAATCGGCAAACTGCCGTTGCGGGTCGTTGGGCAAAAAACCTTCCGCTTCGCTCTTGAGCTTCTGCACCACTCGCTTCGCGCGCTCGATGGTGATGTCGCTGATGCGCTTGAAACCGGCTTTGAACGCCGGGCTGTCCTCGGCGGTGAGTTCGGGCAACTGCACGAGAATGAACTGCCGCTTGCCGCCGTCGGCCTTGTTCAACTCCATCACCGCCTGCGCCGTCGTCCCGCTGCCGGCGAAAAAGTCCAACACGTAGCAATCCGAGTCGCCAACCGTTTCCAGAAAACGTCGGATCAGTGCAACCGGTTTAGGAAATTGCAGAACAACTTCGTCGTTGAAAAGCTGTCTCAAGTCGTCAGTCCCGTGTTGTGTGTAGAATCCATCAATCACGGAAAACGGCTTCTGTCCACGCTTCTCACCATCTTCTTTTCTAAGATACTGCTTGTAAGAAACGGACCAACCCTCGTCAGTTTTGGTAAACACAAGTCCGTCCTCAGCCAGCACCTTCATCACGCGCTCTTTGCTCCACCACCATTGGCGTTTCGGCTTGATCTCCGTTCCGTCTGGAGCGGGAATTGGAAATACGAGGTTCTCCCGTGCGTCCATGCTCTTCGTCGCTTCAAGTGGCTTGATGCGATATGGTCCTTTGGTTTCGACATGCCGGTCTTGGTATTTGTAGTAACGCTTTTCGACCTCTGGGTCCGGGGGCAGCCAGAACTCGTCCACTTCTTCAATGTTTCGAGCATATAGGATGCAGTATTCATGTTGCCGCACCGCAAACTGCTCTTTCGCACCTCCACCGTAAGATTTTTTCCAAACGAAACATTCGATGAAATTTTCCTCACCGAAGACTTCGTCCATCACACGGCGCAGATTTTGCACCTCGTTGTCATCAACAGAGGCGAAGATCAGTCCATCTGGCGTGAGCAAATACCGCGCGACGAGCAACCGGCTGTGCATCATGGAAAGCCAGTTGGAGTGGAAGCGGCCGTCGCTGTCGGTGTTGGTGTCCACCTTCACGCCGCCCTCGGTCACGCCGGTCTGTTCCCAATACGGCTTCTGGCCCTCGGCGAAGTTGTCGGAATAAACGAAGTCGTTGCCGGTGTTGTAAGGCGGGTCAATGTAGATGCACTTGATGCGCTCACGGTAGGCGCTGGTGAGGAGCTTGAGCACTTCCAGATTCTCGCCCTCGATGATGATGTTGCCGCCGGCCTTGTCCGGGCACACAGAGCGGGCGGAGTCACAGACGAGCGCGGCCCGGCTGGAGGTGAAGGCATCGCGCTTGGATTTGGTCTTGCCATACCAGCGGAAGTCGTAACGCTCGGTCTCGCTGACGAGCGCGGGGTCCACCACCTTCTTCAACTCGTCCACGTTCAACCGTCCGTCGTTGGAGAACAGGTCGGGGAAAAGTTTCTTGAGCGCGGCGAGCCGTTCCGCGTTGAGATCGGGTGACGAGACCGATGCGAGCGGCGATGGTTCGGGTTGCTTGTTCTTTTTCATACGGTCAGCTTGTCCTTGAAGTCCGGGTGGTAGTCTTTGACCGGCGCGTGATACGCGCGGTAATCCAGTTTCGCCTCGACGCCCAGTGCCTCGAAGTGTTTCACGGCGCACAGGATTTTGAGGCGTTCGGCTTCGGTCAGAGCCTTGATGTCGTCTATGTTGTTGGTGCTCTTGGTTTCGATGACGAAGTAGTATTCGCCCTCCGGGCCGCCGCGCAGTGACCGGCGCTTGAGCACGAGGCCGAAGTCGGGCTGATACATCCCGATGGGCGTGGGAATCTCGTAGAACGGCGGCAACTTCAGGAAGCAGACGACTTCGTTGTCCGTCTCGGCGGCTTGGGCAAAGCTTTGTTCCGGCTGGCTCTCGTAGGCAACGCCATCATAAACGCCACGGTTCGGCGTCGGCTCCACGGGCAGAAAAGTTTCAATGACCTCCTCCAGCGCGGCGAGAGGGAGGGTTTCACCCGTCAGCCGGTAGCTGAGCGAGCGTAGCATTTCGTCGAGTTCGATGGCGCGGACGGCGGCGCAGGCTTGGGCAAGGAACTTGGGCGGGTTCTTGGCGATGGCGGAGAAGTTGGCAAGGCGGGCGACGATCTTCGCGGCGGTGGTGTGGGAGAGAGCCGTGTTATTACCAAGCTCCTCTATGAGATCGAGCGGTGTGAAGCTGGCGTGGAGCTTTTCTGTTTCCCGTCCGATTTCATCGCTCGCGAGGCCGGTCATGGCGATGCCTTTGATGCGCGTCAGGACGATTTCAGCCTCATAATCGCCGACAACCAGCTTGTTGAGAGCTTCGACCGCGCGCCGGACCACTTGATCTTCTCGAAAGACAACGGTGTAATCCGTCTTGCGGGCGAGCTTTTCCCAAAAGGCGCGGAACGATTTGCTTTTGTAAAGCTTGGTGCGGTTGATTCGGTTTTTTGCGTCCTGGCCTTTGTGCTTCTTGCGAAGCACGCCGCCCGCGTCCGCCGTGCCATAGACCTCCTTGATCTGCTCCTGATACTGCGCGGCGAAAGTCTCGTATGTTTCATTCGGAACGACGGTGAGGAGGTTGATTTCCTCGCCTTCCTTCGTGCCTTCGGCTTCGTAGATGCGCTGACCAAGCTGGTTGCGGCAGATGCGGAGGCCGCGTCCGAGTTCCTGGCGCTTCTTGATGTCGCTGTAGGATTGGTTGAGCGTGGCGATGTTGAAGATGTTCGGATTGTCCCAGCCGACGCCGAGCGCGGAGTGCGAGAAGATGAACTCAACGGGATTGTCGAGAGCGAGCAGCGTATCCTTGTCGCGCAAAATGAGGTCGAAAATCTCCTTGTTCTTGAGCATGGAGTTTTCGCTGTCGGTGTATTCGCCGCCGCCGGTTTTGGCGAAGTAGTAACCCTGAGCGGCGGTGGTCTGGTCTGGCGTGGGATCTGTGCCAATCAATTCCCGGTGGACGCTCGCGTATTCCTCGCGGAAAAGCCTCTTGATGATGCCGTCGTCCTTCACGTAGCTGTCCACGCGATCAACGAAGATAAGCGAGAGGCATTTGATGCCTTTGGGCGCGAGCGCCTTCTTTTTCTCGAAATGGCGGCGAATGAGCCATTGAAGCTGCTGGCGAAACAGGCCGGTGAAATCGGCGGCCCGCTCTCTCTGTATGAGTTCAACGCCGTTGGTGAACTTCAGGTGAAACTTCTGGTCATGCAGACTTTTCCAGATGCGCTCAATCGTATAGTCGCGGTAGGAAATGTTGCCGGATTTGTCGGCAAGATTGTCGCCGTCTCTGAGCCAGTTGGTTGCCTTCCATTTGAATCCGTCGCCATTTTGTCTCCAGACGTTGAGTTTGGCCTTGGGATTGGAGCCGCCGGTGGTCTGGATATTGGCGAGTTCGATCTTGAGCGTGGCTTCGTCGTTCTTTTCGGCGACGGAAAGGACTTCGATCTTTTTCACCATGCCCTGTTGGTAGGCGTCGAAGGGCGTGAGGCGGAAAAGAAGGTTCTTGAGGACTTTGTGCGTGGCCGAATAGCGGAGTTTGACGAGCGGGTTGAGCGTGGCAAGCCGGGCGATGGCGGCTTCGGTGTCCATGCCCTCCTGCGGCTCGTCCATGATGATGACGGGCTGGCATTTGCCAAGCGCCTCCAGATACGTCATGCCGAGGAAGGAATCGTCGCGGCCTTGCTGGTTGATAATGCGGTCTTCGCCGGTGATGGATTGAATAGTCATCACCATGATTTGCGGCTGCGTGTCCTCAATAAAATGCCGCAAGCGGGAAAGCTTGCCACTGTCATACTCGAAACACGCGGGCGAGAAGCCGTAGCGGTCGGCCAGCGGCTTCTTGAACGTGTCGAACGTGGTGAGCGTGCCTTCCTTGATGGCGATGGATGGCACGAGGATGATGAACTTGGTCAACCGGTAACGCTGATACAGTTCGTAGATGGTGCGGAAGTAAACAAGCGTTTTGCCCGTGCCGGTTTCCATCTCGATGCAAATGTCGTTGTCGGTCGAGAGCCTGGCTTCGGCTTCGGCAACTCCATTCTCCGTAAGGATGCGTCTCTTGTTCTCTTCGATTTGCGCGGGCGTCAGGTCTGTGATGTTGGCCTGGATGCCAAAGAGATTCGAGTTGTCGAACGAGTTGCGGACCTGCCCTTGCAAAACACTGACCACCGACGCGATAGCGCGGCGCTGGTATTCCAAATCTTCGAGGGGCAGTTGCATCGAGGCGATTTTGTCAGTTCAAGGCGCTTAAAGCAAGTCGGCCAAAAAGCCGGACGCCAGAACGCAGGTCAGACGCCGGCCTCGGTATTCGAGCTTTCTACAGCCCCTACTTCGCCGCCTTCTGCGCCGCCGCTGCCTGCGCTTTCTCCCGCCTGATCGCCCGGTCGAGCGCCCACTTCGTCACGGCGAGCGCCTGGACTTTCGTGTGGCCCGCGCTGGTCAGGAGATTCATGTTGTAGTCCACCGCCTCCGGGCTGGCGTCGTGTCTCATCTGGGAGATTAGTGATACGGGGTTCTCCATTGGCTTTTCCTTCTCTGCCTCCGCCCGCTCCCGCTTCAGCGTGTGGCCCGCTTTGGTCAGCAGCTCGACGTTGTGATGGATCGCCTCCGCACTGGCGTCGTGCCTCATCTGTTTGAATAGTTCCTGCGGAGTTTGCATCGCCTTGTCCTTCCGTTGCTATACTGCCACTGCCGATGCCTGTTGCCAAGTCTGCGTGTGGTTTTCTGCGCCCCGTCGCGGTGTCTTCCGCTCACCGTCGCCCAACCTCAAAAGCCGCTTTTTCAGAAAATCAACATTTCGTCGTCCGTAACTCCTGTGTTCATCGTGCGCGCAAAACGAAAACGCTTCACCTCCAGTTGATGAGAGCACTGCACCGCCGTTTCATTTTTCGTGTGCGCCAGGTGTCCCGTGGTTTCCGCTCACCCTTGCCACCGTCTTGCGTCCGCCGTCGTCTGACCTCAGCGACCGTTTTTTTAAGAGTTCGTCATTTTCGTCATTTCGTCGTGCGTAACTCCCGTATCCATCGTAACGCGGTTTCTGTTTTTCCAGACCCGGTTCATCCGTCGCTTCGGCTTCTGGCTGACGGCTGAAAGCTAATGGTTTTCCCATGAGTTTCGTCATTTTTCGTCATTTGATCTCCACAAGTGCTTGCAAATGGCAGTTCGATCCGCGCCCGTGCATTTGGAAAATGCAGTCATTTGAAGTCAGTTGAGCCACGTAAGTCCTTGCAAATGACAGTTTGATTTTTGCCCGCGTTTTGCGCCTCAACTCTTGCCATCAGAACCGGCACCCGACCGGCCAAAAAATTTTCGCCCCCACCCCCGGTTGCGCCGCCCCCCTCCCCCGTTCGCCGCCGCCACGCCGCGCGCCGTCGCGCAATCCCACCGCACCAGCCGTTGCATTTGGGGATTTGCCCACCCCGTGCCCGATCATCGCGCAGCGGCCAACGTCGGCACACTGCGGGCCGCTGTAGAAGCCGACGAGATGAACACCGCCACGACAACCGTGTCCACCGCTGCCGCCGATTGCCGGCGAGAACGGCTTGACGGTAAACAAGGGACTGATAGCCTCTGCCACCTCCAGCGTCGCGGGCTGCATAGATGCGTTCCCCGCGCATCACACCTCCTTGGTGCATCCCGCCCGCTGGCTTTTCTTTGGCCGCGCGCCACGCCACGCGATACCGCCGCGCAATCGCCCGCGCCAATTCCAATGCCGTCACGAAAGCGATTGCTGCCGCGCCTTTTCGCTGACTTCTTCGGTTGCCGTTGCATCCGCCGCGCCGTGTTCGGCATCGGACGGTATCGGAACGACGTTGCTTGCCTCACCCTCCGGCCTTAGCGCCCAAAAATGTTTAGCCTCCGCTTGCGTCACCAGCGCCTTGTAGAAGCGGTGAACCACGTTCGCGTCGTTGCCCATCTGCGCCGCTGTCCTTACCGCATCGCCATAGCTCGCCAAGTGATAGGTGCCAAAACTGTGCCTGAGCGCATTCGCAGGCCAAGGGCTGATTCCTGCCTTGGCTCGCATCGCGTCGAAGCCATCGCGAAAGGCCACCGCTTCAACCACCGGCCCGCGCTCGCGAACATAAGGCGCAATCCAAGCTGCCAGTGTGTCGTTGATCTCCACGGCGCGGCGCATCCGCTTCTTGGCGACCTCAGAGCCGATGATGATGGTCCGCTCGCCGAGTCTGACAGCGCTCCAATCCAGCCGGCGCGTTTCCGTCGCGCGCAATCCGCCGAATAATCCAAGCGCCACATAGGGCAACAAGCCGAACTCCGGCGCGCATTGGAGCAAGGCATTGCTTTGCTTCACCGTGAGGATTCCCGGCTCGCTGTCTTCCGCGCCGGGCCGCGCCACTCGCCCAGCAAGATTCACGTCCGCCCACCCGTGCTTGACCGCATAGTTGAAAAGTTGGCTGATCTTCGTCGCATAGTGGATTCGGCTGCGCGGGGACCATTCCGGGTAGTTAATCCAAGACTGAAGCTCCGGCAGCGTCACCTCACTGAGCCGCCGCTGGCCGAATGTCTTGGCAAAGTGTCCCAGCCTCACCCGCAAATCTTCAAGTGTCTTTGGCCGCCTTCCCGCAGCCGTCAAGTCTGCCAGGAGTTTCGCGACGATCTCCAACACAACCGGCGCGTTGCGATACTTCAAATAGTGCTCGATGTAGTAACTGGTAGCGTCGCGCAGGACGGCGTTGTAAGGGCGCAGCCGCTGGATGCAACCAGCGGCCTCCGCCCGTTGGCCGGGAGACAAGGCCAGAGCCTTCGCGCCCTCGTTCTCCTTGTCCACGCGTTTTTCCTCAGCCCATACCTCAGCCTCGCCTTTGGTCTGGAAGCAACGGCGGATTCGCCTGCCATTCACGAAACCCAAATCCACGAGCCATCCGACTTGCCCCGAGCGGTGGTTTCGGGTATAAATGCGCGGCCAAGATTTACGGCGCAAGTGATTGCGTTTGGGTTTCTGTTGCGGCTGCTGTTTAACTTGCGTGTCAGCGTTCATGCGACATCTCGATAGAGGTTTGAGGCAGTTGACATGCGATATATGGCACGCGGTTGGCACGCAGTCAAGCCCGTAAATCGTAAGTCTCTGCAAATACGTTGCGGAGGGATGGCTGAGCGGTTGAAAGCACCGGTCTTGAAAACCGGCAGAACGCAAGTTCTCGTGAGTTCGAATCTCACTCCCTCCGCCAATACGCTCCCCTGCCCTACAGCGGCCGGCGCGGGAACAGCCGGCTCAGAGCGCGACCGGGTGTTTTCAAAACCAGTTCCTGCAAGAACGCGTCGGTCGTCATCGCGCGCGGCTCGGTCAAGCGGCGGCACAGACCGAGAGCCAGCAGCATGATCGTCGTCAGCGCGGCGTAGAGCAAGCTGTATTGGTTCCACTCCCACGCGCCCCATCGCGCATGCCAGTCACCCACCGCATCCAGGCCCGCGCCCCAGAGCACGGGCAGCGAGCCGAGCGTCACGTTGGTAATGACGCTGAACATCGCAAAAAAATGGCTGCGGCCCGCCGACGGCACCGTGCCCATGACCAGCCGCGTATTGGCCAGATTAAACAGCGACATGGCCAGGCCCGCTGTTACTTGAATCACCAGGATGGTTCCCAAACTAAACGGCAGGCAACGCGCCGCCAGCGCGCCCCAGCATCCAAAGTGCGCCACATGCGTCAGCGCGGCCAGCACCAGCAGCGGCCGGCTCCCGACACGGTCAATCAGCCGTCCAAACACCAGCAGGCTCATCACCATCGTGCCGCTCGCCAGCGACTGAATCCCCAGGATTTTTCCGTCGGTCGCGCCGTAGTGGTCGCGCAGCAGCGGCGCCCAGAACACCGTCGAGGCCGCCAGCACGGCGTAAACAGTCACGTTGTAAGTCATCAACCGCAGGAACGGCGTGTACAACAGCATCGTCTTCCATGGCACCGGTCCGCTTCCCCTGTCGCCATGCGGCACCGGCACGTCGGGAATCCGCCGCAAAAACGCCAGGCTCACCAACGCCGCCGCGTAACTGCCGAAGAACATCATCGGATAGACGTAGCGCCCCGTCGCGCCGGTCAGATACACCGCCGTCAGGATCAACGTGCCGAACATCGCCAGCGCGATCGCGATCTGGTCCCGCGCCAGAAACCGCCCGCGCACCGACTCCGGCACCAGGTGCGTCATCCACGGCAGGAACCCGCACGCCGAGACGCCACGCGCCGCGTTGAACGCCACCAGCATCGCCAGCATCAGTGCGATCCGCAAGGTCCGTCCCGTGCCCGGCGGCAACAACGCGACCACCGCCATTCCCACAATGAAAAAGCTCCGCGCCGCCCACCCGCGCAACACAAACGTCCGGTAGCCGACCCGCTCCATGAATTTCGCAGCGGGGATTTGCAGGATGTTCAGCAGCGGGTTCAACGCCACCACCACGCCGAGCAGCGTCGCCGTCGCATTCAGGTGTTTGAAATAGAGGATGATCGGCATCCCCAGCACGATCAGGAACGACATCGTGTTGAACACCTGGAACAAATGCGCATTCCAGATTCCCGCGGGCATCGCCGCCGGCGACGGGGGCTTCATGCCGCTGGTTGAATCCGCCGCTTGCATCAAACCGTCCCCACCCTGGACCGAAACACTTCAATGGAAGCGCGCAGTCCTTCCTGTAGCCGCCGACGTGAGGAGGCGGAATCGTTCCGCAAGCACGGGCCATCCGCATCCTCACGTCGGCGGCTACGCAAGGCAACTGCATCGCTCCGACCAATCCCCTGCGCACACCATCGGCCGCCGAGCGCCAGCAAAAACGGTTGACGGCAGCGGCCGTCTGCGACCACCGGGTGTTGAGGAATATTCATACCGCAGCCCACGCAGCGGTCATAGACCGCCGGTAGCGTTGAGTTTGAACATGCGCCGCAGTTTTTCCACCAATGCCGTCGTTGAATAGCCGGGCTTCAGATGCAGCAGCTTGATCGTTGCGCCACAATCCTCCAGTACGCGCCGCTCCCCGGCGTTGAGCGTGTCGAGCGTGTAATCGCCGCCTTTGACATACACGTCCGGCCGCAACGCCTCGATCACCGGCGTCACACGCACCGTGTTGAAGACGACCACGTAATCCACCGCCGCCAGCGCCGCCAGCAATTGCGCGCGGGCGGCCTGCGGCACCAACGGACGGCCCGCGCCCTTGAGCGCGCGCACGCTGCGGTCGCCATTGAGCGCCACCACCAGCACATCGCCGCTACGCTTCGCCGCCTCCAGATACTCCACGTGGCCGGCGTGCAACAGGTCGAAGCAGCCGTTGGTCAACACCACGCTCCGCCCCGCCCGACGCAAACGCCGCCGGACGCCAGCCAGACTCGCCAAGGATTTGATCTTCGATTGCATAATGGGATGACGCCGCACCCATTTCCTAGCAGGTCACGGAAATTTTGGCGAAACGAAAAATTTTCAGCCCAACACCCGAAGTGGATCCGGCAATGGCAACCATGCCTTAGTCGCCAAAACCCAGCCCGGCCTTGTGTCCGGTCTCGAGGATATATTGCCGCGCGGCGTCATACTCCTCCGGCTTGGAAAGATGCTCCAGCATCAGCGGCGGCGTGTGCGGGAGCCGCGCAATCCTCTTCAGATATGTGGCGTAATCGAGCGAGCCTTTGCCGGGGGCGACTTCGCGGAAGTGAACGTTCATCTCCACGTCCCACGTGAGGTCCTTGGCATGGCAACTGACGATCCACCGGCCCAGTTTGTCGAAGCATTCGTTGAGCAGGTCTGTGTTGCGATAAAACTTTTCCGGCGAGTTGACCATGTTGCACGGATCCAGATGCGCCGCGAACGCCTTGCGATCCACTGCCTTGATCATCCGCACGTAACAATCCGGGCTATCGGGCATGGCCCAACCCATCACCTCGTAGGAAAATTTCGCGCGCTTGGGTTTGACAGCGTCAATGATCTTGCGCGCGTTCTCGACGGCGGCGTCGAAGAAACGCGGCGTGAGATTGTCCGGGTGCGGGCCGAACCACGAGGTGGCGCTAAACGAGCCGGCGATGTCCACGCAGCCCAACGCGCCGATCTCATCGGCCAAGGCCAGACCGTCGGAGACGGTCTGGATGTTTTTGTTTCGTTTTTCGGCGTCGGCGTCGAGGAGGTTCACCCAGCGGCCGACTTCGGCAATGACGACGTCGTGCTTGGCGAACGCGTCCGACAGCGCCTTGATGCGTGCCGGGTCGTTCAACGACACTTTGGGGCAGTAGGCGGCGCGATAGCCGAGCTTGCGATGCAGGAGCGCGAGTTCTTCCGGATCGTCGGTTTTGGCGAACGATGGCCCGCCGAGCCGGAGGGTGTGGGAGGTATCCGCGCGAGCCGAATTTGCCATGCCGGCAGCAACGACAGCGGCGAGGGATTGACCGAGAAACTGGCGGCGGTTCAAGGTGTGGGTTTTCATCAACGGTGTTTTTCCCACACCGGCGCAGCCGGCGCAACGCGAATGTGTGAACTGCCGCCGGCCACGGTTGGAACGCACTGACAGCAGCGGATTGTCCGCCGCGAAAACCCCGTCACCTACTCCATCGCCGCCAAAAGTTCGTCCAGCGACACGGTGGCGAAACTGGTGGCGGAGTCGCTCATGGCATACGGGATGATGAGTTCATGCTCGTGCACCAGCGAGCCGCACGTGTAAACAACGTTCGGTACATAGCCTTCGCGCTCGGCTTCGTTGGGACATAACAACGGTTCGCGCAGGCGGCCGATGACGCGCGTGGGATCGTTCAAGTCGAGCAGGAACGCGCCGAGACAATACTTCCGCATCGCGCCCACGCCATGGCTTAACACCAGCCAACCGGCCTCGGTTTCAACCGGCGAACCGCAGTTGCCCAGCTTGATGAATTCCCACGGTTGCGCGGGTGACAGCAAAATTTTCGGCCCCGACCAAAAATGCAGGTTGGCGGAGAACATGATTAAAATGTTCTCGTCGTCCTGGCGCGAGAGCATGGCATATTGACCGTTGATTTTGCGGGGGAACAGCGCCATGCCCTTGTTCTGCACGGCGGGGCCGTTGAGCGTGCGAAATTTGAAATGCAAGAAGTCCGGCGTCTCCAGCAGTTGCGGCAGCGTGATCTTGCCGTCGTAGGCAGTGTAGGTCGCGTAGTAGGTGAAGCCGCCGTCATCGTTCAGGAACCTGACGAAGCGCGCGTCCTCGATGCCGTTGCTCTGGCTGGGCGCGGACGGAAAACACACGCGTTGCGAAATCTGGCTGTCCGGTGTGAAGTGGACTTCATAATTCGATTCCGCCAGCAGCAGGATGCCGCGCGCGGCGCGGGTTGCCGTGGCGTCGGACGTGTCCTCCGTCAGTCCTGATGCAAGGAGAACCGCATGCAGCTCCTTCAGTGTGAAATCATCGTGCAGCCTGTCCAGCACGCGCCGGCAAAAATCATTTTGCACGCCCGCTTCTTCAAGTTTGTGGGCAAACAACCCCTTGACGTAGGCGGCATTGGGCACGCGCTCCGGTTCCATCACAAAGGGCACGGGCGGCGCAAGCGTGATTCGGTGTTGCGCACTGACCGTGCCGATGCGGAAAGTGATGGAGGAAATGTGTCCCTCGCCCGTGGCCCGCAAACTCAAAATGAAACGTAACGCGCCCTTCGGCAGTCCGGACTGGTCGGGATGCGGCACGATGGATGGATTGAACAACGCCGCGGACTCTGGCGAATACTCGTTCGTGAAGTAAGCCCCGATGAGCATCTGCCGTTCGGGCGACGGCTGTGCGCCGGGTTCGAGATAAATCTTCACCTGCTCGAAGCGCGCGCTGAAAATCTTTTCAATGTGTTCATGCCGGTTCGCGAACCCGCCGAGCACCTGGCTCGCCAACCTGGCAGCTTCCTCCTCCGGCAGGGCCATGACGCGCTCGACGATCCGCCGCGAGATGTCGTCGGAGGTGGGACGAAACGGGCGCATCAACACGCGTGAGCGGTCCGGAGTCAAAGTCGGTCCAATGCGTTTCGCGTGGACGTTGGTAATTTTCATTGAGTGGGCCGCGCTACTCGCCCGGCGGTTCCTTGAAGCTGGTGAGGGTGTTTTGCAGGGCCTGCATTTTCGCCAGCGCGAGCAGGAAGCCCAGCGTGGACTCGGCGCCCTGGTTTTCGCTTACGCGGTCCACGTGCAGGCCGTCGCGACAGCCGCCGGTGCCCGGATCGTAGAGTGCCAGGCCCAAATCATTTCGCCCCAGGAACCATTCGAAGGCCCGGCGCGCTTCGGCCACCCAAACCATGTCGCCCGTGGCGTGATACGCCTCAATGCAGGCGGACACCGTGGCCTGCGCCTCGATGGGTTGCTGGTCGAACAGCGCGCGTTCCTTGCCGCGCGGATAAAAACCGTTCGAGCCAATAGGGCGAAAAGAGCCGGCATCTGAAGTTTGAATCTTCACGAGCCAGCGCAATGATTTGAGGCCTGTCTCCAACATCGCGGCGTCGTTCATGCAGCGTCCGCTGAGGATCAACGCGTGGGGCAGCTTGGCGTTCGTGTAGGAGACCATTTCCTCGAACCAATGCCAGTCTTCGGTCGCGGCGTCGGCATAGCGCTGCATGAGTTTTGCCGTGAGCGATTCGCGAATCTGGTTCGCACGCCGGTCGCCGCTCAGCCGGCACAGGTATTCGTCAATGCCGAGGAGCGTGAACGCCCACGCGCGCGGCGACGTGAACCCGGCGGCCACCGGCAGAGCCTGTTCGAACAGTTGCGCCGCCAGCATTTGAAAACTGCCCTGGCCCGCCTGCGACACACATAACCCCAGCGCCCACAGTGCGTGACCCTGACAATCCTCCGAGCCAACGTCCTCCAACCAGTGGCGGTCGAAACTCATGAAGTTGCGGAACCGCCCGCACCCGCGGTCGAAGGCGTGATTCAGGAACGCCGCATAAGCGGCGGCCTGCTCGCTGAGGCGCGGCGAACCCTGCCCCAACTGTTGCAACATCACCGCCAGCACCAGCGCGCGGGCGTTGTCGTCCGTGCAATAGCCTTCGGCAAAATTCGGCACGGTGAAGCTCGCGTGCTGGAAAATACCGGTCGAATCGCTCATCCGAAACAGATGGTCGAGCTTCATCTCTGGCAACTGCCCCGGTTGCTCGTCGAGTGTCTTGATGGGCGAGGACTTTCTCCCCACGAAGCTGTGGTCGAGACGCGCCTGCTCGAAAGACTTCGCGTAAAGCTGCGCCGCGCGGCTCCACACCATGTCGCGACCGAGCTTGTAGGCGTTCTTGCGCATCGCATGACGGGCCGGCTCGTCCCGCAATAATTCCACCACGGCCTCTGAAATCGCCTTGGCGTCGCGGAACGGCACCAACTTGCCGCGTTCCGAGGTCAGCAACTCCGCGGCGTGCCAATAGGGCGTGGACACCACCGCGTTGCCGGCGCCGAACGCGTAGGCCAGTGTGCCGGAAGTGATTTGCGACTCGGTCAGGTAAGGCGTGAGATAAATGTCCGCCGCGCCGATGAACCGCATCAATTCCTCCAGCTCGACGAAGCGATTGAAAAACACGACATTTTTCTGCACGCCGAGGTCTTTGGCCAGCCGCTCCAGGCTCAAGCGGTAAGCCTCGCCCTCGTCGCGCAACAGATTGGGATGTGTCTGGCCCAGCACGATGTAAACGACGTTGGGAAATTCCCGCAGGATGCCTGGCAGCGCGCGCAGCGCGTATTCGATGCCCTTGTTCGGCGAGAGCAGACCGAACGTGAGCACCACCTGTTTGCCCGCCACGCCAAACTCATCCTTGAAATAATTCGGATCCGCGAACGGCATGTCGGGAATGCCGTGCGGGATGAGATCAATCTTCGCTTCCGGCGCATGATAAATGTCGCGCAGAAACTCCCGGCCTCGTTCGGCCATGACCACCAGCCGCGTCGAGAGCCGGATCAACTCGCGCATGACGCGCCGTTGCTCGGCGTTCGGATCGCGCAGAATCGTGTGCAGGGTGGTGACGATGGGCATCCGCAAGTCGCGCAGCAGCGCGAGCAAATGACTGCCGGACGGCCCGCCATAAATGCCAAACTCGTGCTGCACGCAAACCACATGCACATCCGTGATGTTGAGGAAATCGGCGGCGCGCAGGTAGGACGGCAAGTCCTGTTCCGCAATCTCAAACCGCACCTCCGCCGGATAATCGTAGCCGCCCGCAAGGTCATTGACGGGCACCACGAGGCACTGCATCTCCTGAAACTCCGTTGCGACCGCCCGCCGCAAATCCGTCGTGAACGTGGCGATGCCGCACTTCCTAGGCAGGTAATCCCCGAGGAGCGCGATCTTTCGAATGGCGGATGGTGTCTGCATAAAACTACTTTGTCGTTATCAGGCTCCTACAGTTACTCTGGCACTCCGAGGGCGGAAATCAAAGAGATTAAGTTGCTCGTGGTTTTCCCCAACGCACCCGGCCAACACCCGGCGGCCGGCTGTGTGCGCACGTGAAGGCACCCTGCCCTTGACGCCATCGTCGGTGGTTTGGGCTGGAGTGAGAGCCGGCAAAGAAAAGCAGAACGGCGGACTACCGAAAAACAGACCGGGTTCTTTCAAGCATCAAATGAGTCCGCTTCAGCAACATCCTTGGAAGGCAAGGGAACTTCTGCCGCGCTCATTGCGCCGCTTCGCATTCCGCAACTTTTTCGCCGTAGAAGTCGTCCGTGAGCAGGCCTTCTTCAAAGAGAAGCTTGAGCTGCCGCACGCGGCCTGCGACCTGGTTCTTGGTGAACTTCTGGTTCTTCGCTTTTAATGCATCAGCGGCGGCCTTGGCTTTGGCCTGAAGTTCAGGCGTGAGTTCGCGCGGCACGCGTTTGGACGGAGATTCGTAAGAAGGATCGTAGACGAGAATCTTGAGGTCTTGAGCGGGGACCAGATGCCGCCACAGGAAGGCTTGCATCCGGTCTTCCGCCGGGACGGCTTCGCGGACAATCTCTTTTCCGTCAATGGTCGCGCGGCCTTCGACGGTCAGATTGACGGGGTCGGGGATCGCCACGTCCGCCTTGAAGGCGATGCGCGCGATATTCTGAGTGCCCGACAGCGTGACGGGATAGGCGGTAAATCCGGCGGGAGGCTCTTTCAGGCCGATCTTGATGGGGCCGGTGAAGCCGTCTTTGCGAACGGCATAAACACTGAGCGAAGTGCTGTTCTTCTGCCGGAGGCTGGTGCTGGAGGCCACGACGCGTAGCGCGAAATCGGACTGCGGCGCGCTGATGCGCAAACGATAGGCGTATTCTTCGCCGCCACTGCGAGCGGCGTCGCCAATGTGGACGTAATAGGTGCCGTCCGCGGGCAGCTTGGTCATGAAATAGGAATCCGCATGGTGGGTGTTTACGCCCGCACCCAAGTCTTCACGATCGTCGCTGAATGCCAGCAACCGGCCCTTCGCGTCGGTGAGTTTGATCATGGAGTCCAGAGGCGAGTCGAGCCGGCGCGCATAAACTTCCGCAATGATCGTGTCTCCGGCGTTGCCGCTGAATTCGTATACGTCCCAGTCATCGGCCTTGTCAATGTGCCCGTTGATGATGATGGGCAGCTTTACCCTCTGGGCGTGCGCAATGTCGTTGTTGGGTTCGTTCTCAAAACATTCCGGCAACGTGTCCAGCATAAACGGCACGCGGTTGGAAACAAAGTCGTCTTTCGTCGTGGCGAGGGTTTGGATTCCCGGCGCGGCATCTTTGGGAGGAGGCGTCAACTGGGCCGACTCCAAGTTCCAGCCCTTTATTTTGATCGAAACCGGCTCGCCCACGCGGCCGCCCAGCGGGAAGATGCTGGTCACAAACGGCGTCTCGCCGATGGTAATGCGATAGACGAAATCCTCGCGTCCACGGTAAATGGCATCATAAACCGCGATCACATATTCGCCGTCCTTGGGAATCTGATACATGACCACCGGATCGGGTTTGAACCGAAAATCGTCGTCATAGGCCAGTTCCCTGCCGTTCGCGTCGTAAAGCGCGAGCACTGGCTGAAACCATCCGGGAACGGCATCGGCGATGTAGGGGATCAATTGCCGCGCCAGGGTGGTAATCACCAGCCGCTGGCCTTTGCGGGCCTCAAAGCGGTAACGATTCGTTTCGCCGGAAGCAATCTGGCCGTTGACAGTGCACGGCACGGTGACGCGGTCCTCGACCTCGTTCTCCGGTCTCTTGCGCTTGGCAAGCTCCTCCTTGCCAAGCACCTGTTTCGGACTTGTCAGCATGGGTTTCCGGCTGTATTCGGGCACTTGGCCGATGTGAAACGCCAGCGGGTTCGACGCGCCGCCGCGCGGCGTCACCAGTCGCAATTCCCGTTCACCCGGCGCAGCGTCCGGAGCGATCGTGACCTCGATGAAAGCAAGGCTGCGAAGCGCATCGCTGGTCGGGAAAAGGTTATACTCGGTCATTCTCTTCTCGAGCCTGGCCATCAGATTGGATCGGGTCGCATCCACTGCTGCCAGCGTTCCCGCCGTCGCCGCCGAAGACATCATCATTTCACCTGACGTCGTCATCGCAGGCCCGGAAGTCATCATCGTCGAGGCAACCTGTGTCTTCGCACGTTTCAACTCCCTTAACTGCTCGGCCAGCAAACTGTACTCAATAGGGCCAATCGGCCGGTAATACTCGACCACTTTCGCCGTCACGCCCGAACCGGAGATAATCACGCCTTTGAGATCATCGAGATTCTGCCCGCCCAGTTTGATTCGGAACGTCGTGCCCTGCTGGCCGCCCGCGGGATAAACATAACCGATATACGGCCTCGCCTGCGCTCGCGCCGCCGGTGCCATCACCAACAAGCCTGCGAGGCCCACAACCACCATCAACCATTTGCCATTGCACATAAGCCGATCCATGTTTACGCACAGGTTAAACCGATGAACGCGACCAAGTGCTGCGACACACCGGTCGTTCTTCGCGCCCTTCCGCACATTGTGCGGTCGCCGCCGTTTGCCACTACATGATTTCCGTCAACAGCCCGCCTGACTTCACACCTTCCGATTCGTGGGGCAACACATGCGCTTCCAAGCCCATGGGATGCGGCAGCTTGGCTGTGGCGTCTATGCCTGCCAGCGCATAGATGCTGCCGAGAAGATCCACCGGATACACCGGCCGGTCCTTGACCTCTTCGCCCTTCGCGTCGGAGCAGCCAACTATATGGCCGCCCTTGAACCCGCCGCCGGCGACCAGCACGCTGAAGACGTTGCCGTAATGGTTGCGGCCGCCATTCCATGGCGGCTGCCAGTCCACCTTGGGGCCGCGACCGAACTCGCCGGTGCACCACACGATGGTGGTTTCCAACAAGCCGTGATCTTTCAAGTCCTGCAAAAGCATGGCGAGCCCCTGGTCCAGCATCGGGCACTGCCGGCGCATGGTCGGGAAGTGATTGCTGTGCGTGTCCCAACCGCCGGGGAAATTGATCACGATGTAGGGAACGCCCGCCTCAACCATCCGGCGCGCCGCCAGGCACTCCTGCCCGAACATGTGGCGGCCATAGCGGTCCCGCAATTCCGATTTCTCCAGGGAAAGATCGAACACTTCCTTGCCTTTGCCGAGGATCAGTTCATACGCCGCTTTCTTGGCATCCTCAGACGACGCCAACTGTGGACTGGAGGCCATCGCGCTGCCCATCGTGTTCATCTTGTTGAGCAACTCGCGCCGGTTCTTCTGCCGGTCGTCGGTAATGCCGCGCGCCACGACGCCTTCCACCTCGAACCGTTGAGCGTTCGGGTCGCCGCCCGTGGCAAAGGGTTTGAACTTCGGTCCCAAAAAGCCCTCTTCGGAGAACCGCCCCTGCGCTTGCGTCAACACCACGTAGGGCGGAATCAGGCCCTTGTATTCCTTGCCCTTGAACATCGCGAAGACCGCGCCAACGCTCGGATAGGCCAGCCGCTCGCCGGGCGTGTGGCCGGTTTGCATCAAATAGGCGGCGGTTTCATGGCCGTTGTTGCGGTGGGTCATGCTGCGAATGATCGAGTACTTGTCCGCCTGTTTCGCGAGCAGCGGAAACAATTCGCCGACCTGGATGCCATCCACATTGGTCGGGATCGCCTTCGCGAACTCGCCCATGTATTCGTAGCCCGCCTCCGGCTTGGGATCCCACGTGTCGTTGTGCGACATGCCGCCCCAGAGGAAAATCTGGATGACAGACTTGGCCTTGGCGGCCTTGACGGCGGGCTTGGCCGAAGCCGTGACAGCCGCCATCGCGCCGGGCGCCAGCCGTTCGGCCAGCATCAATCCTGCTGTCCCATACAGTCCCCGGCGCAACACTTCGCGTCGGGAGATGTGTTTCCGGTTTTCCAAACTGTGGCTCGCGTTCATGGTTTTACTTCCTTTCATTCTCATCCAGTTGCGTTGCTGTTGACCGCACATTCTCCAAAAATTTCGCAGCACTCAATGCCGATACAAAAACTCGGTGCTGTTGATCAATGACCACGCGACGTCCACCCAATCGTCGCGCCGTTTCACGATTACGGTCTTGTCGGGCTGCGGAACCGACTTGCCGTCCTTCTTCACCGACGGCTGCTTGATGTACTGAACCTGGCCGTAAGACTCCAGGTTCTTCACCTCGTCCGGTGTCGGAAAACGCGAGAGGATGGTCAGGTAAAGCTCCTCGATGATTTCGCCTTCTTTTCGCCCCGACTCAAAAATCGCCCTGATCTTGGGACCTTGATCGAGCTTGCGCTGGATGTGGCTGGAGTTCAACAGGTGCAGCCACTGGGCCGAGACGGGTTTGTTGTTGCGTTCATTCTCCATGCCCGTGGCGCGCGCGGAACGACCGAACAACGCCAGGAACGGACTGGTGATGCTGCCGTCGGCGATCGCAATCGCCGGCTTGTCATCGGGTATGTAGGTAAACGGCTCCGGAATGGGGCTGGTGTAAAGGTCCGACGCCCCGGTGATTTTGTTGATGGCGTCAATCAACACCTCCGCATCGAGCCGCCGCAACGAGTAGCTTGCAAAATTCGCGTCGGCTTCCGGCGTGGTCACTCGCGGCATGGCGGAAAATTGGTAAGTCTTGGAATTCAAGATCAACCGGTAGAGCCGCTTGAGGTCGTAGTGGCCGGTGACAAATTCCTTCTCCAGATAGGCCAGCAACGCGGGATTGCTCGGCGGGTTGTCCGGCCGAATGTCATCCGGCTCGTGAATGATGCCGCGGCCCATCAGCCACGCCCAGACGCGATTTACGATGCTGCGTGTGAACCACGGATTTTTCGGCGTGATCAGCCAGTCGGCGAAAACTTCGCGCGGATCGCGGTCCGGGCGCAAGGTCACTGCCTTGCCGTCCGGGAAGACCGCTTCCAGCGGCACGCTGTTGGACGTCGGCGCCGCGGACAATTGAGCCACGCTGTTGGACGGCTGTGCAACCGCGTTGATGGAGGCCAGCCCGGGCGCGCTATTGGCATCCACAAAACTGGAGTCCAGAGGAGACCAGAACACCTGCTCCTCTTTCCACTCGTTGGTCGGCTTGTAACGGATCTGCGAGAAGAAGGCCGACATGCCGGCCAGCTTGTTCGTCGGCCAGGAATCGGTTCGCGTTCCCATGAACGCCAACGCCACCGCGCCGGCGATGCCTTCCGGCGTCCGGTTCTGGATGGCGCGATAGAAGTTGACCGGCCCGACGCGGAAGTTGCTGCCGCTGGAGGTGAGCAACTCGCGCGCAAACTTGTCATACGGCTTGTTCTCCGTGATGGACTCATGGACCCAGCGATGATACGCCTGCGCCGCGTTGGGCCAGAGGTTGACGGGGAACTCCGCCTTGATGCGCAGGATGTCGCCCCATTTCATGGACCAGTAATCCGCGAACTCATCCCGTTCCAGCAACCGGTCAATCAGGACGTGGCGTTTGTTTTTGTCCGGATTCTCGATGAACTCCCGGACCTCTTTCACCGTGGGCAATGTGCCGATCACATCCAGGTAGGCGCGCCGGACAAACACCGCATCGGAGCAAAGCACCGGCTGGATGTTCAACTGCTTCAACTTGCTGAAAACCAGCTTGTCAATCTGGCCTTCGGGCGTCAAAGCACTCGAGCTTTCAAAAACATTCGGCCCCGTTGCCGACGCCGCAACTCCGCTCGCGACCGCCAGAAAACTCACCAGCGAGATCAACGGCGTCCTCAGCCTCGCCGCCGTTGCAACCGACACGTCAAAACGCATGCGCTTCAAGCCTTTCTTTTGAACCACCCAACGCGCTCCCAACGCTCCCTGCGGAACGCGATCGAAGTTCGGCAACCTTCACAGTGCTCAACATCCATCTCCATAATGCGCCCAGTCGTCGCCGTCCTCAATGACCCAAAAGTATCATCAAGATCGCGCGCTCCGACGGCTGGAATGAGGCTTGGAGGCTTCGCCGCAACCTTGGAGGTTGCAAGCGGACGCGGAACTGGCTTAACTGCTGTCTGTCGCTGTGAACTGGCTGACCCAAACGAAGTTGGCCGGGAGCTGCCTGGCGGCGGTTTCCCTGCTCGCGTGGCCGTCGGATTCCCCGGCCCAAGCCGTGGCTTTGCCATCGCCGACGCTGTCGGTGCTGACCAACGTCGTGCAGGTGAAGCGGCTTTCCCTCAAAGAAGCCGAGCGGCATCATCCGGTGCGGCTGCGCGGCGTGGTGACGTATTTCGAGTGGAACCCGGACTGGCAGCTTTACACCGCCATCCTGCAGGACGAAACCGGCGGCATCTCCTTCTCGCCGGGCCGGACGGGCCCGGATGTGTTGAAACTGAAACCAGGACAACAAATCGAGATCGAAGGTGTCTCGGCGCAGGGGCCGTTCGTGCCGGAAGTCCGCGGCACGGCAAAATTCGGCGCGCCGGTCCGCGCCAAGGTGCTTGGCGTCGTGCCCGAGCCGGATGCCCAATCGCTCACGCCCGAGCAGATGGCCAATCCCTTCAACGAGGATGAATGGGTCGAGGTCAAGGGCGTGGTGCGGCGGGTGACGACGCGGGCCGGGCCGAAGGCGGGCCGCATCATGGTGGATTTCAGCACCGCCAGCGGCACCTTTCGCGCCATCGTGCCCACGCAGGCGGCGCCGATCAAAGCGCCCCTCAATCTCGTCGGCGCGGCGGTGGCGGTGCGCGGGGTGTTCGCCGGCATCTACAACGAGAAACGCCGGATCGTCGGCGCGCACATCATGGTGTCGGCGCTAGACCACATCATCGTCGAGGAAGCCGGCGCCGACGCGGCGTTCAAACTGCCGCTGCTGACGGCTTCGTCGTTGATGCAATTCCGCCCGGACATGTCGTCGCGCGTGCATGTCAGCGGCGTGGTCACGCTGTTCGAGCCGGGGAGCCGTCTTTACCTGCGGGACAACACTGGGCCCCTTCGCATCGAGACGCCGGAGACGAACCCGTTGCGGCCCGGAGATCGTGTCGAGGTGGTCGGCTTTCCCGCTTTCAGCGACGGCGCACCGCTGCTGCTGAACGCGTTCCTGAAAAGAGTCGGCGGCGGCCCGCCGCCCAAACCCAGGAGCATCACCGTCGCGCAGGCGAGCAGCGGTGAATTCGACGGCGAACTGGTGCGGCTGGACGGCGTGCTGCTGGATCAACTCGTGCGCCCCGAAAACGTGATCTTGATGTTGCAAAGCGGCGACACGGTGTTCTCGGCGCACTTTGCCGAGGGCGCGGCGAGGACCAACGCGCCCTCGCTGACGCTGGACAGTTGGGTGCAGATTTCCGGCGTGTGCCTCAATGAGTTCCGATACTCGCCCGAACCGCGGCCCAAGCCGCCGCAGTGGCGGCCGGTGTCGTTTCACGTCGTGCTGCGCGGCCCGCGCGACGTCGTGCTGCTTCGCGAGCCGCCGTGGTGGACGCCCCAACGAATCCTCTGGGGCATGGGTCTGCTGGTGGCGGCGGTGCTTGTCGTGCTCGGCTGGGTGGCCGTGTTGCGGCGGCAGGTCGCGTCGCAAACGCGCGTCATCCAGCAAAAGATCCAGCGCGAGGTGCTGATGGAGGAACGTTCGCGCATCGCGCGCGACTTGCACGACACGCTGGAACAACAACTGGCGCTCATCGGCGTGCAGATTGACTCGTCGCTGGCGCGGCTCGCCGAGTCGCCCGCGCTGGCAACCAAGTCGCTCGAACTGGCGCTGGCCGTGGTGCGCCACACGCACGAGGAGACGCGCCGGTCCGTCTGGGACCTGCGCTCGGTAGCGTTGGAACAAGGCGGGCTGGCGGAGGCTTTGCGGCAATTGCCCGGCGTCGACAACGCGACGCAGCATCAAATCGAAGTCACCACTCACGGCCAGCCGCGGCGGCTGCCCGTGGTGGTGGAAACAAACCTGATGCGTGTCGCGCAGGAGGCCATCACCAACGCCATCAAGCACAGCGGTGGCTCCCGCATCGAGGTGAACTTGGATTACGCCGAGCGCGAGGTGACGTTGCGCGTGCGGGACAACGGACGCGGTTTCGACCCGGAGAAAATCATGCCGGCCAGCAGCGGGCGGTTCGGCCTGATTGGCATGCGCGAACGCGCGGAGAAAATGAACGCGGTTTTTTCCTTATTGAGCCAGCCCGGACAAACGACGGAAATCAAAGTCACCGTGCCGCTGACCGGCGGCGCGGTGGAGAATGCAGTGCCAACATTATGAAGCTCGAACGCAAATTTCGCCTCCTGCTGGTGGACGACCACGCGGTCATTCGCATGGGACTGACCGGCTCGCTGAACCTCGAACCCGACCTGGCAGTGATCGCGGAGGCGAGCAAAGGCGGCCAGGCCATCGAACTGTATCGCAAACATCGCCCTGACGTGGTGCTGATGGATTTCCGTCTGCCCGACATGACCGGCGTTGAAGCGACCAAGGTGATCTGCCGCGAGTTTCCTGACGCGCGTGTGCTCATGCTGACCGTGCACGAGGGCGAAGAGGACGTTTACCAGGCCATGCAGGCAGGCGCGCTCGGCTACGTTCAGAAATCCATCGGCTGGCGCGAGCTCCTCGCCGCCATCCGCAGCGTCGCAGAGAGCCAACGCTACCTGCCCCCGGAGTTGGCCGCGCGCTTGAAGGAACGTCTCAGCCGCGAGCCGCTCAGCGAGCGCGAACTGGAGGTGCTCCACTTCATCGTGCGCGGCCAGTCCAACAAGGAAATCGGCGTCTCGCTCAACATCTCCGACGTCACCGTCAAACGCCACATCACCCACATTCTGGAAAAACTCCGTGTGCTCGACCGCACCCAGGCCGCCATCGCCGCCATCCAGCGCGGCATCATTCATCTGGATTAGCCGATTCTCGAAAAGGGATTCAAGGGGAAGCTGTTGGTGCCGCGGCGGCGGTAACAACACCGACGCCGCTTGAGGTATTGAGCGAACTTGACAATTAGGGTGAACGACGGGAGTCAGCCGCTGCGGACGCGGAGATCTCCTCCGAGCGTAACGGCTGTCGCCCGTTCGCCCCATCCTGCGGGTTGGATGTCTTCTTCTTGTTGCGTCGAATCCAGGCACCGTGAACCACAAAAAGCAAAACGGTGCCAACCAAGCCCCCTAATACAAAGGGCGTCGGGCTGAAAACGGCGATGAGGGCAACCGGAACCGCAACGACAAGATACTGGCAGGTCGAAATAGCTAATGCCAAAGAATGTGCCATGGCAATCTGCCCTGAGATCTCCTCAGTGCTTTGAGCAAGTCGTCGAAAGATCAGGATGTTGGACAGATGCCTCCCGACGATCATACCGTAGAAGACGAAGAGACAACCGAAAAGCCCCTCGGCGAGAGGATCAGGGATGCAGCCGGATTCCAGAATCCCCGCCAAACCACCTGTGACAAGAAGAGTGAGAAGAATATGACGGGGATTCAGCCATTTTTTTCGGCTGATCGATTCCTGCCATATGGGGTTGAGTTCGTAGTGCTGCGTTTTGAAATGTCTGTTGTATCCCCTCTCCTTCAAAACGGCGCCCAGAACAGTCAGAAAATAGTCTGAGAGCATCAGAAGCGGCAGCAATACGACTTGAGGGTACTTCATTTTAGTGCGCGTCTTAAGTCCCACATGTGTTCGACGTCCCAATGGACGTCATGCAAGGCGACAGGCGGAATGTCGCGCCCGCTTTTTGGCGTGTCCAGAATATTTTACACGCTGGGCGGGTTCGTTGTTGAATCCCAACGGGATTCCTCCCGCCTTGCCGGACGAGGAACAAAAACAGGCCGATGACACCCCCCGCGCGCGGCTTGACACGTTTCACGCGGGCGCACGGTTTGCAACATCCCTTCTACCGACCAAGCGGCGGCCAGGTGCGGCTGAGAAAATCTGTCATGGACAGGGCCAGCAGGATGGTCAGCCAGTAGAAACCGACGCCGACAAAAATCCAGATCAACCGATGGCTGTAGCGCACGTGCATGAAGAAGAGCACGACGAGAAATGTTTTGACGACGGCAATGGACAGCGCCGCCACGATGTTGAGTTCGCCCAGCGACACGCGGTTGATGGCGACGGTGGCCGCCAACAGCACCATCAGGGCGATGAAAACCGCCACGTAGGTTTTGATGGGGAGAATGTGATTACTCATGACCGGTTCCTAGGCGATCAGGTAGAGCAGCGGAAACAGGAACACCCAGATGATGTCCACAAAGTGCCAATACAGCCCGGTGATTTCGAGCGGGTTGTGATATTGCGGCGTATATCGGCCGCGGGCGGCGAGGATGGCGACGACCAGCACGACACCGACGCCGGCCAGCATGTGGATGGCGTGCAGGCCAGTCATGGCGAAGTAGAGGTAGTAAAACATCTCCGCCTGCCGCGTGAGCGTGCCTTCCCACACGAAGCTCGCGCCAGGCACCAGGTGATGGACGAATTTGTCATGATACTCGACGGCCTTGATGCCGAGAAACGCGCAGCCCAGGAGCATCGTCAGGACCAGCAAGCCTGCGATGTGCGCCGGTTTCTTGCCGACCTGGGCGGCGTGGACAGCGAGGGCCATCGTCAGGCTGCTGGTGAGCAACACGGCGGTGTTGGCGGCGCCGAGCAGCATGTTCAGGTGATGACTGGCAGCGGCGAAACCCGCACCATACTGATACCGGTAGGCGGTGTAGGCGGCGAAGAGGCCGCCAAAGAACATGATCTCCGTGGCGAGGAAAACCCACATGCCCAGCACGGCGGATTCGCGCTGCTGGCTGGCGTCCTCGAACTGATGGCGTAACATGGCGGGCGACTCATCCACTGGCGTTTTCCTCCGGACGATAAGCGTAGGCTTCCTCGGTCACGACGGGCGTTTGCTCGAAATTCTCCGTGGGCGGCGGCGACGGCGTCAGCCACTCCAGTCCCTTGGCGCCCCACGGGTTGGGACCGGCGATCGGCCCGCGCCTCAGCGACCAGAGCAGGTAGAACAACGGCAGCATATAGCCGACGCCGAGGATGGACGCGCCGGCCGAGGACATGACGTTGAGCACCTGAAACTCGGCCGGATAGGTGTGATACCGGCGCGGCATGCCGAGATAGCCGAGGATGAACTGCGGGAAAAACGTCAGGTTGAAGCCCAGGAAAATGACCAGCGCCGCCAGCCTCGCCCATTGTTCGGGATACAGCCGCCCGGTGATCTTCGGCCACCAGAAATGCAGTCCGCCCATGTAGCCCATGATCGCGCCGCCGACCATGATGTAGTGGAAATGCGCGACGACGAAGTACGTGTCGTGGACATGCACGTCCATTCCCAGCGTCGCCAGGAACAAACCGGTCACTCCGCCGATGGTAAAAAGGCCGATGAATCCCAGCGCGTAGAGCATCGGCGCGTCGTAGGAGATGGAACCTTTGTAGAGCGTGGCGGTCCAGTTGAACACCTTGATCGCCGACGGAATGGCGACGAGAAAACTCAGGAACGAGAAAATCAGCCCCGCATAGGCGGACTGGCCGCTGACAAACATGTGGTGGCCCCAAACCAGAAACCCGACCACCGCGATGGCGACGCTGGAGAAGGCCACGATCTTGTAGCCGAAGATGCGGTTGCGCGAAAAACACGCGATCAGTTCGCTGACCACGCCCATCGAAGGCAGGATCATGATATAGACCGCCGGATGGGAGTAGAACCAGAAGAGGTGCTGAAAAAGCAGCGGGTCGCCGCCGAGCGCGGGGTCGAAGATGCCGATGTGAAAAACGCGTTCCAAGCCGACCATCGCCAGGGTGATCGCGATGACGGGCGTGCCAAGCACCATGATGATGCTGGTGGCGTAGATCGCCCACACAAACAACGGCAGCCGGAACCACGTCAAGCCTGGCGCGCGCATTTTGTGGATGGTGACGATGAAGTTCAGGCCGGTGAAGATCGAGGAGAAGCCGGTGATAAAGACGCCCACGGCCATCGTGGTGACGTTGGTGTGCGAGTAGATGCTGCTGTAGGGCGTGTAGAACGTCCATCCAGTGTCTACGCCGCCGGCCACCGCCGCGGTGATGGTGAAAATGCCGCCGAGCGTATAGACATACCAACTCGCCAGGTTCAGCCGGGGAAACGCCAGGTCGCGCGCGCCGATCATCATCGGGATCAAAAAGTTGCCCAGCACCGTCGGGATGGACGGGATCAGGAAGAAAAAGATCATGATCAACCCGTGCATCGTGAAGAGCTTGTTGTAGTTCTGGTGCGAGACGACGTTGCCGTTCGGTGTGAGCAACTCCGTCCGAATCATCCCCGCATACGTGCTGCCGAGCAAAAAGAAGACGGTGATGGACACCAGAAACAGCAACGCGATTCGTTTGTGATCCTGGGTCAGCAGCCAGGACCGGATGCTGTAGTCGCAGTTCAGATAGTGCACGGGCGGCATCGTGGGTTCGGAAGTCGTCATTTTGTTTCGCTCCCGGTTTTCGCCGCCTGCGGCGGCGTCAGCGACTTGATGTAAGCAATGAGTTGGAGCAGGCCCTCTTCGCTAATGATGCCCTTGAACGTCGGCATGATCGGCTCGTAGTTCGGCAGCAGCCGCGCGTTGGGCTTGGTGATGCAATCGCGGATGTAATCCTCATCGGCTTGCATGACCTGGCCGGATTTCAACGTCACCTTGCTGCCAAACAGCCCGACCAGCGTCGGCCCGCGGCCGGTGTTGTCGTTCTTGTGGCAGGTGGCGCAGCCCAACTGGTCGAACAGTTTCCCGCCTATCACGTGCATCGGCCCGGCTTCCGCGCCGCCGCCGAGCCAGTTCTGGTAGTCCGGCGGGTCCATGACGTGGACCCAGCCGGTCATCAGTGAGTGCTCGGTGCCGCAATACTGCGCGCAGAACAGCCGGTAATCGCCCTTACGCGTCGCTTGAAACCACATCGTGGTGTACCGGCCCGGCAGCACGTCGTTCTTCACGCGGAACGCCGGCACGAACAGGTCGTGAATCACATCTTCGGAAATCATCGTCAGTTTGATCGGCCGGCCAACTGGGATGTGCAACTCGTTGATCTCGCGCTGGCCTTCGGGGTGCTGGAACTTCCACATCCACTGCTTGCCCACCACGAACACGTCCATGGCACCCGGTGGCGCGGTGTAGATGGTGAAAAACAGTTTCGCGCCCCAGAAAAACATCACCATCGTCAGCGCCAGCGGCACAACCGACCAGACCAGTTCCAGCCACATGTGGCCGTGCCCGGACGCAACCGCCATCTTTCCTGGTCGCCGGCGATACTTGACAATGAACACCGTGATTACACCGAAAATAAGAATCGCAAAAACACCGCTGACGGCCACCAGAAAAAAATACAGCGCGTCCACGCGCCCCGCCACGCTGGAGGCCTGCTCCGGGAACATTGGAAATCCCATCCAGTGCTTCATCCGGTTGCCGCGCCTCCCTCGCGTGACTGCCGGGCCTGTCGTTCCCGCCAGAACAGCAGGGTCATCAACACCGCCAGCGCCAGCACCGTCACCACGCCGCCGATCTGGATAATGCGGCCGACGATGACACTGTATTTGCCCGTGGCCGGGTCGTAGTGAAAACAGAACAGCAGGATTTGATCCACGCGCGAGCCGATCTTGTTCGCGGACGCTTCGACCTGCGCCAACCGCAGGTCGCGCACCGGGAATTCGACGCCGTAGAAATACCGTGCCACCCTGCCCTGCGGCGTCAACACCATCAGTCCCGCCGCGTGCGCATACTGCTTCGTCTCTTCATCCCATTTGTAGCGGAATCCCACCGCGCTCATGAGTTGCCGGATGGACGCATCGTCGCCGGTCAGGAAATGCCAGCCGGCCTCCGCTCCCGGCCGTGAAAGCGATTTGAGGTAATTCGTCTTTTTCTCCGCCGCCAGCGCCGCCGTTTCGTGCGGGTCGAAGCTCACGGTGACCACTTCGAATTCCTGGCCGGCGTTGAACGGCAGCTTCTTCATGGCGAAGACCAGTCCGTTGAGCGTGAGCGAGCACAACATCGGGCATCCGTAGTAAACCGGCGTCAGAATGACCGGCCGCTTGCCAAAATAATCCGCCAGCTTGACCGTCTTGCCGCTCTCGTCGTGGAACGTCAGGTCGAGCGGCACTTGTTCGTTGAGTTTTTGGTCTATCCCCACGTCGCGCAGCGCCGGCGGGCGGTCCTGCGCGCACAGCCCGACGGGCAGGAAAACAAGAACCATCCAAACCGCCGCAACCATCCATTGCGAGAGCGTCGTCATGGTTTTGTTCCTCCAACCTCGGTTTTCGGCGGCAGACCGCGCTCGGCCAGCAACTCGATCGCGCGCCCCACCGGAATGCGGACGATGCCCTTGTCGGGGTCAACCCAGGCCCAACCGTTCAACACCGCTTCCTCGGCCGTGCGCCACTCCTTCAAATCCCGCGGCGCATGCACCTGCAACTTCGGCCCCGCATACGGCGCGCGCGCGCCCGCCATCAGCGACGGCGCCGGGAACTTCTCCGTCGGTGCGGCGAAATAATCGAACGACGTCCACATCGCCACCACGACCACGGCGACCGTCACCGCCAGACCGGCGCCCCATTTGACAAGCGCCCCGAAGCTCGCATCGCCCTCTTCGTAGCGATGGCCGGGCGGCTCGGCAGACTGTTTCCTGGTGTGTGGAGGTTGCTCGTTCATGTCCATTGAAATTCCTCTTCGACGCGCGCGTCATGGACCGGCACCAGCGACCGGCCTTTCAGTTGCCCGACAAACGCCGCCACCCACAAGCCGCCAATTCCAAGCAACGCCACCACGTCCATCCAGTGAACACTGAACCGGCTGCGGTCAAACGCCGGCTTCACGATCCAAAACAAATCCACCACGCAAACCGCGAGCACGCCCACAGCCACCGCCGCCAGCCGGCCGGGCCGGCGTTTGATGTCGCGCGACAGCAGCAGGAAAAACGGCGCGAAGAAATGGAACACCATCAGAAAGATGCCCACGCCGCTCCAGCCACCCTCGAACCGGCGCAGATACCAGGAGTTCTCTTCGGGCAGGTTGCCCGCCCAGATGATCAGGTATTGCGCGAACGAAATGTAGGCCCAAAAAATCACGAACGTGAACATGAAGTTGCCGAGGTCGTGGAACTGCTGCGCGGAAACGGCGTCGGCCAGCGGCTTCTGCTTTGCCAGCGCGGCCGCCACGATAATCACCAGCGCGAAACCGCCGAGCACCTGCCCCGTCATGAGCAGCACGCCATAGACCGTCGAGAACCATTCCGGTTCCAGCGACATCGCCCAATCAAACGCCGCGAACGACATGGTCAACCCGTAAGCCACCAGCCCGCCGCCGCCCAGCGCCGTCAGCCGCCGCGTGACGTCGAGGCTTGGCGCACGGTCCTGGTCTGCCGCCGCGCGATCCAGACGCCAGGCGAGGCCAAGCCACACCGCAAAGTAAATCGCCGCGCGAACAATGAAGAAGGGAACGTTCAGATACGGCTGTTTGTGCCGCAGCATTTCGCTCGCAGCAACCGCCTCCGGCCGCGCCCACACGTAAAGACTTTGCAGCCCAAACAGCAGCGGGACGAACAAAACCGCCATCAACAACAACGTCCGCGTGCCGGCCTCCAGCAAACGGCGCACGCCAAATCCCCATCGCCCGCCGGCCAGATGATGGATCATTACAATCACCAGACAGCCGAGCGGCAGGCCGATCCAAAACAAATACGCCACGAGGTAGGAGCGGAAGAACTGCGTGGTGTCAAACCATCCCGCCACGGCGCAAACTGCGGCGCACAACAGACCGGCGACGAGCGCGCCCCGCTCGACGCGATTCAATTGCCGGCTGAGTGAGTCGTTGCCGTTCACTTGGCTGCCTCCTTGAGTTTCTGACGCTCCCCGGCCGGCACGTCGGCCAGCGGCGCGTATTGGCTGAACTGGAGCGTGCGAACGTAAGCCGCAATCGCCCACCGGTCCTCCACCGGAATCTGCGCCGCGTAGTCCGGCATGACGCCGAAGCCGTTGGAGATGACATCGAAGAAATGGCCGAGCGCCATCGCGCGCATCTGCGGCGTGTGATACGGCGGCGGCCGGCGGTAGCCGCGCTGCACGATCATGCCGTTGCCGTTGCCGGCGCGGTCGTGGCACGGCGAGCAGAAAATATCGAACCGTCCCTGGCCGCGCAACAGCACCGCCTTCGTCACCGGGAACGGCAGCGCGTCCACCTCTTTGCCGTTGAGCTTGCCGGTGTAGAACACCTCGTTCGTGCGCAAGTGACCACGGGCAACGGTGTCGGCTTCCAACGGCCGGGCAGAAGTCCCGTCCGCAAAAACCGGGCTGGACATATACGGCTCCGTCTTCGGCTGCCGATACATGTCCTGCAAATCGCAGCCCGACAACAAGACCGCCGCCGCCATGAAGGCAGCCAGCCGGACCAGACGTGCGCCGAAGTTGTCAGGGTTCAACCTCATACACTCCCTTCGGCAACAAGCGTTCCAAGAACTTTTTGGTTTCCTCGCCATCGAACTTCGGATCGGTCGCCTCGATGCAGAGGAAGAACCGATCGTGACCATGGAGAACGAAGCGTTCGACGTTGAACAACGGATGGTAAGGCTTGGGCAGCCCGTTCAGCGCCAGCATGCCGAGCACGGCCGAGATGGCGGCGAACAGCACGGTCAACTCGAACGTCACCGGAATGAACGCGGGCCAGCTGAACAGTGGCCGGCCTCCGACGTTGATCGGGTAGTGATACATCGCCGCGAAACACTCCATGCCGAAGCCGGTCAGCCCGCCAGCGATGCCGCCCATCAGCACGATCAGTGGCAGGCGGCTGTGGTGAAGGCCAACGGCCTCGTCAAGTCCCTCCACCGGAAACGGCGAGTAGGCTTCCATCTTCCGGTAACCGTCGGCATAGGCGCTCCTGGCCGCGGCGAGAACCGAGTCGGCGCTCTCAAACTCCGCCAGCAAACCATGCAGCGACGGTTTCGTGGTGAGGTTCATGGCTTCGGCTCCCCTTTCTCCACTTGCTCGGCCACCTGCTCGCGCAGTTCGAACATGGAAATCATCGGCAGCAGCCGGATGAACAGGAACATCAGCGTCAGGAACAACCCCACAGACCCGAACAGCGTCGCCCAGTCCCAGAACGTCGGATAATACATCCGCCACGCCGACGGGATAAAGTCGCGGTGCAGGCTGACGACCACGATCACAAACCGCTCCAGCCACATCCCGATGTTGACGACGATGGAAACGATGAAAAGCGTCGGGATGTTGCGGCGCGCTTTCCTGAACCAGAAAACCTGCGGTGCGAGCACATTGCACGCGATCATCATCCAAAAGAAAAACGCATACGGCCCCTTGGCGCGATTCATGACCTCGAAGATTTCAAACGGACTGTTGCTATACCACGCGATGAACGTCTCCATCAGGTAGCCGTAGCTGACCATCATGCCCGTCGCGAGGAGCACCTTGGCCATGTTGTCGAGGTGGCGGATGGTGAAGAAATCCTCCAGCCCGTAAATCTTCCGCACCGGGATGGTCAGCGACATCACCATCGCGAAGCCGGAAAAAATCGCTCCCGCGACGAAGTAAGGCGGGAAGATCGTCGTGTGCCAGCCGGGCACGATGCCGATGGTGAAGTCCATGCTCACTACCGAATGCACCGAGAGCACCAGCGGCGTTGCCAGCCCGGCCAGCAGCAAATAGGCGATCTTGTAGCGGTGCCAGTGCGTCGCCGCCCCGCGCCATCCCATCGCGAGGATGCCATAGAAGATGCGGGCGAAACGATGGCGCGCGCGGTCGCGCATGCTGCCGGCGTCGGGGATCAGGCCGACATACCAAAACATGAGCGACACCGTCGCATACGTGGAGACGGCGAACACGTCCCAGACCAGCGGGCTGCGCCATTGCGGCCACAGCCGCATCGTGTCGGGATACGGGAACAACCAGTAAAACACCCACGGACGGCCGAGGTGCAGCAGCGGGAACATGCCGGCGCACGCGACCGCGAACAGCGTCATCGCTTCCGCGAACCGGTTGATGGAGGTGCGCCACTCCTGCCGGAACAACAACAGGATCGCCGAGATCAGCGTGCCGGCATGGCCGATGCCGATCCACCACACGAAGTTGACGATGGCAAATCCCCACGCGACCGGGACGCGGACGCCCCAAATGCCCACGCCGCGATAAAACAGATACGTGACCGCCACCAGCAACATCATCAGCAGGACAAACCCAATGGCGAACCCCACCATCCAGCTCCGCGGCGTGGGCCGTGTCAGCACGACCGCGCTGATCTGCTCCGTCACCGAGCCGTAGGTGTGGCCGCGCCGAAGAATCGGCCGGCTGCTTGCCGTGTGCGGTGCCGGGTTGGAAGCGTTGGGTTCCATGACTCAGCTTTCCATCTCCGGGTTTGGATTTCGCAGCCGCGCCAGATATGACGTGCGCGGTCGCGCGTTCAGTTCCGCCAACAGGACGTAATTCGTTGGTTGCGCCTTCAATTTCGCCACGCGGCTGTTGGCGTCATTGATGTCGCCGAACACAATGGCCTGCGTCGGGCACACCGCCTGGCAGGCGGTGGCGATCTCGCCGTCGCGCACCGGCCGGTTCTCCTTGTCGGCGGTGATCTTCGCATTTTGAATCCGCTGGATGCAGAAAGTGCATTTCTCCATCACACCGCGGTTGCGCACTGTCACCTGCGGGTTGTGCATCAGTTTGAGGCATGGCGTCTTCACGTCCGAGTATTGGAAAAAGTTGAACCGCCGGACCTTGTAGGGACAGTTGTTCGAGCAGTAGCGCGTGCCGACGCAGCGGTTATAGACCATCGCGTTGAGGCCCTCGTCGGTATGGACCGTCGCACCCACCGGGCAGACCAGTTCGCACGGCGCGTTCTCGCAGTGCATGCACGGCATCGGCTCAAAAAACGTTTCCGGCGAATCCAGCGCGCCACGGTAATACCGGTCAATCCGCAGCCAGTGCATCGCCCGCCCGGTCGCCACTTCGCGTCTGCCCACGACGGGAATGTTGTTCTCCGACTGGCACGCGACCACGCACGCGCCGCATCCGATGCACGCTGTCAAATCAATCGTCAGACCCCATTTGTGGCCTTCGTATTTGAAGCCGGGATACAACGATGGCGGCTCCGGCTCGCCTTTGGCAAACGCCGGGTTGGCCTGAAACTCGCCCAAGCTGCCGGCGCGCACCAGATCGCGGCCTTCCATCGAGTTCTGTTCCTGTGTCGAAGCCAGCGGATACGACTGGCCGAGTTTTTTAATTTCCAGCCCCGGCCCAAACCACGGCGCGTCGGACGTGCGCAGGCTGTAGGCGTTGAACCCAACACCGCTGCCGACGCGGCCGGCGACAGTACGCCCATATCCGAGGGCCACGCTGACCGCGCGTGGACTCTGGCCCGGCGCAATCCACACCGGTGCCTGCACGCTCCGCCCGTGCCAGTGAAGCTCCACTAGATCACCGTTGGCGAGGCCGAGCAGTTCGGCGGTGGCCGGCGCAATCCAGGCGACGTTGTCCCACGTCAGCCGCGTGATCGGATGCGGCAGTTCCTGCAACCAGCCGTTGTTCGCAAAGCGTCCGTCCCAAACCTTCGGGTCGGGGCGGAAATTAATTTCCAGCGACGCGCCTTTTTCCGCGCGCGCCGTCCGTTGCGTGTCGAACTTCCGCAACGTCACTGTCTTCGCCGCGAACGCCGTCCCCGCCACCACGCCGTCGTGCAGCGATTTCTGCCATAACTTGTTGTCATCAAGCCCGTGCGTCCTCCAATAGTCGCGCACCAGGTCGTGACTGGTTGGGTCGGGCCGCCCCAATATCGCCGCCATGACTTCATGGACGGATTTGGCCAGATACATCGGTGCGATCAGCGGCTGCATGATCGTGACGGTGCCGTCGAACGCGCGCGCATCGCTCCACGATTCCAGATAATGCGTCTGAGGCACGTGCCAGTGGCACAGCCGCGCGGTCTCATCGTCGTAGCAACCCAGGTGGAACCGCAGCTTCACCTTGGCCATCGCCTCGGCGAACCGTAAATCCGCCGGCGCATCATAAACCGGATTGCCGCCGAGAATGACCAGCGCCTCCACTTTTCCGGCGTTCATGTCCCCGACCAGTTCGCGCAACGATTGGTGCTGGTTGACGGGATTGGCCGCCACCGGTTCGGTGAAAACGATCGTGCGGCCGGTGTTGCCGAGGGCGTCGTTGATGGCGTGAACCAGCGCGTGAACGACCGGCGGCTGCGGATCGCCCGCCACCACCACGCACGCGCCCTGGTTCTTCTGAAGGTCGCGAACAACGGCCTTGACCCATTTTTCGTGGCGCGACTCAAGCCGCGCGCCGCTCCCGGCGATGACGCCCAACTCCCTGGCGACTGCTCGCGCGAAATCCTCCACCTCGCCCGCCGTGACCGTCAGACAGTGGTCCGCCATCGCGCCGGTGTTGGATGGCGCCGACTCAATCGCGTAGAGCCGATTCATTGTTGCCTGCCCGGCGCGCACGCGGCGTTTGTCCACGAACTCGCGCGCATACCGCACCCAGCCCGGCCCGGTCGTCAGGAAATCGGCGTCCAGGCTCAACACCACGTTCGCCTGATCGAACCGGTATTGCGTCTCAACATCCGCGTCGAACGCCAGCCGCGCGCCATCGCGCGCGTTGTCGCGGGCCAGCGGCTCAAACTGATGCCATTTCGCCTGGGGGAACCGCTCCAGCACCGCATGGAGTTGCGACACGAGCGTCGGTGAACTGACCGTCTCCGTCAGGATGCGCAGGCCGGCGCCGTGGGTGCTCGCCTGCCCGACCAGCGCCGCGGTGAGCGCCGCGAAAAACAGCGACCACGTCGAAATCTCGCCGGCATTGACCACGGTTTGCGAGCGGTCGGGATCGTAAAGCGACAGGATGGAAGCCTGCGCGAACACGTCGGTCGAGCCGAGGCTGGCGGGATGTTGCGGATTGCCTTCGATCTTGGTCGGGCGGCCTTCGTGGCTCTCGACCAGCAAACCAAGCGCGTATCCGCCCAGCGACATCGCCGTCGCATAGAACAACGGCATGCCCGGCACCACGCCTTCGGGCTGGCGGACATAAGGCACGATCTCCTCCTCCGGCTGGCGGCAACCGCTCAGTCCCGCCAGCGCGAACGACGCCGCCATGATATGAAGAAATTGACGCCGGCTTACCCCGTCCTCCCAGATCGAGGCGTCCACTGGAAACTCGCGGTGCACAAATTCCTGGAACCTCGGCGTCTGCGCGACCTCCTCCAGACTTCGCCAGAATTGCTTGCCGCGCGACGCCGCCAGACGCGAGCGAATCTCCGCGAGGTCGAGCGGCGCATTGGTTCCAGATTCCGGTTTCATCGGTGGCACGTGTAACAGTCGTTGAGTTTCTGGATGTGGTTTTGCTCCACGAGCTTCCGTCCGCGATCAAGCTGGTCGGCGGGCGGTTTCCAGTCCGGGTTGAAAACCTCCCCGACGGGCCGGACGAATTTTTCGGGATGTTCGTGGCAGCCGAGGCACCAGCGCATGTGCAGCGTCTCCGCCTGCCACGTCAGCGGCATCTCGCCGACCGGGCCATGGCACGTCGTGCATCCCACGCCTTTGTTGACATGAATGCTGTGGTTGAAGAAAACGAACTGCGGCACATAGTTGACGCGCGTCCAGTGGATCGGCTCGCCGGTCTGAAAACTCTTGCGGACCGGTTCGAGCATCGGGCTGTCCAGCCAGAGGATCGAGTGGCAGTTCATGCAGGTTTTCGTCGGCGGAAGCCCGGCAAACGAACTGTTCTCCACGGATGTGTGACAGTAGCGGCAATCAATCCCGTCGTCGCTCACGTGATGTTTGTGGCTGAACGGGACCGGTTGTGAAATCGGGTCGCCGGCGCGCGTCACGTAGGGTGAACGGTAAAGTTCTGCCGCCGCCCAAACCAATCCCGCCACGATAAACGCTCCGCCGAAGATGGTGACCTTCGCAATCGCATTGGCGCTCGGATGAAAAAGCTGAGCCATCGTCCAGATTTCTCTCTCGCGGTCAAACCTACCGAACTTCTCACTCCTTCGTTTAACGCGTTTCGGTAAGATAGCAGTGACTTGGCTTCCCGCAAGTTGACGGGACGAAAAAACTGTGGGACGCGTCACAGGGTCGGTTCCTGGTCGCCGGGCGCGAATTTTTGAAAAATGGCGCCGCGATTTGACAGAACCGCGTGTGGCAACGACAATATGCCACGTTGGGTTGTGTGCTTGGAGAACCCGGCCGGAAGGAAGGACACATGGACAAACGCAAGAAAGACAGACCACATTTGCACCTGCTGGCTCTGGCGATAGCGGTCTCGACCCTGGCGTTGGTCACCGCTGGCGGTCTGGTCACAACCGAGGGCGCGGGCATGGCGGTGCCGGATTGGCCGACCAGTTTCGGTTACAGCATGTTCTCGCTGCCGTTATCCAAAATGGTTGGCGGCGTCCTCTACGAACACAGCCACCGGTTGCTCGGCTCGGGAGTGGGCCTGCTGGCGCTGGCGCTGGCCGTCTTCGTCCGAATGCGCGAACACCGGCGTAGCGTCCGCTGGCTCGCCACAGCCGTCTTGCTCGCGGTGATTATTCAAGGCGTGCTCGGCGGTTTACGGGTCTTGCTGGTGAGTCCGCCTCTGGCGATGGTGCATGCCGTGCTGGCACAGACTTTTTTTGGTCTGACTGTCGCACTTGCGTTGATCACCTCTCCCTACTGGAATCGCCTCAGCGCATGCGCGCCGGTAATTGGCTCCCGTCTCTGGCCCATCGCACCGGCCATCACAGCGATGATCTACGTCCAGTTGATCCTCGGCGTCATCACCCGGCACATGCACCAGGCGACGCCGGAGCACGTGACGGGTGCCATGCTGGTGTTTCTGGGGGTTGTTCTTGTTTTGTATGAAACCCGCCGCAGCCATGCCGGCGAGCGAGTGCTGGTTGGAACGGCCTGGTTTCTGTTTGCGCTCTGCCTGGCACAGTCCGTGACGGGTCTGGTGGCTATCGTCCTGCGCGCCGAACGCGTGCCGGATGTCTCCCTCACACCGCTTCAAGCAATAGTGCCCACCGTTCACGTTGCGATGGGCGCGCTCATCTTCGGCGCCAGCGTCGTGTTGACCCTCTGCGCATGGAAACGACTGCACCCCAGCAACAATAGAACTGCGACGACATCCAGTGAGACGCCGGTTCAAAGCACCGCACAAGCATGAAATCGGCTACAGCCATCCTTCCCGTTGCCAGTTTGCCTCTCCGCACGCGCGCGGCGGCTTTCTGCGAACTGGCCAAACCGCGCTTGAACACCATGGCGCTGCTGACGGCCGCGATCGGTTTTTGTCTTGGCAGCCGGGCCGTCCTGCCGGCGTCCGCGGCCACTTACGATTGGTGGCGGTTGCTGCACGTCCTGCTGGGAACATTCCTGACGGCTGGCGGCTCGGCGGCGTTGAATATGCTGGCCGAGCGCAAGCCGGACGCGGTCATGCGCCGCACGCAGGAACGGCCATTGCCGACAGGCCGTGTCACGCCCTCGGAAGCGCTGGTGTTTGGCAGCCTGTCGTGTGCAGCCGGGGTGATTTATCTCGTGGTGACCGTGAATGCGCTGGCGGGTTTTCTCGCAGCCATCGCCGCTCTGGTGTACCTGGCCGCTTACACGCCGCTAAAGCAGAAAACGTGGCTTTGCACACTCGTCGGCGCCGTGCCCGGCGCGATGCCGCCGTTGATCGGCTGGGCGGCGGCGCGCGGCGAGCTCGCGGCCGGCGCGTGGGTCTTGTTCGGCATCATGTTCCTCTGGCAACTGCCGCACTTCATGGCCATCGCCTGGCTTTATCGCGACGACTACGCGCGCGCAGGATTTCCGATGCTGCCGGTGGTTGACCGCTGCGGCACCATGACCGTCAGCGTCGTGCTCGTCTCCATGGTCGCGCTACTGGCGGCCAGCGTGGCGCCAGTTTTTATCGGCATGACCGGAGCGGTTTATGGCACGGCCGCGCTGCTGTTGGGCGCGGGCTTCCTCGGAGGTGGCATCGGGCTGGCGCTGGAACGTTCGATGGCAACGGCGCGACGGCTGTTTTTTGAGTCGCTGATCTACCTGCCGGCGCTGCTGGGCCTGCTGTTGTGGAACACGAAGTGACCGGCGAAGCCCCCCTCAGTTCCCGGCGGAACCGCGGCGTCCTCCGAAATGTTGCAACGTGGTGACGACGGCCAGCACACCGAGCGTCTGGGCCACCACCAACGCCGCGACCCATGCCGGTGCCCAGAGCAACACCACGGCGCCAAGACCCAGCACCAGCGTCAGCAGGTAAAGCACCGCCACCGCCGCCGGCCGCGACAAGCCAAGCCGCGCAAAACGATGCGAAATATGATTCGTGTCGCCCAGATAAACCGGCAGGCCCTGCCGCCAGCGTTGCCACATCACCGCCACCAAGTCGAACAACGGCAGCGACAGCACGATCAACGGGATGATCACCGGCAGCAGCGTCGGACTCGGGTCGCGATAGGAGTAGTAATGCGGCAGCAGCGCCAGCGCGCCGAGCAGAAAACCGGTGAGATGGCTGCCGCTGTCGCCGAGGAAAATTTTCGCGCGCGGAAAATTCCACGGTAGAAATCCCAGCAGCGCGCCGACCGTCGCCGCGCCGACCGTCGCCGCCAGCGGCTGCTGGTGGGCCAGCGCGATGCCCCCGAAGATCAGCGCGCAAATCGCGCCGACGCCGGCGCAAAGCCCGTCCATGTTGTCGAGGAAGTTCAGCGCGTTCATCACCGTCACCAACCAGAGCACGGTCAGCAGCCATTGCAACGCCGGCACCGGGATGAACAGCGTCACCCGCAAACCGCAGGCCGTGGCCGCGAGCGCAATGGCGATCTGTCCCGCGAGCTTTGGCCCGGCCTTCAAATCCCGCTTGTCGTCCACCAAGCCGAGCGCGAGCGCCGCCGCGCCGCCGATGAGCACGCCGAGCAAATGTCGGAAATCTTTCGCCTGCAGCACCGCGCCACCGGCCAGCACGCCCAGCACGACCGCCACAAACACCGCCACGCCACCGAGCAACGCCATCGGCGCCGCATGGATCTTCCGGTGACCGGGGTCGTCCATAAAACCCAGCCGGCGCGACGCCACGCGGGCCACCGGCGTCAACGCGAGCGCGGCGACGGCCGCGGTGATAAAACTCAACCAGGGTTGCATTTTGAAATCAGCGAACGATACAATTCGTCAAGTCGGGCGACCATCTCCGTCACGGTAAATTCCTCCACGACGCGCGCCTGTCCTCGACGGCCCATGCTAGCGGCAAGCTCCGGATCACGCAACAACCGCAGCACGCGGTCCGCCAGCGCCACGCCATCGCCAGCCGGAACAAGAAAACCGGTTTCTCCGTCAGTAACGACTTCCGGCGTGCCATCCAGCGGGTGCGCCACGACCGGCTTGCCCGCCGCCAGCGCCTGTGCCACGGCGCGGGGCAGACCTTCCCTTCGTGAAAGATGAACGAGGATGTCCATGCTGGCAACGTATCGCGGCACCTCCGCCGGGGGCACCAGTCCCGCAAAATGCACCCGGCCCCGCAACGCCGGTTCGGCGGCCCAGCCCTCCAGCTTCGCGCGCCACGGACCATCACCGACGATCAAGAATTTCGCCTCCGGCAACTGTCGCGCCACCTCGAAAAATGTCTCCCATCCCTTCAACTCATACAACCTTGCGACCTGCCCCACGACCGGACCGCCGCCGAGTCTGCCGCGAAGCGCGGCGTCTGGCTTCGCCGCGGTGAAGGCGCCGACATTGAAGCCGCTCCGAATCGTCGTGTAATCTTCGGGACGCCCGATGCCGGCGTCGAGCCAAAGCCGGCTCATCGCGTCGGCAACGGAAACGAAATGCGTGGTCACCCGGCCGGCGACGCGCTCGGCGAGCTTGAGCGCGGCGTTGGCCGGCACGGATTGAAACAGGCCAAACGACGGCCCGTGAATCGTGTGGACGATCACCGGCACGCCCGCGGCGCGCGCGGCCAGCCGGCCGAGAAATCCCGCCTTGCCGCTGTGCGTGTGAACGATGTCGTATCGGCCGCGCCGCAGCAGCGCGAGAAGGCCGGCGAGCGCCCGCGCGTCATGAATCGGATTAATGGAGCGCCGCAGCGAGTTCAACCAGACCGGCTCGACGCCGTCGCGGCGCGCCACTTCAACCAGCGAGCCTTCCGCGCCGGACTCGGCTCCGCTGACGAGGTCCACGCATTCATAGCCGGCCAGCCGTCGCAAACCGATGACGCTGGCGAGGGTGTTTTCCTGCGCCCCGCCAACGATGAGCCGGGTGATGATGTGACAAACGCGCACGAGTTGTTTTCCTGTCGGGACCGAACCTTGTCCGCGCCGCGACAGTAATCAGCCGCCGCCAATTCGTCTAGCGCCGAGTGCGCCGCCGGCTTACCATGTCGGTGTGAAGATTATTTTCTCACCCGAATGCGCCGGCTACCGGGTGCCAAGCCACCCGGACTCGCCCCGGCGCGTGACGGCAACTGCAACGTTGTTACAGCAGAATCCGAAGCATGAGTTCATCGCCGCGCCACCGTGCGACGAATCGGACATCCTGCGCGTCCACACGAAGCGGTTGCTGGAGGAGGTGCGGCGCGGCGAGTCCAGCGATCCTCATACGCCAGCCATCGCGGGCATCTTTGACCACGCCCGCCGTTCCGCCGGCGCGGCAATCCATGCGGCAGCGCTGGCATGGCGCGGCACGCCGGCGTTTTCGCTGATGCGCCCGCCGGGGCATCACGCAAGACGGGATCGGTTGATGGGGTTTTGTTATTTCAACAACATGGCCATTGCGCTGGCGCGGCTGCTCCAGGACGATGCCGGTCCGAAGCGTGTGGCCATCGTGGACTTCGACTGCCATCATGGCAACGGCGCGGAAGAGATTTTTCGTGACACAAAGCAAGTGCTTTGCGTCTCGCTGCACCAGAGTCCGGGTTATCCCGGCACCGGCCTGCGCTCGGAAGGCAATGCGCTGAACTTCCCGCTTCCGCCGGAAACCGACGGCGCGCGCTATCTGGAGGCGTTCGACCGCGCGCTGGAAGCTGTACGCGGGTTCCAGCCGGAACTGCTGGCGGTGGAGGCCGGTTTCGACGCATACAAGCGCGACCCCATCACCGACATGCGGCTGGAGATTGAAACTTTCGGCGAGATCGGGCGGCGGCTTGCGGCGCTGCGGCTGCCGATGTTCGCGCTGCTGGAAGGCGGCTACTCCTCGCAACTGCCCAAGTGTGTCGCCGCGTTTCTGGATGGCTGGGAACCTGGCAACCCGGTGTGAAACGGCGTCTGCGCCTGTAACACGCAGGGGTTCGGTGCGAGCTGTCATCCGTGATGCTTCTTATCCGTCGTTGTGGTATAGTTGCCGTGTATTCGAAGGTTCGACCAGCAGCCGCAAAGACCACAGGAGAACGTCATGAAAAGATGGTTTGCCGTCACGATAATCGCGCTCGTTTCCACACTGAGTCACGCTACCGATGAATGGGTGGCGCGTGAATTGAAGGACGCATCGAAGCAGTTTGACGCGCGGCAGTTCGGGTTGGCTTTCGAGATTTGCCACAACCTCCTGCTGGTCCAACGCGCTGTGCCGCTGGGCCGGGACGCCGACGACGAGGCGAAATTCATGTTGGGCCGGGTCGGCGGACGGATAAAAGCGGTCAACCCGAAGGTTTTCAGCGAGCAGTTTGTTGCGCACGCCAAGCGTCTCGGCTTCGTGCAAATCGGCTGCGCATGGATACCCGCCGGGGCCAAGGAGCGGCTTTCCGCCGAGGCGACGGCCCGGTTGGAAAAACTCGGTCAGGCGGAAACATGCGCAGTATGCAAAGGCGCATGTGTGACAGCGTGCCTCAACTGCCTACGCGGCACGGTCAAGTGCATGGCTTGTCTGGGCACCGGGCAGGCGGCCGGCGGCGGCGCTGTCGTGCGCGCCATTTGTCCCGTGTGCAACGGGCAGGGCAAATCCAAGTGCACGTTCTGCCGCGGCAGCGGTTTTGTGGCGTGTCCGAAATGCGGAGGGTGTGGTCTCGGCGAGTGAGCGTGCCAACGCCGGAAACCGAACGGCCCCAGTCTTTCGACTGGGGCCGTGGTGCGCCGCCGGGGGGGAAGCGGCGCGCAGACCGGCGGGGAGCCGGCCCGCTTAAAATGGTTGATGAAAGATCTCCGTTGCCTTCACCCGACAACCGGCGCGGATAATATTAGTTTGACCGAATCTGTCAAGCGATTCTTGCAAGATTTTCGCCGGTCACAAGCTCCAACCTTTGCGATACTCCGCCCGGACATATTTGTTCGCTTCAGGTAGATTCGTGACCTTCAGGTTTGCGGCGTCCCATTCAATGCGGGCGTCGGTGCGCTTGGCGATGTTGCCAAGCAGGCAGGTTTCCGTAAGCGGGCCGGAATATTCAAAGCATGCGCCGGCTTTTCGGCCGCTCTTGATCGCGTCCACCCAATCCTGTTCGTGAGCGCCCCGGATGCGCGGCAGGGACTTCGGCGGGCGCTTGTAGGCTTGCATCGCCGTTTCCGGAATCAGCCGCGGGCTGTTGCCATACACGCCGCTCATGATCGCGCCCTTGCTGCCCTTGATCAACGAGCCGCCTTCCTTGGGCATCTCGCCACCGTTCTTGAGTTCCGGCGGACACGGCGGACGCGTGCCTTCATACCAGGTCAGTTTCACCGGCGGCATTTTTTCGCGCGCGGGGAACTGGAACGTCACGATGGCAGAAATCGGATGCGTCTCCGGGTTCAGATCGCTGGAGGTCGCCTCGATGGTCGTCGGCGCGCCGAGTTTGAGCGCAGTCACTACCGGGTCGAGTGTATGCGCCCCGCGGTCGCCCATCATGCCGTTGCCGAAGTCCCACCAGCAGCGCCAGACGCGGGGATGATACGCCGGATGATACGGCCGTTCCGGCGCGGGGCCGAGCCAGAGATCCCAGTTCAACTTCTCCGGCAACGGCACCGTGTCGGTGGGCCGGGCCGCGCCCCATTTGGAACTCCAACTGGCGTGGCCCCACGGGTAATACGTCAGCGAACACCACGCATCCACTTCGCAAACCTCGCCAATGGCACCGTCCGCAATCCATTCGCAAATCAGCCGGATGCCTTCCATTGAATGCCCCTGAATACCCATCTGCGTGCAAACCTTCGACTCGGCCGCAAACTGGGCCAGCATCCGCGCTTCATAAACATCGTGGCAAAGCGGCTTCTGGCAATAAACGTGTTTGCCCGCCTTCATCGCCGCCATTGAGATGATGGCGTGCGTGTGGTCCGGCGTGGCGATCAACACCGCGTCAATGTCCTTCTGCTTTTCCAGCATCTCGCGATAGTCGGTCCAGACCTTCGCGTTCGGGTAACGCTTGAGGGTCGCCGCCGCGTAGTCGGGGTCTACATCGCACAACGCGACGATGTTCTCCTGTTCGAGATTGCGCAAATTGCCGCCGCCCATGCCGCCGATGCCGATGCCGGCCACGTTGAGTTTGTCATTCGCCGAAAGCCGCCGCTCGGCGCCGAGCACGCGCCCCGGCAGGATGGTGAACACGGCCGCGGCTGCTGTCGTTTGGAAAAAACTGCGACGTGTGAGGCTTGTTTTCATGGACTCGGCTCTTGAATGTTTCGTGTCTGGTCAAACCCGGCGGGGCTTATCCATACTCCCGCTGACCAGCCGACCGCAAGGATTTACATTGGCGCGCGACTTCCGGCAGTTTACGGTGTTCACCATTCTCAATATCGAAATCGGAAACCTGACTAATGCAAACACAGAAAACCTCGGTTCGTCTCGCGTCGTTCATCCTTCCTTTGATTTGTATTGCTGGCGTTGCCACCGCCGGCGACTGGCCGCGGTGGGGTCGAGACAACTCCTGCAACATGGTTTCCGATGAAAAGAATCTGCCCGATTGGTTCTCGCCGGGCGTGAAAGCACCACCACCGCCTGAAACAAACATCGTCGTGACCGTCAACGGCACGAACAAAGTCGTCGCGCCCACGCCGATAGACAACAAATTTGGCAGCGGCATCAAGAACCCCGACGCCAACCTCGCCGGCCCGCAGTGGAGCGCGTCGCCGCGCGTGCCGGACGTGGATCCGAGCACGGTCAAAAACGTGCGCTGGGTGGCGCGGCTGGCGACGCATTGCTACGGCAGCCCGGTCGTGACCGGGGGCAGGGTTTTTGTCGGCACCAACAGCGACCAGCACTACGACGAACGCCACACAACGCGCGGTGGCGGCGCCGAGATGTGCTTCGACGAAGCCACCGGAAAACTGCTTTGGCAGTTGATCATCCCGGCGGCGGGCGTCATGAAGAAAGACCCGATGTTTAATTACGACGTGCTCAACCTCGGCGTCTGCTCCACCGCCGTCGTCGAGGGCAACCGCCTCTACTTCACCTCCAACCGCGACGAGGTGCTCTGCATGGACACCAAAGGCCTGGCCAATGGCAACGACGGGCCGTTCAAGAAGGAAGCCGAGTTCATGGCGAACGAAGGCGAGAAGCCGGTCACACCACTCTGCCCCATGGACGGCGACATCATCTGGCGCGTGGATATGCTGACGCATCCCGACGTGGAATGCTGGCCGCAGGACGCCAACGATTGTTCCATCCTCATCCTCGGGGATTACCTCTACGTCTGCCCGTCCAATGGCGTGAACAAAACGCACAAGATCATTCCCCGCCCGAATTGCCCCACCCTCATCGTGATTGAAAAGAAAACCGGCAAGATCATCGCCCGCGACGACGCACACATCGGGCCGAAGATTTTCCACGGCGAGTGGTGCTCGCCGTCGTCGGGCGTCGTCAACGGCCGCCAACTGGTCTTCTTCGGCGCCGGCGACGGCTGCTGCTATGCGTTCGACGCCAAACCGGAGCCGCCCGCGCCCGGCGAGCGCCTTGGCCGCTTGAAGACGGTGTGGAAGTTCGACCTCAACGCCGCCGCCCACCGCGAGGGCAAATACCGCAGCAAGAGCGGCCCGAGCGAGTGTCTCGCCACGCCGGTGTTTTACAACAATCGCATCTACGCCTCCGTCGGCCAGGACCCGAAACACGGTCGCGGTCACGGCGAACTGGTTTGCATTGATGCCACCAAGACCGGCGACATCACCGAGTCCGGCAAGGTCTGGCTCTTCGATGGGATTGACCGCAGCCTCTCAACCGTGGCCATCCGCGACGGCCTGCTGTTCACCGCCGACAACACCGGCCGTATTTTCTGCCTCGACGCCGACACGGGCAAAGTCCACTGGATGCACGATACGCGCACGCCGATCTGCTGCTCGCCGGTCATCGCGGACGGCAAAGTCTATATCGGCACCGACGATGGCGATTTCATGATTTTTGCCGCGAGCAAGGAAGAGAAACTCATCAACACCATCAATCTCGGCTCCGGCATCGTCGCCACGCCCGCCGTCGCCAACGGCACCCTTTTCATCGCCACACAGAGCCATCTGTATGCCGTGACGACGGGCAAAAAGTGAGCCATCGCCGCCCATAGAGTTCCCGGCCGCGCTTGACCTGCCGTCGCGACTTGCTACACTCCGCGACGGACAAGCGAGGGACCGTGGCTGAACTTACGGGCCAAACATTTGCGGGCTACGAAATCCTTGCCAAGCTCGGCCAGGGCGGGATGGGCGCGGTTTACAAGGCGCGCCAGTTGCGGCTGAACCGGCTCGCTGCGTTGAAAGTGTTGTCGCCAGAACTGGCGGCCGATCCCGGCTTCGTCACCCGATTCCAGCGCGAGGCCTCTGCCGCCGCCAACCTCAGCCACCCCAACGTCGTGCAAGTCTATTCCGCCGGCGAGCACGAGGGCACTCACTACATCGCCATGGAGTTTGTGGATGGCGAAACGTTGAGAGAGCATATTGAACGGCATGGGCGGCTGCATCCGCGCGAAGCGGTCGCCGTCGCCGTTTATGTCGCCGAGGCGCTGCAATACGGCTGGACCAAAGCCAGGTTGATCCACCGCGACATCAAGCCCGAGAATATTTTTCTCTCCAAAACCGGCGAGGTGAAGGTAGGCGATCTCGGCCTCGCGAAGACCGTCGGCGGCCGGACGACGAGCCTGACGCAAACAGGGCTGATGATGGGCAGTCCACACTATATCAGCCCGGAGCAGGCGCGCGGAGCGAGCGATATTGATTTCAAGACCGACATCTACAGCCTGGGTTGCACGCTCTTTCACATGCTGACGGGCCATCCGCCCTACACGGGCACCGATCCGCTGGTGGTAATCCACAAACACGTCAACGACCCGCCGCCGGCGATTTTCAAAGTGTGGCCGACGTGTCCGATACCGTTGGCGTTGGCGGTGGGCAAAATGCTGGCCAAGAACCGGAATGACCGGCCGGCGAGTTATGAGGATTTGATCGAGCAACTTCAGGAAGTCCACGACAAACTCAAACCGGCTGCCGCTCCCGCGCCGGCCAGTGCCAGCAAGCCGGCCCAAGTGATGACGGAGACGCCGGCCCCCTCGCCCGCGCAACCGACGCCAAAGCCGGTTGTTGTGAAAGCGACCACGACACGGCCGACGGTGGTGGTGAAGGCGAAGCACGGTTCCCATGCGATGCTCTACGCAGCCGCCGGTGTTGCGGCCATCGCCGTCATCGCGGGCGTGGCACTCTGGTCGCCATGGAAACAGGCGTCAACGACCAGTCAAGACGCCGGCTTCCAGTCGTTGTTCAACGGCAAGGACCTGTCCGGCTGGAGAGTGCGCGAGCAGAACAAGCGCAACGCTTGGAGTGCGCACGACGGCCTGCTGGTGAACTCCGAACGCGGCACGGACTTGGTGACGGAAGAATGGTTTACTGATTTCCAGTTCCACTGCGAGTTCATGCTTCCCCCCGGCGGCAACAGCGGCGTCTATCTGCGTGGGCGATACGAAGTCCAGATCATGGACGACTTCGGCAAGCCGGCGGACGCAGGAGGCAGCGGCGGCATCTGGCAATTGGTTGCTCCCACCGAGAACGCAAGCAAGCCGGCGGGCGAGTGGCAGACGCTGGATGCGCGGATCGTCGGCAAGCGCGTGGAGGTAGTCCTCAACGGCAAAAAAGTGGTGGATGACGCCGAGTTGCCCAAACCCACGCAAGGCGCGTTCGATGGTAACGTGAATCTACCCGGCCCGGTTCTCCTGCAAGGTTCCATCAGCGGTGTTTCATTTCGCAACCTCCGCATCAAACCGCTGGAGACCGCCGCTGCGTCTGCGCTCGCCGCAAGCCGGCAGCCGCGCCAAACCCTTGACCTGCTGGCGTTGGCGGATCCGATCAAAGACCGCGTCACGGTTTCCCGTGGCGCCAGTCACTCCAAGGCCAATCGCTGGGAACGCCGAGGCAACAACATCGTCTACCTCAGCGATGACGGATCCGGAAAACTCGCCCCGGCCGTCGCCATCAACGCGCGCAGCTATGCAATCGTGATCAATTTTGAGCGACTGTCAGGGTCGGGCCGGTTTCACGTGGACCTGCCTCTCGACGCCACGCAGATCATCCCCATGACCTTGGACAACCCCGGGATCAAGATGATCAACACCCGCGCCGGCGAACCCTGGCCGGAGAACCACGACACTCGTGCGCGGGTGACTGTGCGATTGGACCGTGGCGTAAACGGCAGGCCGGACAAAATCACCGTGCGGATCGACGACAAGCTTGTGATGGAATGGCACGGCAACGCCAACAGCGTCGCTCAAAATGGCGAACCACATCCCGATTTTCCCGGTCAACCCGTCACTTCACTCTACTCGCACAAGGACAGCTACCAAGTGCGCTTCTGGCAACTGCGTGTCTTCGAGGGCGAGGCCACCGTGCTGCGCGGCGCGACGACGACCGCCGCCCGCCCCGCTTCGCCCGCGTCTTCCGGATCATACGACGGCATCTACGTCACGCAGGCGGCGACCGACGAGAAGATTCCTCATCCGCTATCGCGAAAGACGCATGATGTTGTTCTCTCCGATAACAAGACAGCTTCCATCCCGGAAGGCATGGTCTTGGTTCCTGAAGGATCTTTCAAGATGGGGTCTAATGATCATCCCATTGAAAGCCCTCCGCATGATGTGCATGTGCAATCGTTCCTCTTGGATGAATATGAGGTGACCAACGCGCAATACCTGGAATTTGTGAAGGCCACGCAACACCCGATGCCTCCGCATTGGTTGAAGAACGGCGGCCGGATACCTCCAGGGCGCGAAAACCATCCTGTAACCCATGTCAGTTGGGAGGATGCAAAGGCCTACTGCGACTGGTGCGGAAAGCGACTGCCCACCGAAGCCGAGTGGGAAAAAGCCGCCAGTTGGGATCCCGTCAGCAACACCAGGAGCAAGCACCCGTGGGGCAACCAATACGATAATGATCCAAGCCGGCCGCGAGCGAATTGGGCCGCGCGATGGGTGACCGACGGCCATCCACAAGATCAAACCGCCTGGAACGAGTTCTCGAGAACGGAGAAATACAAAGAGCAGGTTGCGTTGGGCGGTTTGACATTGCCGGTAGGATCATTCGCGTTGGGCGTCAGCCCGGCAAAGTGCTTTGACATGGCAGGCAGCGTGTGGGAATGGACGGCGGACTGGTTCGACAAGTATCAGGGGAACACCGCGAGTCTGGATGCGCAAACAGAAGCTCAATGCGGCCAAAAAGCCCGCGTCATGCGAGGCGTCTCCTGCGAATGCCACCCGCTATTAGGCCGGTCTTTGTCATGCACGGACCGGGCACCCGGCGGGTCCAAGAAGCGAGCCTGGTTTCTCGGCTTCCGCTGCGCCATGGATTGGCCGTTGAAGGCTGGCCCGGTGGCGATGAGATAAGGAGGCGCGCGAAGCATCGCAGGCGAAGTGAGCAGCCGACCTTTCCGCTATTTGCTCAATCGGTCTTGGTAAGCTTTGTGAGGTGTTCCGCCCATGCCAGAGGCAAGGCGTCTTCTTTTAGCAAGCTTGTTGAAGCTGGTCGAAACAGGCTTTGAAACATCAGTTTTCTGTCCTCCGCCTTCAGTTGCTCGCCACCCATTTCAGTCAACGCAAGGTGGTGGCGTGCTGCAGGGGCGCGGCCAGCGTGTTCAGCCTTCGTTCTCTGATCCCGAAAGCATTCGGGGCTGACCGCCGCAGTTGTGGCAGGGCACGACTACGAATGCTTTCGCGAGCTGAGCCACCGGGCGCGCCGCATTGTGGTTTCGGCCGGCCCAAGGCGGTTCATCACGTTTTACGTGATCCGGCCCTGCCTTGCGGCGCTCATAGAGCGCCGCTATAGGACTTTTGCAGACGTCTCCTCAAATGTTGCGGTCCATCCCCATCCGCCGGGCACGCCATTAAAAAACCAAAAATGCTAGATATTTATGCTTGACATATAGTGATTTTCTCTGTACTGTTCCCGCGACATGAAAGGCGACAGCAGGCCAGCGCAGAGCGACCCGCCGGACGGCGCGAAAAGGCTCAAGGGGACGGCAGAGAGGAGAATGCGGAAGGCGAAAAGCAGCGGTCAATGCGAACATCAGCCGTTGCCCAGCCGGACGCTTATGGCACCAGTCTGCGGCATGGGAGCGCGGGCATCCTGCCCGCCCAACCGTGCGAGCCACAGGGAAGTTTCTCCGTGTTGCGGCCCAGTCGCTACCCCACGGAAGGCCGGCAGGATGCTCGCGCTTCCAAACCGGCGGAATGGTGGCGGGATCATCATCCTCCGGGCTGGTCATTTTGGGGTTTTTGCGAAACGAAGCCAAATGATGGGTGCGTCCAGATTTGAAAAACGTCGTTTTCCTGCTGAAAAACGGGTGTTTCAGTGCGCGGGGACAGCGGAATCAAAGAGCCTTTTTTACGAAACGAAGCCAAATGTGGTCGGGTGCGACCGGCTACTGCGTCGTTTCGGTTTCGGCGGATTTGCGTCCAATCCGCCGGCACAGTCACCCTACCCCCAAAACAGCCCAAGCCAGCCGAGATGGTCAAAATGAGACAGACTCACACAAGA
>Ga0114951_10000377_pt1 | contig 63388 bp, 42 predicted proteins | sample AM7aDNAmetaG_FD_88677 | JGI IMG/M metagenome (GOLD analysis project Ga0114951, IMG submission 88677) | Freshwater microbial communities from Finland to study Microbial Dark Matter (Phase II) - AM7a DNA metaG | ecosystem: Environmental > Aquatic > Freshwater > Lake | place: Finland: Lake Alinen...
GTATTCCCATGCTTGCTCATACTCACGGGCAACCTGCATCACCAACAATTCTGGGAAAGGAGATCAATGTATTTGCCGAAAGACTGTCGGACCAGGTTGAAATGCTTGCTCATATTCTTTTTTCGGGTAAATTCGGTGGTGCCACAGGAAATTTTAATGCACATCATGCTGCCTATCCCGATATTGACTGGAAAATCTTTGCCGACCAGTTTCTGAGAGACATATTAGGACTTGTCAGACAACAGACAACAACACAAATAGAACATTACGATGATCTTGCAGCTTATTTCGACAACCTGAAACGCCTTAATACCATACTGTTGGATTTGTGTCGCGATATGTGGGCTTATATTTCAATGGATTATTTTAAACAAAGGATTAAGGAGGGAGAAGTCGGCTCATCTGCCATGCCACATAAGGTAAACCCAATTGATTTTGAAAACGCTGAAGGTAATCTGGGCATTGCCAACGCATTGTTCGAACACTTTTCTTCAAAACTTCCCGTATCACGTCTTCAAAGGGACCTCTCAGACTCAACTGTGACGAGAAACATTGGAGTTCCTCTTGCTCATACTCTGATTGCTTTGAATGCCATTGTAAAAGGTATGGATAAACTGATCGTAAATGAGCAAAAAATAAACGATGATCTGGATGATAACTGGGCTGTTGTTTCTGAGGCGATACAAACAATACTAAGGAGGGAAGCATTTCCTGAACCATATGAAGCTTTAAAAATGCTTACCAGGAATAATGAAAAAATAACTAAAGAGGCAATCTTCCGCTTCATTGATGACCTGAAAATCACTGAAAATTTGAAAAACGAATTGAAAGCGATCACTCCTTTTAATTACACCGGTATTTAAACATGCTTTATATGTGATATTTTTTTAATTTTGCATAAAAATAATAAAGATGGATCTGACTGAAATATTATCAATAGCAGGAAAACAGGGTTTGTTTAAAATGATAGCCAAGTCGAAGCAGAATGTCATTGTGGAATCATTGATTGACAAAAAACGTTTTCCTGTATTTGCAAGTGACAGAGTGAGCTCACTGGAGGAAATCACGGTTTTTACCACTGATGATAACGTTGCGCTGAAAGAAGTGCTGAAGAAAATGTATGAAAAGCATTCTGGTGGACCGTCAATTGAGAGCACTTCCGATGGCAACACTTTAAGGAAGTATTTCGAAGAAGTGCTTCCTGATTTTGACAAAGAAAAAGTGTATAATTCAGATATAAAAAAGATCATTTCATGGTATAATCTGCTGCAAAAAGAAGATATGCTTTCATTCTCTGAAGAAGAAAATAAAGAAGAGCATGGTTCAGAACAAGTTGCAGGGCAGGAAGAAGATAAAACTACTGATACTGAGTAACGGTAATTATAATCTGCATCCATCATGGGTAAAAAGGTAGAAGACCTTCTTGTTATTGAAAATATACCGCTCAACGAAAACTATTTCCTTTTAAAGCTTAATTGTCCATCAGGTCTGCCACCAATGTTCCCCGGGCAGTTTGTCAGTATAAGGGTCGACAGCTCTAAAGAAACTTTTCTCAGAAGACCTTTTTCTATTCATGATATCGATTATTCTACAGATCAGATTTCATTATTTATTAAAAGAGTCGGTAAAGCGACTGATTCACTGAGTTATATAAAGAAGGGAGAAACACTTAGTGCCATTTTTCCTCTTGGCAATTCGTTTACTCTTGATGAAGAAGGACATTGTCTTTTGATTGGAGGCGGATGCGGGGTAGCTCCTTTACTTTTTCTTGCAAAATGTCTGGTTGAGAAAAAAAATTCTGTCACTATCCTGATCGGCGGCAGGTCATCCTGTGATATTGTGCTTCATGAGGCTTATTCAGGTTTGGGAGAAGTTCTTTACATGACAGAAGATGGCAGCCTGGGTGAAAAGGGCCTGGTAACTGCACATTCATTTCTTGAAAGACGTATTCAGAGCTTCGACAGGATATATACCTGCGGACCTGAACCTATGATGAAAGCTGTTAATAGACTGGCAATGAAAAAAAATGTTCCCTGTGAAGTGTCGCTTGAAAATACGATGGCATGCGGTTTTGGTGTATGCCTTTGCTGTGTGACCGAAACTACGGATGGCAGGCAGTGTGTTTGCACAGAAGGCCCTGTTTTTAATACAAATCGTTTGAAATGGCTGATCTGAAAGTAAATATTGGCAGCTTGAATTTTGCTAACCCTGTGTTAACAGCTTCCGGAACATTCGGTTATGGTTTTGAATTTGATGATTTCATTGATGTAAATAACCTTGGTGGCATCATAGTGAAAGCCACTACAGCCGGAATAAGAGAAGGAAATCCTTATCCAAGAATGGCTGAGACCGCTTCAGGTATGCTGAATGCGGTGGGCCTGCAGAATAAGGGAGTTGATTATTTTATTGAAAAGATATATCCACGGTTAAAGAAATATTCGACAAACGCCATTGTTAATGTTTCCGGATCAGCCATTGAGGATTATGTGTATGTTGCTGAAAAAATCAATGCTCTTGAAAATATTCCTGCCATTGAATTGAATATATCCTGTCCGAATGTAAAGCAGGGTGGCATGGCATTCGGAACATCCTGTGATAGTGCTGCTGAGGTTGTGAAGGCTGTACGTACTGCATACTCCAAAATATTGATAGTAAAATTATCACCGAACGTCACTAATATTGCAGATATCGCAAAAGCAGTTGAGGGTGTAGGTGCTGATTCTGTATCACTTATCAATACCCTGCTGGGAATGGCTATCGATGCTGAAACCCGCAGACCCGTGCTGAAAAATATTACTGGTGGATTATCAGGCCCTGCAATAAAACCTGTTGCCCTCCGGATGGTTTGGCAGGTTGCAAAAGCAGTAAAAATTCCCGTTATCGGGATAGGGGGTATCATGAATGCTTCAGACGCGATTGAGTTTTTTCTTGCAGGAGCTACAGCTATAGAAGTTGGTACTGCAAATTTTATTGATCCGCAGATCACGGTTAAAATAATTGAAGGAATAGAGTCTTATCTCGACAGGCATCACCTGAGCTCTGTCAGTTCTTTGGTCGGAGCACTTGACCTGTCTTAGATTATTTAACGTAAAGTATTACAGGTTTTTATACCACTGCCATGTTTTTTCTATTGCTTCTTCAAAGCTGATTTTCTGAACATAACCAATTTCATTTACAGCTTTATCCGAAACAAAATGCAGATCGTAATTTGCAGAGTTGACAGTATAAGTGCTCAAAAGGGGCATGATTTTGCGCAGTATAGTAAAGTGAACAAAATCAATGATAAACCCGAACGGCATTAGAATAAAAACTGGTGCACCTATAATCCGTGGTTTTATACCGAGCTTATTGCACCAGGTCAGAAAAAACTCTTTCAGATGGATATATTCCGGTCTGCGGTCAGCAATGATATAGGTATTCCCGGGTGCATTTTTACTGGTGCCGGCACACAACAGCCCGAAGGCAAGGTTTTCAACATAAACATAACCCAGCTTTTTCATTCCGTTCCCGACATAACCCATCAGTTGCTTTTTTGCCAGCCTGTCGATAATCTGTTTGGTTGAAAGTATATCGTTTGGTCCGAAAATATTAAATCCGGGGCGAATAATAACAGTCTCAATTTTATCCTGTGCGCTGTTGAGATACTGCTCACACATTATTTTTGAGCGAATATAGGGACGCGTAAATACATTGGGTTTCAGCAGGGGAGTGTTCTCATCTGAATTCACAAAGTTTTTAAACCCATGTACAACAAGAGAACTCATAAAGACAAAACGCTTTACTCCTGATTGCACTGCTTCATGAATCAAATTTTTAGTACCATCAAAGTTAACCTGTAGAATGCGTTTACTCCAGGCGACGGAAGGCATTGCGGCAAGATGATAAACAAGGTCAACATCTTTCATGATACCCTTCAGCATCTCAGGTTTAGTAACATCAGCATAAATTATTTCACAATGAATTCCTTTCAGATTGTCAAGGCTGGTACCTTTCAGAACCATCGCTTTTACTGTGTGATGCTCATTTACAAGAAGATTGGTAAGACTGCTGCCAATAAAGCCATTGGCACCTGTGATCAGTATATTCATTTTTTAAAAATTAAAAAAAGTGATTAGGCAGTTTCTCAATATAATGAAGAACATTGAAATCAATGAAAATATTCATTACAAAATGAATAATCATTCCATACCAAATGGAATTGAAACGGATGGCTACGTACCCGAAAACAGGACCGAATGCTGCTGCCATACTTAATTCAGATATAGGTTTGCCGATATGGAATAGAGTCGTGATAACGGTTTGTATCAGGATGACAATAATGATTTCCTTCACTGTTGGTTTTTCTTTCAGAAGGCCAAACTGAAGAAATCCACGGTAGAATGATTCATAACTAAAAAAATAGAAAAAATATGCTGCTTCATACAGAATGAAAACTGACCAGCTCGTCCCGATCAGCTTACTGAGCGGATATTCAGAAGCAAGAATGGGATCCTTAGCAGTGAAAAAAGTGGATATAATAACCAAAGGGTATATGATACAACATATGATGACAGCTGTCTTAGTGAATTTGTGCCTGTAAACAAGTTTTTTAAAGTCTGCTTTTAGGTAGAATCTGACGATAAGCCAGGGCACAAAAACAAAAAGGATCACTGTAAGGGCAAACTGATAAATATATTGCCATAAATCAATCCATTGATTATTTCCGAAACATCCTCCGAAAAGCTTGTGGAATATGATCAGCTCTTTCACAAACCCGGTTTTGGGACCGTGCCATAATGCAGTAACCCAGTAAACGGCAGTTATGAAAACAGCAGAAATGAGAATAACAGACCGCCTTTTTTTTAATACCTCAATTTCGTTAACCATATCTTTAAACTTTATCTTTTGCCTTTCCTTTATTTACACCATCTTGTCTTATCTTCCATGTCGGGTTTCCCAAGTTTTTCGGCCTTCAACCAGTCCTCGCAGCAACCTTTCTTATCTCTATTCATATTTTTAATCAACCCACGGTTATAATATGCATCTGCATAATTACTGTCAAGTAATAATGCTTTATTATAATCTGACATGGCATTATTATATTTTTCGATATTATAAAAATAGTTACCCCTGTAATAATATGCATCGGGAATGTCATCCTTTAGACTGATTGCCTTTTCAAATTTCTGAAAAGCATCTTCATAACGTTTGTAATTATTGTCTTCAATGCCCTGCTGGATTAGCTTCATTGCTTTTTCTTTGTTTGATGTACACGAAATGGTGAGCAGGGAAATTGTAAATGCCACCAGAACAAAGGATTTACTATTCATTTTTGTTATAGTATATTGCCTGCAATGTTATAAAAAAAATATGAGTATGCAGAAATATTTCAGAAAAAATATTGATTGTAAAAATAATTTGTTCTGCAATGAACTGCTGCCGTCACCAGTTTCCTGATATTCTTATTGACAGGCTGACAATTAACAGAAGCAATTAATAGATCTACTTTATGATAAAAGCTTTGTTTGTGAGCCCGTCAGTATAAGTAATCTGTAAAGAATAATTTCCCGGTTTAAAATTGTTTAACGGAATTTCATATAGTTTTTCCTCTATGGGTTGATTGGATTCGAAGCAAATTTGTCCAAGAGTATTAAATATTTTTAACTTAAGTGGCCTCGCTGACAGCTGGTCTAAATTTACAAATAGTTTGTCTTTAGCCGGGTTCGGATAAATGATCAGAGAAGCTGCATCCGGTTTAAGTGATTCAATACCTGTGCATGAATGCACATTCATTGTTATATCGGATGAGGTGTAAGGGTTTCCGGTAACACAGTTCAGGGAGGAAGACATCCTGACATGCACCCGGTCTCCGTTAACCGGAATGTATGAATATGTAGGTAAATCAGCGCCCACCATAGTATTATTTAAATACCACTGGTAAACCGGTGTTCCTCCATTTGTTGCAGCTGCAATAAAAGTCACTGTCGTTCCAGAACATATATTATTCTGATTTACTTCAATACTCACACTGGCAGGTAAAGAAGGTACAGAACTCACTATGATGACATTCGAAGTTGCCGGGTTTCCCGTAATACAGCTTGCCGAGGAGGTCATTATAACATATACCTGATCACTGTCAGAAGGTGAATAGGTGTATGTTGAAGAATTTGTACCCGCTGATGATCCGTTCACATACCACTGATAAGTTGGCGTCCCTCCATTGGCAGGCATTGCTGAAAAGTGAACAGTTGTACCATCACAGATATTATTTTGGTCGGCACTTATGCTGACACCGGCGGGAAGGTACGGTAGTACTGTCATTGTAACCGTATTTGAAGTTGCAGGATTTCCGGTGACACAACTTGCAGTGGAAGTCATAACAACATGAACCTGATCTCCGTTTGCAGGTACATAGGAAAATGTGGATGAATTGGTACCAGACTGAGTGCTGTTAACAAACCACTGATAATGTGGTGTGCCTCCATTATCAGGTATAGCCGTAAATACCACTGTGGCTCCTGTGCAAACACTATTCTGGCCGGTACTGATACTGACACCTGCTGTCGGGTTTGGCAGGGTTGTCATGGTAATGATATTTGATGTTGCCGGGTTTCCACTGACACAAGAGATATCCGAGGTCATAACCACATAAACCTGATCACCGTTTCCTGGTATATAGGAATATGTGGCGGAGTTAATGCTTGCCAGTGAATTGTTTACATACCACCGGTACGACGGACTACCTCCGTTGGTTGGGTTTGCACTGAAGTTCACTGCAATGCCTGAGCATATGTTGTTTTGATCCACGTTTATAGTAACACTTACAGGTAAACTGGGGAGTGTGGTCATAATGACAGTATTTGAAGTGGCCGGATTGCCGTTTACACAATTTGCAGTGGATGTCATTATTACATGAACATGATCGCTGTTTACCGGTGCATACGTGAAGGAAGAAGAATTACTGCCAGCCGGGTTATTGTTTACATACCACTGATAGGAAGGTGTCCCTCCATTGACAGGAGTTGCTGTGAAATCGACTGTAGCCCCGGAACAAATATTATTCCGGTTCACAATTATACTGACATTGGCAGGCTGATATTGCAGAACAGCCATCGTAACCGTATTTGAGATATAAGAACTTCCTGTCAGGCAACCTGATGTGTTGGTCATTGCTACATATATGCGGTCACCATTTACAGGAGTATATGAGTATGCCGGTGAATCTGAACCTACCATAGTATTATTCACATACCACTGAAAGGAAGGAGTTCCCCCATTTACCGGAATAGCTGTAAAATTTACTGCAGTCCCGGAACATACATTATTCTGATTGACACGTATGCTGACGCTGCCTGTGAGGTAGGGATTTGTTATCATTGTAATGGTGTTGGAAGTAGCCGGACTCATAGTGACACAACTTGCAGTAGATGTCATCACGGCATGAACCTGATCACCGTTTGCGGGAGAATAAGAAAATGTTTCCGAATTTGAACCTGACAATGAACCGTTTACAAACCACTGGTAAACAGGAGTTCCTCCATTACCGGGCGTTGCAGTAAAGAAAACCATAGTACCGTCGCAGATATTATTCTGATCAACATCTATGCTGACGCTGGCAGGCAGGGTCTGAATAACAGTCATTTGAACAATATTTGAAGTGGCAGGGCTTCCAGTGACGCAACTTGCCGTTGAAGTCATTGCGGTGTATACCTGATCACCATCAGCTGGGGTATATGAAAATGTTGCCGAATTAGTACCTGCAGATGATCCGTTTACAAACCATGCATAATTTGGCGTTCCACCATTGGTTGGGCTCGCTGTGAAATTTACTACTGTGCCGGAGCACACATTGTTCTGGTCAGCAACAATAGAAACAATTGCAGGAGCGCTGTTTACTATGATAGTTGCCGTTGGACTGTTTGTTGTACAGCCCGAACCTGTTGACACTGAGCAATAAATATCTGAATTGGAAGAAAGAGTTCCGGCATCATAAGTTTGTGTGGTTGTGCCCGTCGATATCCCATTTTTATACCACAGATAGCTGTATGAGCCGCCCGAGCCGCCGGTAGCACTGGCTGTAAAAATGCCGGGATCAGTACCTGAGCAGATGGGTGTCGTATAGCCGGAAAGGCTGACCGATGCCGGAGGTGTACAACATGTTGCAACGGACAAAGTTGTATACGTTGCTGAAGTGGTATTAGCTGCATTGCCATTATAGGCAATACATTTATAATAATAATTACCGGCTGCATTGATACCACTGATACCTAGATTATTTGTCGTGGTATTGGAATAAACTGCTCCTGAAGGAGTGCCGTCTGTAACATTGCTATATGTACCTCCCGGAGTGGAGCAATACAGCCATTGATAGGATGTTGATAATGTTGAAGATAAAACTGGAATAGATGTAGCTCCGCTACATGGCATGGCGGCTGTTGGGGGAAGACTAATTGTTGGTGAACCAAATACAACGGTTATATCAGGTCTGCATCCACTGTTTGCAGGCGGAACGCTAATCGTTGGATTTGAATTATCACCCATAGCACCCCATGCTCCACAAAGAGCAGTACCTGTCCCGGTGAAGTAAGCATAATTTGCACTGCTGGCATTACAATGGAAAGTCACGAATAAATTTTGCCCGTTATTTAATAAATAAGACAGGCCGCTGAACCCAATCCAGCTACTTGTAGTCGTCAATGCCAATGATGCATTTGCAGCAATTTGTACAGGATTAGTAACAACAGACCCGTTAGTAGTCCTGTAATAGGACTCCGCTAGTCCTGATGTCATAGAGGTATTTGTAGTATTTGCTAAATATGCATTAATGCTGACAATGTTATAAGCAATATTTCCATAACCTTTCCATCTTATATTTGTAATATAACCCCAGTATGAACTTAGGTTTGCCGATGTGTAAAGCGCTACGCCGGAACTGTATGTCATATTTCCTGACTGTGTAAGCGTATATCCACTTGGGCTTCCTGTAGTTGCTGGAAACTGGACGGTGACTTGTCCTGATAAAATCCCGCTATAAAAGAATGACAGAAAAGAGAGATACTTTACAAATTTGAACTTCGCCATAAAATTAATTTTAAAGGTTTTATTCTATGATGTGAAATAAAATCAATACTAAGTTAATTTTAAAAATACTGCTGATATTGTCTATTTGATGATCGTTACAGAACCAATATATCTATGTTTTGTACGATTCAGATCCCTTAATGTTATATTATAAACATAAACACCAATTACTGCTTTTTCCAGTTTGCCCTGATTTTTATAGGTGCCGTTCCATCCTTCGGTAAGGACTGTTGTTTCGAAAATAATCTGACCCCACCGGTCATAGATTACCATGTGGTAGGTATCAGGGTCGACACCATTGCCACGGGGAAGGAAAATGTCGTTAATATCATCATTGTTTGGGGAGAAGCAGTTAGGGACATAAAAGTTGAAATCAGGAACCACATGAATATATCCGTATGCAGTATCAATACACCCTTCATCATTCGTTATAATATGTATGACCAGGTACCTTCCTGTATCTGAATAGGAATGTAATGTATTAAGCCCTGTGCTATAACTGCCGTCACCAAAATACCATAGTGATTGGGTAATATTACCAACAGATTGATCGCTAAAACTGATGTCTCCCTCTCCAAGAGTTATTCTGGTAGGTGATGCGAAAAATAGTGCGCTGGGACCATTATCGCGGTCAATGGTAATTGTGACAACTTCTGAGCATCCATATTCTGTAATTGTTACTGAGTATGTTCCTGGTGAAAGGTTTGATATCGTAGGGGTGGTCTGAACAGGAACTGTATTCCACAGGAAAGAACAGTCTGTTGAAGCTGTCTCAATAGTTGCGCTTCCGTCATTGTATGCGCAGCCTGCACTATGACGGGTCACCGTGAATGGTGAAACGGATGTAACATTGATTGTAACTGAAGCTGTGTCTGAACAACCGTTCTCAGTCCCGGTCACTATATAAGTCGTGGTATTTACCGGCGATACAATCACCGTTGGGCTATTACCCAAACCTCCGCTCCAGATGTAGTTGGTGGCACCACTGGCCGACAGCGAAGAGGAAGAGCCGGGGCATACAGTTGCAGGTGTTGCAACGGCTGTTACTGTCGGACTCTGATAAACATTTATTTGATAGGTCTGGACAGGGGAACACTGCCCTGCATCCGGCATGAAAGTGTATGTTCCCCCCGATAAATTGTCAATGACTGAAGGGTCCCATGAACCTGAGATTCCATTGGGTGAGGTATTTGGCAAGACCGGCGCAGGTGACCCTGCACAAAAATCAGGGATGGAGAAGTTAGGAATAATCTGAGTGCTGATGGTCACACTCATACTTGCGTTAACAGCACACATGCTGTTAAGCGGAGTGAAGGTGTAAACATTTGTTCCTGTTGAAGCTGTAGAAATAGCTGACGGATTCCAGTTACCGGTAATACCCTCATTTGAAGTTCCCGGCAGATCATCAGGAGTAGCACCAAGACAATAAGGCCCAAGCTGCGTAAAAGTAGGCGTCATACTTGAAGTTACGGTAATGCTCATGGTTGTTGTAATGGCGCACTGACTGACATCCGGTGTAAACGTGTAAACAGTTGTTCCTGTGCTGGAAGTAGATATTGTTGCAGGATTCCATGTGCCGGTGGCGCCATCGATTGAAATCACAGGCAGGCTTGGAGGCGTTTCCCCAAGACAATAAGGTCCCAAGGGTGAAAAAGTTGCAGCAGCAGCCTGATCAACTGTAATCGTATTTGTAACACTAAGCGGACAAAGACCGGATTGTATTGTATAGGTGACAGAATGAACTCCAACACCTGCCGAAGCGGGATCAAAGGTACTTCCGTTAACACCGGGCCCTGACCATACACCACCTGATCCCCCGGTCAATAATGTGTTCAGATCAAAAGAAGGGGAGTTTGTACACATTGGGTTGGGAGGAGTCCAGTCGGCAGTAGTAATATTGCAGTCAGTAGCCGGGCCCGAAGTCTGAGTAAAAGTTATAAATCCGGCTGTTCTGGAATAATTGGTTACCAGGATCATAAATACCTGACAGTTTGCAGTCGGTCTGAGCGTCATTGTTTCTGTAGGATCCCAGCAATAGCTGCAATCTTCTACCGATCCCCATGGCGATCCAATGGATGAACAGTCATTGGTGAGACCCCCACCGCCATTGGCAAATGAGCATTGAGGTGATGAATAAGGCCCCCATGCAATAAAATCAACATCGATATCCGGATTTCCTCCGAAAGTGGTGGATTGTTTGATCTCAAAAGTATAAGTGCCCGGGGTCGTTGTCTTTATGAAAAACCAGTTGGGACCCGGAGTTGTTTGAAGGCAACCAACAGAGCCATAAGAACCGCTCGTTGAATTTACATAAGTAAAAGGTGTCCCAACAGCTGTACAAAACGGCGTGGCATTGGCGCATGTACTTCCCTGGGAATATGCTTCAGGCGTAATAAAGACAATCAATAGATACAAACAAATAAATATATATTTCATTATAACCAAATTTGTGCTTTCAATATTTTTTTCAATCCAGTACTAAGAAATCATTTTGACAGATAAAGTTGCTTCAAATTTACAAATTTTAAAAATTTGATGACATTATTTTATGCAGCTATTTATATATTTGATATTGTTTATATGACATCAAAATGGTAATAATCCTCCTTAGATAATTATCAGAAGTTAAGCTGACTATACAGGAATTTGACAGCAAACGGGCAAATATCTCATTAACAGTTTGTTTTAATATTTTACGCATTATAAAGCAACTGATGTTAATCAGATAATTGCATTTGCTTATCAATTCAAACATTATATTCATTGTCATAAAAGATCATGGAGTGTCGCAGAAGAATTATTTATAGCGACACTCAGTTATAATTTTATAGATATTGATGTGCTTGAATTAAAAAAAAACGCCCCTGCTCCGGATGAACCGAAGCAGAGGCGAAAATAAAACAGGGTTATTAAAATAACTTAATTTTTGATCAGCTTTCCTGTTTGAATTAACCCTAAGCTGTCATCTGTAAGGGAGACAAAATAAAGACCGTTTCTTAGATTTTGAATATCAAGTTCAATCCCACCGGCAACAAAATTTAATTTGTAGTCGGTAACCAGCTTCCCGTTCACATCAAATATCTTAATCTTCCCATTCAGCATGTCCGTTTTTACAATCTCAATAAAAACTTTTTCGCTTGCAGGGTTCGGATAAATATGCAAATAACTTTCATTATCGCTGATATGTTGCGAATTATCACTGTTAACAGCATCAAAAATTACTGGATTCTCAAAAATAAAGCCACGGTATGTAGGGCTGTTGTTAAGTATTGAAATAGCAAAGTTTGAGTTGATTGTTTCTTTAGCTTCAATCGAATTTAGCTCCTGAATTGTATTTTCCTGTAAAGCAGTCCACCCATTTTCAAGGATGTCGAGATCGACCAGCCTTAAATATTTGTAATCAGTTTCGTCAGAATTTCCCGGGCTAAAATTATTAATATTCAGTCTGGCATTTACAAGGTCATTATGTGAATAATAATAATTGTATTTTAATATATACTTTTCATTATCAGTCAATGAAGTAAGGGAAATTAGTTCATTTAAAAGAGAAACATCAGGGTTGTCAAGACAAGCCAGTATCATTTTTACATCATCAAACTGAGTACCTGATGACTGAAGAAGTTCATAATAATTGCTGTTCAGATCGAATCTGCCGGCTATTTTATTTAATTCCCCTAAGAGCGATGAGTAATTATCGCAGGTATAGTTGATATTCAGGTTTCCCTGTGAAGGCATGTTATAGATCTGATGACCGCATGAAGCTGTTGAACAGTAGGGGCGATTGCTGACAATCTGAACCTGAGGGAAAGAAATATTAAACATTCCGAAATTATCGGCAACAACGATATTCGTATTGCTGTTAATATCCCGTGCTGTATTACAATTACTCCAGAGGGTGTTCAAACCGGGATCAGCAGGAACTAAAGTTCCAATATTACCTGAATAACCGGATGAATTAATTCCTGCATATTTATAATTGTACAGATAATTGTTCCTGATCTTGGGTAGCAACCCTCCTGCCGAAGAAGTGATGTTTATTGAGGTATAACAATCAGTAATACAATTGCTTGATATTTCGCTGGGATTGGGCAGATCGAGTATATACATGCCTTTGGTATTGGTAAAGCTCCTCATTTTTATGGAATTGCATGTAATGTAACTTTTAAGACTCCCTGTTCCGCTAAAATATATGCCGCAAATTTCAGGATCAACGATCACATTGTTGCTGATTTGGAATTTCTTAGCACTGTTTGCGATCAATCCATAGGAGAAACCATCAATTCTGTTACCTACAATACTCACATTGGATGAATACCTGCAATATATTGCTGAATTGCTGCTGGATTTATGGAAATTGTTTGAGATTTCATTATTATTGATCTCAACTACAGCAGTGTTTGAATTATCAATATAAATGCAGGATGATGCAGCAACAGAAGTAACGTTGAGCTCAATATTATTGTTTTCAATATTTGATGGGTAAACAGGCGAATTAAGGAAGATGGAGTAGGTTTGATCAGTAAATGTATTAGCGGAAAATAACCCACCACTCTGATACTGATATATTCCATATGTCTGGGGGAGACTTGTTGCTTTTGCATTAACAAATCCGTTCTGGGAAACCTCCTTCATCAACTTAGAATTGGATGAATAGATGCCGTATGTACTGCTATTGTTTATGAAACTATAACATCCTTTAAAAACAGGGAAGAACTGATCAGTAACAAACTGGTTTCCTGAAATCGGGTGGTCAAAGTTATTGTTATTATCGATCAAAACTCCAATCCTGCAATTTGAGAAAAGGTTATTGGAAACAACACCATCGGTTCCGGGCCCTTTGAAATAGAGTGCCACTTCAGCGTTCTTGAATGTTGATTCATTGATAATGTTATCAAATATTCCACTCTTGATGAATTTCAATCCTCTCCATGATCCATCAATTTTGCAGGGTCTGAAAACAGAATTACTGGCACGCAAATGTCCTCCGTTTACAAAATCAATGCCTGCACAATCACCGAAAACCACGTCCATAGTGGTGATATCGAGCGTAGCACCTGATACTGTTACGATAACATTGTCGTCAATATAGTATTTCCCATCCCATACTACATCTGAAGTGTAGGTTATGTTTGAAGTGATCTTATGAAACAATGGATCTATTTCAGCAAAACAACATCCTTCTTTTTTATGTCCAATCACAATATTGTAAGTTGCAACACAATTTCCCGAGGGACTGGAGATAGTTATAATGTAAGTACCCGGGGGTAAATTCGACACTGTAAATGGAATTCCTGCGGTAATCGTAGTAGGCATGGGTGGCACAAGTGGAGAAGAAGTTATGGTGAAAGGGCCTCCGATAGAAGCAGGATTTAAAATAATGGTAAACCAGCCATTTGAAGCTTCGGGACATGAGGCATCGCCGGTAACGATATTTTCCAAAATAATTTTGCAGCAAAGATCATTTGATGCACAAAAAACTCCTGCTGTATCGCTGCAACCATAATTATTTGCAACAACCACGAAAATTTGATGATTACCCGGAGTGTTACCCGGAAAAGCAAGATTTTGCCCATTCCCTATGGGTGTGGCATAATTCCCGTTGTCATACCAGGTAATTATAGGATAAGAATTTGGGTAGGTGTTGTTTGGATATAACGCATTAAGGGGCAATGGAATGTATAAATGCAGTGTGTCAACATTGCATAATTGTTTGCAACCTAACGGGAATAAACTTAAATCAGGTTTGGGATTAATAGTACCTGCAATCGCACTGGCAGGACACCCTGTTGCCTTATCTGTCATTGTCAGACTGTAGAGGCCTGGTGCAGAAGCAATGATAACAGGTGTTACAGCACCATTATTCCATTGGTAGCTGAATTTAACAGTGTTATTCGGCGTTGGTGTCAGTGTGACATTAGTTCCCTCACATACATTAAAATTGGTTACAGAAAGAGAGGGCGTTTCGTAAAATGTAACGCACATAGTGTCACTTGTAAAACAACCTGTAATATTATCTGATACATTTACAATAAACTGGTAAGTAATAGGCAGGGTAAGGGGCAGGGTAAGAGTGGCAGTCGTAGCATTGCTGTTAGCAGGGCTGAAAGTCGCTCCGGCAGGAATACTGCTCCAGTTATATAAGTAATTAGCATTGAAAGGCGTGCTTAGAGCAACAGTGGCTGTGCCGCCTGCTGCAATACAGGTATAACGTTCACCGGTTATTTTCGCCTTAGGCAATGAATTCATATAAATGTAAATTTTATTTGAATTCCCGGGACAACCAAAACCATTGGTAACTGCAACCCAGTATTCACCGTGCTTATTAGCAGTATAAATCATACTGGTGGCCCCGCCGATGGCATTGCCATCTTTGTACCATTGATAGGAACTCATTAATGAACAGGCTGTCAATGTTACAAAGCTGCCTGGGCAAAATATTGTATCAGAAGCTGTTATGGTACAGTTAGGAGTAGGATTGACAGTGATAGGAAGTGCCACTTTAGCAATACAACCCATTGCATCTTTGATAGTGAGCGAATCAGTGAAAGGAGGAGGACTTGAGGATGAATACGCGTGTTGTGTTAAGGCTGTATAGGATGTAGCACCATCTCCAAAAGCCCAGTTGTAATTGTAACTCGGGTTATTGGGTATTGCAGTAAAAAACGCAATCGAATTCTGACATACAGGTGTTGTATAGGTGAAGTTGGCTACAGGCAGCAGCACATTAACATAAGCAGTCCATGTGCTGGTACAGCCTGAAGAGGAAGTGACCGTAAGAGTGATGGTATAGCTGGCTGAAGCACTTACCGATAATAGCGGATTGGCACTATTGGCATTGGGAGTGAAAGTTCCTGTACCCGGGCCTGAAATAGTCCACTGATAATTGGTGATGGTTGAAGGTGGAACTACTGTCGATTGGTTTACAAGAGTAATCTTATCACAAACTACATATGTTTTAAAGTAAGCAAGGGCATCACATGATCCCGGCAAAGGTCCGCCACCGGGTTGCCCTGGAGTACAGTCATCAATAACCACATTGATAAGGTTGGATTTTGAAGAGCAGCCGTTACTGGTTACCATAACATAATACTGGTAGGTTCCTGGTAAGGTCAGCAATGGGATACTGATATTTAGTGTAGGACTGTTAGCACCGGAAATAGGGTTCGTATTCTTATACCATTGGTAAGAATATCCTCCAACGGCAGGAGTTGACAATATGAGTGTTTGTAAATCTCCAAGGCAGAAAACAGGCAAAGTATTGTAGGTGACCAATGCAGTTGGAGGCCCATTGACTGTTACAGGGAGGGAAAAATTACCTGCGCAGCTCGAAACGGAAAGTATTGCAGTGCTGGAAGGTCCGTGCCATAGTATGGTCACCGAGTTCGTTCCCTGTCCGCTTTGAATGGTACCACGGCTTGGTGGTGAGATGGTCCACTGATAACCTCCCGGTGGGTTAGAACCACCGGCTGAATATGTCCCGGTGGCATCAACGCATATAGGGCTTGGTCCGGTGATAACAGGTTGCAAAAATGGATTGACAGTCAAAGATTTTGTAATAGACGGGCAGAAAACGCCCGGGCTGATTTCAAGGTTTTGGTAAACATTTACAACCCATGGACCGGGACTGGAAAATTCAACAACAACAGAGTCATTATCAGCACCCATTTGTGAGTTGATAGTGCCTGTTCCGCCGGTGATAGACCAGACAAACGAACTGCCTGAAACGTTGGATGTAATACTGTAAGTGAGCTTTTTACCGGGGCAGACACTATCCTGACCCAGAATATTACCCAGTATCGGTTTTGCTTTTGCATCAACTTTCAGTATCGCATTTGGGTTGCAAAATATTCCGCTGTTGATTGGTGTTGCAGTGATTGTATATGTTCCGGGAGCAAAGGATGCTACTATTGATGAAGTCCCGTTACCCGTTATAATTGTGGCTCCCGGAGGTGTTATATTCCACATAGCCGGTCCGTTGGCGTAATAATTAATGGGATTCCCTTCGCACACCGTTTTATCACCTGTTATTGTGAATAAAGGTAAAATGTTAACCAGCATTGAATCAGCTCCGCTGCATCCTGCCAGTGGGTTGTTATAAACGCATTTTACCCAGAAAGGACCAGGCGTATTAAAACTAATATTAACATTAGTAACATTCCTGTCTGTCTTATTAAAGGAATATAAACCTCCACTTACTGTCCATTTGTAATACGTACCCAGCAACCATGGCAAGGTGTATGTGCCGGAGGCACCAACACATAAAACTGCAGGTCCGTTAACGGGCAAATTGGGGTACAAAACAGGTACCTTAAGTGTCGTAGATCCGGGACAGCCTGATCCGGGACAACTTTGAAGGCTTACTGTCGTAGGAACGCTGTATGTTGCAAACCATTTAACTCTGATACAACTGGTCCCTGTTCCTGAGATGATTGTGCCCCCGGTTACGCTCCAGGCATAAGTGCCGCAAACCATGGTCGTACAAAACGAAGAAGTGTCTCCGGCACAAACAGTTCCAAAGCAGCAATCATAATTAATGGTTGGCCCGTTGCCATTCAGAACGACAATTTTTTTGGATTTAGTATCCCTGCATCCGCATGGAACAAGCGTTTCGCCTTGTGTGGTTGGAACTAATTGACCGCTGCCCATATCAATAACGGTAAGTATAACCGTATATGTTCCGGCTGCGGAATAGGAATGATCAGGAGGATTAGCAAGGTTGGATGTAGTTCCGTCGCCAAAATCCCAGTGATAAACACTTCCGCCTAAGGAAGTGTTACTGAAATGTACCGGAGTATTTTTGCAGACAGTGTCTGATGAAACTGTGAAATTAGCTTTTGGTCCGTCAATAAGGCAAATATCTCTGATGATTGAATCTTTACAACTTCCGCCAACACCAAAGTTGCTGGTGACAACCTTAATAGAGCCGGTACTCCCATTTCCCCAGACAATTGTAATGGGATTACCTGTAAAACTGGTGGGGGTTCCTCCTGTAATAGTCCAGGTATAAGTAAAGGTAGGATCATTTGGGTAAACAGTATAAGTGTGAGCTAAATTTTTGCATGCAGCCATGTGTTGAACGTTCCCAATTCCGCCCTGATCAGAGCTGCGGGAACAAGCACCTTCGGGCGGACAAATATCGATTGCATCTTTTAATATAAATTTTGGGCAACATGAATTTGTTAGTGTGTTGTAGTTAGCGATTAACCCGGGAATTGGGTTTGCTGAATTTCCATTATTTCCGGTAAGGATTAACGGATTATTTGGCAAAATATAGCAGGAAGAAACATTAACCCGCACCGGTTCAATACCGGTGTTAACTGTAGATTTGAGGGAGCCATTGAGAAATTCAGTTCCTTTTGCTAAAGAGGTTTTCTGAAAAACACCTCCAAAAACATTGGATAAGATAATTCCTGATCCAATCAAAAAAGTTAAAATTGATTTCATGGCATTTTTGTTTTAATTTACAATTACTAAATATTAATTTAACAATCTGAAAACAAAAAAGTTATTTGATAAGAATCTGATGTCATATTTTTAAAAAAAATAATTTCTGAGAGCGATAGATTAAATATAAAAATGAGCACTGATACTATGCGAAGGATGTGATCTGAAATATTTTCATGATCAATAATTAAAAAAAAATAAAATTCAGTAAGGATTTTTTGACTTATGCCTATTAGCAGATAATTTCCCAACCTTTGATGTGTGCGAGAATTTCAAAAGGACGACTGTGATCGCCGTATACTACAGAAACATGATGTGCAATACCGTTCTTTACAATTTTGTCAAGTACTTCTGCGACAGGTTGCTCAAAAATAACTTTCATATAAGTTCCCTTCAGTTCTTTTTCCATAGGAACGGAGGTTGCTTTTTGCAGAAACAATCTGTATTTGTGGTTAGCTGAGTCTATGCGTGCGATGGATATTTCCCCTCTTTTCATTACAAATCCAGCTGTAACACCTTTACCTCCCGCAAAATAAGTATCGAGAGTCGGTACACACAAATTATCTCTGAGGTTGCATGGTGCAGCTCCGCAATGCCAGAGCAGTGCATAATTTTCTTCCATATTGATCTGTGAAAAATCAGCCAGGAAGGGTGTTACTGCCCCACAGACTTTATGGGCAAGCATGGTCAGGGCACCTTCGATATCTCCTTCACAGGCAATAATTCTTCCGTCCGCCTGAAGTAACGACATAGCTGCACAGGGCGAAATACCGAATCCTGCGGCAAATTCAGGCCAGCATCGTATTGCTATTGCATCAGTCTTGTGTTTATCCATGAATGTATCAATCCTTGCCGCCAGATTGCTGACAAGTTCCAGCTGTGTTTCGTTGATGTCATTGGTATCAAAGATCGATTTTAACCCAAGTTTTTTTTCATTCATCCTTTCATTGTCAGATTCAGAATCGTATAATTCCTGAAGCTCATAGTGCTCGGTAAGTATACCTGTATTTTTATACAGGTTTAATTCGTCTACACCGATGTTGTAAAATCCTGATGCTCTGTAACCTATCAGACCAACCCTGGCTGAATTAAAAGCAGCACATATGCAGATTGCTTTCAGCCAGTCTGTATCCATTTCATTGCCTATATGATAGTTGTAATTTTGAACACCTGCTTTATACAGATTTGAAGCATTCAGGTTCAACCCGCATATCGAATTCAGACGGATCTTTCCCCCGTCGTGCGGCAGTTCAGGTAATCCCCACAGGAAAACAGGTTTTAGAAGAACTTTATTCAATTCAAGTAATAGATTTCCCAGATGAAATGTACCACTGATACAAATCAATGCATCAATGTTTTTTGCTGAAAGTGTCTGAGCTGCGCCACATGCATCTTCAGTTTCAAAGATCAGGCTGTCAATAATAACAAAATCAGCCACACTGATATCATTGAGTTGATTTCTGATCTTGCTGTATATTTCATTAGCTGCCCTGAAGTCGAATGTTTTTCTTGCAAGGCAAACAACTCCTATTAGCGGTTTCTTCATCATGGACGTTTTTTTACAAAAATAGTTATAAAGCAGGATATTGATGTTCTAATCCAATATTTTCCTGTAAGCCTCTTCTGCTGTCTTTTCATTTATATACAAACTGTTTTTCAGATATTCCTTATCCGGGTAATAAGAAAATATACATGTACCATTTTTTATCATATCTATGATAGCTTTGTACTTTTCAACAGGCAGGGCAGGGCACCCCCAGCTTCTTCCTGTTCTTTTATGCTTTTTAATAAAATCAAAACTGACATAATCAGCACCATGAATGACGATTTTTCTGGATAAAGCATGATCGTTGTATCCTTTATCCATGCCATGAAGTTCGAGCGAATATCCGTGTTTGCCGATATAGGTTATACCTGAAATAAAAGCACCTAAGCTACTGGAACAGGAAGAAGATTCATTTGAAAATCTGGCTGCGATGGTCTCACCTGATCCTTTTCCGTGAGCAACAAGTGACTGACAAAGTAGTTTTTTTTTGCCGATATCGATGATGTATAATCTCTCTTTACATGAACTTTGAGAATAATCTATTATAGTAATGATATCTTTGTTTTTCAGGAGATTTCTGGCGGCTAAATTATAATAGGTGCACATTCCGTACCTGAAAGCATCAAAAGAAAGTCCATGGTCATGCAAACTTGAGGCTTCATAAATCTGTTTGATATATAAATCAAATGAAACTTGTTTATTTTGTGGACATGCCGGTGATAATCCGGAAAGTAAAGCTATAAAAAAAAGAAAGCGCATTTTAAGGTTTTTTTCAATCCGGATATCTGATCTGGGGGTAGTCCATTACTCTGGCAAGAGGTATGGATGATCTGTAATGCTGGTTGATTGCCCTGATGAATTCGTTTGCAATGATTGCATTACCCCGGGGACTGGGATGAATACCATCTAAGGAGAGAACACCACCTTTTACAAAATCGAGAGTAAATTTGACTCCTTCAACCCAAAGCCCGCTTCTCGACCGGTTGAAAAAATCATTAATGTCAACATAAGCAAGATTATATTGCTGGGCAAGACTGTACAAAGTCTGGTTATAATGATTTGTAGCATTAACAATGACATTGATTTCGTTTTGCGACAGGTAATATTTTTCAGGTATTGGCTTAAATGTACCCCATCCCGAGCATTTTATACTATCAAACGGAACGACCAGAGGAATAAGTTCTCCTTCTGCCATCTGCCTGACACCGCCGGTAGCATTTGGGTCGCTGACAACATATGCGTTTTTACCTGTATGGAATACAATATCAGGATTCTGATTTTGGTATAATGTATTCAGGTAATTGATCTTGTCCTGATCGTTACTTGTATAAATCAGGTCATTATACTTGATCACATTAAAGTAAGTCAGATAATTTACCAAAGGAATATTAGCTATGGCACCTTTTGCACCGTTACTACAGAGTCGCAGGACAATTTCCTGTAAGTTCTGGTCGAAGACACTGTAATCGGTTATGCTGGCACCCACACCCTCAACGCCTTCCATGGCATAACCAAGAACGTCGTTACAACCAATCCAGCAGGTGAAAAACGTCGACTTCATTTTAAGCGCATCATCAACAACCGAAGATTTTCCGGGATCACTGCAGAATCTACCAAACAAAGGGTTTATTTGCTCAATGCCGTTCTGCAGCATCCCTATGATAAGTTGAAGATCGCCCAGTGAAGTTCCCAGAGTTCCGTATTTTTTATCCAGGTAATTATATGATTTGGCACCGCAGGCAGACATATTGTGAAAACCTTTGGTAGTATATATATTTTTAAGTATCCTGGAAAGTGAAGTCAGGTCAGTACTTAATATATTGTTGATGTCGGATACCTGGGCATATGGTTTGCCTGAAGGCACGGGCATCAGGATGGTAGTACCCTGGCAATCCGTGTAATAATCGAGTTTATAAGGAGGAATAATATCTTTAAACTGGTCTATCCCCATTCCGCAACCATCCGGCATCCAGGGTTGGAGAAACTCACCCTGACGCCCCACAGCTTCCAGTTGACTGGCTATAATAGCGGGATAACAGTACCGCTGGGCAGAGTCATAAGTTGCAAAGTCGGCAAAACCTGCTGATTCAGAACTACCCATGGCAACATACACACTGAAATCAGCATCACCCTTGTCAGCTTTTTTATTGAAAAAATCAGGTTTACAGGAACTGAAAATAACAATATAAAAAATAAATGTCAGGATTATTAGTTTTCTCATCATTTTAAAATTTTATGCTTAACCCCAGGCCGGGAATATGTGCCATACCTTTGTAAACACCTGAAAACTCATAGGGCTGATAGTTTCCGGAGCGGGAAAAACTATATACAAACAGGTAGGAAATGTCAATTCCTATATATTTCACAGGATTTATGGAAACTCCTGCAGATAGCCCTAATTGTGTCATGCATGGATTTTGCGGACTGATATGATTTTTGTCGGAGGGAGGTAGGTCGACATAGGCGCCGGCCCTGTAAGTGATCTTCTTATGAATGTATTGGGTACCAGCTCTAAATGCAAAATTTCCTCTATAATTATTTGCTATTTTCTGGTCGGAAAGTGATTCAGTATTTTTGGAGAAATCAATAGATGTGGTGTCATAAATACCCCACATGGTATAATCGATCTGCAATGTAACAAGCCAGAAATCACTGATCTCATAATGTGCGCCGAGATTGATATTTGCGGGCAGCGGAATAGTAGTATTAAACCTGTTGGAAGCAGGGAACTGATCTATAAGGGATACTGGTACTGTAAAAACAGCATCTCCTCCTTTGATAACTAACTTCACTGCTGAACGAAAGTTTAAACCGATGGATATTTTTTTTACCGGTCTGATCAGGATACCTGCACTGAATCCCCAGTTTCTGGCGCTGCCTTTAAGCTTAACCACACCGTCAGACATGGATAAGCTGCTGATTGGAAGGGCGCTGGTTTGTTCAAAATTACTCAGAGCATATATCAAACCAATACCCAAGCCTATTTTCTTACCGATTTTTGCAGAAAGTGTTGGTTGTATGAAAATGGCCGTTAATGAAGTGTTTTGCACAATATATCTCCCGTTCCAGTTATCTTCCCATTTCATAGAGCTTCCGTAGGGTGTATAAACGCCCACACCCAGAACAAATCTTTTACCCAGACGTTTACTTCCGTAAAAATAAAAAGGGAAATTTAGCGGGTTGTTTGTCTGCGCTTTATATAGTGTAGGATCTTCTCCTTTGTAGGCCACATTTGAATATAAAAGTGATGTTCCAAAAGAAAAGCTGAAATTTTCCTGTTGCATTGAGAGTGCACCCGGGTTATAAAAAATACTGGATGGAGATGTGAATAGTGAAGTACCTGTCAGCCCCATACTTACATTTTGCTGAGAGTGCATGCTCACCTGAAAACCACCGGCTTTCATATAGCTTTGGCAAGTTATGTTTAGAATGACAATGAATAATAATTTTCTCATAAACTGTATAAAATACAAAATTAGTTTTTTTAAGCAATAACCATATAAAAAAAGAGGTTGTATCATAACAACCTCTAACAAAAATGATTACCGGAATAACTATAAATGAATACTTATTCCGATGCTTGGTGAATGCCCGCTACTCACATAGGATCCTTTAAAACCGTATGAGGGATAGCTTGTTGCCGGTATTCCAAGCGGTTTAAATGTCGTTGTCCGTTCAATCGCATGAAAATATAAATAAGCAATATCGATACTGATAAATTTGATGGGCCTGATGGATAAACCTGCAGTAATACCATAATGAGAGTTTCCCGGATCCTGCGGGTGAACCTGATTCGAAGGTATCGGTGTGATGTCGAAATACCCGCCTATTCTGAACGACAACATTTTATATTTATATTCGGATCCTATCCTGAAAGCCCAGTTATTCTTGTATTTATTGGCCACCTTTTGATCGGCGAGGAACGCTGTATTTGTCTGGAAATCAATATATGTAGTGTCGTAAACATTCCAGAAAGTATAATCAGCCTGAACTCCGATCAACCAGTTGTCAGTGATCATAAAATGAACGCCCATGTTCAGATTGGCAGGTAATGGAATATCCGTACTCATTTTATTGGATGCCGGAAAAAGAGCAGAGAAAGCAACAGGTATATTACTAAAAGTGGCATCGCCATCCTTGAATTTCATCGTTACCTTTGAGCGATAACTTATACCGATACTGAGCCGTTTAATGGGCTGAAACAGGATACCAACATTGTAACCCAAGCCCCTGTAATCTTTCCCTTTTACTATAAGTTGCCCGTCAGGAGAATTGGGTATGAATTTTTTAAATTCTAAGGCAATATCCTGTTCCAGCAAACCAATAGAATAAACAAGACCTGCTCCTATACCTATTTTCCAGAATTTAACAGAAATAGTTGGTTGCAGATATATGGCAGTTAAGGAAGCTTTCTGAATGATATACCTTCCTTTCCAGTCATTATCCCAGGTAGTGGCACTTCCAAAAGGTGTATAGGCGCCGATACCGAAAGCAAAACGTTTCAGAAAATTAACGCTGGCATATAAATAAAATGGGTAATCGACGCTGAATTTACTCTTTGCTGAGTATCCGGTAGTATCGCTGAATTTGGTTGTAGGCATCATAAAGTTAGCGCCAAATGATACATTAACAACGCCCGGGACAAAGGATAAGGCTCCCGGATTGTAGAAAATGCAGGAAGGGGAGGAGGATAATGATGTGCCAACCAATCCCATCCCAACGTTTTGTGCAGAATGCAGGCTTACCTGAAATCCTCCCGCAAAGGTTAAACTGCTTGCAAAAAAAGCAATTACAATGAAAATGATGTTCTTTTTCATAATTGAAATTTTAGTTTTTTGAATTTTGGTTGAACAAATATAAATAAAAAAAGAGGCCGTTGCAAAAAAAAACGGCCTCTTTTTTATTTTATATTGAATTTCTAACGGATAATAAACCGCTGAGTGAAATTCTTTCCTTCTTTTGAAGTCAGATTAACAGAATAAATTCCTTTGCCGTATTGTCCGACAGCGATCTGTTTTTGAAATCTCACCAAATCAAAGGCAATAGATTCGGTGTATACAATTTGTCCCAAAGAATTATAAATAGTCAGTTCATTGATCTTCCCGGTATTATTAAATTCAATATTGATAATATCATTGCTCGGGTTAGGGTAAAGTCTGAAATTTTCAGCCGCCGGGGTTTCATTAATACCAATATTCGGTATGAATGAAAGGTCGAAAGTATCAGACTGAACCATGCAGCCATAAGAGTTGGTCGATGTAACAAAATAACTGCCGCTGTGGAGGGTATCGCTGATGATAAGTGTATCACTTGTTCTTCCCGGAAGTTCTTCTCCAATACCATTGACAAGCTTATACCATTGCAGGCTAGGAGCACCGTTGGTTTTGAAAGTATTTGTCAGGGTTAATCTCCAGATACGCGGGACATTTGGAACTGGTATCGGTAGGGTAACAACGCTCAGACTGGTTTCTTTTGAACAACCCTGGGGCGATGTAATTTTAAGCTTATAGTTTCCTGCCTGTGTGGTAGAGTATGTCGGATCAGTCTGCCCGGGTATTTCAGTGCCATTCTGATACCACATTATTGTGTTAACTGTATCGGAAGAAACAAGTGTGATTTGATTTCCGGCACACACACTGTCGTTTGGAAGCGGAGTGATTACCGGTGCATCAGGGCTCAGATATGCATAAACTGTATCTACAACGGTAACTACATCAGTTTGTCTCCAAACAACGTTTACATTTCCGGATACTTTTCCTGTATTGTAAGGATATACAAACTGAAGGGGGTTAACTACGATGTCAGCATAACCGCCGTCATCATTCTGAACAAGTCCGAACCAGACATTGTCTTCATCATAGAACTGTATTCTGAACTGATAAGATGACAGGTCGTGAACCCATGTCCATGAAGCAGAAAGACTGTTTTGAACAGTCGGAGACTGTGCCCCTTCAATCGTGAAAAACAGATCAGGTTGTGTCCCGAATTCATTCACGCCGGTACCGAAATTACTGGCAAACCAGCCTGTGTACCAAATGGAGCAGGAAGAGCAGGTCGACTGGCCGCTTACACTGACGATCTGGTATCCCCAGAAAGTCGTAGTCTGTGAAACAACAAACACTCCCTGATTCACAGGTGTGTAAATATATCTTTGAACAGGAGGATCCTGAGCAGTAGAAGTATGACCGTTTCCGAAATCCCAGGTGTAGGTATTGGCTGGAAATTCAGGTGTGTTCACCAGGTTGGCATGGAAGGTAATATCAGCTGTATCACAATCTGCAGCCGGGTTCATGGTATATGAAGCATTACCGCCTGAACCGGGAAGTACAACAATCGGTAAAACAAAGCTTTGTGCTGAAGCCTGAACGCCATAAGTTCCTGCATCAACAGTGGCTGTAACATTGATAGTGACATTATAACTTCCCGGTGTAATGGGGGTTCCGCAGAGGGTCACACAACCATGTTGTGTTGCTGTATTTGAAGTGACAGTCCATGTTCTGCCGCCACCGTCCTTGGTCCACAACAAACCTGTCGGCATACCCACAATACCAGTGATGTCAATGGATTGCAAAGTTACATCGATGGAAATCGGTGTGGATATATGGAATGATTGTGGCAGATATATCTGGACAACCTGTTCATAATATACACCGGCCGTGGCATCAGGTAAAGTCATCGGATTCATGGCAGGCGCCGCGGGACTTACAGTGTAACCCTGATCAGGAGTACAATTCGGGCAACCCGACTGGGCGAAAATATTAACAGTTAATATGACATTAACCAGGAGAAAAAGTAAATACGCTCTTTTCATTTTGATATTTTTAAAATTATACACTACAAATTTAGGCAAATATATGAATACTTATTAAAATACTTCAGGTGATAAGACAATATTTTTTCAATAAAGAACATTTGTAATTGTTAATAATTGTTACAAATATGAATAGAAAAGCATTCCCGATTATTTATGAATAGACATGAAGTAAATCATGTATTTATTTGTTTTTCTTCAAATATTTGTATGTGGCAAGATGGTTTTTCTGAAGAAAATATTGAAGCGAGGTTCTGATGACTCCCATCCCATAAATGATACTTCTTTTTAAATTAATGGAAGATGCTTCTTTGAAATACTTCGTAGGACAGGTAATTTCAGCAATTTCGTAGCCATAATAAAATATTTGTGCAAGCATCTGGTTATCAAAAATGAAATCATCTGAGTTTTCATGGTAACTGATAGATTCAAGTACTTCACGTGTAAATGCCCTGTATCCTGTATGATATTCTGAAAGTTTCTGATTCATCATAACATTCTGAAACAAGGTAAGCAGTCTGTTGAAAACATATTTATAATAAGGCATACCTCCGTTCAAAGCACCTTTGCCCAGAATTCTGGAGCCGAGTACAACTGGATAAAGATCATTTGATATTAAATGAGCAATTGAAGGGATTAGTTTTGGAGTGTATTGATAATCAGGATGCAACATGATGATAATGTCTGCATTTAAGCTTATGGCTTTATCGTAACAGCTTTTCTGGTTCCCGCCATAACCTTTATTCATTACATGGCTGATGATATGCCTTATACCAATTTCTTTTGCAACAATAATTGTATTGTCAGTGCTGGCATCATCAACGAGAACAACATCATCAACAATATCGAAAGGGATTTCGTTATATGTAATTTCAAGAGTTTTTTCAGCATTATAAGCAGGCAGAACAACGACAACCTTTTTATTATTGAGCATAGTGTGATTATAAAAAACTATTTATAATTGATTTCAACATATCCTGTCTGAATAAAGGTTTCGTCTTTGGTAAAAACAGAAAATTTATACTTTCCGGCTTTGAAAAAAGTATATTTAAAGTAGGCAAAATTCGAGTATTCTTCAACCGGGATTTTCTTTGTCTCAACAAACTCTTTATAATCATCACCTTTCCAGATGTCAACGATCAGCTCGGTTGTTTTAATTGCTTTGCCGTTATTGATCAGGATATAAACATAACTACCCTTGTCTCTGTTGATATTAAACACTGCAGATGGGGTATCAGCAATCCCTTTACTATCCACATCCAGACAGAATGTTACTGTTGCGTCCATATAATAAACGGTGCTTACCTTAGTATCGTCTGTAACTTCAACTTTGTCGGCATCCTTCATCGTAATGGTGACATATTCAGTAGTGAGTTTAGCCATTGCGGCATCATAAACAATTACACGGTAATCGCCTGCTTTAGTGAATTTATAATCATAAAGCACATAAGACTTGTATTTGTCGGGAGTCACCGACTTTGTGTCGAATTCCTTGTACTCTCCGTCAGTTAGAAGGTCAATAAAGAAATAAATTTTTGACGTGGTAATATTTTCATTGTCGTTCTGGTATAAAATATACACATTGCCGGCTGTAGGTGTAATTGACCAGCGTGAAGATTGTCCTTTTGGTTCTCCTGTTGCTATATAGTCTTCACAAAAATATACCCTTTTTTGAGCAAAACCACTGATGGTTAAGGTCAGCAAAATGGATAATGCGAAAACTTTTAAATTCATTTTTTTCATAGAAGTATAGTTTTATTAATTAAACGATAAAAATATAAAAAAAGATGAAAACCCAAATTATTTATTCAGCATTAATTTAATTTTTTGAATAATATTTTCAGCGTTGAGTCCGTATTTATTCATCAGTTCAGAGGGTTTTCCTGATTCCCCGAAATGATCGTTTACTCCAATAAACTCCATTGGTACAGGGCAGTGTCTCACAACGACCTCAGCAACAGCACTGCCCATTCCACCATGAATCTGATGTTCTTCAGCAGTAATTATTTTGCCTGTTTCTCTAGCTGCCCGGATAATCATTTCTTCGTCGATGGGTTTTATAGTGTGGATGTTTACAACCCTCACTCCAATTCCGTAACTTTTTAATTCACTAGCAGCCAGTAATGCCTCCCAGGTCATCGTACCCGTGGCAATGACGGTAATATCTTTTCCCTCATTATATAGCTGAGCCTTACCATATTCAAATGCATCGTTATCCCCGGTAAAATCAGGAATAGGTTCACGCCCAAATCTGATATATACTGGCCCGTTTATTTTTTCGATCGCCGCTATTGTTGCTAATTTAGCCTGGGTTGCATCACAGGGGGAAATGACGGTCATATTTGGGAGTGACCTCATAATGGCGATGTCTTCAAGTGCCTGATGGGTTGCTCCGTCAGGGCCGACAGATATACCGGCATGTGCACCTCCTATTATGACATGCAGATTGTTGTAGCAAAGCGAAATTCTGATTTGGTCAGTGGTCCTTAGCGCTGCAAAAACACCATAAGTGGAAAATACGGGGATTTTCCCTCCCAATGCCAGTCCGGCCGCTACACCAACACAGTTCTGTTCAGCAATGCCAAGAGAGATGAACCTCTGTGGGAACTCACGGGCAAACATATCAACGCATACAGATGACGAAATATCTGCACCGATGACCACAACATTTCCATTCCTTTTTCCCATTTCAATAAGACCCTCGCCAAAACCAAAGCGTGATGCTTTTAATTGCTTATAAACTGGTATCATGATTGTGCTTTTTCAATTTGGATAATAAAATCGTCACCTTCAGCAGGGGATGGTGCTTTCCCGTGCCAGTGATAATCATCTTCAATGCTTTTAACTCCTTTTCCCATCAGCGTATGAGCAATGATAGCAGTAGGCCTTCCATTGCTGTTCAAAGCTTTTTCATAGCTTAGAATTAATGAAGAGATATCATTACCGTCACATTCCAGCACGTTCCATCCAAAAGCTTCCCATTTTTTCGCCAGGGGTTCAATATCCATAACATTCTCGGTCCTTCCGTCAATCTGACAATGATTCCTGTCGATAAGAGAGATCAGATTGTCAAGCTTGTAATATGCAGCACTCATTGCTGCTTCCCAAATTGATCCTTCCTGCAGTTCACCATCACCATGAATACTGAATACCCGCCGGTTTATCCCATCCATTTTTGCGGACAATGCCAGCCCGACAGCAACTGACAAACCCTGACCGAGTGAACCGGCAGAACATTCGAGACCGGGAAGATGGTGATCTCTGCCGGGATGACCCTGAAGCCGTGAACCCAGTTTTCTTAATGTCAAAAGCTCTTCTTTTGGAAAATATCCGGCATTCGATAATGTGGCATAAAGTACAGGCGCAACATGACCAATAGAAAGTATAAGGAAATCACGAGCTGACCAGTCGGGTTGCTGTGGTTTATGTTGCATAATTCTAAAATAAAGCACAGTGAATACATCTGCAAGACCAAGCGATCCTCCGGTATGCCCGGAGCCAGCTGAAACGAGGCTGCGGATAATATCTTTACGTATTTCTCCGGCAATGATCTGTAATTCTTTGATATTATAATCCATAAAAAAATGTTGTTTTTTATTAAAGTAAAGGGTAAATAAAGCGATAGGGAAGTAGAGCATCTTCTTTTGCATAGTCAACACCAACACGTTTGGAAACGATGATTTCAGATTTTATTTTATGCCCAGTATCTTCCAGCCAGATTGTATCTCCGGTCAATATCTGTCCAGAATGGGAGAAATGAATGCCCAGTAAAGACGATACCTTCCCAGGACCAATACCGCAATGCTTGTCAAGAAAACTTTTTTTTGTTCTTTTTAGCATATTTTCCATCCCGGTTTCAGGTTTTATTGCCCTGATCAATACAGCATGGGGAATTCCAGGCCTGTTTGTGACCACATTAAACAGTGAATGTATCCCATAACATAAATATACATAAGCAGTGCCGCCTTCCCTGAACATAATTTCTGTTCTGGAAGTTTTTCTGCCGCCGTAAGCATGTGATGCCCGGTCAGTGACACCTTCATATGCTTCAGTTTCTGTAATAATACCACCGGTTAACATACCATCAAAATGTGTAAAAACAGATTTGCCCAGCAGGTCTTTGGCAATAGCCACAACATCTTCACGGTAATAAAATTCTTTTTCTAATTTCACTTTGTGTTGATTAAATCCAGATATATTTATTTGTTTCCCGGTTTATGATGAGTTTGTTATTTTCTTCTAGCCACTGAACAGCTTTTATTACCTTATCAGCATTCACATTTTTGACAGAACTGATGATCTCTTCCAATGATAATCCGCTGTTTTTTAATTTTGGTTTAATTTGACGGATGATTTCATCGAACTCCAGCTCATACAGTCCTGTTTTGTTGCGGCTCAGGCAAATATCACAGGTGCCGCACCTGACTGCATTTTTTTCACCAAAGTACTTCACAAGATAAGTACTTCTGCATCTATTTTCGTTATTGATATATTCAACCACCGATTTAATTCTTAACCCGGCTCTTTCTTTTAACTGATGGTAGTTTTCTTTCGTTATGCTGATACTGTTTTTATCAAGACGCTCAGTGCAATAAACGATCTGGGGCTTTGTCTTTAAAGGGAGATAGGTCAATATGCCCGTATTATTCAGCTTCTCCAGTGAACTGATGACGTCTTCTGTTTTAAGGTTGTTTTTTATGGCAATATCCCTTTCGCTGATTTTAACAAAATCCATAAACAAACCTCCATACATTCTGAGAAGAATTTTTATGAATTTATCATAAGCAACTTTTTCGACCTGAAAACGGTAAAGGTTTTCTTTACTGACTTTGATATGAATTTGCGAAAAACTTTCTTCTTTATCAGGAAGTGAAAGATAACCCTCTTTTTCAAGAAATTTAAGGCAGTTATAGGCAATAATATGATGAAAAGAATAATTGGATGAAAACTCAATGATGTCAAAGTCATAACTTTGATCTTTTCCGCTTCCGACAGGTATTTGTAAATAATTGCCCAAAGCATTATATACTGTTTTAATCACTTCCGGTTCAGGATATGATTGTTCGTACGACTGATATAAGGAAATGACATCGGCATTTTCCCACAGCAAAACAGCATAGGATTTTTTTTCATCACGTCCGGCTCGTCCTGCTTCCTGAAAATAAGCCTCAATACTGTCAGGAAGGTCCATGTGAACAACAAGCCTCACTTCTGGTTTATCTATTCCCATTCCGAAGGCATTGGTACAAACAATTATCCTTGTAGTGCCCTGCATCCAGGCTTTTTGCCTGTTCTCCCTGATTTTATTTTCCAGACCGGCATGGTAGAAATCGGAACTGATTTTATGCTTTTTCAGAAAGTCGCTGATTTCTTTTGTCTTTTTTCTGTTTCTGACATAAACAATGCCGGTACCTTTTACTTTTTCAATAATCCTTAATAACCGGTTAAGCTTGTCTTCTTCTTTATAAACTACGTACGAAAGGTTGTTACGATGAAATGATTTAATAAATACATTTTTCTTTTTAAAGCATAACTTTTCCTGTATATCTTCAACTACATCTATTGTAGCCGTCGCGGTCAAAGCAATAACCGGAACTTTGGGAAACCACTCCCTGATTGCGGCAATTTTCAGATAAGGGGGCCTGAAATCATAACCCCAGTGCGAAATACAATGAGCTTCATCAACAGCAATAAGGTTGATTTTCATCCTCTTCAGGTTCACTTTAAATAATTCTGTAGTAAGGCGTTCCGGTGAAACGTAAAGGAATTTGATATCATCGAAAAGACAGTTATTTATAGCAATTTCAATTTGTTCGTAATGCATGCCCGAATAGATGGCAATAGCCTTAATACCTTTTCTTTTTAATGCTTCAACCTGATCTTTCATCAAAGCAATCAACGGTGAAATTACCAGGCAAATGCCGTCGTTCAGCAATCCAGGGACCTGATAGCATATTGATTTACCGCCACCTGTAGGCAGTAATGCAAGGGTGTCTTTTCCTTCAAGTACTGACTGAATGATTTCCTCCTGCAGAGGGCGGAATGATGAATATCCCCAATATTTCAGCAATACATTTTTTATCGGCAAGGATTTAAAATTTGATATTATTAATTTTTTATAAGCTTTAAATGATTTAATTTTGTCACTTAAAATTTAAAAACAAATAATTCTTAAAATTATGAAAAAATTATTACTCTTTTTGTTTATTTCGATCATCGGAATGAGTTTTCTTTTTGCACAAAGGAACACTACACCCCAATTGAAAAATCTGATTAACAGGCCATCTGTTTTTCAGGCAGATAACCCTGTTGAGCAGAGTTTTATGCCGGTGCTGATCAATCCTTCAAACCTGAATAAAACAGTGAAAAGCATTGATATCATTCCGTTTTCATCTTCTGCAAATGCATATACCATGTTTTCCGGTAATCACCTTACAGCAGATCAAACCAGCGGAAGAATAATGTTTGTTCACAGAGGCGGTGGACCATACGGCAATATTTCAAGTGATATCAAATGCAAGATGACACCTGATTGGGGACTTACTTTTGATTCTGTTGTTTTTACTTCACCTGCCAAGAAAAGATACCCCGGTGGTACATTCTTCCGCAAAGATGGTGGTGGAAGTTTGCGCGTTGCCGTTTCTTGTCCGATAACATCAGGCTCTGGATGGGTGTCAAACGGGTTTTACAGTGCTAAGATTGATGGTACTGAAGCGGCAGACACTGTAATCAATTATCCTGCATCTACATATCTTTACCATATTAATAATGTTATTGCTCTCGGAAATGGCAAACTTTATGATCTGGGTGAAAGAATGTATATTATACCCGGGGATACTGTTAGAGATGGCCTGTACATACACAGAGGTAACTGGAATAGTACAGATAAAAAATTCAATTACGCAGCACCATATCACCTGACTCATCTTTTTTCCAAGAAACAACCTCCTGTGCAGCCTGTGGGCCATGCATGGGCAAAAGACGGCTCTGTCGGTTATGTATGGTTTAACGGTATGGACAGCCTGGGTGCCCGTCCGAACAAATCAACCCAGCCCTTGGTTTATAAGTCAACAGACGGTGGTCAGGTCTGGAGTATGATGCCTGCCTATGACTTCGGATCAATACAGGAAATCAGAAATTATACCTGGCATGTCCTTTCGGATACAACTATTTGCCGGCCGGTTTTCTTTTATGGATATACCATCAGCGATGGCGATATGCCGGGTGTTGTTGATGCTAACGGAAATCTTCATTTAGCTGTGACTATTCAGGGCGGGTATTCCAATAATGATGACTCTCTGGGTTATACATTTACCTATGAACCTACAAAAATATTTGATCTTTATACAACGGCTACAGGATGGAATGCCAAGTATGTTGATACCCTGGCCAGTGGAGTCGATGACGGCACCCATGGATCATGGACTACAGTCCAGCTTGATCACAGAATACATATGGCCAGAAGTGATGACGGGAAAGTTGTTTTTACCATCTGGTCAGATACACACCCCTCATACAGTGACATGAATATTTTTCCTGATATAAAAGCATTGGGTCATAATATCGTCAGCGATGAATGTACCTTATCGAAAGACTTTACAGTTGGTACAGCCTATGAGGGACTGGCATTGTTTATAACTGCTTCAGATATTGCGCTGAAAGAAGGAACAACATACAGAATTCCTGTGACATATATTAATTCACCTTATCTCACACCTGACAGTATGGTCATACATAACCTGGTGACAGGCGTCCAGTTCGATGAGTCTGAATTTGGGCCGAATGCAGGTATCTCAGATAAAGGGAATACTATAGTTTCTGTAAGCCAGAATTATCCAAACCCTTTTAACGGGCTGACCAACATTGATGTATCACTGCTCAGACAGGAAGTTCTCTCGATTGAAGTTTATAACCTGATGGGTCAGAAAGTTTATGAAAAATCATATGGTAAACTCAGTTCGGGCAATCACAGGCTGACACTTAACCTGAATGTTAACAAGGGTATTTATTTATACAACATTAAAGCAGGCGATTCTTTGTATACCAATAAGATGACGCTGCAGTAAACCCCGGTAAAAATCATGTTAAGGGGTTGCCTCAAAAGGGCAACCCCTTTGTTTTTTTGTAAAAAAATATGTAGGTTTGCATAATTAACAAAGAACTTTGAAAAAGATACACATACTTCTTTTAAAAACTTTCTCAGGGCCATTGGTTATTACATTTTTTATCTCTCTTTTTATCCTTGTCATGCAGTTTTTATGGAAGTATGTTGATGAAATGGTCGGTAAAGGACTTGAATGGTATCTGATTCTGAAATTGTTGTTCTATGCATCGGCAACTTTTGTCCCGCTGGCATTACCCTTATCTATTTTGCTTTCTTCACTCATGACGTTTGGGAATCTGGGCGAACGTTATGAACTTGTTGCCATGAAATCAGCAGGGATTTCTCTCTGGAAAATCATGACACCTCTGATTTTTATTTCAACACTGATCAGTATTTTTGCATTCTTTTTTTCAAACAACATACTCCCTGTTGCCAATCTTAAAATGGGCGCTTTGTTATATGATATCAGGGAACAAAAACCTGCCCTGAGTATAAAAGAAGATGTCTTTTATAATGGTATTGACGGGTATATAATAAAAGTCGGAAAAAAATCCTCTGATAATAAGACCATTTATAATGTTATGGTTTTTGATCATACTGAAAGGTTCGGGAATAACAATTTTACACTTGCCGAATCGGGAATCATGGAACTTACCCCTGATAAAAGATATTTGATATTCAAGTTGTTCAATGGTTCGAATTATTATGAAGATATGAAGAAGGAAAAATCAAGAACCCGGCATCCGTTTACCCGGACGAAATTTGATGAAGAAACACGCAGATTCGATTTATCGGGATTCTCTATGCAAAGAACAAATGAAGAGTTTTTTAAAAATAACTTTCAAATGCTTAATTTAAAGCAACTTGACGTTTTTATTGACTCCGCGGAAAATGTAATTTCGAGAACGAGGAAAGAATCATGCCTGAATTTCAGAAACAGTTACATTAACCTGAACAAAGTCCAGCTGGATTCATCCCAGGCAGGGCCGGCAGTTTCATACAATCAGACTCTTAATATGATGAGTAAGGATGCAGCATACCGGGTTTATGAATATGCCCTTAACAATGCAAGAAATAATAAAAACAACATTGAATATTTTATCAATAACCTGGATGCTCAGTACAAGCTGCTCATCAGACATAAAATTGAATGGCACAGAAAATTCGCTCTGTCCATTGCCTGCCTGCTCCTCTTTTTTATCGGAGCTCCACTTGGTGCGATCATCAGGAAAGGGGGATTCGGATTACCTGTTGTAGTATCCACCCTGTTTTTTCTCTTGTTTCATATTGTCTCCTTTATTGGCGAGAAATTTGTCAGAAGCGGCGTTCTTGAAGCGAGATACGGTATGTGGATATCTTCAGCTGTCATTTTACCCATAGGTGTTTTCCTCACATATAAAGCGACTATGGATTCACCCTTGTTCGATTATTTTGGATGGATGTCTTTTTTTAGAAAAACATTTAAATGTAAACACAACTGAAAATGAGGGTACTTCAGATATGCAGCAAACCTCCTTATCCTCCGGCCGATGGTGGTGCTTTGGCAATGAATATGATTACTCAGGGTTTGCTGGAATCGGGTAATGAGGTCAGGTTACTTGTGATAAATACCAATAAGAATAAGGTCTGCATTGACGACCTGCCTTCTGATTATGTTGCAGCTACTCAAATTGAAGCTGTTTATGTTGATCTTGGGTTGAAATCTACAGATGCTCTTAAAAATCTGGTTTTTAACCGGTCATATCATGTAGAACGATTTAAATCGAAAAATTTAGAGAACAAACTCATTGAAATTCTTACCCATGACAGGTTCGATATCATTCAGCTCGAGACATTATATCTGACACCATATATTGACATTATACGAAAATACACTGATGTACCCGTGATACTTCGCTCTCATAATATTGAACATAAAATTTGGGAGGCTGTTGCTGAAAGAGAAACTAATTATATCAAGCGATCTTACCTTGACCATCTTGCCAGAACGTTAAAAAGCTACGAGTTGAAGCATCTCAGCAGTTATGATGGAATAGCAGCAATAACCTCAAATGACAGAGATTATTATTTGTCTGTGGGTTGTTCACTACCTGTTGTAACTATTCCCTATGGTATAGACCCTTTTATACCGCTCCCTCCTGTGAAAAAGGAATTTTCCTTATTCTCGATAGGTGCAATGAACTGGATACCTAATCAGGAAGGAATCAGATGGTTTATTGATCGGATATGGGATAAATTGCAGAACAGTCACCCGGGCTTGATATACAGAATTGCAGGCAGGGATATGCCTCATTGGATGAAAACTATTCATAAGAGCGGGATAGAAGTTGTTGGAGAGGTTAACGATTCCATGGAGTTTATAAGAAATAACACAGTAATGCTTGTTCCTTTATTTGCCGGAAGTGGTGTAAGAGTCAAGATTATCGAAGGAATGTCAGCATGTAAAACCATTATTTCTACTGCTGTTGGCGCTTCCGGTATTGAATGTGAGGACGGCGAAAATATTTTAATTGCAAATAATGAGGAAGACTTTATTGAAAAGATAGAAAGGTGCATTACTGATCCCTGCCTTATACAAAGAATTGGGAGCAAGGCAGGAATTTTAATCCGGGAAAAACACGATACAAAAAAAATTATGAACCAGTTGCTTGATTTTTATAATATTGTCATAAATTTAAAAAAAACAGACCTGAGTTGAAGCTATTGATTTTATTGTCAAGAATCCCTTATCCCCTTGAAAAAGGGGATAAACTGCGTGCTTTTAACCAGATCCGTTATCTGTCGGAAAAACATGAGATCATTCTTTGCGCATTAAGTGATGTGAGAATTGATCCGAAAGCATATCAGATTCTTGCCCGGTACTGTACTTCAGTTTTTTTCTTCAGATTACACAAACCCGGAATACTGATCAATATTCTGAGGGCATTTTTAATGGGGAATCCTCTTCAGACGGGTTATTTTTTCAACAAAAGAATAAAAAAGAAGATTACAGGGCTGATAAATGAGCATAAACCTGATCACATCTTCTGTCAGCTGGTCAGGACTGCCGAATATGTAATGGATATAAATATCCGGAAAACGATTGATTATCAGGACGCTTTTTCAAAAGGTATCGAACGAAGAATGGATGAAATACCCTGGTTTATGAGACCTGTTTTTCGGTTGGAGTATAAAAGACTGCTTCGTTATGAAAGTGATGTTTTCGATAAATTTAATAACAGGCTGATTATTTCACAGGCTGACCGGGACTGTATTCAGCATCCGGAGAAAGATAAAATCATCATAGTTCCGAACGGAGTTGACCATGACTTTTTTAAACCTGTTAACAAAGAGAAAAAATATGATCTGTTGTTTACTGGAAATATGTCCTATCCTCCCAATATAAGCAGTGTCGAATATATTGTAAATAAAATCAGGCCTGAATTACTGAAAACCTATCCTCAAATTCGCATCCTTATTGCTGGCGCTTCACCTGCCAGGCAAATCCGTAATTTGGTTATGCCCGGTGTCGAGGTAACCGGCTGGGTTGACGATATCAGGAAATGCTATGCTGAATCGCGTATATTCCTTGCCCCCATGCAAATAGGTACCGGAATGCAGAATAAGATACTCGAAGCCATGTCAATGAAATTACCTTGTATAACGTCACTTCTGGCAAACAATGCAATTGGTGCAAAAGAAGGGGAGGAGATTCTTATCGGAAATTCACCTGAGGAATATGCAGACTGGATAATGAAATTACTTAACGACAAAGATTTTTATTGCTCTGTTTCAGAAAAAGCCTATTCTTTTGTCCACAGGAGCTTTAGCTGGAATGAGTCTGTGTCATTGATCGACCGGGTTATAAGCAATAAGACCTGATATGAAAATAAGCGGATTTACATACATCAGGAATGGCTTTATCTTTGGCTATCCATTTGTGGAATCGATCAGGTCATTACTGCCATTATGTGATGAGGTCATTGTTGCTGTTGGCAATTCGGAGGATAAAACCCGTGAAATTATCCAGAGTATTTGCCCTGAAAAAATTATAATAATAGACACGTTTTGGGATGACAGTTTGCGTGAAGGAGGTAAAATATTTGCCGGACAGGCTAATATTGCATTCAGCCATATTTCCGGCGACTGGGGAATACATCTTCAGGCAGATGAAGTTATTCATGAAAAAGATTATCACCACATCAGGAGTGCATTAACTCAGTATAAGGATGATCCTGATGTTGAGGGTGGTGTCTTTAACTTCCTCAATTTCTATGGAGACTATAACCATATAGCTTATTCACGCAATTGGCACCGCAGGGAAGTCAGAGTTGTAAGAAATATTAAAAATATTAGGTCGTACCGCGATTCTCAGGGTTTTCGTTATTATCCTTCACCTGAGTTGTCAGCTGATCACAGAGGTCGCCCTTTAAAAACATTTTACCTTGATGCTGATATTTTTCATTATAGCTATGTTCGTCCGCCCGCGTTAATGCAGAAAAAATTAAAGCACTTCCATTCATACTGGCATGATGATGAATGGATTAATAATAAAATAAAAGGCGATGAGTTCGATTATGAATTAATGATCGATAATGTAGTTGATTTTTCCGGGACTCACCCTTTCCCAATGAAAGCATTAGTTGAAAATTGTGACCGGGATTTTAGTTTTAATAAAAATATAGGAAGGTACAACCTGAAAGACCTTTTTTTAAGTCTTATTGAAAAGTGGACCGGTTGGCGTATAGGAGAATATAAAAACTATAGAATTATTAGAAAATTCAACAGTTAACCGGTTTAAGCTTTATTTCTTTTTTTAATGTTGTGGTTATTATTTATTAAATTTGTATAAGTCAAATTTTAATTAAAAAAGTTCTTATGATCGGAGAAATATTTTTTAAATTAATCCGGAAATTAAACTCTGAAGTTTTATCCATCGTCTTATTGTTATTATTCGGGTTTGTCATTAATACCGCTGAAGGACAGATTACTATGCTGTCGGAAGGTTTTGAAGGTGGCACTATACCTTCAGGCTGGACAAAGGTGAACATGAATGGACTCACAAACTGGACATTTAACCAGGCTGGAGGCTATTTATTACATCCTGCAGCAGCGCATTCAGGAAATTACAATGCTCTTTTATTTAAAAACGATTCTGTGTCAAGAACTGTCACCCGGTTAATCAGTCCTGTCATTAACCTCTCAGGTAATATTAGCAGTGCAAGAGTGAGGTTCTGGTATTGTCAGGCAAAGAAAAGTACCAATCAGGATACCTTAAAAGTATATTACAGGACAACGGCAACGGGCACATGGAATCTGCTTAAAACATACAGCGGTAATGTTACTTCCTGGACAAAAGATTCAATTACGCTGCCAGGTCTTACATCAACCTATTATCTGGCATTTCAGGGAACTGCAAAATTTGGATACGGTGTTTGTTTAGATGATATCACTGTATTAGCCGTTCCTGAATGTGGCAGTGTTTATAGCGGAACGATAACTCCGGAGGGTTTCTGGCAGAATGCTGCATACAACGCGGGCGCAAAACCTTACTGGAAGTTTGCGGCACAGGCAGGAAGAGTTTATGAATTCAGTATGTGTTCCAGTTCACAGGATTCTAAACTGACTTTATATAACTCAGCAGGTGTTGAAGTCTATTATAATGAAGATGACGGACCTTTATGTTCCGGGTTCTCAGCTTCAGTCAGGTGGACATGCAGCTTTGCAGGAGATTATTATATCAGTGCTGCTGCTTTTGGTTGCGGAAACCTTCAGCTAGCAGGCAACCTGGCATACCGGAAAGCGGTCGATTTTATATGTCCGGCAAATGCATTATCTGAAAATGAACCGGATTGTTATTCCGGTTATAGTGATAACTTTAACGGAGGATGCCAAAGTGCGCCTCCTGCATTTACAAATATTAACAGATGTTTTGAAACTATTTGCGGGAAGTCAGGCAACATCAGTTCAGTGTTAAGTGATACTGACTATTACAAAATAGTTTTAGCGGATACCGTTGCCATCAACTGGAAAGTGATGGCTAAATTTCCTGTAAAAACTTCGCTGATCAGGGGTACAGGGGGATGTCCTGCCTATACTTCACTGGCCTCTGCAAATGCATCATCAGGGGATACAGCGTCAATAAACCTTCAGGTTATTCCGGGTACCTACTGGCTTAAAGTATTCCCTGCTTCATCCATAAACATACCCTGTGGAACACCATATCTGGCATTCTTCAATACTGTGTTAAAACCACCAAAACCAACGGCTGCAGCAAATCCTGCCTGCTCTTCAACTTACCTTAATTCAATTTCACCTTCAGGAAATCTGACTTATTACTGGCAGGGTCAGTCATGCGGCACAAGCATGTCATTTCCGGCTGCTTCAGTATACTCGGTGACTTCTACCGGCACCTATTATGTGAGAACATATAATACGCGGACAGGCTGCTGGTCAGGTGAATGCGAAAATGTCCAGGTGTTGTTTCCTCCATCACCAACAGTGACGGCAACAGGAAATGGCGTTCATAATTCTCCCAATATTTGCAGGGGATCTTCAGTTACATTAAGCGGAAATGTTTCCGGTGGACTATGTAACCAGTACCAGTATCGTTGGAGCCGGAACAATACCATTATCCGTGACTGGAGTGATGTTATCAGTACTGCTGACAGTCCTGTAACTGATACAACCTATATTCTGGATACCCGGTGCAAAAGCTATAATAAAGCGTTAGTAATCTATTCAGGCAATAACGATTGTAATGTATCGTCATATCTGGGATCTGATGCACGTTTCGATGCCGTTGGAACATGGAATGGCAAAGATTCTACGCCCACTCTTTCTTATTTGAAGCAATATGACGTGGTCATCACATGGTCGGATTTTCCTTATCATGATGCAGTTTCGTTGGGAAATCTGATAAAACAGTATGTGGATGAAGGAGGTGGTCTTGTCATTTTATTTTTTGCTCATAATACCGTCTGGGGCTTGCAGGGTGACTTTCTGACCAGTAAATATGATCCGATTGAACAATCTGATTACTACAGTGACGGAGCTGTAAGTATTGGAACTATTACTAACCCTTCACATCCGGTAATGGCAGGGGTGAGTAATGTAACCGCCACTTATCATCAATATTCAACCTTGTTGACACCAGGTGCCATCCCATTATTTTATTGGTCAGACAATTATATCGGAGCTGCTGTGAAAACAGCAGGTTATGGCAGTATTGCAGCCCTCAATCTTTATCCGTGTACAGCAGGTGGCACGAATAATAATCTTTTAATAGCAAATGCTGCATCATGGGTAAATTCCCTCCCTTCCTGTGTTGTGTCCGATACACTTCGGGTCAGGGTATATACCACTGTCCCTGCCACTGCCGGATCAATATCCGGTCTTCCAAATCCTTGCCAGGGTCAGAATACCGTCAGCTATTCAGTTGCTCCGGTCACAAATACAGGATCCTATCTCTGGAGTTATTCAGGTTCAGGAGCGACAATAAATGGAAATTCAAACAATGTAAGTGTTAATTTTAGTTCATCTGCACGAAGCGGCAACCTTACGGTAAGGGGAGTGAATGGGTGTGGAAATGGTCCCGTTTCACCAAATTTCCTGATCACACCTGATACAGTTCCTCAACAGGCAGGAAATATCTCAGGAAACAGCACAGTTTGTCGCGGACAAAATAACGTAAGCTATTCTACAGGAGTTGTTCCCGGTGCTACATCATATACCTGGAGCTACACCGGAACCGGTGCAACAATCACAGGAACCGGTAATACGGTAAGTGTTAACTTCAACGGTACAGCCACATCAGGAAATTTCACTGTCAGGGCTAATAATTTATGTGGTTCAGGGGCTGTTTCTGCTACCTTTCCTGTCAGTATAATAACAGTGCCAGATGCACCGGGTTCAATTTCCGGTTCCACAACAGTATGTCAGGGTACTTCAGGCGTCTCTTATACCGTTACTGCGGTTAACGGGGCCACTTCATATAACTGGTCATATTCAGGAAGCGGAGTTGTTATTACAGGAAATGGAAATACTGTCAGCATCAATTTTGACAATAATGCTACTTCAGGATATCTTAGTGTTTCTGCCGTAAATAACTGTGGTCCGGGTGCTGCTTCTGCCGGTTTTCTGATTACCGTTAATCAGTTACCCAGGTCCACAGGCTCAATACTAGGAGATACTGTTTTATGTCAGGGTGAACAAAACCTGACTTACCTTACCGGAATTGTAAACGGAGCAATTAATTATTACTGGTATTTTCCTGATAACCGCAATTATACAACGACACTTAGCTCTGTTACAGTCAATATCAGAAGCAATGCTTCTTCGGGTTATCTTACTGTAAAGGCTCATAACAACTGTGGCTTTGGGCCAATATCACAGGTTTTTCTGAGAATTTATCCGATCTATAACCGGGCAGCTAATGTATCCATTTGCAACGGAGATTCAATATTCCTTGCCCATCTATACAGACATGCGGCTGGAGTGTATACTGATACATTCCCCTCAACAAAAGGTTGTGACAGTATTGTGAATTTTCATCTGAGTATCATCCCGGCAGATATTGTAAACAGAAATGTTATCATCTGTCTAGGTGATTCAATTTTTCTTCAGGGAGCTTACCGTCACATTGCGGCTGTTTACTATGATACCTTGTCATCAATACATTCTTGCGACAGCATTGTAATCACTCATTTAAGTATATCTTTACCGGTGTCAGGCAGCGTATACAGATCAATTTGTCAGGGAGATTCTTTATTTGCCGGTGGCCTGTTCAGGAAAACCCCGGGAAATTATTTTGACACACTCAATTCGCATTTCGGCTGCGATAGCATTGTTACAACACATCTCAGTATAAACTATCCAAACACTACCATATTATCACCTTCTCTGTGCGTTGGCGAATATTATAATTACCGTAATTATACAACTCCGGGCTTCTATACTGATACAATTGAGACATTTATCAACATATCAGGCTGCGATAGTATTATTGTGGCCCATATTACTGTGCATCCTGCATACTCTTTCGATATTTACCCTTCCATTTGCCAGGGCGATATTTATCATTTACCTGACGGCAACACGGTCAGTGCAGGGGGAAATTATACTGCTTATTTGCTGAGTATATTCGGATGCGATAGCACTATTGTTACACATCTTAATGTTTTTCCTTCCTTCATCAGGAACGATAATGTCGCTGTTTGTCAGGGGCAGTCATATTTTGCACAGGGACAGCTTCGGTATAGTTCAGGGATTTATTATGACACACTGAATGCTATTAACACCTGCGACAGCATTATTGTGACACACCTGACTGTCAATAATACCTATGATTTAAACAGAAATATTGAAATATGTCAGGGTGATTCGTTGTTTGCCGGTGGCAGATATAGAAAAACTGCAGGAAACTATACTGATACCCTGCATACACATTTTGGCTGTGATAGTATCATTAAGACACACCTGACTGTAAATTATCCCAGTACCACTAACCTGAACCCTTCCATATGCACCGGAGATTATTATGGCCATCATTTATACACCTTGCCGGGTTTATATACTGACACTCTGGATATATATAATAATATTTTCGGATGTGATAGTGTAGTTGTGGCTCATATTACGGTTCATCCGGTTTATTCTCATGATGTTTATTCTTCAATTTGTCAGGGTGATGTATACCATTTACCCGATGGCAACACTGTAACTGCCTCAGGTAACTACCCTGTTACCATAGGAGCAACCGCTTTTGGTTGCGACAGTATAATTATAACCCATCTGACTGTTTTTCCTGCTTTTTCAAGAAATAACAACATTTCAATTTGTCAGGGTGACAGGTATTTTGCGCAGGGACAACTCAGGTATACCAACGGAAACTATTATGATACCCTGAATACAATACATGGTTGTGACAGTATTATTGTGACTATACTGTACGTTATACCTTCAGATATAATAACCAGGAATATAACATTATGTCAGGGTGACTCCATCTTTCTTGAAGGTTCTTTCCGTTATATTACAGGTACATTTTACGATACTCTGTTATCCATTCATTTGTGCGATAGTGTTATTATTACTAATCTGAGTGTAAATACTTCAATTTATAATACTGTAAATACATCCGTTTGCGATGGAGACTCATTGTTTTTCGGCGGTAGTTACCTGCATACTCCGGGAACATATTCTGACACTCTCCATGCAGTTTTTGGCTGCGATAGTATAATAACCTTAAATTTGAGTATTAACCCTGTATTTACAACTGTTGAAACGCCGATTATTTGTGCAGGGAGTTATTATGGCCATCATTTTTATGGTTCAGCGGGAAGTTTCACTGACACAATGAACGTGTTCAGTAGTATTAGCGGATGCGACAGTATTATCATTGCTCATGTAACTGTTCATGCTTCATATAACATTGATCAGTTCCCTTCAATATGTCAGGGGGAAATTTATCTGTTGCCAGGTGGGCTTCATGTAACTATCGGGGGCATATATTCAGATACATTACATACTGTTTTATCATGTGATAGCATTATTATTACTCATCTTACCGTGAATCCCTCATATTCGGGAAATAATGATGTTTCAATATGTCAGGGTCAGTCCTATTTTGCGCAGGGACAATTACAATATACGTCCGGAAATTATTATGATACGCTGACTACGGCGCATGGCTGTGATAGTGTCATTGTCACAGTTTTAACAGTAAATCAGCTACCCGGACCTGCCGGAACGATTACAGGCAGTGATACGGTTTGCGCCGGGGAAACAGGAGTTGTGTATCATTCAACAATGATCAGCCATGCAGATTATTATTTGTGGCAATTCAACGGTGGTGGAACGCAGCTTAACGGTAATGCAGATTCCATTTCTGCTGATTTTAGTCCTAATGCAACAAACGGCACACTTACAGTGACTGGCGTAAATGCCTGTGGCAACAGTAATGTTTCTGCTCCATTCAGCATACATGTTAATCCTTTGCCTTTACAGGGTATTTTAACAGGGCCGGATACCTTATGTCAGGGTGCTGGTCCGGAACAATATACCTTGTCAAATATTGGAAATGTAGATTCCTATACATGGAATTATTCCGGTCATGATGTCGTTTTAACTAATAATGGAAACAGTGCTTTGTTTGTTGCCGGAGATTCAGCATTATCCGGGATTCTTTCAGTAACAGGGACCAATGCCTGTGGGACAGGACCTGCCACTGAAAAACAGATTACCGTAGAAGTTTGCCAGGGTATCATGGATGTAAATATTTCAAATGAATTCATTGTTTTTCCTAATCCCAACAATGGATCATTCTATGTATATATCAATAAAAATCATGTTGAATATTTGCACATCAGGATATTGAACCTGTTGGGCCAAACCGTTTATTATAATTCACTTCTCCGGGGCGAAAATGATAAAGCGTTTTATATTCAGCTGAATGACCTGCCAAATGGTGTTTATCATATTGAAATTTCAGATAAGACCGGATTTTCTTCAAAAAGAGTGGTCATTAACAGATAGGGGGTTGATGTTTAATGGTAGATCAGAAAAACGCAGTTTTTTTTATTAAAGTCAAATTTTGTTGTTTTCCAGTCATTTATGGATTTTGATATAACCTGTTCAGTATCCATACTCAGCTCACAGGCAATACATAAAAGGGTAGATGGCTTGCATTCTTTCAGTAAAAAACCTGCAAGCCGGTTGTTGCGATAAGGAGCTTCTATAAATATTTGCGTCTGGTCCTGAGTACAGGCGATTTTTTCTATTTCCCTGATCTTTCTTACAAGGTGATCGGCTTCTACCGGCAGATAGCCGATAAATGCAAAGTTCTGACCATTAAATCCTGATGCCATCAATGCCAGTAGGAGGGATGATGGCCCTGACAGAGGTACGACCTGTATCCCTTTGCGGTGCGCCATGCTGACAATCAAACTGCCGGGATCAGCAATGCAGGGGATACCCGATTCAGACATCAATCCCATATTTTCTCCATTCTGACAATCTTGAAGATAAGTTTCAAGTTCAGAGGCAGTTGTATGTTTATCCAAGGTATAAAAGCTTACCTCATTAAAATCCTTTGTATATCCCGATTTCCTAAGAAAACGTCTTGATGTACTTATATTTTCCGCTATAAAGCTGCTGATCTGTTTAATAGTATTGAGATTATACCCAGGTATTGTTCTGCCCGGATCGGGATTCCCGATAGTTGCAGGAATCAGGTATAATTTTCCATATTCTTTATCCAATATATTACCCTTTCCTGATTTTTATATAATTGTTCGTCAGCATTGCCGCTATCTCATCACAGCTTTTATTCAGTACCTGATATGTCAATTCAAAGCTTTCCGATCCACCATAGTATGGATCCGGTACAGCGACTTTCATGCCGGGATGAAGCACATCAGTTATAAACTTTATTTTTGATCTTTCTTCAGCATTTCCAGATAGTTTCAGAAGATCATTATAATTATATTCATCCATCACGTAGATAATATCGTAGTTGCTGAAATCAGAAGTTTTAAATTGTCGGGCAATGTGACCGGAAATATCAATATTGTGCCTTCTGGCAGTGTCTATGGCCCTGTAGTCGGGGCTTTCGCCAGTGTGGTAAGCTGCAGTCCCTACTGAGTCAATCTGGATACCAGAACTTTTCAGTTTGTTTTTCAGAATACCTTCAGCCATTGGTGAGCGGCAGATATTTCCCAGGCAAACCATTAGAATTTTTCTTACCATACAATAATAAATTGAGCATCTACCAGTGCTGTAATAAGGAAAAAGAAGTATCGGAAATTATAGCTTGATTTTTTTATCGAGTTCCTCGACATAAATTCTAAAATGTTTATCGGTATCAATCAGGTTATTTACCGTCCTGCATGCATGCAGAACAGTAGCATGATCTTTGTTTCCGCAATGGAGGCCAATGGTAGCTAATGATGCTTTGGTAAGTTTCTTTGCAAAATACATTGCAAGCTGCCGTGCCTGAACTATTTCGCGTTTTCTTGTTTTAGAATTCATCAGGTCAATGGAAATATTGAAATAATCACACACGACTTTTTCAATATAATCGATAGATATCTCTTTAGAATTGGTTTTGACGTATTTATCAATCATCTGCCTTGCGAGCTCAAGCGTAATTGTTTTTTTATTGAGCGATGACTGAGCGATAATGGAAATCAGTGCTCCTTCCATTTCCCTGATATTGGTAGTAATACTGTATGCGAGGTATTCAATGACTTCTTTAGGGAATTTGATACCGTCATTATACAATTTCTTTTCCAGTATGGCCATGCGGGTTTCGAGGTTAGGGACCTGAAGATCAGCTGCAAGACCCCATTTGAAGCGTGATAAAAGACGGGGCTCTAGTCCCTGCATTTCTACCGGTGGTTTATCGGAAGTGATAATGATCTGTTTGTTATTCTGGTGAAGATGATTGAAAATATGGAAAAAGATATCCTGTGTCTTTTCTTTTTTGCTAAGAAATTGTATGTCGTCAATGATCAACACATCAATCATCTGATAAAAATGAACAAAGTCGTTATAGTTATGATTTTTAACAGCATCGACAAACTGCTGAATGAATTGCTCGGTAGAGACATATAAAACAGTTTTTTCGGGGAAGTTGTTTTTTACCTGTATGCCAATAGCATGAATCAGGTGGGTTTTCCCTAAACCAACATTGCTGTATATCAGTAATGGATTAAATGCAGTCTTACCCGGGTTTTCTGCAACAGCATATCCGGCAGATCGTGCCAGACGATTACAATCTCCTTCAATAAAATTGTCAAAAGAATAATTATCGTTGAGCTGAGAATTTACTTTAATTTTCTTTAAACCGGGAATGATAAAAGGGTTGGGTATCTCCTTTGAATTGCTGTAGCTTAAATCAATGGGCATGTTGACAGCAGGGTTTCTCGTAGCTTTGCGGTTAGTAGTAGGTAAATTAATGGAAAGGGGCAGTGTCTCGTCACTGTATGAGTTATCAACAATAATACTGTATTCTAATTTCCCATTAACTCCAAGTTCCTTTTTTATTATTTTCTTAAGCAAGTCAATGTAATGTTCTTCAATCCATTCGTAAAAAAACTGGCTGGGAACCTGAATTGTTAAAACATTATTATCTATTTTTAAAGGGATAATCGGCTCAAACCACGTTTTAAAACTCTGATAATTAATATTATCTTTAATAATTTCCAGGCAATTGCTCCACACTTCAACATGCTTATTTTCCATGCGCTTCTTCTCTTTGTAATGATGTTTTTTTATTAATAATAATTTAAATGGTTTGAAAATCAGATTAAATCATAAATAGAGTTTTAGTAAGGTTTGGCCTGAAAATAAAATAAATTTCAATTAACAAATGTGAGAAAAAAAAAGTTAAAAAAAAAATATTTTTACACTTGATTTTTAAAAATTTTTATGTTAACGGAGGAACAGGAAACAATTTGTTTTTTTTCATTAAAGTATACATCGTAACGCCCTAATTTTATTCCTCCCCATCCCACCTGAACAATATCAGTCTGTTTATCATGCATGTTTTTGCGGCTGTCGGCCTTATCCAGAAAAGTATGGCTGTGGCCCCCAATGATAAGCTGTGTAAATGAGGTGTTTTGTGCCAGCATTACATCGTTTGGATGATATATTTTTTCATCATAACCGATGTGTGATAAACATATAATGTAATCGCAATGATGGTCATGTTTAAGCATTTTTTCCATCTTACGTGCAGCTTCTATAGGATCAGAATATATGGTCCCGGCGTATTGTTTTTTATCCACTAATCCCTCCAGTTCCGGGCCGAGTCCATAAATTCCCAATTTTATACCGTTCACACGAATTATCTTATATTTTTCTGTTTTGCCATTCATGGGAGTAGCTGAGAAATCATAGTTGGAAGTAACAATACTGAATCCTGCTTTTGAAACCTGTTTTGCCAGTTCATCCAAGCCGTTGTCAAATTCATGATTCCCAATTGTACCAGCATTATATCCCATTTCAGTCATAAGCTTATATTCCAGTTCTCCTTTGTAGAAATTAAAGAAAGGAGATCCGGTAAAAACATCACCAGCATCAAAAAGCAAAACATTTTCTTCCTGTGTCCTGATTTTTTTTATCATGGATACCCGTCTTGAAAATCCGCCCATGCCCGGGAATTTACTGTCAGTGTCAGGCAGAGGATCAATTTGGCTGTGAGTATCGTTGGTATGTAATATGGTGATCTTGATCAGCTTATTGTCAGCCAGGAGTTTCAGCGGACGGAAAGAAGCTCCGGCAGCTACTCCGCATATAGCAAGTGACCTGATAAAATCGCGCCTGTTAATCATATATTGATTAAAATAGAATTATGGTTCAATTTGATATACCCTCCCATCAGTTTTGCCTGTGATTTTTTTTCCTTCCTGGTTTTTGAAGCTGATATAATCCATTATAGCATCCCTCACTTTTAATCCTGTCAGGATCATTTCTTCACGTTTCAGAAAAAACACCATTTTATCGCCTCCGCGAGCCAGATAATCAGAAGTGACTACACTGTATGATTTGGCAGTGTCAAGAGGCTGACCTCCGATCAGTATTTTCACGGGCTGGTTGCTGCTTATGCCCAGCTTTATGCCCGACACGGGCTGACCACCACTCTGGGCAATATAATTCATCATCTCTTTAATTTGTATTCCTTTTAATTTAATAATGACCACTTCATTCTCAAAGGGCATTAATTTGAATATATCTGCCCGGGTGATAGCACCCTGATTTATAGGAACACGCAGTCCGCCATTGTTAAATATAGCAATATCGTTTTTTGTCCCACTGGCTTTATTGGCAGCATCCCGCAAAAGGTCAGCAACGAAGTTACCAAGCATACCTTCAGGTTTTGCGGTCTGCATCAGGGTGTCGGAATAACCGATTATATAGTTCATTATTGAATTCAGCTTCGTTGAATAAGGTTTGATGATAGAATCGGATACGTCATCATCGCCTGCAGTTTTGCTAACAACAAGAGGGCTGTAATCAGTTTTGCTCACGGTTGTTACCCTGCAACATGCCGCTAACCCGGCAAGGGCTAATATAATAAAAAGATTACGGGCAGTCATTAATGACGTGTATATCGTTATACAAATATAGGATATTAAAACTGAAAAAAATTGCAATATCAATTTATGTCATTCAATTTGACATAATTAATTTGAAATGGAATAACAGAATAAAAATAAAGGTTTGGCAATAAGTATCTTCAGCTATATGTCTAAGATAATGGTTTTTTCTGATTATTGATCGTTGATGACCAATTTCCCTGTATCGCTTAACCCTTCAGAATTGTATAATTTATAAATATATAATCCAGATAAAAGATTCCCTCTCTCAATAAGCGTTTTTCCATTACGGATATTGCTGATCTTTTTGACTTCACAACCTCTTATGTCATATATGCTAAGGTTGTATATGTTTATTTCATTCGTTGCTGATATTTCAAGTACAGCAATTTTGCTAAACGGATTTGGAAAAATACGATAGTCTGAAACAGTTATGCTCCCGATTGCAGCCGTGGCGCAATTAACCTGCTGCGGGTCATTAATGGTAACAAAGGATGAATCAACAGAAACTATCCGGTACCCACCATGGAACTCTTCGCAAGTCTGAACATAGCGGGTAGCATCCGGCCAATTATTGTCAACAACATTGCCTGCTCTGTTTGCTACAACATTTTGATGAATATGCCCTGCTAAGACAACATCCACATGATTTGAATCACAAATATTCAGAAAAACATCTCTGTTATTCAGTATTGAGCCGTCATCAGGACCTGCAATATAATCTGTAAAAGGTGACCCGTCGACATTAGTCCCGGCTGCATTAACAGGAGGATGATGCATTACGATGATTTTCCTTTTATTACCGGCAGCTCTGAGTGCATTTCTCAGCCATCTGTATTGGTCGGCAGTGATTCCTTTGCTTTCACCTATCAACGGACTTGTATCCTCCCATAATGGGCGATCTCCATCAGTGCGGAGAAAAAGTAATACTGCCTCGTTGGTTGTGATCACATAATCGGAGTCAGGGGATACATTTTCTGCATAATACTTAGGTGTATTTTTAATTATCGGAGGAACGATAAGTTGATAATATTCATGATTTCCAGTTGTGAAATATATAGGTATGGTAAGGGCTGCATCAATAAAATATGCACCCGGAGCAGGATTTGAAATAGGAGCAGGGAATAAATGGCAGGTTAATGCGCCATACATCCCATCGGTTGTTCCGATCATACCAACATTTGAGATGTCTCCCGAGGCCACAACGAAAGCCGGCTTGGGATTCATAGCCCTGAACTGCCTTAAACAGCATTCAAACATCGCTCCGTCCATATCGTAATTGCCGGTATTGCCGAGAGTCGTGTTATCGCAAACATGCAGGTCAGATATGTGAACAAAAGTGAATTGTGCATACCCCCCTGTCCCATTAATCAGAATAAATAATAACAATGATAAATATCCCGGAATTGTCCTTTTCATTCTTTTTGGAATTTAGGAGAACATTGGTATTTGTATTAAATATTTGCTCATACAAAAGTAATAAATATTGATAAAAATATCTGAAAATCAGCATCAAAAAAAGAATAATTTATTGTAAGAAAAAGTAAGATATTTCCCAATTATTCATTTGAGTTGATAATGCAAAGCATATTGACTGAATTCATTCAATTGTAGTCCAAGATTGAATTAGTTTATGATAAACTTTATAATGCCATGAAAACCTACTTCGCTGTAAAATGAAAGAATGTAGCATCCATTGGGGATGTTTTTACGGTCAATGGTCATGATGGTGCTGTTTACTGAAAATTCCGGGTAGTAATATCTTCCAAGCATATCGTATAAAACAGGTCTGGCTCCGGATAAATCCTGACTTGAAATAACATGCAAAATATCGTGTACAGGGTTAGGGAAAATGGTAAATCCTGTGTTTTTCTCGGATGGCACAAGAGTAACAAGAATATGTCCGGTATTTGAACAACCGTTACTGTCTGTGACAGTAACGCTGATATCAAAAGAGCCCTGGGCGTAATCTGATCCGTGTATGACAACAGATTCAGAATTCTGGCCTGTGCTCCAGGAATATGATATATAGCCCTTTCCTGCATCAAGAAATAAAGAATCGTCAATGGGTAACTGAACATCCGCTCCCAGATGAATATCAGGTAAAGAATGCAAAATAATTTTAATAGTGTCGGAATTATTGCAGCCGTATTGGTCAGTGACCTTTACATAGTATATACCCGATGTGCTTACTGGAATGTACCGGTTTGAATTTAGCCCGTTGTTCCAGTTATATTTCGCGTATCCCGGTCCTGCATCAAGCAGGATACTGTTACCGCATACTGACAGATCATTCCCGAGATTTATATCAGGCAATGGATGTATATTTACCATTACAGTATCTCTGTCTGTGCATCCGTATGAATCAACCACAGTGACATCATATTGTCCGCTTGAAACTACAAGAAAAGAAGGATTAAATGATAAACCATTATTCCAGTTATATGAACTGAAACCCGCACCTGCGAAGAGCAAAAATGAACTTCCGCAAACGTTTGTGTCAGATCCCAGATTAACAACAGGGTTCCTGTGATAAATGGCTCGCATGGCATCTCCTCCAACACATCCGAAACTATCACGAACGATAACAGAATATGTCCCGCTTCGGGAAATATTGAAAAACTGGGTAGAAGAACTGTCATTCCATTGATATGAAGAAAATCCGGGACCGGCATTTAACGTGATATGTTGGCCATCACAGAGTGATAAATCAGGCCCTAAATTAACTACCGGTGTCGGATGAACAGTGATGCTTACTGGATCAGAAGTTACTTCGCAGCCAGTAAGATAATTGGTTACATTCACTGTATAAACTCCGCTTTCAGTTACATGAATAGTTTGAGTAGTCTGACCAGTAGACCAGCGATAAGATGCATTAAATGAGACCCATAGCGAGATTGTATCACCATGGCAGATCTCAGTGGATGGCCTGGCAATAATGGTGGCTGAAATTGCAGTACTTGTAATAATGATTGGTGTTGTACTTACAGACCCAATAGTGTATGGGTCGCTGGCAAATACTCTGACACGATAATTAAACCCAAAAGGAGTATTGGATGGAATAGTTCCGGCAATAATGCCGGTGTTAATTGGCATTGACCCAACAACAGCAGGATTGGTGAAGTTTCCTGAAGCATCGGATAGCTCAGCGTTAAAGCTGCAACCCAATGGGAATGTTCCGGTTGATGTGTACTGTACTATGATGTTACCACCGGCACAAAACGAAGTTTGCGTAGAATTGCTTGTAGTTATTGTGTTTTGACCTGAAACATGGAATATAAAAAGACAAATGAATATAATGAATGGTGTAATTTTCATCTGATCATCTTTGCTGATGGATAATTATGAAAGGCAAAATTAATAAAATCAAACTCGAAATTTAAATTTTCTGCTTTTATAAATTGAAATCATTAATATTTCTTCATATAATGCAGTCGAATTTGAAAAAGAAATAAAACAATATTTTTCCAGACACTTATAAAAGGAAATGTTACAATTATTGATGGCAGTGAGTTTAATTGCTATCCATTTACTAAATCCCTAATAAATTGAATAAAAATATAAAGCACAGAGTGGGGGATACTGAAAAGGAATAGGGTTAAAACTGATGGATGCGGTTAAAAATCTTTAATGCATAGTTTGCCGCTTCCTTTTATCAGACCCTGTGCATTTAAAACAGAATAAAAATATATTCCGGTCCGGAGGTTGCCTTTATCTATAATTGTCAATGTATTGTTAATACCTGTTATTTTTTTTACTTCAACACCCTGAATAGTGTATATTCTCATCTCATAGTTGACAATATTTTCGTCCGCGTGCATCTCTAATGAGGCAGAATTACTGAACGGATTTGGATAAACGGCTATTGAAGAGCCCGTGTTGGAATCCTGTTCGTAAACTGAACAATCTACCCGCAAAGGTTTGCTTACATTTACAAAAGATGAGGAGACTGTGATAATGCGGTAACAACCTTTAAAAGCCGGGCCGGTCTGAATATATCGGGTTGCATCAGGCCAGTTTTCGTCGACGATATTTCCTGCACGGTCTGCAACAACAAACTGGTGTTTATGACCTGCAAGAACAACATCTACATGGTTAGAATCACAGATGTTCTTAAAAGTGACCCTGTTATACAAGAAATAACCATCGTCAGGGGAGGCGGTGACTGGAGTATTGGGTGAGCCGTTATAATTGGTCCCCGCAACATTATCAACGGGATGATGCATCACTATGATCTTTCTTTTATTCCCGGCTGCCTTCAGGTTTTCTCTTAACCAATGGCATTGATCATCAGATATTCCCGTCCCCATCGGATTCCGGATGTTTGAATTATCCCAGAAAGGATTATCGTGTCCTGTACGCAGAAATAAAATCACCGTATTTTCTTTTGTAATAACATAGTCTTCATCGGGTGCTACATTTTCATTAAAATAATCCGGACTGTGTATGATAGGAGGTACTATGGATTCATAATATTCGTGATTGCCAGATACAAAATATATGGGTATGGTTTGGGCGAGGTCGATGAAATATTCACCGGGTGTCGGATTGGTAAGAGGATTCGGAAATAAATGCCTCGTGAGGGCATTGTACATACCATCGGGGAATATACTGCCAACATTGGAAATATCACCTGTGGCGATAATAAAAGCCGGCTTGGGATTCAGGGTTCTGAATTTTCTGATACAGCATCTGAATTCGGAGCCATTCAAGTCGTAATTATTTATGCTGCCGACGAGTGTGCCGTCAGCCACATGGATATCTGTGATATGGATGAAAGAGAACTGAGCATTGACAATGCATGAATAAAATACTACAAATCCAAAAACGATTATTTTGAAAACCTTTATTAATTTTTGCATCAGAATAATTGATGGATAATTATTTAATATGAAGCATTTACAAAATTAGAACAAAATTTATTGTTTGTCAATAAATTAATTCAATATTAAATTATGAGAAAATGATAAACAAAGACATTAGTAAATATCGCGAATACGAACTCCAGAACTTGAAGTTCAATTTTAAAATCTGATTTATTAAATAGGATTTTATTCAATCAATCCACTTTTATTTGCAGTCTGGCAATAAGGATTTTTGAGCTGAGTATTATTTTTTTTCAAACATCAGTTATTTACAAACCTTGTTTTTATTGTCAATGATTTGCTCATTATCAACGCAATCCAAAAAAGCAGAACAGGTACAATTACGTCGAACATTCTTGGATAGGCTGATACCAGAGTGCTCCCGAATAAATAAATCAATGTAAAGATTAAAATAAACCGCAGCGAAAAAATGAGTTTTCGCCAGTTCAGTATTGTGGGAATAAGGCATAAAAGTATAAAAGTCAGTAGAACTGTTTTCCATGGCATAGTAATCAATGTAAGAGGGCTCTCTTTTTTATAAGAGAATGGAAACCCAAAAACCATTCTGCCCGTATTTGCAATACAGTTGAGGAAATATTTTGCAGGGTGCTGTTTGATGTTCCTGATGGCAAATCGTTTAAAAGCATCATCCTGGGATGTTCCGTCAAACAGGTATTTGTATTTTAAATTATCAATTTCATTCATATCCTTCTGATGCCTTACTTTTAAAAGGGAGTCATTACTGGCAAATCTGCCATTGAAATCGTTTTTGAAATTCAGTAAAGGACTCATCCAGTCTCCATATTCTTCGGGAAAAGGAGTGCTCATCCAATAAATTTGTTGTCCGCCTGAGTTTCCCCAGTAAAAAAATCTTCCTGTCAGCTGATATGTATAAATCAAATAAGGTGAAGTGGTTGCAAATGCAATCAGGATGATAACAGTTCCCTTTCTGTAATTTAAATTTTTTAAATTCAGCATCCAAAGAAGGATTAATCCTGCCAGCAGAACAAGTATAACATAGGCAAAGATAATTTTTGTCAGTACAAGGTATCCTAATAACAGTCCTGAGATGAACAGATGCTTTTTTGAAGAAGATTCGAAAGTCTTCACAATGTAATATAAAAGCAGTGTTATAATGAGCGCTGTCAATGATTCCGACAATACAAAAATAATAGAAGCAAACATATCTATATAAGTTGCCCAGAATATGGTGAAAATCAAGGCAACTTTGAATGACACATATTTCTTTAAGGCTATAAAAAGTAAAACTACTGACACATACATGAATAATGCGTTTAATATAGTTAAACAAACATCGGGCAGTTGTAAAGCTATGATTGGAACCAGCGTGATGGGATAGCCGGGTCCGTTCCATAAAATTATATCAGGCTGTGGAGGAGAGTAAAAGCCATGTGTCAGATTATCAGCATACCAGCAATACCTGATTTCATCTCCTATCCTTAACTGAGTGGGAAAAGTAATAACTAATATCACGTATATAGCAAGAAATGGCAGAAATATGAACCATGGATTTTTGATGAAATTTTTCCTTGTATTAAAAATTGGTTTCACTGAACTATACGGAATTTCTTTATGGGAATTTTACGAGAGATCTATATAAATGTAAATGTGAATGAATAGCCGCATATTACAAAGTGAAATATACTAATTGGAATATTTTATATATCAAAAAAGTATTTTTGTCTATATTTAATTTTATAGCGGAAAACGAGTCAGGGGATCTTTTAGGAGAACCGAAAAAGCATAACTGATCTGTGTCCATTTGAAGTTAAAAAATATGATTGTTAAGAAATATTATTGTATTGTCCTGATCAATCAAAATTATAAAATTTTATATCTTTACTTCTTCTTTTTCTCAAAATATTATCCAAAAATAAATAATATATGAAAAAAACTTTATCTTTTCTCCTGTTTTCAGTGCCATTTATGCTAATTCTTTGTTCATGTGACAAATCTACTGATGAAGGGTCCCATCCCGAACTTTGTGATGGGTATACTTACCAGACAGGTGGTAGGAGTTGGGATACACTTAAGTATACTCCGATGTCGAATGGTGATTCTATCGAAAACGGGTATAGGGTTTACCGGGTAAAAGTAATGTCAGATAAGCCTACCTGCTATAACGACAGTCTGACGGTTGCCATTGTTGCCGGACTTGAAGAAAATCAACCACGGCCGATAATCGTAAGAGCATACCTTGAACTGGATTACATTGATCATAATAATCATTATGCTGAATATATCACACCTATACCATTGGTGAATAATAATGAAATGTGGTCATCGGAAGTCGGGAACGGATCCAATCACTGGAGATTCCTTCCAAAGCCTTATGTTGAAGGAACAAATTCTGAATATTTTACTACTATCCTGGATTTTCTTGTACCCGTCAATGGCAATTCCGGGGCTGATTGGCTTTACCTGTGTAATATGAGTACAGGTTTGATCATTGACTATATATATCTGGCTACTAATTTTTGAAACAGGAATGGCACAGTATTTATTCTGTCGTTCAATAATTTATTCAGGTGTATAAAAACCACAGACTAAGCCTTTATTATCCAATTTTAACTTTGTACTTTTTCTGGAAAAAAACGGCCGGAAAAGACACTGCCGTTTTTTATAAAGTGTTTATAAATATATTTATTGACCAGTATAAGTAACCTTGCTCACATTAATCATTTTCAGGTTAATTTTCAGCCACTTGTGGCGAAATTTGCTCGTGCGGTGGGGAATTCGATACCCCGCTGCAGAGCAGCGGGGAGTTTCATTTAATATTAATTGATAAATTATAACCGGAGTCAACGACGAATACTAATTCTAAACTTAACGTCCGTTTTTGTTCAGGACGTTGAGTTTGCATAATGGTAAAATGCTAATTTTTCTTTTTTCTTATGCTGTAAGCCTTCTTTACACCATAGGCTCCTGCATAAAGCATCATCAACCAGATACCTGATCCAATCGGAGCTCCTGATCCCACAGGTATACCCCCATTGCCAACAGGACTCCCACTGCCATTACCGCTGCCCGGTCCTCCCGGACCTTCTGCCATTGAATAAACTACCGGTATTATCATGATGGCTAAAAATAGAGCTATTTTTTTTATATTCATAATGTTTAATGTTTTATGTCTGTTAATTGATACTTACTTTTTTCGTTACAGATTCTTTGCCAATCATCGCTTTAATAATATAAACTCCCTTGCTTACATTTACCGTATTGATCAGGCAGCAGGCAGAACCGCATCTCTGTATTGCAATTTCTCTTCCTGTTATATCATATAAACTTACCTGATTTATGGTCTGGTTTTCTGCAGTATAAACGTAAATCTGGTTGTTCCTGACAATAGTGAAAAAAGTATTGTTTTCTAACTCATTTATACTATTGGAGTTGCCAAGATGCAAATAGAAGCGATTGCTGTTTTCGCCCTGAGATAAACTTAAAAAATTTTCAGCATGGCTGCGTAAATCGGTTATAATTCCCATTTGTGTATCTTCTAATTTGATCGAGGTATTTATATCAGGAAGCAACCCAAATGCTTTTATAATAAATGTCCCGGCTTGCGATACTTTAATTTTGACTGGAATTATAACGGGAAGGGCCTGAACAGTATTAATTACAAGTTGCTCGTTTTGTGCCATGGAGCAAATTTCCGGAGCATCACTGCCAGCTGACAATTTTCTGGAATCAAAATCATCAAAATCATTATTTGCATCAGGATTGCTGCAAATGAGTATCTCATCGAAACGGTTCAGTGCATCGGTGATTTTCAAACGAACGAGTACTTGAGACTGTTCTGTATAGTCTTTGTAGAAAGACTGGTTACTGTGCAGCCTTGAATTATTGTTAAAAGTAATGGAGGCACCTGCACTTAACGCTTCAACAAAGAATCCCTGGAAAGAAGGTATGATGCTTGTTGTACCAGTTGGTACTCCAACATGGCCAGTTGCATTATATGTCATGTAGTTGCCACTGTTTGTCCCGGCATAAGTATTATTCCAGAAGTATATTGATGAAGATGTATTTGCGCGGTCAACAAGCTCCCAGTCGAGAGAAGATGGGTAAGGATTTCCAACAAGGTTCCAATTATTCGTACCGTTGATCAATGGCCTGTTTAATGTCCCATTTAAAAGTGAACCCGAAAAGCTAAGTGTTTTTGAAAGAGTCAGCCATGTGGCATACCCTTGCAAAGGAATTAACTGATATTCAGTAGGGACTATGTAATCACCCCAGCCTGTTCCATCAGTATAGGGTCGTAAGTAAGCATTCCCGCCTGAAGGAGATAGATCACCTGCTGTAGCGCCTGAGCACTGATGGAAAGGAGATGAAATCAGGTTCCATGTTTCAGCACCGATAAAGCGTTGCTCAGTTGCCGGTACATTTTCCGTATTATGGATAAGAGAGCCTGATCCCAATAATGTTGATTGAATTATCAGCCCATCTGTTCCGGATGCGTTGGTCAGGGTTCCGTTTACTGTCAGAAAGCTTTGAGGTTCAATGGAGAGAGAGGCATCGGTATTGATAGTAAGGTTTGCCATAGTAGCCGGATTGGTGGCACTTTGACTGGTAAGGGTGAAATTACCGTTATCAAGCACCCAGTAGGTACCTGCATCGCATACGATATGGGCACCATCATTGTATATACCCTGTGCCTGTGATGTCAGGGCTAGTACAACGCCGGTTATGATGAATGTTATTTTTTTCATATTTTTCTCATTATTGATAAAATATACGATTTGAGAAACAAGTTATTAAAAAGTTCTGACAGCACGCACATAGTTCGGGTTGTTCTTAGAATCGTAGTTCTGAACCCCATTGGTAAAGCTCTGGCCCCAGGCACTCGTACTATTATATTCTGAAGAACTCCAGTAGCCTTCAGTAGAAAAGTCGCCAATTGCAACCCTGTTGATAAATAGCTTGTTCAGTTCATTTTTACTTGGCAAATACCAGTCGTTATATCCATTATAATCAAAATCCAGACACAATTGAGCTGCTAATCCAGCAGTTGAACATTCAGTTGTAATATCAACTGAATTCTGATTTCCTGTACCCAAGGCTGTACCATCTGCTCCGGTTACTGTTGTATCATAACAACCCCATACTGCTCCTGAACTTAGGTCGAAAGGTACAGCAATTATACCGTGTCTTTCCCCTGATACATAGCCGGGGTCACCGGGTTGAAATATATAAGCTATTATTCCACCCTGATAATAGTCACCTATACCAGGACATTGGGTTGTGGTTATTACAACATCATCAGTGGAAGCTGTACAGGGTGAACTGGATATAGTCCATCTCAGAGTTGCTGTGCCGGGTACATTTAATCCTGTTACAAGTGAAGTGGGCGAACCCGGAGTTGCTATGGTTGCTGTGCCGGAAACTACTGACCAAACACCGGTTCCAACTGAGGGAGTATTTCCTGCAAGTCTTGCAGTATTTGAGTCACATGCAGGATATATATCAGTGCCTGCATTGGCAGTTGTAGGGCGGGGATTAGAATTCACCGTTACCGAAGATGTACTTGCCTGTGTCGAACCACATTGATTAAATGCCTGTAAATGATAAACTCCTGCACCGGCTGTTGTTATATTTGATATTGTCGGGTTTTGTGATGATGAGAAAAAGTTATTCGGTCCTGACCAAATCCAGGATGTTGCATAGGATGAAGAACTTCCTCTTAAACTTAATGTTTCACCTGCACAAATCGGGTTTGGTGTGGCTGTGGCAGTTAATCCTGATGGCCCTGAATTTACTATCAAAGAATCCGTATGTGCCACTGCTGCTGAACCACATGTATTGCTTGCCGTTAGAGTATAAACTCCTGCTCTGTCACTTGAAACTGTTATTACCGGGTTCTGTAATGAAGAAGTAAAGCTATTTGGTCCGGTCCAATGCCAGGTCGTTGCTCCATTAGCGTACCCATTTAAGGTTATTTGAGAACCCAGGCAAATCTCAGGATTACCTATGAAGGCAAATACTCCTGTTGGGATTGAATTTACCGTAATAATAAAAGTCCTGGCTGTGCCATTTCCCCATATATTACTAGGAGTTACAGTAAGAGTACCCGAAGTGGCAGTGTCAGCGAAATTGGCAGTGATGGAGTTTGTTCCGGATCCTGTCGCAATACTAAAGCCTGTTCCTGAATAGGTCCATGAATAAGTAACACCATAAACATTGGTAACAGAGTATGCTATTCCATTCCTGCCCTGACACAAAGTTGATGTGCCTGTAATTACACTCGGTTGTGAGGGGGCAATATTGGTACTTACTGAAATTGAATTGGAATTTGTACTTGTGCCACAGGCATTATTTGAACGAACCCGGTAGAAATAAATTCCGCAATCAAGATTCGTTATGTCCATGGTCAACACATTCCCGACATCTTCACCGCTGCGTATTGCTGTGCCTGTAAACAAAGAATTGGTATTCACATCTAAAAAATAGCGTGTAGCTCCGGCTGAAGAAGACCAGTTTGCAGTGAAAGATGAGGACGTTATATTACCGGCAGCTGTAGCACTAAATCCTCCGGGGAGCTGGCAACCGATACAGCCAAAAGCAACCCAGGTTTGTGTGTTTTGATTCCAAGCCTCAAAACATTGATTTGTAGTATTGTAAATAAGTAGCGATTCAGGGATAGGTGCTGTTATCGCGTTTCGTTGAGCAGTCGTCATTCGGGGCGCAAGAAAACCCTTAGTAGTGGAATTGACATCCAGCATGGCCTTGCTGTCAGGGGATGAACCATCAGAGTTGATGCCCACACTTTGGGCATAACTGCAGACTGCAATGAGCAGAGCTGCAAAAAGAACAAACAGATTTCTCATAAAGGTTTTATTAATTTTTAATTGGGGTCCTTGAGTTGATTCTATTTACTTAACTTTTTAAAAAACAGCAAGAACCGAGTAACTGTTTTTAAATGAAACGTAAATATACGATACAATTCTATGAATTGTATACCTTAATGTAAAATATTTTTCAACAGATGTATAAAATATGGAAAGATAGTAATACCAATCACTTTGTACCGGATTAAATTGATACTTTTATTATGGAATTGAGTTATTTATTGTTAAGTTAATTGAAATAATCGGGGCTAATGAACAGAACATAGTAAGAAGCCTGAGTTACATACTATTATTTGTCTGTAAGTCAATTGTTAATCTTTGATAAGACATTCTAAGACAGAATTTTAAGTTAAAAACTTAAAACAAACTTATTGTACATTCGGATGATTACTTCCAACTTATCCATCGACTCTGAAAGGACAGAAATCGGACCTTCTTTTTTTTAAAAAATAGGGATTTTTAAAATAGAACATGATTCAAAATTCAATATGGGCATATTTAGTAATAATGTCTCAAACTTACATAAAAATCAAATAATTTATACACACACGATATAAAAATCAAGTCCGATACCGTACAATAATCGAGCTCGAAGCTCAATGTAATTTAATGTTTA
>Ga0114951_10000378_pt1 | contig 63302 bp, 48 predicted proteins | sample AM7aDNAmetaG_FD_88677 | JGI IMG/M metagenome (GOLD analysis project Ga0114951, IMG submission 88677) | Freshwater microbial communities from Finland to study Microbial Dark Matter (Phase II) - AM7a DNA metaG | ecosystem: Environmental > Aquatic > Freshwater > Lake | place: Finland: Lake Alinen...
AGCCGCCATCGATGGTTGGCGGCGGATCTGCCTCGTGCCCGACTTGGTCAGGTCCGTTTGTGCCGACACCGCAATGCGCGGAAATCAAATGTGATCCGGATTACACCTGGACCAATGGCACCGCCGGTACGCAGGACTGGAACACCGCCGGTAATTGGAGCGGCGGCACAATCGACAGCGGTCCGGGCACCAACACTGACATACTCAGGTTCTTTGCCGACATCACCACCGCGCTTTCCGCCGGCAATGATGTCATTACGACGAATGTTCCAACCGCCCTCACCTTCAACGTGTTGACCCTCAATGGAAAGGGTGCAGCGTCCGGCTCAGCCACAAACATTACGATCGGAGCCAGCGCCGATACCTGGACGCTTGATGGCACCACGCCCACGGTCAACCTCAGTGGCGTCAACGGCACCATGGCACTCAACTACAATGTCGCATCCAACCTTATTCTGGCCCAGAACACCACCTTTACCGGCAATGGGACCGCAGGCTTCACGTTCTCTGGCAACATTACCGGATCCGGAAAAAGCCTCACCAAGTCGGGGTCCAGTACACTCGTTCTCACGGGGACGAACTCCTACTCCGGCGGCACGTTCCTCAACGGCGGCGTCCTCCAGGTAGCCAGCGACAGCTCCCTCGGCTCGGGCGGCGTCACGTTTAACGGCGGCACCTTCCGGTTCGCCAGCGGCGCGGGGTATGACCTTTCCGCCGCGCACTTGCTCACCTTTACCGGCACTGCAACCATCGACACCAACGGCGAAAACGTCACCTTTGGCAGCGCCATCGGAAACGGCGGCTCGGGAGGCCTTACCAAGATTGGTAGCGGAAACCTCACTTTGACCAACGCCGGCAATAGCTACTCGGGCACGACCACCCTCACCACCGGCATCATCCTCGCTTCCGCCAATGGCGCGCTGGGAACGGGCATCGTCAGTATCAACTCGGGTAATGTGGCCAACGCTGCGACCCTGGAATTGTCCGGGGGCATCACGCTTACCAATAGCATTATCCGCATGCCGCAGGCCCAGGGCGTCGGCACCTTGGCACCATTGGTCAACCTCTCGGGCATCAACACCGTCGGTGCGCTGGGCATGGGTAACGGCGGCGGCTCCGGTAACATTCAAAGCCTTGCCGGCAAATTGATCATCACTGGAACCATCGACGGCAGCGGCACGGGCGGCGGCACGGTGGGTCTGGCGTTCAACGGCGCGGGTGACTATGAAATCTCCGGCAGCGGCACGATCAGCGGGGCGATTGGCAACTGGTCCAAGACCGGCACCGGCACATTGACTCTGTTTAACGCGAACTCTTACACTGGCACTGTCGCCTTGAGCGGCGGTACGATCAACGTTCGGACCGTCTCCGCCTTGACCGGCGGCACAATTACCATCGGGAGCGGGGCCGCACTGGCGCTGCAACTCACGGGCTCCAATTCTCTGGCGGCCCCCATCAATCTGAGCGGCTCCGGCACCAGTGGAAATGGCGCTCTTCAGATCGTTTCGGGCACGTCAACAACGTTGTCCGGAACAATCTCTCCGTCCAATCCGGGCGGCGTTAGCGGACTCAACGCAAGTCGCATTCAAGTGGATACGGGGTTATTGACGATTTCCGGAATCATCTCCACGGGCGGCCACAATGACATTACCTTTGGCGGCGCGGGAAATACCACCGTGACCGGCGGTTTCCAGAATTCCAGCCAAAGCTACAACATATTTAAGGCAGATGCCGGAACGCTGACCCTTTCCGGTCCGGTCAATACTTATACCGGCGGCGCGTTCACGATGAACGGCGGCCTCACGAACCTCTCAGTCGGCAGCCAGGTCACGCCCACTGTCTCTGGTTCGAGCGGGGTCAAAACCATCACCGTCGGCAGCGTCACCGGGATCTTCGTCGGCCAGAACGTCAGCGGTACGGGCATCGCCGCTGGCGCTTATGTGACGGCCATTTCCGGCACGACCATTACGCTGTCGGCAAACAACACCGGCGCGGTCTCGGGAACCGGCACCTTTGCCGCGTGGCAGTCGCTGAATTCCGGCGGAAACGTCACCGTCAATGCCGGTGAACTGCAACTCAACGGCAATTCCTACACGAGGGGCGCGTTCAACATGGCCAGCGGCACGATTGATGCCGGCACACTGGTGACCACAGGCGTTGGCGCAGGCTACACCGTGGCGGCCGGCACCGTTAACGCCATTCTTGCCGGCGGAAACGTCAATCTCACCAAGAACGGTTCGGGTACGGTCACGCTCGCGGCACTCAATACCTATACCGGAACGACCTCCATCAACGGCGGCAAATTGGCCGTCACCTACGGTGCGAGCAGTTCGACGATCGGAACGGGCACTTTGACGCTGAGCAACGGCACCTTGCAGATCGCGCCAACGGGTACCTCGGGCGCTGTGACGGACACGGCCGCCAATACCGCCGTTGGCACGCAGATGACCTATACTTACGGTAGCACGTTGGTCCTAACCCACGATGGCTCCAACGCCCTGACCTTTACCGTGGGTAATTCGGGCGCCACCGCAACAATCATCAACCGCAGCACCAACGGCACGTTGCTTATCGCCCCATCCGCAGGCTTGGCAAATCTGGGCGCTAGCGGCACAGGTATCGAAAAATTCAAAGTCGCCGTCAGCAGCGGCAGCGGCCTGCCCGCCACGACTAACACGATTGTTTCCCCCTCGATCCTCGGTCAGGATACCGATGCCAACAAATCGGCCGACTTCCTGAAATATGACACCACGAGCGGCTTCACCCTCGCCACTTACAGTGTTTCAACCGACATCAACACCGCCGGTTCGAGCGCTGTGTTCGCGGCTACGGGATCGACGACCAACGGCTTGACGGCCGATCGCACGGTCTATGCCTTGAAGAGCGCCGGCCAGGCCATCACCGGCGGTTTCAAACTCACCCTCGGCAATGGTTCGAACCAGGCCGGCCTGATCCTCGACGGCGGCAGCGTGACCACCACCACCCTGGCCTTCGGTAACGCGGAAGGCTCGATCTACACGAGCCTGGCCAACGCTTCGATCTCATCCAACATCACCGGCGCATCTGGTGTAACCGCCCTTGGACCGGGCGTTCTGAGCCTCAGCGGTACCATGAGCACCACTTTGAACGTGAACGGTAACGTGTCCATCGCCAATTCTTCGGTGATGAACGGCCAGACCCTGAACGTCAATACCGGCGGCGTCTTTGACCTCAACGGCAAGAGCCCGACGATCTCGGGATTGACCGGTAACGGCACGATTACCAACACGGGCGGAGTCACTCCGGTCATCACCGTGACCGGCTCTTCTACATGGAACGGCACAATCCTGAACGGCACGGGCGTCGTTTCTCTGCTGAAAAACACCGGCGGCAACTTCACGATCAGCTCAAATTCCAGTACGTTCACCGGTGGCGCCACCGTTTCTGCCGGCACGCTCTCCTTGTCCGGAAGCGGCGTTATGAGCGGCGTTACCTTCGTCAGCGGCCCGGTGGGCACCGGCACCATCACGCTCTCGGGTGGTACCCTTGACACCAGTGGTAACGGGTCGACCATCAACAATAATATCCTCGTGAGCAGCAATAGTGGTCTGGCAAACTCGCAGGGCGGGACCCTGGCCGGAAATATTTCGGGCACCCAAACGCTCACGCAATCAGGTACTCACTCCTCTGTCTCCAAAGGTTTGACGCTCTCCGGAGATAACAGCGGATTCTCCGGCGTGTTCAATTTTTCCTTGAGCGCCAAGAATATCAACACTCTCACCTTCGCCACCTCGACTTCCGGTAGTGCTGCGGCCAGTTGGTCCATCGCCAACGGCAATACCATCACCTTCGCCACCGGCACACTCAGCTTGGGAACCCTCAACGGCACAGGCTCGCTGAATAAGAGCTCCGGCACCGGCGCCGCAACTCTCGAAGTTGGAGCGCGGAATGAAGATGGCGTCTTCTCCGGCGTCCTGACCCAATCCAACACCGGCAACACCCTCGCCCTCAACAAAGTGGGCTCGGGTAAGTTCAATCTCTATGGTGTAAACACTTACACCGGTGCCACCCTGATCACCAACGGCTCCCTTGTGCTCGGCACCCAAGCCGCGGGCGCCACGTCGACGGCCTCGGCCGCCAGCGGTTCGCGAGTCGTCACGCTCGGGGCCGGCGAAGTTTCAAACCTTGTCATTGGCCAGTCCGTCACGGGTACCGGCATCCAAGCCAGCACTGTGATCGCCGCCATTGATGTGGCCAATAACCAGATTAGCCTCAGCAACTACACGTCTGGCGCTATTTCCGCCGGCTCCCTCAGCTTCGGCGCGCTCAACGGTGCGATCAACTCCACCAGCGGCATCACCATCAACGGCTCGGGCGCCAAGTTCATCACCAACAGCAACACCGCCGTCACCTCAGCGATCACCTTCGGCGCCAGCGGCGGCATCCTCGGCGGCAGCGGCACGATCAGTGCGGTTGGCGGCGTCATCGCCGGTTCCAATGCCATCATCAGCCCGGGCAACAGCCCCTCCACCCAGACCTATACCACCGGCCTGACGTTCAGCACCGGCAGCACCTATGTGTGGGAACACAACGCCGGCAATGCCGTGGGCACGGTCGGAACGAACTTTGATCAACTGATCAGCGGTGGAAGCAGCATCGTCGTCAATGGCGGCACCCTCAGCCTCAGCTTTGCCAACACCACCAACTTCTCCAACGCGTTCTGGGATTCGAATCAGACCTGGACGATCATCCTCGCCAGCGGCGGCACCGTCACCGGATCGGGCACGTTTGACAGTATCCTGCTCAACGGCGGATCGACCAATCTGGTCAATGCCAGCAACACGGTGAGTGGCCAGGGTATCTTCACGGCCGGCCTTTCCGGCGGCAATGAAGTCCTCACGTGGACGGCAACGGCACCTCTGGGCGCCATCAGCGTTGCCCCCAGCACTGGCAGCAACCGCACTTCCGGTCAGACTGTGGTCGTCACCAATAGCAACGGCGGCACGTTCGACATCTCCGGGACCACCTATTCGGGCTCGGGATGGTCGCAATCGGGCATCGCCAATGCCACCGGCTCCACGGCTGCGACGACCACCGGCACGGTTTCCCACTCCACGACGAATGCCATCAACGGTAGCAACCAGGGCCGCTTCGCCTTCACCGTCGCCAACGGTTCCAGCGGCAATGGCACGTATAACTACACCCTGAGCAACGTCGTCTCCGGCAACGTGGCGCCGGTCGGTGTGGTCGGCGTCGATTCCTTCGGCACCGCCCAGACCGCCACGATCCTCAGCGGCAACACGATCGGCAACGATGCCGGCACCGCACAGTACGAAGTTCACACCACGCGTAATACCGGCGATAACGTCCTGGGCACCTCGGTGGCCATCGTCGATTCGGAGGCCCTCGGCGCTGATACGCTCCTCTCGATGTCCATGCGTCGCCGCAACACCTCCGGCACGGCCAATGAAGTATTCCCCGCCACCGGCTCCACCCGCTTTACCGTTCCTTACGCCGGCCTGGTCAGCGATGTGGTGAATATCACGGGCATCGAAGGCACGCTGTATGTGCTGAAGATGAGCTTTGATACGGCTGACTTGGGTGCTTACGCGCCGGCGCAACTGACCTTGGGTTCGTTCAACACGACCACCGGCAAGTGGGAACTGGCCGTTCTCGGCAACGCCGGTGGAACGCCCACCAACGAAGGCAATATGGACTGGATGACGGCCATCAACATCGGAACCGCCGGGCTCGATTCGACCGACTTGGGCAAGTACGGCGTGGATATCGCCGACGGCTACGTCTGGGCCGTGCTGAACCACAACAGTTCGTTTGCAGTGGTGCCGGAACCGGCGTCGCTGGGTCTGCTGGCCCTGGGTTCGGTCGGCCTGCTGAGCCGCCGCCGTCGCCGCGTGGCTTGAATCTGTTAACGAATGCCTGGGGAGTATGCAGGCAATAGAAGTACACAACCTGAGAAAATACCGTGGCCGCGTCCGAAAGGATGCGGCCACTTTTGTTTGGTTTTTGAGCGAAGTACGCGGGATTTTTTGACGAATAGAGGGGGCCTTTTGAAGAAGACCGGGGGTTACTTGGGAAATAGTTGGCGAGGGGGTGTAGGGGTGATGGAGCAGGTGTTTTCAAACGGGCTGTGGGAAGGCATTGGATTCGCAAACCTGTCGGCAAACGCGTATCGGCTGGTTTGACGGCGGGATCAGCAGGGAGGCCCCCTAGAAGGGGTGGGGGCGGGGAGAGGGGTGATGGATTCGGCAGGGGTAAGCCGATATGGAAGAAGATGTCTTCGATGGATCAAAATGCGGTTGATGCGCTGCTTTCGCAGGTTCAGAACCAGGCGGATCAGTTGAATCAGGAAGTCGGTTCGGCGGGATCGGCGGTCGGCGGGGGTGCGCCAGGAGCGGCGGAGCCGGCGTTGGATCAGGTATCGGCAGCGATATCGGAGATTGCGGGGGAGATTGATGGGCCACCGGCCAAGAATGGGGGTATGCCACTAGAGGGTCACGACGGGCTTGCGGGGGAGTTTGCGGCGCCTTCGGCGGTTGCAGGGGGCGCCGTGCCGGCGAGCGAAGTGAAACGATTGATGGCGATCGAAGTGCCGGTGATCGTGCAGTTGGGGTGCCGCCGGATGAAGGTGGGGGAAGTGATGCGGCTGGCGGTAGGCGCGATCGTGGAGTTCAGCAAGAGCGCGGAAGAGGAGTTGGAGTTGCTGGTGAACAACAAGGCGGTGGGGAAGGGACAGGCGGTGAAGGTGGGGGAGAACTTCGGGATCAAGATCACGGGGATCGGGTCGGTGAAGGAAGTGATCCGGACGCTGGGCGGGGCGTGAGGGGCGAGGGGAAGGGGGAATTCAGAGTTCAGAATTCGGAATTCAGAAGTGAGGCTACCTGGCACTCATTGCACTGAAGTGTAGATTCCGGGCTTGCAGGGATGCCACGCTCCGGGTCCGGATTCCTGCCAATGATCTGCCCACTTGATGGTCGTCGGGGGTGTTTTTCCTTCTGCTGTAACAAACACTTGTCGGCGCGAGCTAAACTCAGCGGTCTGCCCCCAAGTAATGGCCAAGCCTTCCTGCAGTTCATCTACTTCGTCGGGTGTGAGGCGGGTGATGGCCGCCGGCCAATCGGTGGCGGGAACGGGGGCTGGCGCGGTGACGGCCGAGCGTGTAGCCAGCCAAGTGCGGATGGACGGTACATCTACGTGACGATCGGCCCAGACTGTGAACCCCTCCTCATAGCGTTTATGACCCGAGGGCCTGAGGAAACCAGCCAAGATGAGGATGGGTGGAATCACCATCAGGATAAATGTGACCACCTTCACCCGCGACCGTGTTCTTTTCCAATCCACAATTGTTGGGATCGTTCCCAAGAACACGACCACGAACCATATTCCCACAGTAACGAGAGAACCGGTAGCACTGCGCATGGCCCCATAGAATGGGTCGGTGTTAGCCGCGCCGGCCAGGAAGATCATCCTTCCGCTGCTTGTATACCACGCCGCGAGAGTGCAGAGGAGGAGCAACACCCAAAAGGTATTGTCCATCCAACCCGGTCCCGATTTCTTTGCGGCGTTTGCCATGAAGTCCTCAACTTGCTCTTCGTCAGTAAGATCACGAAATACTCGGTCGCCTTACAGCACAAGGCGTTTCATCCTTTTCCCTCGCTTATCAGCGGAATTGCCGTGCCGCATTCCGGGCAGCGGTCGCCGGGCTTGTGGGCTCGGAGATCGTAGGAGCAGTTGGGGCAAAGGCCGACGAGACGTAGGCGACGGAGGCGGCGGGATTGTCGGATATTCTTGAAGGCGAGGGAGAGCAGACGGAGGATGGGGATCAGGAGCGCGAGCGCGACGAAGTAGCCGTAATAAACGCCCATGGAGATGCCGGGGCAGACGGGGCGGGTACTGGCGCGCGGGAAGAAGGGAAAAGTGTTGACTTGATGAGTAGTATCGCATCCGAAGCCCCACGGACGCGGTTTGAAATCATCCACGTAACAATTCCAGAGCGAATCTGTGCCGAAGCCGTTGCGGAATGAGGCTTGGAGACTGTTGGGAGTGCGGTCGGTGGCGTCGGGGGTGACGGCGAGGTGGACGAGGGGAGTACTGCCGGGCCAATGAGTGGCGACTTCGAGGTAGGCATAGCCTTGAATGGAAGTGATGTTGAGGAGGGTTCCGTGGCGGGCGTAGACGAGATCATCGGCGGTGTAGTTGCTGCGATAGGCGAGAACGAGGGCGCAGGAGGCGAGGATGAAGGAGAGAGAAGTGAGGGCGTTGAGTAATGAACGTTTGCGGGTGGGACGGGGGCGGTGGCGAAGATAAACGCGGCGTGCGAGGACGTAGGCGACGAAGGCAGCGAGAAAAAGTAGTGCGACCTTCAGGAGGGAGACGGGGTGGTAGAGGTCGGTACGCGGGATGAAGAGCGGCGTGGGAGAGAAGGGTGCGCCACGGGCGATGAGAGCTTTGGCTGCAGCTTGGCGGATAAGGTACTCGTGGGCGGACCACGGAGAGAGGCCAAAGGGGTAATCGGCGAAGAATGGGTCGTCCAGGAGAGGATAGAGGAGGGGAGTGTCGGCGGGATCGACATGGGCGAGGAATACGCGGACGGCAAGATAGCGGGCAAGCGGGTCGGAAGAGTGAACCCATTGGTGCGCAGCGGGGAGGAGACGGTCATCGGCAGGGAGATTGAGGAGATCGAATGGGTAAACGTTGAAGCTTTCGATAGTGGTGGTGGGAGGAGAGCGCTGGAGTTCTACGCGGACGAGGGAAAGGATATGCGCGGGGTCCGTGAGGGGCCGGAGCGTGAGATCGCGAATCGGGTATGCATTGAGGGATGGGGAGGACGGAGCGAGGAGGACGATGTCATTGGCCGACCAATCAGATCCCCTGTGGTAGGACCAAGAGGAAAGGAAGACGAGGATTTGCGAACCGGGGGCAGGGAGGGGCTTGTGGTCTTCGTAGCCGCCGACGGTGATATCGAAGGGCGTAACGGGAAAACCGGGTGGGGATTTGAGGAGGACGATGGTATCGAGTGTGAGGTGCCAACGGTGATCGACAAATGTATGGGAACGGACCGTGGCGGTGACAATGAGAGGAGAGTGGGCCGTGAGGGCTTCGAGGGTGTGATTCTTGAGAGAGGGCCAAGGGCCAGCGGAGATGAAGCCTTGGGTGACGGTAGTAGAGAAAAGAGTGGCCGCAACGAAGAAGATTGAGATCAGCGCTTGCGGGATTGTCTTCATACGGTGTTCCCCAGACGGTGCAGGCGATGGGAATTCAGAGTTCAGAATTCGGAATTCAGAAGTGCCGCGGCGTGGGAGTGTTGGCGCTCCAACGCGCGCCGGAGAGGGGCGTCCGACACGCTATTTGGTGGCGACAAGTGAGTCGCGGACTCGCCGTTTCCAGTGTTCCGGTGCGCGCTCGATTTCGTCCATGAATCGGCAGGCCATCGGCGACGGTTTGCGTACATCCTGTTCCCATGACCGGATGGTGATTGACGAGGTTCCAATGAAGCGTGCGAAAAGCGGTTGACTAAGGCCCAGACCTTTACGGAGTCTGCGGACCTGTCGGCCGGCGTAGTTCTTGCGGGGGATGCGCAGCTTAACGCGATCTGCCGTGAGCTTTTCTCCGCGACGGACTTGGCCCAAGACATCCTCAAGGCCGGCGATCATCGCGTCACCGAAACTGGCGGCGGTCTTATCCATGATTTTTGTCTTCATCTTTCACCTATTCCCATGTTGTCGCAGGTATCTTCGAAAATCTTCCAGTAACGCTCTAATCCTGCATGCTTGAGCGGGGGTGAGGTTGGCCTGCTCGTTCTGTTCCTCTTTACACGATGATATAATACTGAGTATTACAGTCAAGCTTTACAGCCTATAAATGGCGGTGTATTTGACTTTGAGGTAGGCGATGTAATCGTCGGTGGAGAGGGGTTTGCCGGTGGCGCGTTGGATGAGGGTGGCGGGGGGGTATTTTTTGCCGTGGTGATGGACGTTGGTGCGGAGCCATTCGCGAAGGGGGGAGTAGATGCCGGTGCGGATGTCGGAGTCGAGGGAGGGCATGGCGCGGCGGGCGGCGGCGAAGAGTTGTGAGGCGAGGACGTTGCCGAGGGTGTAGGTGGGGAAGTAGCCGATGCCGCCGCCGGACCAGTGGACATCCTGGAGGATGCCTTCGCGGTCGGTGGGGGGGACCAGGCCGAGGGATTGCTGCATCTTGGCGTTCCAGGCGGCGGGGGCGTCCTTGGCGGAGAGTTTCTCGTTGAGGAGATCCTGTTCCATTTCGAAGCGGAGGATGATGTGGAGGTTGTAGGTGATTTCATCGGCTTCCACGCGGATGAATGAGGGGGTGACGCGGTTGATGGCGCGGTAGAAGGATTCGACGGATTCGTGGCCGAGCTGTTTGGGGAAGGTCTGCTGGAGGCGGGGGAAGTAGCGCTGCCAGAAGGCATGGGAGCGTCCGACGAGGTTTTCCCAGAGGCGGGATTGGGATTCGTGGACGCCGAGGGAGACGCCGTTGGCCAGTGGGGTGCTTTCATAATCGGGGTTGATGCCCATTTCGTAGAAGGCGTGACCCATTTCGTGGAGGCAGCCGAAGAGGGCGCCGGGGAGCCAGTTCTTTTCGTAGCGGGTGGTGATGCGTACATCGTTGGTGGCGAAATTGGTGCAGAAGGGATGGACGGTTTTATCCAGGCGGCCGCGGGAGAGGTCGAAGCCGAGTTCCTGGATGACGGCGAGGGAGAATTCGGCCTGGGCGGATTCGTCGTAGTCGCGCGTGAGGAGTTCGTTGGAGACGCGGTCGGCGTGGGCGTTGATGGCGGCGACGAGCGGGATGGTGTGAGTCTTGAGATCGGTGAAGACGGGGTCGAGGGTGCGGACGGTCATGCCTTCTTCATAGTCGTCGAGGAGGACATCGTAGAGGCAGCCGTCTTTGGGGATGCCCAGGGCGTGGGCATATTGGCGTTTGAGGTGGAGGATGCGGTCGAGCCAGGGTGCGAAGGAGGCGTAGTCGTTGTCTTGGCGCGACTTGGCCCAGACTTCTCGGGCCAGGGAGCAGACTTCGGTATTTTCGATGACGAGAGAGGTGGGGACTTTGACGGATTTATCCATGTGGCGGCGTGCGACGCGGAGGTAGGCGCGCTGGTCGGAGTCTGCATCGACGCCGGCGGCTTCGGCTTCAGCGGCGGCGAGGAGGTCCTGGGTTTTCTGTTCGACGAAGAGTTCATGGGCGAGTTTGGCCAGGGTGGCGAGTTGTTTGGCGCGAGATTCAGCGCCGCGGGCGGGCATGTAGGTGCGCTGGTCCCAGTTGAGCACGGCGGAGGCCATTTCGAGGTGGGAGATTTCAGCCATGCGGGTTTTGAGTGAAGGGAAAGCCGACATCAAGAATCCTTTCGATTTTCAGTGGCATTATACTGAGACTACGGCGATAGACGACGAAGATAAATTAGCCACAAATGAACACGAATGAACACAAATGTGTGAGAAAAAAGGATGGGCAGCGGTGTTCAATCCTCTTCGGGTACTTTGTTTACTTGGGGGAATTAGTGGTTCATTTATGGTGGTTAGTGCTTCGAGGTTAATCAGCGTCCGCCGCGCATGAGGATGACGAGGTCGATGATGAAGAGGAGGACGATGGTGACTTCGAGGACGAGCATGTAGCGGTTGTTGCGATCGGCCTGGAGGAGTTGGTAGAGGTCGTCAAGGGTTTTGAGTTTTTCGTCGATGGATTTGTGCCATTCGGCGAGGTGGAAGCGTGCGGAGAGGGCCTGGTAGATGCGCGCGAGGTGCCAATCGCCGAAGAATTTGGTGATGTTCTGGAGTTCATCGGAGAGGCGCGCGAGGTCGACGCGGATTTCGCGGAGTTCCGAGAGGGTCTTGTTGCCGGAGAGTTTGGCGAAGCCGCGGAGGGAAAGATCGCGATAGGCGCGGTCGACGACGTTGTCGAGGATACGATCGTAGGCTTCGAGTTCGGCGAGCTGAAGGTTGGCCAGTTCCATCAGGTAGACCATTTCCTCGATGTATTGCGGCTGGTCGATGATGAGTGCGGCGTCCCAGTCGACGACGACCAGGTCGTGATCGTAGTAGGAGAGGTAACGGGTGGTGTTTTCTTCGGATTCCTGGTCGGAGAGGTGGGCCAGGTCGTATTCTTCGGTGAGGAGCGCGGCGACGGGGCGGCGGTTGAGTGCGAGCCAGTCTTCGGATGCCAGATGGTTGCCATCGGAGGAATCGAGGGGCGAGGTGATGCAGAAGACGGTGTAAGCCTCTTCATCGCTGAGTTTTTCGGTGGGGCGGACGAGGTGGGGGAGGAGTTCGCGGCGGATTTCTTCGGCGGTGGCGAGGACGTCTTCGTGGAGGGAACCGCCATTGACGTAGCGGAGGTCGTGGTATTTGACGAGTTCGGAAATATCGGAGACATCGAAGGCGAGGCGTACGGAAATGGAGATGGCCCCGACGGGGAATATTTTCACCTGGCGTTCGATGCGGAGGGGGCCGTCGGGGCCGATGCGCTCGAGCGGCGGCAGGCGGACCATCTGGGGACGGTAGAAGAAGAGTTGGCGCGGCGCTCGTTTGTTCGAGCCCATCTGGAATTGGGCGACCGGTGCGCCACAGAGGGTGACGATCGGCGTGCGCGCCATTTCGTAGGCGATATCAAAGGCGTAGAGGTAGGCGATCTGGCCGGTATAGCGTGCGATGCCCGTCATGGTTTGCTCACAGCAAGGGTAAGAGACGGAGGCTGGCGTCCCGAGACAGTATAGAGGTCTATGATGGGCCCCGGCGCGGCGCCGGTCAAGATGGCGTAAATGCGATGGTTTTCACGGGATGCGGGCTGACGGGTAGAAAATGGTTCGGGGTGGTTACCGTGGAGTCATCGTGGTTTTGGGCCGGCCTGCTCGTATCGTATAATGCGTTTTGTCCTCATCTCTCTTGGTGTTTCAGCCGTGATTGTTCAGGATGGATCACTATGCCACATGCCAGTTCATCGGAATCACCGGGCTACCTGAGCGGGCGTCAACAGCTTCTGCAGAAGCTGAGCGATCTACTGCCGGCGGCGGTGTATCTGTTTGACGTTGAGAAGCGTTGCACCGTTTATACGAGCCGGGCGTTCAGCGTGGCCACCGGGCGGGAGGCGGGAGAGCTTGAGGCGTTGGGCTCGGCGATGGTGCCGACGATCATCTATCCGGACGATTTTCCGCGATTTGTGGAAGAGCTGGAACGCGCCAAGACGCTGGCGGACGGGGAGGAGAGCGTTTTTGAGTCGCGGGTTTTGCATAAGAACGGCACATGGAGGTGGTTCCAGTGCCGGAGCACGATATTTGAGCGTAATTCGGCGGGATTGCCGAAGCTGGTTCTGGGCATAGCGATCGACATCACGGATCACCGGCGGGCGGAGTATGCGGCGCGGTGCGCGCACGAGCGTGCGGAGGCGGCCAGCCGGGCGAAGGATCAGTTTTTGGCGGTGCTCAGTCATGAGCTTCGGACGCCGCTGACGCCGGTGCTGGCGTCGGTCGGGTCGCTGCGGGACCATCCGGAACTGCCGGCATCGCTGCGGGAAGAGCTGGCGATGATTCATCGCAACATCGAGTTGGAGTCGCGTTTGATCGATGATCTGCTCGATTTGACGCGTGTGACGCGCGGCAAGCTGATTCTGCATCAGGAACTGCTGGACGTGCACAAGGCGATCTTCCGCTCGGTAGAAATTTGTCGCGGCGAGATCGAGCAGAAGCGGATCGGTGTAACGCTGGAGCTTCAGGCGGAAGTTTCCACGGTTCATGCCGATCCCGGGCGTCTGCAGCAGATTCTTTGGAACCTGCTGAAGAATGCCGTCAAGTTCACGCCGACGGGCGGGGCCATTCGCGTGCGTACCAGCAGCCGGGATGACCGGCATATAGCGATTGAGATAGTGGATTCGGGCATCGGCATCGAGCCGGCGATTTTGCCGGTGTTATTCGACGCGTTCGAGCAGGGCGGCAAGCACATGACGTTGCGTTACGGCGGGCTGGGGCTGGGCCTGGCGATTTCGCGGGCGCTGGTCGAGCAGCATGGAGGGACGCTGGCCGCAGCGAGTGAGGGGCGTGACAAGGGGTCGACATTTACGGTGGAGTTGCCGGTGGTGTGCGGAGATACGGCATCCGGGGCCACGGCGCCGCAGATGGCGAGCCGTGCTGCGCGTCCGATGCGCATCCTGCTGGTGGAGGATCATCCGGATACATCGCGGACGATGTTGCGGCTGCTGCAGACGTTCGGTCACGTGGTGATGGCGGCCGATACGATCGCGGCGGCTTTGGCGCTGCTGCGTCAGGAACGGTTTGATCTGGTGTTGAGCGACATTGGCTTGCCGGACGGCACGGGTCACGAACTCATGAAAGCCGCGCGGGAGTTTTCCAACGTTTATGCCATTGCACTTTCGGGGTACGGGATGGATGAGGATCTTCGGCGGTCGCGAGACGCGGGTTTTTCGGATCATCTGACCAAGCCGGTGAGCATTGCACAGTTGCAGCGGGCGCTGGCGCAGGCGGCGTTGAATGTGGGGGCGCCGACCGACCGGAATTGAGTTTATCAATGCGGGGGCGGTCATTACGGCTGTGTGGCGGGCACGACCTGCAGGCGAATGCGTCTGGCGGCTTTGGCGGCGGCTTTGTCGGCATCCTTCTTTGCAGTGAGCTCTGCAGCCGCCTTGTCATCGGCGGGGGCAGTCGTGGGAGCAGCCGTGAAAACCGTTTCTCTGGTGGTCGGTACGTTCTCGGCGCCTTCGACTTTCTTTTCGGGCGGCAGGTCCACGCCGTAGTCTTTGGCGTTGGCGCGCCACCAGGTCTGGATTTTTTTGACCATTTCGTTTTCTTCGGCGACGCCTCCCTTGATCATCCAGCGGTCGCCGTAGTTGGCGAACTTGCGGATTTCGTAGTCCTCCGGGTCCTGGCCGACGACTCGGAGCAACACCGCGGCGGCGTCGATACGCGTGGAGTAGCGGGCCTTTTCGTTGTTGCCGACGGTGGTGTCGTAGCCGTCCTGGCTGGGGTTTTGCACGGCTTTCATGAGGAAGGGTACGACGGTTTTAGGTTTGTAAGTCTCGACCAGGCGGCTCATGGCTTTTCCGCCCTCGCCGTAGTTGGGTGAGAGAATCCGCCAGCGGTAGTCCTGCGGGTTGTTGGCCAGGGTCGTGTTCATTTCCGTAAAAAGGGCGTCGAGTTTTTCGACAATCACGGGGGACTTGTATTTGACCAGGAGGTCCACGGCCACGTCGGCATCCTGTATGCGGGAGTTGTAGTTGTAGTCCTGATCGTAGACCTGGATCATTCTGCCGCGGACGTTGATCATGCGGACGCGCGGCTGGCGCTGGCGGAACTGGGCGGTGGCGGCGCCGGTGGCGCGATTCCAGAGCGCATCGACGATGTCGGGCGTGGGGGAGCGATCCCATAGGGCGTCCATCGTGAGGAGGGAGACTTCGCGGTCGGAATCATTGAGGAGCTGGCAGAGGATCCAGGAGGCTTCATCGCCGTCGATTTTTCCGAGGTCCTTGGCCACCGAGGCGCGAACGCCCTCTTTTCGGTTGTAGGCTTTGGCGATCAGGGGAAGATGGTCGGCGGTGAGCCCCCAGTTGAGCATGGCCTGGCGTTTTCCGTCGGGCAGGGCCATCACGTCGATCGCCCAGTGGGAAAGGGCGTTATTGAATTCCATGAGGCTGGCGACCTTCGACTGGCCGTCGGTTTCGGGGGTCAGGGTCATTTGTTTGAGCTGGTCGGCGAGGTTGGCCTGCACCTTGAGCATCAGTTCCTGCACGAGCACCATTTGCTGGAAGTGTTTGCCCATCATCTGCTGGAGCTTGGTCAGAGCTTCCTGGCGGGTTTTGTAATCTTCCGCGGAGAGGGCTTTGAGGGCATCGATCATTTCAGGGGAGATGGTGGCGGCGGCGTTGCCGGGGATCGGGGGGAGGACGACGGTTACGTGCGCGGGTGCGGTTTCGGCCGGGAGGGGGTTAAGGGTTTGCGTGGCGGGGGTTGTGGCGGGTGGGCCGCCGGCATTCTGGCATCCCGCTAACATTGCGGCGGAGAGCAAGACCATCACCGCACAATGGGGGAAGGAAACGTTCATAATTGCACCATCCGAGAAGAAGATGAAGGGCGAGGATTATGGTACCACATCTTTGTTTAGATGCACCAAGTGAGTCGAAGTTCAAATTTGAGGAGAAAGTGAAGGAACATAGGTGGGGATGTGGGCGTCAAATTGTGGCGGGGTTGCGCGGGTTACGTCTGCTTTACCGGGCGTGCCGCGGTATACTTGAGGGCCGAATGCTTCGGGAGATGCTGCCATGAAGAGATGCTGGGTATGCGGGATAGTACTGGGATCGCTCTGGGCAGGGGGTTGTCAGCAGGCGGCGATGCATCTGGCGACGCGCACGACGGAGACAGGAGCTGCGGATGCGGCGGCTTTGGGGCCGGCAATCGAGCAGCTTTCGGCGGAAACGGAAGACGAGCGAACGGCGGCGATCTTTCAGGTAGCCGAGGCTATCGATCGTAATGCCGCGGAAGCCGGGTATGTCACGCAGATTGTGCTGCTGATACAGCGCGGCATTGCGGAGCAGACGCGCATGCTGGCCACGGTAGAGGATCCGGAGGCGCGGCTTCGCCTGAGCCAGGTGATGCAGTTCAACGAGTCGTTATCGCGTTTTGCGATGGACATGCTGGAGCTGCCTGCGGAGCAGCGGCGGAAGATGCTGGCGTGGGGGTTCGATCCGCAGCATGTCGATGCGGTGAACCTGGCGTATGCGGCTGATTCCGACCGGCGGGTGGAGGGTGCGCGCGCGCTGGCGCAGTTCAAGGGACCGGAAGCCGACACGCTGCTGGCGGTACTGGTCGACGATTATGAACGCGACGCGTCGCTGGCGGCGATGGACGTGATGGGGGATCGGCCGGCTTCGGACATTCTCGTCGATGCGCTGTGGCGCAAGGCGGTGGAATATCCGATGATGCAGTTCGGGCAGAATTATGGGCTTGGACTTATGGAACAGAACGCGATTTCGCGTACGTCCGGCAGTCCCAAGACGCTGAATATCCATGGGCGGATGGTGCAAATCTACGACTACGAGCGCGGGACCATGCAGTATTCCCGGCGCGTCATGGATGGCGATGTGGCGTGCGAAATACTGGTTACCTGGAAAGCGCCACGGGTGGAAGAGAAACTGGTGGCGTTGTTTGCGATGCTTGCCGAGCCCCGGAATGACCCGAATAAGATGCGGTGGCGGATTCTTTCGCCCGATTATGGTTATACGGGAGTGAATCTGCGGCGGATGGTGGAGGCGTACCGTCCCAAGGCGGCGGTTCCGTACCTGATCGCGCGCCTCTCGACGGGCGCGGGCGACGGTTATAATCAGATGATCAACAACCAGATGTATCGTTACAGTGCGCGGGTGGATGCGCTGGCGCTGCTGGTGAAGGTGACGGATCAGAATGCGGAGGACTACAAACTCGTCAACATGCCGATGTGGGGCGGGCGGTGGTTAATGGCCGGCGATGAGAAGCAGGAGGAAGCGGCGGCCAAGAAGATGAAAGAGTGGTGGGGGGTGCATTTCAAGGAATACGGCGCCACGGATGCGAAGGTGCCGGATGTGGGTGGGGGTGGGTCGTTCGGTCGTGGCATGAGGCTGCAGCGCGATTGAGGCAGCGTGCTTTTATGATCGCCCCTTGGCGTGCATAGTTGCCTGTCTTTCGCAGATCGCTTACAAAATGTTCATGGAACCGCGCACGCTTTTGCTCATCAAGCATGCTGAAACGCAATTGACGCCGGAAGTCACGGCGGAGCGATGGACGCTTACGGACCGCGGCCGGGCGCAGTGCGGGCTTCTGGCCGAGCGTCTGCGTTCTTATGCGCCGGCGATCATCGTGGCCAGCGCGGAACCGAAGGCCATCGAAACCGGCCAGCTTGTTGCAGCGCATCTGAAGATTCCCTTGGACACGGAACTGGGGCTGCACGAACACGACCGCAGCAACGTTCCGCTGGTGGCGCGCGAGGAATTCGAAGCGCACATGAAGGCGTTCTTTGCCACTCCTCACGAACTCGTTTACGGCAACGAAACCGCTCATGAGTCGCATCAGCGATTTAGCCTGGCGGTCACGAAAGTGCTGCGGGAAAATCCTGTGGGGGCGATTGGCATTGTTACACACGGCACGGTCATGGCGCTGCTGCTGGCGGGGCCGAATCAGCGGGACGTTTTTGAATTTTGGAAATGCCTGACGACGCCGTGTGTGGTCGTTGTTGATACCGGCTCGTGGCACATCCAAACGATGATTGCCGATATTGCGGAACTGTCGTGATTTTGCTGCGGCGCGGCATCGTGGACAGATGATCTGTTCGAGTAAGCCCGTTATACTGTCGAGCTCGCAACAACTATTGCTGACTAAGGATCGCCATGTCTGAAAAAATGCCCATTCGTCTCGGCCATTCACCCGATCCCGATGATGCGTTCATGTTCTATGGCCTGGCCACGGGAACGCTGGACTCCGGGCCGTACCAGTTCACGCACATCCTGCAGGACATTCAGACGCTGAATGAACGGGCCATGAAGGGCGAACTGGAAGTGTCGGCGATTTCGCTGCACGCGTATCCCTACGTTGCGAAGAATTATGCCTTGATGGCCTGCGGCTGCTCGATGGGCGACAACTACGGTCCGATGATCGTGGCCAAGAAGCCTTACACGATCGATGAGCTCAAGCACCTGCGCATCGCCATTCCGGGGACCATGACGACGGCTTTTCTTGCCGCCTCGATTGCGCTGGGCAAGGGTTTTCGCAATGTCGTCAAGCCTTTCGATCAGATTCTGCAATACGTGCAGGACGGCAAGGCTGACGCGGGCCTGATCATTCACGAAGGCCAGCTGACGTATCAGAATCAGGGGCTCGTGTGCTGTCTGGATCTGGGCAAGTGGTGGATGCAGCGTACCGGCCTGCCGCTGCCGCTGGGCGGGAACGTGATTCGGCGCGATCTAGGCGAGGCGCACATGCTGGCGGTGACGCGGAAGCTGAAGGAATCGATCCAGTTTTCGCTGGACCATCGGGAAGCAGCGGTGAAACACGCGTTGCAGTACGCGCGGGATATGAATGTCAAACTGGCGGACGAATTCGTGGGGATGTACGTGAATGACTGGACGCTCGATTACGGGCCGCGCGGCCGCGAGGCGGTGAACCGGCTGCTGGATGAAGGTGCGGCCATCGGGATGATTCCGAAGGTGACGCCGGTGACGTTCATCGTCTGATCGTCGAATCGTTTCCTTTTCCCGCGATCCGTGTCTGTCTTTCGACCGGGTGTTTTGCTATTCCGCAAATCCCCGCCCGTCGTTATGCTTCCGCCTATTCGCAAATTTCTTTCATGCATAAGGACTTCGAACATGAAAAGACTTCTCTCGGTCATTTCTTCCTGTATGCTGATGTTGCTTTTGACCGGTTCGGCGTGGGCGCAGGCACTGGCTGAGCGAATTCCCGCCGATGCGAGCGTGTACATCGGCTTCCAGGGGGGCGACGCGCTCAAGGCGCCGTATGCCAAGTCACATCTCAAGACCATTCTCGATAACTGCACGGTGCTGGAGTTTGTGCAGAAACAGCTCCCGGCAATGCTGGAAAAGCAGAACGCCAACGACGAACAGGCGAGCGCCATCATCCAGGGGCTTTTCTCCATCAGCACCACTGTCGGGCGCAGTCCCAGCGCCATGTACCTGGGCCCGATCGATTTCGGCGATTTTGAATCCCCCAAGGTGCAAGTGGCCATCCTGTGCCAGGCCGGCGCTGCGAGCAAAGACCTGAGAAAGAAGGTCGATGAGCTCCTGATCAAGGCCAAGAGCGAGGATGCGGACGAGAAATGGACCACGGAACTGCTGGACGATGCGCTGCTGGTGAGTTTCGGCAATGTGTCCGCGGACGCCAAGCTTGTCCTTGCCGGCAAGGCCTCCGCCAAATCGCTGGCCCAAAGTGCAGTGTTCCAGAAGACGGTGGCGCAGGTCGACAAATCCGCTGCCGTGGTGGTGTATCAAGATATTGCCTCGGTGCGCCAGGCGGCGTTGAATGCGGTGGCCAAGGGCGAAGATCAGAAGGCCCGCGAATTGGCGCCGAAGATCGTTGAGGCTTACGGACTGAATGGCCTGACACAGGCGGCATTTTCATCAGGGTTTGCGGGCAAGAAGTGGGAGGATCAGTTTTACCTGGGCATCGATGGTCCGCGAAAGGGGATTCTGACGCTGTTCGACGCCAAGGCGATCGATCTGGCGGATCTCAAGATTGTTCCCAAAAATGCTCCGGGTGTCTCGGCGTACCGGCTCGATTTTGCGAATCTGTGGAAGCAGATTCGTGACGGCGTCGGCGCGGTCGATCCGGAGCAGCTCAAGCAGTTCGACCAGGGCGTAGCCATGGCGGAACAGCAGATCAAACTGAGCATTGAGAAGGACATCATCGCCCCGCTCGGCAGCGAGTGGATTGTTTACCGCACGGTTCGTCCCAACGACGCAACGGTGCCGCTGGGTTTCGTGGTCATCAATAAGCTGAACGATGCTGAGAAGTTCACGGCGACACTGGCGGCGCTGGAAAAACTGGTCGCTGGTTTTCAGTTTATTCCGCTGACCAAGCAGAAGTTCGGCGACGTGGAGGGGACGGTTGTTTCCTTCGGGCAGGTGTCGGTGGGCTGGATCATCGTCAACGGGCATTTTGTCGTGTCGATGGCTGACGAGCTGGAAGATGCAGTGAAGCAGATTCAGGGCGGCAAGGAATCGATTCTCGACAACGCCGACTTTGCGGCGCTACAGAAGGATTTCGGCGATCCGGCGAAGAAGGCGATACTGGTCGATTTTGGCGATCCGAAGCAGGCGTACATCGCGTTTGCGTCGAGCCTCGATACGATGATCCGCGGCGCCTCATCGGAGGGCATCGAAATCCCCAACTCCATCATTCCCGATGCGGAGGCCATTGCGTCGGCGCTGGTTCCGGGTGGGGGGGTGGTCTGGAGCGATGCGGCGGGTGTGCATCTGCGTTCGACATCGGCGTTCCCCGGTTCCGCGTTCATTTGCGGCCAGCAGACGGGATTTGTGCCGGTGGCGGCGGTGGGAACGGCCGCGTTGCTGCCTTCGCTGGGAAAATCGCGGGAACTCTCCAATCGTTCGTATGAGGCGTCCAACCTTCGCGGCGTGGCCCAGTCTTGCTACGTCTGGGCTGCCGATCATAACGACCAGATGCCCGAGCATGTCGCGCAGCTGGTTGCGGCCGGGCAGATTACGCCCAAGCAGTTGGTATCGAAGCGGTCCAAGACCTTGCCCGCAGAGCTTACGGCCGACCAGATGGCTGCGGCCCAGAAGGACTGGACGACCATCAAGAAGGTGATCGAAGAGCATTGCGATGTCGTGTACTTGGGCGCCGGCACGAAGAGCGACACCGATGGCGACCAGGTCCTCGGTTATTTTGACCCGAAGAAGGTGCCGACCAAGGCGGGCATGAACATTGTGTTTGGCGACGTGCATGCCGAGTGGATCCGCCCGGAGGCCATCGCGGAGATATTCAAGAAGGCCAACGAGGCGCGCAAGGAGAAGAAATATCCGGAGATTGCAGCGCCAGCGATCGACCATGGCGTAAAGAGCTCAACTACGCGGCGTGGAGATGCGGCGCCTGAAGGGCCATCAGGAAAGGATGATTCGAAATAAGGCGGGCGTCTGGGCAGGGGAATGGGCGCGAGCGGTGCGGCGGTTCTCAACGAGGGGAGTGATTTCGTCGCGGCAAAAAAAGCGAGTCGCGCAACTGCGTTGCGCGACTCGTGGTTCATTTGCGGGACATCGTTGCCGCCATGGCGACAATGCATCAGGCCGTGACGCCGGCTTCCATGGCGGTCTTGAGGGCGCGGCTTTGGGCCTTGCGGAGGCGGCGGCGGCGTTTTTCCGAGGGCTTTTCGTAGTAGCTGACGCGTTTCATATCCTTGATGAGGCCTTCTTTTTCGCACAGCTTTTTAAACCGACGCAACATTTGTTCAGCGGTTTCGTTGCCTCGGGATTTGACCTTGATCATTGCATGCCTGCCTTTGTTACGGAAATTTCCGGTCCCGGATTGCCAATGTCCCGGAACCCGCAAAGCGAGCTATAGTCTGTTTCAAACCGGTTTGGGTCGCTTTTTTCGCCGGTCTGCGGCGGTTTACGGCCCGCCGAGGAATCTGGTAGTATAGCGATGGCGCTGATCGAAGCAAGATGAGTTGTCTCGCTTGTTCCTATCTAATTGCCGCTGGGCGAATTAAAACGGTCCGGGGATGCACATGCCGGCGGTGGTTTCCGCTATTTGTCGCAAACACGTATTTCCCCGTGAAACTTAGGTCCGGATTCCGGCAATACCGGGGTTGTCCCGGCGTTGTAATGAGGGTGACATGGACGCACGAGCCATCGCGGAACTTCTGGCGCGATGCCAGGCCGGTGACAAGACGGCTTGGGATACGCTGGTTGACGCCTACTGGCAGCGTCTCTTTGGCTACGCACTCCGTGCCACCGGTAACGCCGAATTGGCGCAGGACTTGGTGCAGGAAACGTTTCTGCGAATCGTCCAGCGTCTGGGGCGTTACGATGATCAGGGCAAGTTCGAGGCCTGGCTCTTCCGCATCCTTGGCAACCTCGTAAGAGATCATGGACGCAGCCTGGCACGGCATCCCACGCAGTCGACGGTCATAGAGTCCGACGGCGAGCGAATGGAGATGACGGATGAGCTTGCCGGTAAAGGGCCAACGCCCTTTGAACCCATCCACCAGCGGGAAGAGGTGGATGCATTACAGTCAGCCTTGCGAAAACTCCCGGAAGCGGATCGACAAATCCTGTTACTCAGGCACTTTGCCGATATGCCTTTCAAGGACATCGCTCGAACGCTGAACTGTCCGATCGGCACGGTTCTTGCGAGAGCTCATAGAGCTCTGGGCAAGCTCCGGGGCCTTATGGAGGTGGGTCATGACCCGTCTGAACCTGACTGAAAGCTGTTTGCTCGACGCCTCCGGCGAATTGGGAGCCAAGGCGCGCGCACAACTGCATGAAAAAGTCGCCACTATTCCGGCGGCCAAGCTGGAATACGAAGTGATCAAGGGGCAGTTTGCCCTGTTGCGTTCGCTGCCCAGGCCGCAGCTTACGGATGAGGAAAAACGGCACATTGCTTCGAACATCAAGCAGGGAATTCATCGTAAACTGCGTGAACGGCAGCACGAACTGCAGGCAAGAAACCGCTGGAAGCTGATTTATCAGGCAATGGCCGGCGTTTCGGCGTTGGCGGCGTGCCTGGTGGTTGCGGCATCCGTTTATTTTGTGCAGAGCGGCGAGGAAGCCCGTCGGCAGCAGGCGCGGAGCGAGGATCTCGATATTCGGATTGGTAATTTGCTGAGTTTGGGTGAAAAGAACGCCGACGATCGCACCCTGGCGAACGTGAAGTCCAATATTCAGGAGTTGGAAAACGGCAGCCCGACGCTGGTGAGCGTCGAGTCCCCGGAAATGAAGAACCTGATCGAGACGCTATCGAACGTCCCGGCCCAGGAGGAGTCGCCGAGCAAACCAGGACCTTTCTAGAGGCGGATCCATAGGCCCCCAGGGATGTACCGGAAGCGGTCAATCCCGGGTGAGGAAACGACTTTCAACCGCCCCGTTTCTTTTTTTGGCCCTCCGTGGATAATGCGGCCATGAACGCACTGACCAATCATCGTTACCGCGCTATTTGGCTCGTCGTGGGGCTATGCCTCATTGCCGCGCCTTCTACGGTTGTTCTGCTGGGTGAGGATCATCCGCATTCCAGTTCGGCTGCCGCCACCACTTCGGCCCCCGCCACCACGCGCGCTTCGGAACGTGACAAAGAGAATGAAAAGCGCAAGCAGGAAGAAATCGAACGGGTGATGGAATTTCTGCGCGTCGTGCAGCCGGACATCTGGGAGCAGGCCCGCACCCTTCGAGAGACCAAGCCGCAGCAGTTCGAGGCGTTGATCCGTCAGACGTCGCAGACCGTCAAGCATCTGGAAGACCTGCGGAAGCGGAATCCCAAGCTTTTTGAACAGACGATGAAGGCGCTGGAGCTCAACTACAGATCGCTGCGCATGGCGCGCGATCTCAAAAAGCCGGACATTTCCGCGGCCGACCGAGAACGGATCACCAAGGAACTTGAAAAGACTGTGGCCGACGAGTTCGATGTTCGCCAGAACATCCGCCAACTGGAGATCGACGAGCAGACGGAGCAACTGAAGAAGCTTGAAGCCACACTTCACGACCGCGAGAAGATCAAGGACCAGCTCATCAAGAAGCGTGTCGATGATCTGCTGGAAAAGGCGCCGCGGCTGGAATGGTGATGCTGTCACCGGTTTACTGCGCCTTCTTCCATGCCCCTCAATAAATCAATCGGATGACTCCTCAGGCCCGTTCGGCGAGCAACTGCATGACGGGCTTGCTCACCCAATCCTGATCATGAAACTGCCGTCCCCAGTCCAGCGGCGTGACGTCGCGGTACTCGTGGGGTGTTTCATCCGCGACAAAGCGCAACCGCTTCTTGAGCGAAGCGCGGATCTTGGGATCGGCGCCGTGATCCAGCAACAGCTGCGCGATGGCATCGCTCTTGCGGCCCACGCGGTACGGTTGCGACACGACGCAGCCGAAGAGGGGCGTATGCCCGCCGAAGCCGGCGGCGTCGATCGCGGCCCGGGCATTCACATCGGCACCACGCTTTACCAGCCAGCGCGCGATTTCCAGTTCGTCGAAGTCCACGCATAGATGCAGCAGCGTGCTACCAGCCAGCGGCGTGCCGTGGAGCGCCAGAGACTCATCCTCGTGGCACCCGAGCGCCGGCGGATAGATTTCCTGGTGCGAGAATGTCCGCTTGAGCAACTGCGGATCGCGTCGCAGATGCGCCTCCAGCAGATCGAGCCGGCCGCGGTGGACCGCCATCACGGGCGTATCGGGCAGCTCGATGCCCTGCGCCGCAGCGATCTGGAGGCAGGCATGTTTGCCGTCGGGGTTTCGACAATAGGTTTCGAGGATAAGCGCCACCGGCGCGCGGCGATCGCCATCCGCGTCGGCAAATGTTGCACCGAGTTCGAGCAGCAGCGCCAATCCCGGCCCATTCTGCGTTTCGCAGGGGCCCATCACGGCGCCGGGTTCCGGGCGAGCGCCCAGCGCGTGCAGTTGCCGCGCTGTGTCGATCTGGCCCTGCAGGCAGGCGCGGTTGAATGCGAAGTGGATATCGGTGGCGCCCAGCCCGCGCAGCAGGGCCACGATGCGGTTGCGTCCGAGATTCGCCGCATACGACATCGGCGGGCCCCAGTTGCCCTTCACGCCGCGGGCATCTTCCTGCAGCAGCTCGGGATGCTCGCGGATCAGTTCGTGGACCGCCTCGGCATCATCACGCCAGATCGCATCGACCATTCGACAGGCCAGCGCGAGCCGCAGCCAACTGGGCAATCCATAGCTCCGGGCCAGCACCAGCTGCGCATCGGCGAGTTTGGCTTCTTGGGGATCGATGCGTTGGGGATGGTGCGCCTGCAACTCTGCCACCGCGGCAGCATCGTCGCGCTGGACCGCATCGAGCAGATCCTTGGCCTGGTGCTTTAGTTGTTCGAGATTGGGACGGACAGGCAATTGACGAAGGGACATGACGGACCTCCTTGGTAATGCCCGGGTGTCCGCTGATGACGGGCGAAAAGGAGGTTCGTAAAGAACCCAAGTTTTGATTGTCGATCAGGTGGACTCAGTCCTTTCCGCGGACAGGCGGCGTCCTGCTACGCCGGGGGCTAGCATACAACGGTTTGACGCCGGAAGTCTATAAACAAACGTCCACGGTATTTTCCCCCTGTCCTGTCCCTTCGCGTTTGCGTCGTTGCCGCGGTTTCAGGCGCCGGGCTTCACTGCCGCGGCGGCGTTGAATGTCCGCCCCTCTGCAATATATTTTCGTTCGAAATTGGTTCCGACGATGGAGCCCTGCGGGGCACCAGCGGCCAGCGGCACGGGTGAATCGAACTCGACGAGGTCGAGCCAGGTCTGTTCTTTGAGGACGGCCTGCATGTGGGCGAAATAATCGGCGTGATCGGTCACGAGGCGCAGTTTCCCGCCGGGGGCGAGGATGCGGTGCACGTCCTTGATGAAGGGCACCTGGATCAGGCGGCGTTTGTGGTGGCGCGTTTTCGGCCAGGGGTCCGGGAAATAGATGTGCAGGGCCTGAAGGGAATTGTCAGGCACGTGGCAGCGCAACCACCACGAGGCCTCGCCATGGACGACGCGAACGTTGTCCCGGCTGCGGCGGCGCATGCGGTCGGCGGCGAAGAGCGCGTATTCGCGGGCCCACTCGATGCCGATGAAGTTGGTCTGCGGTTTGGCTTCGGAGATGGCCAGCAGGAAGGTTCCCTTGCCGGAGCCGATTTCCAATTCGAGTGGATGATCGTTGCCGAAGATCGTGCGGAAATCGAGCTTGCCGGCTTCGTCGGTGACGTTGAGCAGATGCGTATCGGGTTGCAGGTTGGGGCGGAGGGCCATCGGGTGAACTCACAAACAGATTCCCAGTGCGGCGGTACTTGCCGTCAGGTCGGGAATTGTAGCAGAGGCGGACATCACCAGCGACGATGTCTTCCGCCCCGTCCGCCGATGGGGGCCAACTCTGCCGGCAACTCGGGCTTATTCTTGTCGATCAACTCCTGCGCCCGATCGCGCAGGGGCGGGATCTTGCTCTTGTCTTCTCCCTTGGTTTTTTCAGTAAGTCGCTGCAACTGGCCATCCACATAGTCGGCGATGGCATACGCATCAAAATGGTCGGTGCGGCCTGCCGCCACATCCAGGAGTGTGCCGCAAATGGCGAATGATGTGCTCAATCCTTCGGCGGTATCCGGATCCACCGTCTTGAGGTCGAGGGGAGAAACGAGTTTGGCAAAGGCCAGGAACTCCGGCTTGTCGGATTTGCCCGCGTGCCTGGCCGCATTGGCCAGATCGGCATAAAGCGACAGGTACAAGGTCGACACTTGCGTGTTGATCGCCGGATCGTTGGGCTTATTCGACAGCGCTGCTTTGAGCTGCGGCGCCATGTTCTTGGCCGCTTCCGAGCGGTTCAGCCAATATTGCGCAAAGTAAATCTTCGACGGGTCTTGCCCCGGTCCCAGGGCTCTCCACAACTCCATCATCGGAATGCTGCCCAGCACGGTGCGGGCCCGGCGAATCGAAGTTGAGGCCTCGGCGGGGTACCCCACCTGCACCTGCGACACGGCGAGGTCGGCATATGCGTTGACCAAGGTCATGAGGAATTTCGGTTTCGGTGGAGTCGGCTGCGTTGCCTGTCCCAGGGCCTCGAGCACTTCGGTCTTCACTTGCGCCACGGGCAGCGTACCGATCTCCAGCATGGGCAGGAGCTGGTTGGTCAGAGACTCCCGCACGGTCGGCGCTGCGCCGCCCTGGATCGCCAGTGACAGCGACCGAATCATCAGGAACCGTTTCAGTGTGGTGTCATCGGTTTTCTTTGCGGCTTCGGCAAACGCGTCGGCGGCCTTGCATCGCTCAGCGGGTGTCGATCCGAGCGAGATGGCCGCGGCGATCTTGTTGTATTCGGGTTTGAGTTCGGGGGGCAGCAGGGGAGCCAGTAAGCTGGCCGCATACGGACTCCAGAAGTACGGTCCGGATCTTACCGGGTTGGCCGCCGGCTTGGCTGCGTCGCCGCCGTTTGAATTATTCGGGTCCACCTTCGGCGCGGTTTGCGTGGTGGCTGTTCTCGAACCCGTTATCGGCTTGTCATGGGTTGCAGGAACGGTGGTTTGCGTTGCGGGTTGGGTGTGCGGAACGATGACTGGGGGCGGGTCGGTTCGATCGGTTAATTTCGGTGCGTCCACGGCCTTGTCGTACGGGACGTTCGTGAACAACTCGCCACCGTCATCGGCCCAGAGCGGCAGCGAAAGGGCGGCCATCGACAAGTATGCCAGCAGAGTTCTCTTGAGCACTTGTGACCTCCCACGCGTTCCACCAGGAAAGGGCGCCTGCGGCTTGATCCTGAGCGCTTAACGGGTCATACGCTCCAATGAACCGCAAGTTACGTATTTCCCATTATTGTGCGGGTCTGCCGGGGGTGCGTTGGGTAGGGCGGTGCGAAAGCGCAAAAAAATGCCGCCACGAGGCTGCCGAGTGGGGCGCGACAGCTGGCGTACAGGCAAAGTGGGAACCCGTACGGTGGCGGCGAGGTTCGAAGATACGAATCCGAGTAGAGGATTACCGTATCCGATTATTAACTTGTCATGAATCAGCTTGTTTTCCCCGCTGATAAATCTGTATTCGATTATTGATTAGGTTTGGATAAACGTCAAGACTTTTCTTGTCGTTTTTGGCTGAGTGGATGGCCGGAAGGCGATTTTCTCATGTTTTTTGCGGGAATTATGCAACAAACTCAATCAGGGTATATGAAGACTATTTGATCGTCTATTTGGTATTCATTACCCGTCAGGCCGTCACTGCGTCCTTCCTGCGGCGACGATAAACCGAGCAGTTGTACGGACGTTGTACCGAGCAGTAATACGACGGCGATCAGCGGGCCGACAGTCGTTGCGGTTAGTCATGGCTGCGATTGCGTCGTATCCTATGCCGGTCGCAAATCTGAGGTGCCTATGGCTGGAAGCGGTAATGGGATACGAAGTGTTGTGGCCGCGGTGCTTATAGCATTGCTGGGGGCGCGGGCGCTGGCTTTTCCGCCGGCGGATGCGCGGCGATCGGTGGATCTGAACGGCGAGTGGCGGGTGCAGAAAGCCTCCAATGTCGAGACGGGGCCAGCCACTGAGGGATGGGGGAAGATGAAGGTGCCGGGGCGTGCGCCCGGTGAGGCGTCAGTATGGGTGGAACGGGATTTGGAGACGCCGAAGGATTGGGGGAATGCGCGGTGGATTTTGCGAAGTGAAATGATCGAACAAGCCGCGACGGTGTTCATCGACGGGACGCAAGTGGGTATTTTTACCCCGCCGGGGGATGGACTGGATATTACCGCGGCGATCAAGCCGGGAACGAAGCAGGTTTTGCGGTTGTTTATGACGCGTGATGGCAAGCCGCACGTGAAGGGGGTGTTTGAATATGCCGGGTCGAGCGAGCTGGGGATCATGGGGTCGTTGCGGCTGGATGCGGTGGCGCCGCGGGTTGCGGTGGTGGATGCGTTTCTGATGCCGTCGGTGCGGGAGAAGGCGCTGAAGGCGAACGTTGATTTCAGTTGTGCCGCGGCTATGACGGATATGACGCTGCGCGCGACGGTTGCCGGACCGGACGGCAAGCCTGTGCGGGAGTTCAACACCACACTGGCGAGCGTGCCGGCGGGGGAATCGACGCAGGCGGTGAGTTTTCCGTGGGCGGACCCGGTGCTGTGGGAACTCGATCGTCCGTATCTCTATACGATCACGTTGTCGGCGACGGCCAAGGATGGCGCGGTGCTCGACACGTGGGGTCCGGAGACTTTCGGCTTCCGCGAGTTCTGGGTGGACGGCCGGGAGATGATGCTTAACGGACATCCGTGCCGCTTTCATTTGATGTGGCATTGGGGGGTGGGCGACAACAACGCCGCGTTCTTCCAGGGGATCGGGCTGAACACGGTGGAGATTCAGCCGCGGAACCGGCCGTGGTTTTCGGTGTGGGGGCAGCACGATGAGATCGACAGTCTTGCGGGTGTGCTGGACCGGCATGGGATGGCGCTGATTGCGCCGCTGAAATCGGTCGAGGGGATGGATGGCAACGAGAAGGATCCGCGAGTGGAGGCGTATTACGCGCGGGCGTGCCGGATGGAGATCGCGCGGTACAAGAATCATCCGTCGATATTCGTCTGGAATCTGGGGATGAACATTTGCCTGCCGGAGGCGCATTCGATGCCGCCGCACATCGGGCAGATGCTCACGCCGGGCGAGGAAAAGGTGCCGGTGTATTCGTTGCTGCAGCGTTCGGCGGCGATTGTGCAGAAGATCGATCCCACGCGGTCGGTGACCTCGCATGCTGACGGCAATACCACGCCGATCGCGACGGTCAATGCGTATTTGAATTTCATTCCGATGCAGGAGCGGGAGGAGTGGTTGAGCGACTGGGGCGCCAGCGGGAAGAAGCCTTTTGGTGCGGTGGAATTTGGGCCGCCGTATTTTGCAAATTTCTGGCATAAGGGGGCGCCGGATCCGCAGTACACGGAATATAGCGCGATGTTTCTGGGCGATGAAGCGTACCGGCTGGAGGGGGAGGACTATGTCAGTCGCGTGGCGGAGATGACGGCCAGCAATATCAATGGGCACGGCGGCAACACGTTCATGAAGGCGGCCGGCGGTGGTGATGAGGTGAATTTTGCCGGGACACAAACGGGATTTTTTCCGGTTGTCACGGAATATGTGCGGCGCACCAACCGCGCGTGGCGCACGTCGGGCCTCAACGCAGGAACCCATCCGTGGATGTGGAACGTGGGGTTCGGCGGCCACCGCAGCGGGCCGATGGGATGTTTCTTTTATGCAGATTTGAAAGGGACGGAGGAGGAACTTCGCGCACGTCCGGTGTGGGCGAATCCGTACTACGACGTGTTTCGCGAAACGCAGCAAGGGTTGCTGGCGTATATCGGCGGATCGGCGGAACGATTTACCGCAAAGGATCATGAGTTTTTCCCGGGTGAAACCGTTCAAAAACAGGTGATTGTTCTGTGGGATGGCGGGTGGAAAACGGAAGTATCCGCCGAATGGGAGGCTACGGTGGGGGGCGAGAAAATCGCCGGCGGTACTTCGCCGCTGGCGCTGGCTGCGGGGGAGATCCACAAGGTGCCGATCGCCTTCACGCTGCCCGCGGCCGTCCAGCGCGGCGACGGTGAAATTCATCTCAAGGTGAAGCAGGATGGGAAAGATTTCAGCACGGATGTGTTTCGATTCCAGGTAATCCCGCATCCGCAAGCGGCGGCAAGGGGCGCGGTGTTGCTGTGGGATCCCACCGGGGAGTCGGCATGGGTGGGGCAGTCCGGAGCGACGGTGACGGCGTGGAAGCCGGGGCAGGGATTGAAGGCGACGGATGTACTGATCATCGGGCGCAATGCGCTGACGAACGCGGAAACGCTGCCGTTTACGGCGGATGATGTGAAGGGCGGCGCGAAGGTGATCGTGCTGGAACAGCAGCGCCAGACGCTGACGCGCTTTGGATTCCGCGCGGAGGAGACTTACTCGCGGCGGCTGTTTGTGCGGCAACCGCATCATCCGCTGCTGCGCGGCATTGAAGCGGCGGACCTTGCAGATTGGCGGGGCAGCGCCACGCTGGTGCCGGACACCAAGCCGCTGGATCTGAACGTCGTGCGGCCGCGCTGCATGCACTGGGGGAATTATGGAATCGTTGCGTCGGTGGTGATCGAGGTGCCGCAGCATGGGAATTTCACGCCGATCGTCGATGGCGAGTTTGATATGCGCTATTCGCCGCTGCTGGAGTGGCGCTGCGGGGCCGGGAGCGTGCTCTTTTCGCAGTTGGACCTGACCGGCCGCGTGGGCAAGGACCCGGTGGCCGACGTGATGGCGCGGAATTTGATCGACTATGCGTCAACTCCAACAACAAACCATCCGCGCAAAGCAGTCTACATCGGCGATCCCCGTGGGAAAGCCTTTGTGCAACGGCTGAGGTTGGATGTCGATGTGAACGGATCTTTCGCGCAGTTGCCGGCGGGCGGCGTGGTGCTGCTGGGTGAGATTGGCAAGGAAGATGCCGCGGCTGCGAAAGGCACGCTGGAGAAGTTTGTCGAGAGGGGGGGGGTGGTGATGTCGCTGCCCAAGACGCGGGAAGAAATCAGCACGCTGCTGCCGTTTGCGGTGCAAATGGAACGGCACAAGGCACACCGCATTGAAAATGCCAAGTCAGTCGTAGAGACAATCGGTGATGGACTCGGCCCGGCCGACATGCATTGGCGGGACATTGGTGAATTCGATCTGTTTGCCAAGACCGGTGCTCCGGCCGGTGCGGAAATTCTGGGTGACGGATTTGTGCTTCGCTACAAACAGGGCAAGGGAATGTGGCTGCTGTGCCAGGTCGATCCGCGGCCATTTGATGATGAGGTCGCCGGAAAGATTTCGCTGCTGGCGGAATGGCCCGAGCCGGGCTACAGCCAGGATGGCGGGCGGAAAGCGGAGTTGCCCAAGCCGTGGCTGCGATTGACGCGGCAGCGCATCGATCGCTTTTATGCGCAGGTGATTGCGAACCTCGGCGTGGATTCGTCACCGGCACTGGCGCGCCGGATGACCAAGTTCATGGCCGATCCTGAACTGCATGCCCCGACGGCGTGGCAGGTGACCAGCAAGGTGCAAGTCAGCGATAAGCCGGTGGACCCTGAGCCGGAGTGGGCCGTCGCCAATCCGGGCAAGACGCCGACGGTCGCCTGGCAGGATGCGCCGGGCGGTTGGTCGCCGCAGATTCCGTATCGCGTTGACGACTTTGGCTGTGCCTACTATGCACGCACGGTGATTCAATCGGACCTCGATCACGAAATCGAAGTGCCCGTGCGATACAAGCTTTCGTTCCACACCACCGGCACGATCTGGTTCAACGAGCAAAAACTGGCGACGCTGAACCCCAATCGCTGGTGCCCGCGTTTGTCGACGGAGTCCGTGGTGAAGTTGCGGCCGGGGCGTAACGTCGTGTTGATCAAGTGCGGCCGGACGCAGGCGCAGGTGGCCATCGAATTGCCTCCGGACGCGCGGCTGGGTGACGGCGCGGGCATTCTGTATCGCGATCCGATACGTTTCGGCGACGATCCTTACGCATGGTTCCCCTGGTGAACCCACGCGCGCCGTCAGGGCTGGTTTAGCGGCTTGGTGGCAATGCAGATCATGAAGGGCGAGGTATAGCGGTTGGGCCGGTTCAGCAGGCGATCGACGCGTTTGAACAGCTTCCGCAGCGTGCGCCGGGCGAGTCGCACGAAATAATTGCTGCGGCCAGAATCGCTCCAGAAATCGATCGTCCGCCAATAGCCTTTATATTGAATCTGCATGCCGTGCTGCAGCAGCGTGCGCTGCCAGCGGTCCAGATCCATGGCCGCCAGGTGATGGCGGGAGAGATTTTCGGCATCGAGCGCGCGATGTAGCAGGTATTGGACCTTGCGGAAATTCGGGCAGGAAATGATCAGCGTCCCGCCGGGCTTGAGCAGGGCGAGGTGGCGTTCGATCACTTCCTCGACGTTTTTGAAATGCTCGATAAATCCGAATGAACAGACCACGTCGTAAGTGGTGTCCGCCTGAAACTGGAAGAAATCGGCTTTGCTGAAGGTTCCGGCGTTGACCCCCAGCGAGGCGACGTGCGCCGGCATCACGTCGGCCACCTGCGGCGTCGCGTCGATCCCGCTGATGGTGTAGCCGAACTTCTTGCCCAGGTAGATCAGGTAGTAGCCGGGGTAACAGCCGACTTCGAAGCATGTGCCGCCGGGCTTGAGGAATTGATCGAAGAGCGGCTTGAACTCGACGCCGGCTGGATCGTAGGCCGCCGGACGCTGCTCGTAATGGGAATCCCAATATTCCTGACTGACAACCGAGGTCATGCCATCCTCTTGGAGAGAGTGCGATTTTGCCCCGACACCCGCAGTTTGCTGCGATTCGGTAGTTTAGCGAATCGCCCGCATGGCGTCATCCGATCACAATTCATGGGTCGGCGTGAGTTTCTTCGGAAGCCGAACTCAGGGTTCCTTCACCCACACGCGTGTCCGCCATACGTTGAAGATGTAGAATCGCCACTCGAAGTGCCACTCGTATTTTTCTTCGCGTACGAGTTTCCATTCCGGTCCCAATATTGTTGCCGCCTCTGCGTCGCTGATGCCGTGCTGCGTTTTGCCGTCGGCCGCCGGGACTTCGTCGCCGAACCGATCTGTCAGCACAATCGTCTGCAGTGTTCGGCGTTTGCTGGCCTCCTCCAGAAATCCTGCGTATTGGTTTTCTTCCACGCGCCGGCGCCAGAGCGAGCCGGGAAGGAAGGGATCGTCCACCCCCGGCCGCACACCGCGGGCGATCTGGATGGCAAAGACGTCCGACTCACCCGGATGTTTCGTCGCGGGTGTTCCCAGCATCATGCCTCTTCGCACGGCCGGATCGTTGTACTTCATGGCCGCGGCAACGGTCGGCCCCCAGGGGGCCTGCCGGTATAGCAAGTGATTCGACAGTGATGACACCAGGCACGCCGCCACGACAAACACGATCGCCACGGTGCGCACCGGCCACGTCGGCAGGCGGCGGAGGCTTGCCCCCAGCCACAGCAGCCACGCCGGCACGATGATGCCCAGATAGCGTGGCTCCCAGATCTTCGTCGGGTGCATATCTCCCCATATCCGATGATGCCAGACGCTGTCTTGCGGGATCCACGTCAGGGCCAGCGCGATCATCGGCACGGCGATCCAGAGCGCCAGCCACCACCAGCGTCCACGCGTCACTGACGCCTGGCGCTCCGGGCTTCGCCGGATTCCCCGCCACGGCACCAAGCCCACCAGCAGTATCAGGCCGAACGCCGCCGCCACATAACACTGCCACTGCACCATCCACGGCCAGCTTCGCGTCGCCAGGTGGTCTTGGAAATCTCCGCCCAGTTCGAACCAACTCGTCAGCAGGGCATCCGGCGGATACTTTGGCCACAGGTAGCCCAGCAGGTGCGCCGTCGGCAGCGAGGCGATCGTCCGCCAGGACATATCCGTGTAAGTCACGTTCCAGTCCAGCCCCATGGCGTTGCCCTGGTCGACGATTTTTTCCACCCAGTACGACCGGTGCAGAAACCAGTATGTCGGCAACAGACTGACAAGCGCCGCGCCGATTAACCACAGCGGGCCATCCAGCCACTTCACCCGCGGCCGGGTCAACAGAAAGACCAGCTGCAATCCGATCAGGAACCAGCTCATCGAATGCAGTGAGGTCATCAGAAACCCGGTGACCACCCAAAGCGGGAACCAGATCAGATGTCGCCGCGTCGTCTGCCATTGAAAGAAGAAGGCGCAGTTCCAGATGAGGAAGCACCACATGACACCGTACATCTTGATGTCGCGGGAGTAGTAAATCAGGAACGGATTCACGGCGGCCAGCAGCATCACGAGGAGCGATCCCTTGCGGTCGGTGAATTGCCGGGCCAGAAAATACATGCCCGGGAGGGCAAGCGTTCCGATGATTGCGGTGAGCGAGCGCGTGGCCGTTGGCGAGAATGCCCAGGCGCCGTTGCCCGTCCACCATTCCAGCAGCGTCGTCCACCACCGCAGCAAGCAATACCATCCCGGCGGAAAACCCTGGCCCGAGAGCATGCCCAGCATGCGGTCGAAGGAGCCGTCGATGCGGTTGATGGTGTAGGCTTCGTCGATCCAGTAGGACTGATGGTCTAATCTCCAGAAGCGTAAAAATGCTCCTGCGGCGGTAATCGCGATGAAAAGCGTCCAGAAAACCCAGGTTTTGGAGGGGGAAAAACGCGCAAGCTTGGGGCATGCGCCAGCCGTCAGCGGCAAATCCGGATGGATCGCGCGGGAATCGGGGGAGATTTCGGGCATGACGGGCAAATCCACGACGAATTGCAACCTCAATACGCAACAGGAGATAAACGCCGACGATCCGGCATTGTTACCAGCGTCAACCCCGGGGGCAACCGCTCGTACCGAAGGGCCGGTCAATTGGCATTTTTGGCTGGCTGCCGTACCTTATCATGGATGCGTGAAATTCGCGGCGAACTTTCACGTCCACCCAGCGTACTTAGGAAGGCAGAACCGTTGCTCACCGACGAACAGCTACTTGCTGACTACGGCCGCAGTGATCAGGCCGCGTTCGCCGAGCTTATTCGGCGCTATCAACAGGAGTTATTTGCATTTCTGGCGCGATTCGTCTCCGACCCCAATGTTGCTGAAGATCTTTTCCAGGAGACGTTCGTTCAGGTGCATCGCAATGCCCGCAGCTTTGATCCGCAGCGGCGGTTCCGTCCGTGGCTCTTCACGATCGCGGCGAACAAGGCACGCGACTATTTGCGGTCCCACGGGCGGCATGTCACGCAGTCGCTGGATAACACCGCGGGTTCCGGCGAGGACGCGACGACGTTCCTCGATCTGCTCGCCTCGGATGCTCCAACGCCACCGACCGAGCTGGGCAGTGCGGAAGACGTTGCGGCCGTGCAGGCGGTGCTGGCCGAGTTGCCGGCAATCTATCGGGAAGTGCTCACCATGAGCTTCTTCCACCAGTTCGCATACAAGGAGATGGCCGAAATGCTGCACATCCCGCTGGGCACGGTGAAAAGCCGCCTGCATGCAGCGGTGGCGGCGTTTGCCAAAGGGTATGAGAAACGAACCAAGGCACGGAATTGAATGCACGAAGTCACGAGTGAAGTGACGCAAGGTGTAATATGGCACATCAGAAAGACTCGCAGGAACCCAGGGACGCGGCACTCTCGCCGGCGGATGCCGCGGCGCTGGATGCGTTTATGGATTCGACCGATGCGGCGGTGGAAGCCGCCCGGCTGGAACGGATGCGCGCCTGGATTCACGCGATTCAAGTCGCGCCGGCGCCGGTCGCACCGCCTCAGTTACTGCAAGGTACGCTCGATGCCATCCAGCGCGACCGCATGAAATTGCCTGCTTCCACGGGCGCTGCCGCGGAAGTGACGGCGCCGCGCAATACCTGGGGGCGTCGCTTGCGCGAGATCGGCGCGATGGGCGTGGCTGCTGCCATTCTGGTGGCAGTCTTGATCCCGGCCGTCGGCTATGCTCGGAAATCCTCGGCACGCGTAGCTTGTGCGACGAATATGCTTCATCTGGGCGACGCATTTGCCGAATACGCCCACGAACATGAGGACGAACTGCCCGCCTTGGCCATGCCTGCCGACGGCAACTGGTTGCCCCGCGGTCCGGGGCTGCGCGGCAGTGTTGGCATCGCCCAAACGACCGACGCCCACTCCAATGCCGCCAACCTGCTGCCGCTGGTCAATGCCCATTACGCTTCTGCACAGATGCTGCTGTGCGCCGGCCGCAGCCTTCCCGCCGACACCCGCATCGACCTGAGCAGCGGAGACATTCCCGACAACGTTCGCGGCTACTCCTACGTCAACCTCTACGGTCCTATCTCACGCACCTGGGATGGCCGCCGCGCGTCGATTATCCTGGCCGATCGCAATCCCATGTTCGGGGCGATTGCCAGCGATGATCCGCACGGGAATTCCTTCAATCATGGTGGAAGCGGGAACTATCTGCTTCGCGGCGACAAATCCATTTCGTGGGAAACCACGCCCGACGTGGGGCCGGGCAACGACAACATCTGGACGATCGGCAAGGAATGCCAGCGCTACTATCGCGGCACGGAGGTCTCCACTAACGCCAGCGATACGTTCCTGTCACCGTAAGGGATTGCCCTCCCCCCCCACTCCCCGCTCCCCGCTCTTTTCACATTTGTGCGTGCATGGGTCCGCCAAACGCTGTGCAGTCCGCGCGTTTCCCACACGCCTCGCATTGAAAATTGGCACGTGCACATTCCTCGATCCGCTGGATCATGAGCTGGGCGATTTTTTCGTCGAGGCCCAGCGGTTGCGTCACGTGAAATTTCACGCCCGGATGCCGCGCTGCCGCCTCGGCGGTCATTCGCGGAATGTCCGTGGTCGAGTGGCGGCCCGGCGAGAGAAAATAGGGATGCACGACGACCAGTTTGGCACCTTGCGCAACGCATTGGTCAAAGGCCTGTGCGATTGTGGGCTCGGCCAGTTCCATATGCGCCGGTTCGACGACGGCGCAGCCGGAAACGCGTTTGAACATCGCCGCCACATCCAGCAACATGTCATTGGCCGCCGGCTTTTTTGAGCCGTGGTCGACGATGATGTAGCCTGTGACTTGTCCGGGCATTTCGAGCATGGGAGCATCCTTGTCCGAGCGTGGGGAAGCTTGCGTCCATTATAGCCGACCGACAATTCAGGCGAATTCGGCTTCGATCGCTTCCAAGATCAGGTGCAGAATCACCTGGTGGGCTTCCTGAATGTGATTCGTGGCGTCGGCCTCGACGACGAGCGCCAGATCGCACAGGGGCTTGCACTTGCCGCCGTCCTTGCCCAGCAGGCCGATCACTTTCCCGCCCGCCTTGCGCATCGCCTTGGCGGCCTTGATGCAGTTTTCGGAGTTGCCGCTGGTGGTGAACATCACCAGCACGTCGCCCTTGCGGGCCAGCGCTTCGACCTGCCGCGAGAAGACCTGCGAAAAATCCCAGTCGTTGGCGATGCAGCTCATCGCGGTGGCATCGGCAGCGAGGCAAACCGCCGGCAGCGCCCGCCGCGGGTGGCGGTACTTGCCTGTGAATTCCTCCGCCATGTGCATGGCTTCGGCGGCCGATCCGCCGTTGCCGCATGTAAGGACGGTGTGGCCGCTCTTGATCGTCTTGACGATCAGCGTGCAGGCGCGCTGGATTTCACCGATCTGATTTTCCAGCAAGAAGATGGTGGAGGCCGATTGGGCGATGTAGTTGCCGATGCGGTCGGAGGTGAATTTCATCAAGATTCCTTAGAAAATAAATGATATTGGGGGCTATCGTGGGAACGAGGATTCGGCCAAATGGAACCGGACAGCGCGATTTTACTCGAAGATTGGCCGGCTGCTGGCGCCAATTCTATCGTTCCTGTTTCTTTCGATTTTGAGATCCGGTCCTTTTGGGCATTGAAGCAGGACCTCAAGCATGTTGGGATGTTTGCCCTTTCCGAAGCGGGGTTTCTTTGGACGCGGCGTAATAATCACCGACCGGCCGCGCGTCAATGCGATGGTTTGAGGGCCTTCACGAAACGCCTTCTCAACAATCTCAGGGAGCTTTTTCTGTGCCTCTCTCAATGACCAGCGAGCCATTTGATCTCCTTTTGCACTTGGTCATTATGTGCAGAGGCATGGTGATGAGCAAAGGGAAATCAGGCGGCGCGGCGTACAGAACGTCTACCGGTGTAAATTCCGGTCAAGCGGTCGGGAGATGAGTTTCGGATAGGCGAAGCACCATCGAACAGCGAATTCCGACAATATGTAGTAGGGACTCCCGTCACCGTTCAAATCCGGACGCTCGAAATCGGCGATAGCTTTGACCGATTGCCTGATTTCCTGCAGTTCCTCTTGGGTAAAAACCCTGCTGTCCTGCAGGGTCTGGGCGACGAACGCCACGAGAATGTCAAAGCCCTGGTCCCAGTTTCCATTGCCATTGCGGTACGCCTCGTCGGTCAATTTCATGGCGGCTCGGATCAACTCACCTTGGACCGTGGGTGCCTGGCCACTTACCGGAACCAGTAGCAGGAATATCCGATGGAATTCCTTTTTCCATACATAGGTCCCTTTGGGAACCGGGATAATGTCACCCGTATTCAAGGCTGGGCGAGCATTGGGTGGAGGATGAGACGGGCCGTCGGGCACATCTCTAAAAAAGGCCTTGATATCAAACTGTTTCACGATATCTCGCGCGAGGCTTGTAGGGGTCACGCCAGAGTGATTTGCAGCAAGAGGGTCAGCGCCGTGTTGACGCAACATCGCGATCATTTCTCCGCCCTCACGAGATTGAAAAACCGCTCTCAGCAGCGGCGTGTTGCCAAACTCGTCCCGTGCATCGACTTGCGCCCCGCCTCTTATCAATGACTCAGCCGCAGCAAGATCGCCGACCTCTGCAGCCTGATGAAGGGCTGTACGTCCATAGGGCAATTGCGCGTCCATCGTGATCCCTTTGTCTATCGCTTGATGCGTGCGCTGCCGCCCTTGAAGACGTGCATCAGTTCTTCCTTGGTGATCTGGCTGGTGTCGCCGCGGGTGGTTTGGAGTAATGCGCCGTGGGCGGCGCCGAGGTTCACGCATTCTTCGGGCGTCATGCCGGTGAGGAAGCCGTAGGTGAAGCCGGAGGCGAAACCGTCGCCGCCGCCGACGCGGTCTTCGATTTCCAGGTCCTTGTAGACGCGGCTTTCGTAGAACTTGCCGTCGTGCCAGAGGATCGCCGACCAATTGTTGACCAGTCCGCTCTTCACTTCGCGGAGCGTCGTGCCGACCACCTTGATGTTCGGATACTTCGCCACGACGCGTTCCACCATCTTCTTGTACGCGGTGGTGTCGAGCGCCCCGAGGTTCTCGGCATCGACGCCTTCGACTTCGAAGCCCAGCACCTTCTGGAAATCTTCCTCGTTGCCGATCAGGCAGTCGATGTACGGCACCAGGTCTTTGGTCACTTCCTGGGCCTTCTTCGTGCTCCACAATTTGCTGCGGAAATTCAGGTCGTAACTGGTGATCGTTCCGTTGCTCTTGGCCTTTTGCAGGGCTTCGCGGACGGTTGCGGCCGAGGTGTCGGAAAGGGCCGTGAAGATGCCGCCGGTGTGCAGCCAGCGCACGCCGCGCTGCCCGAAGAGTTTGTCGAAATCGACATCGCCCGGTTTCATGTGCATGGCGGCGGAGTGTCCGCGATCGTACATCGTGACCGAGCCTCGCACGCCCGTGCCGACTTCCGTGAAGTTCAGACCGATGCGGTCGGCCGTGCCCACGCCATCGTACTTGGCCACCGCCACCGCGGAGACATCGACGCCCACCGACCGGGCATGGTTGAGAATCAGTGCCCCGAGCGGATTATCGACCAGCCGGTTAGTCCAGCCCGTGCGCAGACCCAGGCGGGCCAAGGCATACGCCACGTTGTATTCCCCGCCGCCAACCCACACTTCCAGTGTATTGGCGAATTCAATCCTTCCATGGCCCGGCGGCGAAAGGCGAATCATGCATTCGCCCAGCGAGACCAGGTCCAATTGCGTTGCTTCCTTGGGTTTGAGCGTCAGGGCCATCTTCGTTTCCTTCCGTAGTGTATGTGTGCGCCCGTACGGCGGGCCTTGGCAAAACGGACAAGATACTCGATAGTTGAGAGGGGTCCAAGAGCGTCTGGGCGACAAGGAACTGAATATGGGCGGCAACGGAATCGTCGTGTTCAACCTGCTGGTGATGGCACTCCTCGGCGGCCTGCGGGCGTCCGGCGAGACGCCGATCACGGGCGCGGAGATTTCAGCGGGTGCTGCGGCACGAATCGAAAAGTACCGCAAAGGCGACGCGACAGTGCTGGTCGTCGATGCCGCCGGAAAACCCGTGGCCGGGGCGGAATTGACAATCGAGCAGACCACTCATGCGTTCCTTTTCGGCTGCAACATCTTCAACTGGGCCGAGGACGACAAGAATCTGTGGTACAAGAAACCGCTGAGCGATGAGGTCCAGACCAGTTACCGCGCACACTTCGCGGATCTCTTCAACTACGCCACGCTTCCGTTCTATTGGCACTTTTACGCCCCGGCGCAGGATCAGACGCGGCAGACCTATCTGGAGTCCGTCGCCAAATGGTGCCGCGAGAAGGGCATCGCCACCAAGGGTCATCCGCTGATGTGGAATTACGTGGACCCCACATGGCTGCCCAATGACAAGGCGGCCATCGGGAAACTGCAGGTTGAGCGTGTCAAAGACATCGTGCCGCGATTCAAAGGGCTGATCGACAAATGGGATGTCGCCAACGAGCTGGCGGATTTTTCGTCAGGTGGCAAGGGCGACAAGGCCCCCAAGATCACGGCCATGTGGGCGAAAGATCGCATGCCTGTCGCACGAGACTGCTTCCTTGCCGCTCGCGAGGCAAATCCTGGCGCACTGCTGCTGATCAATGATTTCAAGACGGATGAATCCTATGAGAAGGTGCTGCTGGGACTCGCGGACGACCACGGCAAGCCGCTGTACGACGTGATCGGCCTGCAGTCACACCAGCATTCGGGGGTGTGGTCAGATCAGAAACTCTGGGACACCTGCGAGCGCTTTGCCAAGTTCGGCGTGCCGCTGCATTTTACGGAAATGACCATCCTCTCCGGCAGGCGCATGCCAGGCGCCGCCAAGAACGCCGAGGGCGAGGAAACCTGGGTTTCCGCTCCGCACGATGAGGAAACCCAGGCGAAGGATGTCGTGCGCGAATATACGTTGCTCTTTTCGCATCCTTCTGTGGAGGCCATCACCTGGTGGAACCTGATCGACGGCTTCGCCTGGATGGGCGCGCCGGCCGGGCTGCTGCGAAAAGACGGCACTCCCAAGCCCGCTTACACATCCTTGCAAAAACTGATTCACGAAACCTGGTGCACCCGCACTTCGGCCAATAGCGACGCACAGGGCCAGGTCCACGTTCGCGGCTTTTATGGCAACTACCATGTCACGGTGCGCCTTAGCGGCAAGGCCGCCGGGGAAGGAACGTTCGTTTTGTCCAAGTCCGCCGGCAACGAATGGAAGATCGTTACCAGGTGAGAAGGCGTTCCGGGCATCGCTCCTTGTCAAAGGTGAAAGCCTCGCCGGCGCGACTTGCATTTGTGACGGATTGCACGATAATTCGGCGCTTCACAGATCCCCGGAGGCCAAACGCCCCCGGTGTCGGCGTTTTTTGGGGCCAACCGCCGCAAAATCCGCATCGATGCCGTCGGAAACGCCTTGTGGGACCGGAGCCGGAAAAATTCAGTTACACCAGCGGTAATTCCCGGTGCCGGGCGTGATTTGGGCTCGTACAAGGACGCGATTTCGTATGGATTACGCCCTCCTGGCTGCCACAGCTCTCGGCGCCATCGGACTGTTTCTGATGCTCCCGCGCGATCGGATGCCTTTGGTTCGTCTCGGCATGCTGCTCGGCGGCATGGCCGTCATCGGCTTTTTCCTGTATCTCCTGCGCAGCGTCGGTGAGTCGCATCTGGCGGCTGCGACCGGGGGGGGTGTCCCGATCCCCTTCTATCTGTTTGGGTTCATCATGATTGCCGGCGCGGTGGGGGTGGTCTGCCAGCCCAAGCCGGTCTATGCGGCACTCTATTTTGTCTTGATCACACTGGCCGGGGCGGGCATGTTTGTCCTGCTGCTGGCGCAGTTTATGGCAATCGTGCTGATCATCATTTACGCCGGCGCCATTCTCGTGACGTATGTGTTCGTCATCATGCTCGCCAGCCAGGGCTCCACCGGCGGCCAGGTGACGGCCCCCGACTATGACCGCAAGGCCAGCGAGCCGTTCTTTTCCGTCCTCATTGCGTTTCTGCTGATCGGCACAACGCTCCAGGTGCTGTTCCCCTCCGACGGCAAAGTGATCGCGACGCCTTCCGGTCACCCGGACCAATTGATGGCCATGAACATTGGCGAAGTTGCAGTCCCCACAACGGCACCCGCCGCCGATCAGTATGTTTCCGCGGCCCATCCGCCGACCGATATTCAGGTGCTGGGCATCAATCTTTACTCGCAGTATGCCCTCTCGCTCGAATTGGCGGGCATTTTACTGACTATCGCCCTCGTCGGGGCCGTGGTGATTTCGCGTAAAGGCGAGCCGAAGACGCACATATTGGGCTCCGGTACGCTGCCGACAGAATGATATTTTTCAGCTTCCTGCAGATACGCAAGTTGGTGTCCTGCTCGTGAAAAAGAACTGGTGAACGATGAGCCAAATTGAACTGTATCACTACCTCGCCGTGGGCGCGATCCTTTTTGGGATCGGCCTGGTGGGTTTCATGACTCGGCGCAACTTGATCATGATGTTTCTTTGCACGGAAATCATGTTTCAGGGCGTGGCGTTGAACTTGATTGCGTTTTCACGTTTTCACATGAACCCGGCGGGGCAGAGCTTCGTGATTTTCCTTCTGTCGATTGCCGCTTCCGAAGCGGCGCTGGCGCTGGGCCTGGTGGTGCTGCTCTTCCGCCGGCGCGAGACGCTCAACGCCGACGAATGGTCGGAGATGCAGGGATAACTGAATTTGGGATGCTGCATTCCGAAGTCAGAATGCGGAATTTAGATTGCCGGAGTTTTTCGTGATTCAATTTGCGGCACAATATCCGTGGCTGATACCGGGGCTACCGCTTCTGGCGGCACTGGTCATCGGCTCGCTGGGCAAGTGGCTCAAGGGCTGGGCGCATGTGCCGGCGATTCTGGCGATGCTCGGATCGTTTGCCCTGTCCATCGCCCTGCTGATCGGCCTGAACAAGGGCCCCGACGCGGGCGGCATCGCACCGATCATCGACTTTAATCTCTTCGAGTGGATCTCCGCCGGCAACTTCCACGTCCCGGTCGCGCTGACCATCGATCCCCTTACGGCGATCTATCTCTCCTTCATCACCGGCATCAGCCTGCTCATCTTTATCTACGCCTCCGGCTATATGAAGGGCGATTACGGCTACTGGCGGTTCTTCGCCTACCTCGCCCTCTTTGTCTTCTTCATGACCATGCTGGTCATGGGTTCGAACTTCATTCTGCTCTATCTCGGCTGGGAAGGCGTCGGCCTCTCTTCGTATCTGCTGATCGGCTACTACTATCCTCGCCCCTCAGCGGTGGCCGCGGCGAAAAAGGCCTTCATCACCAACCGCGTCGGCGATTTTGGCCTGGCCATCGGCGTCTTCCTGATCTATACGCTTTTCGGCAATATCACGTATTCCGTCGTTTTCCACCGCGTCGCTGTCGATCATGAATTCATCACCGTCCATCAGGCTCTGCTCAACTGGATTCCCTTCTGCCTGATGCTCGGCGCGTTCGGCAAATCGGCGCAGTTCCCGCTGCATGTCTGGCTGCCGGACGCCATGGAAGGCCCCACCCCCGTATCGGCACTCATCCACGCGGCCACGATGGTCACCGCCGGCATCTACCTGATCGCCCGCACGCTGCCGCTGTTTCAGCTCAACCCCGTCTCGCTCGAAGTGGTGGCGATCATCGGCGGCTTCACGGCCTTCCTCGCTGCCACCATTGCCCTGTGCCAATACGACCTCAAGCGCATCTGGGCCTACTCGACGCTTTCGCAGCTCGGCTACATGTTCCTGGCTCTGGGGGTGGCGGCATCGACTTCGGCGGTATTCCACGTCTTCACGCACGCCTTCTTCAAAGCCTTGCTGTTCCTCACGGCCGGCTCAGTCATGCACGCCATGGGCGGCGAACTCGACATCCGTAAAATGTCCGGCGTCGCCAAGGTGATGCCCAAGACCTGCGTGCTGATGCTCATCGGCTGCCTGGCGCTGGCCGGCTTTCCCGGTTTCGCGGGTTTCTTCTCTAAGGATGAAATCATTGCCGCGGCGTTCAACAAGCCCGGTATCGCCGGATTGCTGCTGGGCGTGCTGGCGCTGTTGGTCGCCCTGATGACCGCCTATTACACCTTCCGACTCTTCTTCCGCGTCTTCACCGGCCCGCTGGTGCTGCCTGCGACGGCCGGACATCATGAACCCTCGCCCTTCGCGCTGGCCGAAGACCACGGCCATGACGAACACGCCCACGATGAACACGCCGACGGCGCCCACGGCGAACACGGCGCCGCGGAACACAAGAATCTTGATGGCCCGATTTCGATGTGGGGCCCGCTGGTGATTCTGGCGCTGGGCGCGATCGGCGCCGGCTATCTCGGCCTGTTCGGCGCACCGGAAGGCGCCCATGGCGGATGGTTCCATCACTTCCTTTCGCCGGTGCTCGGCGGAGGGGCGGAGAATCATGCGGAAGCCGCCGGCGAAACCGCCGAGCGCGTCAGCCACACCGTCATGATGGGTATCAGTTCGGTCGTCGCCCTGATCGGCATCGGCATCGCCTGGTACTTCCACAAGAAGAACCGCCACGCTGCCGATATCGTCGCGGCCAACTTCCGTCCGCTGGTCACCTTCCTTTACAACAAGTGGTACATCGACGAATTCTACGAAGCCCTGTTCCTTCGTCCGCTCTGGGTGCTCGGACATCTGCTTAACATCATCGATCGCTACGTGGTCGACGGTTTGGTCTTCCTCGTCGGGTTTATCCCCCAGATGGCCGGATACCTGCTCAAACCCACGCAGCGCGGCATTCTCCAACGCTATGCCGTCGGCATGATCGCCGGCGCCGCGGCCATCGTGCTGGGCGTGTTGTACTTGTTGAAATGATGGCGGAAGCCAGAAGCAAGAAACGGAAAAGTGCATGCTCCATACGCTGATGCCCATACTCGCCCAAGTCGACGCCGCTCCCCTGGCGACGCCCGGTAACTGGACGATTCCCCTGCTGGTGCTGATCCCGGTGATCGGCGCCCTGCTGACGCTCGTGCTTACGCCGAAGGACAACCCCAAGCAGGCCTGCATTCTGGCCCTGATTATCTCGCTGGCGCCGCTGGCTATCGTCATCATGATGGCTGCCCAGTTCAGCCGCATTGCCGTGGCCGAGGGAGATGTGGCGGTTTCCGGCTGGCACTACCAGTTCGCCTATAACTGGATTCCCGCCTTTGGCATCAAGTTCCTCATGGGCGTTGATGCGATCAGCCTCTGGCTGCTGGTGCTCACCGCGGTGCTCACGCCCATCTCCATCCTCGCCAGCTACAACTACATCAAGGAACGCCAGCCCGAGTTCTACGCCTGGATGCTCATCCTGCACGCCGCCATGCTCGGCGTTTTCTGTGCCCGCGACATCCTCGTCTTCTACCTCTTCTTTGAGTTCACGCTGATCCCGATGTTCTTCATCATCGGCATCTGGGGCGGCGCCGAACGCCGCAAGGCCGCTGGCAAGTTTTTCCTCTTCACGTTTGCCGGATCGGTCTTCACGCTCGTCTCGCTGCTGTACATCAGCTATCTGAATTTCAAAGCCAACGGCGTCATGTCGTTCGCGATGGATGATCTTTACCGCTTCGGCCAGACGCCCGGCGCGATCAGCCCGCACGTGCAGACGCTGCTTTTCTTCGGCTTGCTCGCGGGCTTCGCCGTCAAGGTTCCCTTGTTCCCGGTGCATACATGGTTGCCGCTGGCCCATACGGAAGCCCCCACGGCGGGCTCGGTGATCCTGGCCGGCGTTCTGCTCAAGCTCGGCACCTACGGCCTGCTGCGGTTCCTCGTTCCCGTGCTTCCCTATGCTACGCAGACTTACGCCCCGGTGATCGCCACCATCTGCGTCATCGGCATCATCTATGGGGCGCTGGTGAGCTGGGTGCAGGGCGACATGAAGAAACTGATCGCCTACTCGTCGGTAAGCCACCTGGGCTTCTGCGTGCTCGGCCTCTTCGCCATGACGCCCGAAGGCGTGATGGGCTCGGTCCTCTACATGATCAATCATGGCCTCTCGACCGGGGCACTCTTCTTGATCGTCGGCATGATTTACGAACGCTACCACACGCGGGATATGGACCAACTCTCCGGACTCGTCCGCCGCACGCCGGCGCTGGCCTTCTTCGCCGTCTTCTTCGTGCTCAGCTCGATCGCGCTGCCGGGACTCAACGGATTCGTTTCGGAATTTCTCGTGCTGCTCGGAACGTTTGTCTCCGGCCGCACGGTCGATGGCGTTCGCATGGGCACCCTCGGCCCGGCATACGCCATCCCCGCCGCCACTGGCGTGATCCTCGGCGCGGTCTATCTGCTCTACTGGACCGGCCGCGTGGTCTTCGGGCCGCTCAAAGAACCCGTGCATGAAACCGCGGACGACGATCACGGCCACCATCATCATGTGCCGGATCTCTCCGGCCGCGAATGGGCCGTGCTGCTCCCCGTGGCGGTTCTGGTTTTGATCATGGGCGTCTATCCGATCAAGGTGATGAATTCGCTCCGTGCGCCCATCGACGGCCTTGTGAAGTCGGTCAATCAGCCCCCGATGCTCGACACCGGAATGAAGACCGCGGATGCATCAGTGACGCTGAAGGAATAGAAAATGCAAAATAGGAAATAGAAAAATTAATGCGGCGTGACGCTCCTCCCGATCTTGCGCCTTTTTCAATTTTTCATTTTCTATTTTCTATTGATTGAGGTACCCGTGGAACTACACGTGAAATTTCTGGTCCCGGAAATCATCCTGCTCGTTGCCGCGTGCGTGGTGACGCTGCTGGGCCTTGCCCGGGCCGACTCCACGCGCAAGATGACCCAGCTCATCGCGGCCCTGGCCACCGCATTGGCCTTCGCCGCCAGCCTCGGCCTCTTCGGCAACCCGATCGCCGTTCCGCAATCGACCCACGTCTTCTTCAATTCGCAGTACATCACCATCCTGGCCTGTGCCATCGGGTTCCTCTCCGTCCTCTCCTCCTGGGACATGCCCGCACGTGGTGAACCCGGGCAAACCGACAGCAATTACCGCGGCGAGTTTTTCGGCATGATGCTCTTCTCCCTCGCCGGCGTCGCCATGATCGGCAAGGTCAATGATCTCATCTGGCTCTTCCTCGTCCTCGAACTGGTATCCATCCCCACTTACATCATGGTCGCCACCGGCCGCTCGCAGATCATCGCCCAGGAGGCCGGCGTCAAATACTTCTTCCTCGGCGCCCTGGCCGCGGCCATCTTCCTCTTCGGTTTCAGCTACCTCTATGGCTTCGCAGGCTCCACGCGGTTTGTGGATATCGCCGCCGCGTTCACCGCCGCCTCAACGTCGCACACGGTCCCCGCGCTCGCCCTGATCGGCCTGTTGATGGCGATCATCGGCATCTCATATAAGATCGCCGCCGTGCCGCTGCATTTCTATGCCCCGGACGTCTACCAAGGCGCTGCGACGCCGGTCACCGCCTTCCTCGCCTTCGCCCCCAAGGCCGCCGGTTTCGTCGCCATCATCAGCATCGTCAGCCTCACCGGCTTCAACTACGCCAGCAGCACCGGCAGCGTGCTACAGACCCTCCTGACCGTCATGGCCATCCTCACCATGACCCTCGGCAACGTGCTGGCCCTGCTCCAACGCAACATCAAACGCATCCTCGCCTACTCCTCCATCGCCCACTCCGGCTACATGCTCGTCGGCCTCGTCGCCGGCAAGGGCACCCCCGACTCCCCCATGAGCGACGGCATCACCGCCACGCTTTTCTACCTCGGCGGCTATGCCGTCATGAACCTGGGCGCGTTTGCCATGCTGATCTACCTGCAGGGCAAGGCCGACGCGGGTGAGGACCTCGACGATCTGGCCGGCGTCTCCAAAGACCATCCCGCCGCGGCACTGCTCTTTACGCTCTGCCTCTTCTCGCTCATCGGCATGCCCGCGACCATCGGCTTCCTGGGCAAGCTTTACATCGTCCAATCGGCCCTCGCTAGCGGCCACGGCACGCTCGCGGTGATCGTCGTGATCAACGCCGCCATAGCCGCGGCCTACTATCTGAAGATCGTTGCCGCCATGTATCTGCGGGATCCGCTTTATCCCTTCGTCGTTCGCCCGCAATTCCCGCTGAAAGTCGCCGCTCTGGTGTGCACCTTCGCGGTGATCGTCCTTGGTATCATGCCCGCACCCCTGCTCAATGTGACCAACAAGGCCGGCCTGCCCAGCGGTCCCCCAGCCGTGCATATCGATATGCCCACCCCTCAACCCCTGGTCCTTGGCAATTGAATCTTGCTCCGTGGACATTGCGTCATTGGCGGCTGATGCCCTCCCTGCCTCCGCCCGCGCCCTTTCCCTTGCCTCATATCCCATACCTCATAACCCATATCCCGTCACTGGGATGAGAATCTCCCCAACCCCTGCTAAAATACCTCCCGCGCAAAGCGTCCCTTTAACTGGAGTCCTCATGCAGCTTGCCAACCGTCTTAATGACATCGCCGAATCCATCACCCTGGCCGTCACCGCCAAGGCCAACGCTCTCAAAAAGGCCGGCGTCGACGTCGTTTCCTTCGGCGCCGGCGAGCCCGACTTCGACACCCCCGACTTTATCAAGGAAGCCGCCATCAAGGCCCTCAAGGGCGGCATGACCAAATACGCCCCGACCCCCGGCACGCCCGAGGCCCGCAAAGCCATCGCCGACAAACTCAAACGCGAGAACAACCTCACCTACACGCCCGAGCAGGTCATCGTCTCCGTCGGCGGCAAACACGCGCTGTACGTCGCCTTCATGGCTACTCTCAACGCCGGCGATGAAGTCATCATTCCTTCGCCGTATTGGGTCAGCTATCCGGAAATGGTCAAACTCGCCGGCGGTGTGCCGGTGATCGTCAATGGCGATCCGAAAAACAACTTCCGCATTACCCCCCAGCAACTCGCCGCGGCGATCACTCCGAAAACCCGCATGGTCATCATCAACAGCCCCAGCAACCCCGGCGGCCACACCTATTCGCCCGAGGAACTGGCGGCCCTGGCCAAGGTCATCGCTCCGCACAAAGACATCTGGGTCTGCTCCGACGAAATTTACGAGAAGCTGCTCTTCAACGGCCAGAAGACCGCTTCGTGGGCAGCCCTCGACTGGGAAACATGGAAGGACCGCACCATCACCTGCAACTGCCTCAGCAAAACTTTCGCCATGACCGGCTGGCGCATTGGCTACACCGCGGGCCCCAAGAGCCTCATCGACGCCATGAACAAACTGCAGAGCCAGATGACCAGCAACATCACCAGCTTCTGCATGCCCGCCATCGTCGAGGCGTACACCAACCCGCTCTCCGCCGGCGAAATCGAAAAGATGCGGAGCGAATTCGAAAAACGCGGCGAGCATATCTGGAAGCGATTGAATGCGATCCCCGGCATCACCTGCGTGAAGCCCACCGGGGCGTTCTACGTCTTCCCCAGCATCGCCGGCCACCTGAACAAGCCGCTGGGCGCGAAAAAAACGATCTGCACCGAAGCGGTCGCCTTCTCCACCGCCGTGCTGGAAGAAGCCCACGTCGCCCTCGTCCCCGGCAACGACTTCGGCTTCCCCGACCACGTCCGCCTCAGCTTCGCCACCAGCATGGCCAACATCGACAAAGGCATCGACCGGTTGGAGAGATTTCTCAAAGGCGCGTAACCAATTACCTCCTAGCCTTGCGTGGAAACGCAAGGCTCCCGCGCGCCGCAACCAAGGCCCGCGCTTCGCGCGAAACCCGCTCTGCGCTAATCCGCAGTCGCGCAATGTGTCCAGAGGAGAATGACAACATGGAAGTTACACGGGCGTTTCCTGTGCATACCGACCATCCGCGACGTTACATGACGCTTACCGCGGCGGAGGTGGCGGAACTCTCCCCGCGTCAGATGGAATCTGCACCATCCATAACGCCCGGCCACGCCGGCACCGTCGTCTTTTATACGTGCGGTGAAGTTTGCGGATATGTGGTTCAAGTGAAGTTCGATCGTGGGGAACCTGACTACTTTCTTCTGCCTTGCTCGTGGGAACCCAAATTTGGCATTGACCGATTTGATGGCATGTTGATTCAAGATGCGGAAGCCTTTTCCGTCATGAAAAGGCTCCGGTGGAAATGCGACCGGCTCGACATCTTTGGTGAAAATGATGCAATCGACACCCGCACTTACTTGCAGGTCCGCGGATGGGGCTCACTTCACGGCGCGACCGCTCCGAAAACTAAGAGTGATTCCGATGTGGCTCAATGCAACGCAACCTTTGCCGCGGCATCGGGAATCGTAGTGCCACTGATTTCTGTCAACGGCGGACCACCCAGTCATATCGGCCGTACGGAGACTGCTTCGTTACGAAAGGCCGTCGAACTATTCGGGCAAGTGCTTCGGATGTCGCCGCAAAATGCCTCCGCGATGTGGCTCTGTGGAAAAGCTCTCGGTCTTCTCAAGGAGCCTGAGCAAGCCCTCCAGCTCTTTATCAAGGCCGCGGAGGCGAATCCCGCGCAAATGCAGTTTGCCGTGGATGCAGAACTACTCGCGTTGCAGCTTGGACGTTCGGCGGAAGCCTTGAAGTGGAGTCGGCGAGCGTTGGATTGTTCACCTAATGACCCCGAGCTCATGTCGAATCATGCTTTCGCCTTGCTGATCTCCGGAGACGCCAAGGCAGCGGCAAAGCTGAGTGCCGACGCGCTGAAATTGAGCCATCCGTCCCAACAAATTACTCGCCGAGTGAATGCGGCCTGCCTGGCGGTGGTCGCAAAGAAATTTCCCCCACCGAAAAATGAGGCGGACGTAATCAAAATTATCAAAGCTTTGAAAGTCTAGTTCCACGAAACAGCACGACCGGAAATCACCTCTGCATTCATCGATGCCAGTGCTCTCACTTAGCGCATCAACATGGAGTCTCAAAGAAAACGCTCTTCTCTTCTACTTCCCCTGTTACCTCTTCCGCCGGGCTGACATTACCCTCATGTAAGCGGACAAACGCTCGGTCATCGTGGCCGTGCGTGCTTTCGCGAAATGCCGGATGTTCTGGTCTTGCGGGGAGTTGCGGATGAAACGACGCCATCTCGAAATGATCATGGTTTGTGCCATCGTCGGAGCGGGCCTTACTTGGACCGCCTCCATTGCCGATGCTCAGGGCCGGCCCGGAGGGGGCGGCCCTGGGGCTGGCGGAGGCGGCGGGGGGGGTGGGGGAGGGCAACACCCCAATTGCCCGCCGCCACAAGGCCCATCTGCCAGCGGACAGCAGGGTCAGCAAAGTCCGCCTCCCGGCGACCAGGGTGGCCCCGGCGGTGGACAGGGTGGCCAAGCAGGCCCAGGCGCTCAAGGCGGCCAGGGGAATGATCAAGGGGCCCAGAGCGGCTCAGACGACGGCCCGCCCCCGCCACCTCCTCACGGCAAACCTCCTCACGGTCCCGGTGGGCCGGGCGGTCAAGGTGGACAGGGTGGCCATCGACCACCGCCACCGCCACCAGATCAAGGTGGCCAAAGCGGTCAAGGCGGCCAGAGTGGCCAAGGTGAGCATCGTGCTCCTCCCCCGCCTCCGCCTGATGGTTCCGGTGGTCAGGGTGGACAGGCCGGCCCGAACAACCAAGGTGGCCAATCAGGCCAAGGCGGCCATCGACCACCGCCACCGCCGCCAGATCAAGGTGGTCAAAGCGGTCAGGGCGGTCAGAGTGGACCACATGGTCATCGGCCTCCTCCACCGCCTCCCAACGATCAAGGCGGACAAGGTCAGCAAGGCGGCTCATCCACCCAAGGTGGCCAAGGCAACCAGAACGATCCGCCGCCGCCACCGCCCAAGGACAAATCCGGCCAGGGTAATTCCGGCCCGAGCACCCAACCGGGCGGCCAGCAGGGCGATCCTGGCGGTCAGGATGGACCTCCGCCCAGGCATCACCCCCATGGCCCGCCGCCACCCCCAACGTCCCAGCCGGCGCCGGGCAGCCAGAACTAAGAGTGGGACCATGTGTATGATGCGCGACTTCGGCGGGAGTTTCCGGGCGGCTCCCGCCGATATTCTCCGAAGTGATGGCATCACCGTGATGCGCGCTTGCCGTCGTCAATCGGCGGCAGATGATCACGCAATCTCAGACTCTTGGCGGAGTGGATCGCTTGGACGATCGGGAGTGGCAGCTGTGTCAGCAAAGTCTCGCCGGCAATTCCGCGGCGTGCACGGAGTTGCTGCAGCGCTACCAGCCGGAGATCGCCCGCCAGATGTGGCGTTTCACCCGCAACCGTGCCACGCAGGAAGAGCTGGTACAGGAAGTACTCGTCGAAGCGTATCTGTCCCTGCGGCACTATCGCCGGCAAGGCGTGCCATTTCTGCATTGGCTGCGCTGCATTGCGACCCGCGTCGGCTATCGCCATTGGAAACACGAAGCGCGGCGAAGGAAGCATCTCTCGCTGGAAGGCGTCGATACGCCGAGCCCGCAAGCCGCGGACGCGCCCGAAGCAGAAGCGATACAAGCCGCGGCCCTGCTGCACGATCTGCTCGCGCGTTTGCCTGCGCCCGATCGGCTCGTGCTTACATTAGTCTACTTCGAGGAGTGCAGCCTGAAGGAAATCGCCGACCGCGCCGGCTGGAATATTGCGATCGTCAAGATGCGCGTCTATCGCGCCCGCAATCGGCTGCGGAAGATGATCGAGGATGAGAACCTGACCGAAAGGTTGATGGAAGTGTTGCATGGATCCGCTTGAACTTATAGATCACCTCGCCTACAAGGCCCGCACTGAAAATGCCCCGGCTACGCATGCCGACGTCGCGGCAATCCTCCGCGCTTGCCGCACGGAGCAGTCGCGTGGAGGGGGGGTCTTCCCGCTGGCCTGGTCCGCCGCGGCTTCCGCCATCGCCGCCAGCCTCGTGATGGTTTTCGCCCTGCGCGCCGGCGCCCTGAGCAATTTCACATCGACCTCTTCCACAACCACCACCTCGGCAGATTCGGTGGCGTCCTTGTTTAACCCCGTGCAGATGGAGATGCCATGAGTACTGATCCCGCGACAACCGTTCCCGCCAGTCCTGCCGATGCGGCGCTGTTGAAGCGTCTGCGTCGCCGTCGGATGTGGAAATCGTTCCTTCTCAGCGTTGTGATTTTCATCTGTGGCGGCGCTACGGGTTTTGGCGCCGCTGCGCTCATCGGCCCGCCTCCTCATCATCCGAGCGGTGGCGGACCGGCAGCAGCGATGCAACCCGATCCACCGGTGCCCCAACTCGTCGCTCGTCTGCGTGAGGAACTGCTCCTCACGGACGATCAGACCAAGGCCGTCGAAAAAATCTACCAGGAACGTTTCGACGCCCTGCACACTCTTCGCGATGGCATCGCCCCGCAGATCAAGACCCAGTACGACCAGCTACGCGACCAAATCAAGGCCGTTCTTACGCCGCAGCAATTCGATCGTTGGAACCAGCGTTTCGAGGCCGCGCGCAACCGCATGATGCCCCCGCGACGCGGCGAAGAGTCCGGCCGCCCTGGCCCCGGCAATGAACCACGTGAAGGGCGCCGCCTGGGACCGCCCGACGGTCCACCCGATGGCCCGCCCGAAGGCCCCCCGCGCCGCAACGGCCCGCCTCGTGACGGACCACCTCCGCGCGACGGCCCACCCCTGGACGGTCCCCCCGACGACCGCGGCCCGCCGCCACCCCCAAGATAGCTGTTCGTTCTAGCGCCCGCCCGCCCCCCTGCACATTTCCTCCCAAGACATTCGCCTGTACACTCTCCCCGTTCTTGGTGCCTTGGTGTCTTGGTGGTGAAAATGATCCGCGCCGCAACCGAGCAAGACGTTCCCGCGATTCTCGCGATGATCCATGAACTCGCAGAGTACGAGCATCTCACGCACGCCTGCGTCGCCACCGAAGATTTGCTCCGGCAGAATCTCTTCGGCACAGGCGGCGCAGACCGTGCCGCCGAAGTGCTCGTCGCTGAAATCGACGGCCAAGTCGTCGGTTACGCCCTCTGGTTCAAGACCTTCTCCACCTTCCTCGCCCGCCCCGGCATCTTCCTCGAAGACCTCTACGTGAAACCCGCGTTCCGCAAGCGCGGCCTCGGCAAGGCCATGCTCCTTGAACTTGTCCGCATCGCCGCCGAACGCCGTTACGGGCGCATCGAATGGTCCGTCCTTGACTGGAACGCCCCCTCCATCGCCTTCTACAAATCGCTCGGCGCCGTCCCGCTCGACGACTGGACTATGATGCGCCTCAACGGCGAGGCGCTGGCAAGACTTGGCACTCGCTGACGTTCCTCTCGAAGGACACAATGCCCGATGACCAATGACGCAATGGTCATCACGGCGACTTGTGTCATTGATCATTGGGCATTGCGTCATTTTTCAGGGAGTTCCCATGCCTGTGAATCTCGCCATCGTTGGCTGCGGCGGAATGGCCGGCAGTCATGCCCGCAATCTCAAGGATGTCCCGGACGCGTGCGTGGTCGCCCTGTGCGATATCAAGCGGGAGAATCTCGAGAAATTCCACCGCGAGCATTTCAAATCCGATCCGGCGATTCGCCTCTACAACTCCATCGAGGAACTCGTTGCCGATCCGCCCAAGGAACTCCGCGCGATGCTTCTCGCCACGCCGCATACCGTGCACTTCCCGCACGCCATGCTCGCGCTCGACAAGGGCTATGATGTGCTCGTCGAAAAGCCCATGGTGACGAGCTCTGATCACGCCCGCCAGCTCGACCTGAAAATCAAGCAGACCGGTCGCCACCTGCAGGTCGCGTTCAATTCCACCTTCTCCCCCGAATTCGCCTACATTCGCGATGTCATCTCCCGCGGCGATCTCGGCGAACTCCAGACCATCAACGCCTATTCCTGCCAAGGCTGGAAAAACGCCGTCGCCGGCACGTGGCGTCAGGACCCCGCCCTCTCCGGCGGCGGCCAGATGTATGACACCGGCGCTCACCTCTTCAACTCCATCGCCTGGCTCATCGACCGCCCCGTCACCGATGTCTATTGCGTCCTCGACAACAAGGGCCTCAAGGTCGACATCAATGCCGTCATGACCATCAAGTGGGAAGGCGGCGTGCTCGGGACCGCCACCATCTCGGGCAATACCCCCGGCTGGCAGGAAGGCATCTGGATCTCCGGCGACAAAGGCCGCATCAGCACCGGCATCCACGGCGGCCGCCTCGAACATTTCGACGCCAAAGGCCAGCTCATCAAGTATCCGCTCGTCACCCAGCCCGGCTACACGCCCATCGGCAACTTCGTCGCCTGCCTCCTCGGCAAAGCCGAACCGCGCTGCCCCGTCCGCTACGGCATTCTCCATAGCTGGTTGATGGACGGCCTTTACCAATCCGCCCGCGAAGGCAAACCGGTGAAATTGACACGCCCACCGATCTAAATGACTAACCGTCCCGTTTACCGAGCCGCGTCCATGTGCGTGGAAGAACCGTTCGCTGATCAGCGCACGAATCGTGCAACAAAGCGGTCGACGGGACGCGCCACCGGCCCGGCCACAAACGCAACCAGCAGCGCCGTGACCGCGCCCGCGTAGACGTCCATCGTCCAGTGCACCCGCAGCGTCAATACCGCGAGCATCTCGAACAACGCAATGAAGATTCCGACCGGGATCAGTCCCTTCCGCAGCCGCGCCAACTCCACCGCCCCGTACACCGCCAGCGCCGTATGCCCGCTGAAAAACAGATCATTTCCCACGCCATACGTGACCAGCAGGCTGGGAAATCCCGGCCCTTCGCGCGGCCAGATCATGCCCTCAGGTGTGGGCAACATACACAACGCCTGCATCGATTGCCGCAGCGCAAAGAGCATCAATAATCCGACGAACGGTCGCAGCGTCTTGCCAAAAATGGACTGTGCCAGCAGGTAGATGCCCAGCATATCGATCAACGCCGAACTGGCGATGAGCAGCCCATTCCGCGCGGCCGCGTGCGCGACCAAATAATTATGCCACGGTGAAAGCCACTCCAGCACGCGATCGTCGATCGGCCCATGAAACTGCCGCGCCCCCAGCATCGCCTGCGACCCGAACCATGCCGCCAGCCCGGCGATCACCAGCACCACTCGTGCCGCGCGAAGCACGTGCGTACGCTTGCGCGTCATCGTCGGCGTCTGCCCTTTGTCTTCGCTCACGTGGCCCCTCCTGCTCTCTTTCGGTGGTGAATCAGGTGACATTTCAACGGATAGTTGATAAGTATCCATCATCCATTGTCACCCAGCACGAGAAATCCATGGAAACTTCTCCCTTGCCGCCGCGGTTCCTTTCCCTCGATGTGCTTCGTGGCGTCGCCATCCTCGGCATTCTCCTGATGAACATCCAGTCCTTCTCCATGCCCGAAGACGCCATCACCAATCCCACCATCTACGGTAATTTTCAGGGCATCAATTACTACGCCTGGCTTTCATCGCACCTGCTGGCGGAAATGAAATTCATCTCTATTTTTTCCATCCTCTTTGGCGCAGGACTGGCGCTGCAAGCCCAGCGCGCCGGCGCTGACGCCTGGAAAATCCATACCAAACGCATGATCATTCTGCTCGGCCTGGGACTGGCGCACGCCTACCTGCTCTGGGATGGCGACATCCTCGTCCCCTACGCCCTCTGCGGCATCGTCGTATTTCCGCTCCGCCGCCTTCCCCGGTGGCTGCTCCTTTTCCTCGGTCTGGCGGCCTTCGCCGTCCCCATCGTACTCAACGCCGGACTGTCGATCTATCCGGACATGGCTCCTTTTCCCCTGCTTCGTGGCCTCAATGCTTCTTTGCGCCCGGATTTCAGCCCCTACGCGGAACTCGCAACCCGGCGCGGAAACTGGCGCAACCTGTTCATCCACCGCGCCCACGCGTCCTTCTATTTCGAAACATTCATCTTCCTGATCTGGACCTTCTGGCGCTGTGCCGGTTGCATGCTCATCGGCATGGCGCTGCTCAAACTGGGCGTTCTCACCGGGCAAGCCAAGAGATGGATACTCGTGCTCATTGGGGCCATTGGTCTGCCGCTGGGGCTGGCCGTTTCCGCCGCTGGTGTCTGCTATAACACTGCCCATCATTGGAACGCCGCCGACTTCTTCTTCCCCGGCTCGACATTCAATTACATCGGCTCGCTGTTGACCGCGCTGGCGTACATGGCGCTCATCGTGTTGCTCACGCACTGGACGACCGCCACGCAGGCCACCCGATGGTTGCGACCGCTCGAAGCCGTAGGTCGAACTGCGCTGTCCAATTATCTCACCCAGACTTTCATCTGCATCACAATCTTCGATGTCCTCGGTTATTACGGCAATGTTTCGCGTAGCCAGCAGTTGCTGATCGTTCTGGCGATCTGGCTGGTGCAACTTCTCGGATCAACGCTGTGGCTTCGTCGGTTCCGCCAAGGTCCCTTTGAATGGTGCTGGCGGACGCTCGCCTATGGACCAAAGAAGGCCATGAACGCATGAAACCGGCTCAGAAAACGGCGTGTTTTCGATTCGCCACAGGGTTCCGGTATACTGTCTCTCTTGTTGTGATCTCCACGGAGCCGCACGTGATGCCCAAACGGCCGCAATGGCGTAGCGTTACTTGCGTATTTACATAGAGTTATGAGAAGTCCAGAACAACGAACCGACGGCCTTGACGCCGTTTCTCCGGAACCTCCCGACGAACCTGCGGGGGTTGTCGTGCCGTCCCCAATCGCAACTCAACCCGCCTTGCTCACAAATAATTCGGCCGCGTACTTACCCGACCGGATCAAAGGCGCCGACCTTCGTCGTAGCCTCTGGTTCTGCACCACAGGTTGGGCGTTCGGTGCATTCTGGGCCGCTTCGGCAACCGGTGGCGCGACCATCAACCGCTTTGTCGAGTATCTCAGCCCGGCCGGCCAGAAAGATTTCTTCATCGGCCTGGTCTCTGCCGCGGCCTTCATCGGCGTGCTCTGCCAACTCCCCGGCGCGATTGTGATTGAATACCTCGGCCAGCGAAAGAAATTTTTCCTCACCTGGGTGACGGCCCAGCGCAGTTTGTACCTGGTGATCGCCATCCTGCCCTGGGTGCTCCCGGCGCATCACCGGGCCAGCATCGTGATCCTCGCAACCCTTCTGATCGTGGGCTGGTGTCTGGGACAGTACGGCGGACAAGCCTGGACCAATTGGATGGCGGACCTCGTACCGCCACGCGTTCGCGGCAAATATTTTGCCCGCCGCTCGCGCATGGGCATTACGGTGATGGCACTTACCAGTCTGCTCATGGGCGTGCTCATGGATGCCTCCAGCACGCAATGGTTCAATGCCTACCTCGGCCCGATCGCCCAATTTGCCGGTATGGACGCCCTGCTCCTCGTGATCTCCGTGATCTTTCTCTTTGCCTCGGTGGCCGGCATCGTCGACATACAAATATTCCGCAAGGTCGATGAGCCCAGAATGGGTCACATCTCACGCGATCCCATCGCTATGCGCCTCCTCAAACCGCTCAAGGATCGTCAGTTCATGCGCTATGTCGCCTATCTCTCCTGCTTCAATTTCACCGTCGGCTTCACCAACCCCTTCTGGTGGTTTTACCTCTTTGGTTTCTACGATCTTCTCAAGGCCGGCGCCGACGCGCCGTGGTGGCTGCAGTATTACTATCTCTCGGCGTACCTGATGTTGCCGCTGTCGTATCAGATCGGCCAGTTCATCGGCTATCCCGTTTGGGGCATGATGATCGACCGTTTTGGGCGCAAACCGATAATCTTCATCAGCAGTTTTGCACATACATTTTCTTGGGTGGCATGGTTCTTTATCACGCCCGCACTTTTGCCTTGGTTGATGCTGGTGCAACTCTTCGGCGGATTCTTCGGCTCCGGACAGGAAGTTGCCAATTTCAACATGCTCCTGGCCTTCAATCGCAAGGGCGGCGCGGGCTACCAGGCGGTGGCCCAAGTCATCGCAAGCAGCGCCTTCGCTGTGGCTTCGATCGTTGCCGGAATCCTGGCCACCAAGTTCCTCTTCCCGATCGAGAATTCGTTCGGGTATGTGTTCCAACTCGGCGGCCGCTCCTTCGGCCGTTATCATGCGCTCATCCTCATCGGCATTATGCTCAAGTGGGGCGCTGACCTGGTTCTGCTGCCGTACATACACGACCTGGAAGCCAAACCGACCAGTCACGCGGTGCGCTTCCTCCTCGGCAACATGTATGGTTACGTGAATACCCAGATTTTCACTCCGCTTCGGACCATTCCCGAAGTTACCGGCAGCGCCGTCCGCCGCTTCAACGACGCCGCCGAAGACGCTGTCGAAGGCGTCAAGAATCTCTTCAAATGATTTCCGTTGTTACGCGGATCCGTATCGCCGCGATGCTGAATCCCGGAATCGGATTTCATTTCCCAACTCCCCGCCCAATTCGCCCGATATCATGGTCATGGACTTCTCTGCATCCAGTCTCTTGTCAGGCATGCTGGTCGGCTCGATCGGCACCGGCCTCTTCATCTACGGCAAGAAGGCCGAGCGCTATATGCACCTGGCCGTCGGCATCGCGCTATGCATCATCCCCATTCTTATCACCAATCCCTGGGCGCTATGGGGAACCACCCTTGCGATCCTCGCCGGACTTTATGCGATTCGTAACTCCATCTGATGCCGTTCACCCATCCCGCCCCATCGAATTCCCATCTCATTTCAGCAACTTCTTGAGCTCCGGAATAAACGGAATCTTGATGCTCGACTCCGGCTGCGGCAACACCGGCGGCTTGAGCGTCACCATGCCGCCCAGAAAAAGCTCCCGGTTGCTCGGGTCTGGCGGCGCCCAGGCACGCACAAACGTTTTCGCGCTGCCGTCATTGTCGTAAACGGCGATGTTCATCTGCGCTGTCAGCCCCGGCGCCGCGAAGATCCCTTTTCGCGGTATCGCCAGCGTGACGTTGTATCGATCCTCACGCACGTCCAAATGCAACGGAATAACCTCAGCCTTCTCATCCCGCGGTTTGGCGTAACCATCCCATATTTGCTTGCCCTTTTCGGCAAATGGGAACACGACCAGCCGTGTCCGCGCCGGCTCGCCCTGTGCCGTGCGCGACAGCCACGTCAACTCGATCGCATCGCTCAGCAGATCGCCCGGCCCCGTGAACTTCGGCCAGAACACGTGGTGATCGTCATCCACATGGACGCGCACGTACAGGTGCGTATCGTCGGCGATCATTTCCCAATCTGCCGAACGCTTCTGCGGTTCATCGGCGCGCGGCGTCCACGCATACGTGCTGCCGCGATAGGCATCATGCCAGCCGTTGTCGCCGCCCAGCGCAATGTTCTTCACAATCGGCACCGTCGCCGCCGGCACCACGGCAATCCGCCGCTTCAGCAATACCTGGTGCGTCCGTCCGCGGCTGTCGTTGAACCGGACGACAAATTCCACCTGCGGCGGCGGCAATTCCCCCCGCTGCTGCTTGCAGTACAAACTCATCCGCCATTTCTCTTTCTGGCCCGGCGCCAGATGACGCATCGTGTACGCCACATGCAGTTCCCACGGCAAATCAAAACTGTCTGTGAAAGGATTGGCGTTATCGCGCTCGGTCGCCGTCGCCAGATTCCGCGCCGAGGCCAGCCTCACCTCCACGTCAATCGGCACGCTCAGCGGATTCGACAGCGCCAGCCGCATCGGCCCTTCCTCAACCGGCTTGCCCGAATCTTTCCCCATCGGCTGTTCCAGCACGCCCTCGATGCCCAGCGATTTCTCGTCGATCTTCGCCGCTTGATCGATCAGCGCCCGCTCTTCCGCCAGGATCGTGTCGGCCGGAAGGATGTTGGCCCCCTTGCCCTCCGCGCTGCCGCCAAGCTGCACCAGCGCCACCGTCATTTTCCCGGCGCTATCGATCTTGAGCAGCGTGTAATGACGCAACATTTCCGCCCCATCCTGCTCGATCGCCGCGGCCGTCGCACCCAGCGTGAAATAGGCGATGCCGTCCACCGCCGGGTCCGCGGCATACGCACAGGTATCGCCGGCAAACACCCCCAGAATCTTCGCCGGACGCAGCCCGCCGCTGAAATTCCCTCCCATCTCCGGGCCTTCCACGCTCACGATCGGTTTGCGATTGAAGTCCACCAGCAGTTCATGCACTTTGATCCAGATATCCCGCGACCGCCCCTGATCATGCCACATCGGATGATGCAGCAGCACCAGCACCCCCGCAGCACGATGCGCATCGAACGTGCGATTGAGATCCGCCTTCAGCCACGCCAACTGGCTGTCGCTGTCTTTTCCGGCATCCTCGCCGGCTACGGCCAAATCTTCGCTATCCAGCACGATTGCATGCACATCGCCCACATCGAGGCTGTAATGCCTCGGACCGATGTACTTCTGGTACAACGCCGCGAAGCGGCGATCCGTTGGATCGAGCGTCCCCGAAAGCAAATCCCGCGGCCCCAAGCACGGATACCACGGCATCGTCAGCGCATCGAGCTTCCCCCGCACCGCCTGCACTTGGGTCAGATAAGTTTGCCCAGACCGCGTCATCCCCTGCACCAGGTTGCCCAATGTCAACACCAGATCAGGCTTTAGTAGATTGAGTTCGCTGACCGTTTGTCGCAAGTACGTTTCTGATGCCGCGTTCGTCGGCGAAAGATCGCCGAGGATCGCAATGCTGCTGGCCGACTGCCGCGGCGGTACCGGCAACCGCAGACCATACGTGCCGGGATGCACCGCAAACCCGCGCATCGCGGGGAATTCATCCAACTTCTGAATCGTCGGCGCGGGTAGATTGTCGAATGCGGGATAGGACGGCGCGGTGGTGGGGGAGTCGCCCAGCGCTGCGGCCACGAGCGCTAGGCCTCCGATGGCGACGATGCTGGCTCGATGATGTCGGCAAGTGGCTATCCGCATGCGGGCTCCATGAGGGCAGAATTCTGGAAGAACGGATTATAACCGCAGCAAAAAGAAAAAGGCCGCGAGTCTTGCAACTCGCGGCCCTTTGATTCCTTTGTCAGTCACTGACCAGACCACTGGCCACTCGGCTTATCCTTCGAGGCCGCCCTTGTACTTCTTGGCGGGACGGTCTTCGTCGGTGCTCTCGGTGGTGTCGCCACCGGCGCCCCACTGGGCGCGCTTCAGCGACAGGCCGATCTTGCGGTCGTCGATGTCGACCCGCAGGATCTTCACTTCCACCTCGTCGCCGATCTTCACCACGTCGGTCGGATTCTCGACCTTGTCGTCGCTCAGTTCGGAAACGTGCAGCAGGCCTTCGAGGCCCGGCTCCAGCTCGACGAACACGCCGAAGTTGGTGATCTTCGTGACCTTGCCCTTGACGATCATGCCCGGCTGGTAGTTGGTCGGAATGGCGTGCAGCCACGGATCCTCGGTCATCTGTTTGAGGCCCAGGGCCACGCGGTTCTTTTCCTGATCTACCGAGAGCACCACGCACTGGATTTCGTCGCCCTTCTTGAGCAACTCGCTGGGGTGCGCGACTTTCTTGGTCCAGGACAGATCCGACACGTGCAGCAGGCCGTCGATGCCTTCTTC
>Ga0114951_10000380_pt1 | contig 63170 bp, 52 predicted proteins | sample AM7aDNAmetaG_FD_88677 | JGI IMG/M metagenome (GOLD analysis project Ga0114951, IMG submission 88677) | Freshwater microbial communities from Finland to study Microbial Dark Matter (Phase II) - AM7a DNA metaG | ecosystem: Environmental > Aquatic > Freshwater > Lake | place: Finland: Lake Alinen...
CCCGACTATGTCCTGTTCTGACTTGCACCCGCAGGGATTCACCGTTTCATCGCATCCTCCCCCTGCGCTCAACGAGTTACCATACCCTTAAGGTATCGCTTGCATTAAATGCTCAATCGCATCATCGCTATTAAGGAGGCCGTGTCGTTTCTGTGTCATTGCCGTAACTCTCGCCACCCATACTTGCGTATGGCTGCGTACTCAGCTGGTGGGGGGACTTTCCTCAGCAGCATATATCTGCCACCGTCAGCCGCACTCTCCCTCTCGTATAATAATAGGGAGCAACATTATTTACTCTTGATGGAACGCCTGACCGAAGAAGAAGGTGCTGTTGCAATCAGACTTGCAAAGGATGCCCTGTCTCAAAGAGTTGCCGGATTATCAGCTGAAAAGATCAATGTTACGGCAATTTTTCTGGAAAAACGAGGGGTTTTTGTAACTTTGACAAAAGCAGGTGAATTAAGAGGCTGTATAGGGTTTCCACACCCGGTTATGCAATTAAAGAATGCAATCCATGATGCGGCAATAGCTGCAGCCACAGAAGACCCAAGGTTTCAGGCTGTGACAAAAGCCGAACTTTCATTACTCGATATTGAAGTAACTGTTCTTACCCTTCCCCAGGTCGTGGAAGGAGAGCCAAAAGAGCGCGTACATAAAGTGATTACCGGCAAACACGGGCTTATTGTAAAAGGGCTCGGGAGGAGTGGACTCTTGCTGCCTCAGGTTGCAACGGAATATGGATGGGACGCAAAGACATTTCTTTCTCATACCTGCAGAAAAGCCGGACTTCCAGGTGATTGCTGGATGAAACCTGATATTACACTATTAACTTTTGAGGGGCAGATCTTCAGCACAAAGAGGTCCTGATGACTGCAGCCTTTGAAGTACTTGAAAAAGATATAGAGGGCAGAGTAGGTAAACTGAAAATTGGAGACAAAACTATCAGGACGCCTGCATTATTGCCTGTAATTAACCCACATTTCCAGGTCATTCCTCCAAAAATGATGGCTTCCTGGGGTGTTGAGGCAATAATAACGAACGCATACATCTTTTCGAGGAGTGAAGAATATCGGGAAAAAACCTTAATTAAAGGTCTTCACGATGTCCTGGATTTTCCCGGAGTTATTATGACAGATTCTGGTTCATTTCAACTATCAGTATATGGAGATGTTGAAGTAACAAATGCAATGACACTCAGTTTTCAGGAGAAAATTGGTAGTGATATTATTGTCCCTCTGGACATTCCAACCTCTCCTGACGCAGAATATAATGTTGCAGAAAATGATCTTGAAATAACTCTGTCTAGAATAAAAGAGGGGATTTCCATTCTCCCTGACTCTGCAACCCTTGCAGCCCCGGTTCAGGGGGGACGGTTTCTTGACCTTAGAAAGAAAGCAGCGGAGAATGTTGACTCATTAGACCTGACAATATGTCCCATAGGTGCAGTTGTCCCTCTTATGGAATCATACAGGTATTTAGATCTTGTATCCATCGTAAAGGCAGCAAAAAGTGGTTTATCACAGTCACGGTGTGTACATCTCTTTGGTGCAGGTCACCCGGCAATGTTCGCTCTTGCAGTAGCAATGGGTTGTGACCTGTTTGATTCGGCTGCATATGCACTCTATGCAAAGGACGGAAGATATCTGACACCACATGGAAGTTATCATCTTGCCGATTTAAGAGAGTTCATCTGCCCTTGCAGGGTTTGTTCATCACATGCACCTGAGGAACTTTTAAAATCTCTAGATAAGGAAAAACTCCTTGCAGAACATAACCTGCTTGTGACAATAGCAGAGATCAAAAGAGTACGGCAGGCAGTTACTGACGGTGTCCTGTGGGAACTCCTTGATGAAAGATGCCGATCACACCCTTCACTTCTTAGTGCTTACAGGGAGTTTATAAGGACCGATAAATCAATTTACAAATCTGAAGCAGTTAGTAAGCGACGTTTTTTCTACAAAGGTAGTGAACACTGTGCAAGGTCAGAAGTTATTCGTTATCACTCAATGCTGGAGCGGTTCAGTATTGATGAAAAAGTTCTCATAACCTTTGACAAGAAAGGGGATAGAGATGATGGAAGTGTCTTTTTTTTCAAACCACCTTTCGGACCCTATCCTCCTGAACTTAGGGAGACATTTCCTATTGGACAAAGTGAAATCCCTACCTGGGATGAGGATATGGTCAGAACAGGTGCAAAAGGTTTAAAAATCCTTATCCAGAATAATCCGGATAGCAAATTTACAATCCGTTGTGATGGAAACTGGAAAACAATGATTGAAGAAGAGATCTCTCCATACAGGGCAAATTATGAGATTATTTGAGATAAAAAACCGTGATGGCCTTGCTCTTGCAGGGCATCTCACTCTTGACGGAGTGCAGACTGCTTTCCCTGTTGCACTGGATATGAATGAAAAATTCCCGGACCTGATGCATTATCACCATGATAATTTATCACTTTTTCAAGAGAAAATGCAGGAAAATTGGTCGGATCTTCAAATTAATCCAGGGATGCTTCACCCAGGCGGAAAACCGGTCACTCGCCATGGAGATATCCTCCTCGTACCAAACTGGCATACTGCTTTTATTAATCCGCGAAATTATATCGAATGGCTCGTGTCAATCAGGTTAAAATCTCCTCCTGACACATTATGGTATGCTCCTGCGTGTGCTTTGCCCTCAAACGTGCATCTGCTGGTATATTCTGGTTTCTCTATATTTGACTGGACCTCGGTAGATTTAAAGTCAGCCCAGGGAATCTTTTGTCTGCAAGGATGCGAACTCCCTAAAGTGGTTGAAAGAGAAGGATTTTGTTCATGTGAAGGGTGCAGGTCAGGATCTCTATTACTCCATAACCGGCTTGCCCTTCTTTCTGAACTTAATACAGTCCGTTATTACATCTATAAGCAGCAGTTAAGGGAATATGTCGAATCGCGTTCGAGGCTATCTGCATTCCAGGTGACAGTTATGCGTCTTCTTGATCAGTGCCCGGTCTTCCTTGAACCGTTTATACCGGTAACAAGGTCAGTCCAGATGCTTGCTACAACCGAGGACAGCCTCCAAAGGGTCGAAGTAAAGAGATTTATGCATCGAGTCCTCTCGCGTTACATTCCTCCACGTAATGATGTTGCAATTCTCATCCCATGTTCTGCAAGAAAACCCTACTCAACTTCAAAAAGTCACAGACGACTTAAACATATAATAAGGGGAAGAGGTCACGAGCTAATAATCACATCACCTCTGGGTATTGTACCAAGAGAACTTGAAAGAATTTATCCAGCAGCTCATTATGATGTCCCTGTAACCGGGTACTGGTCACAAGAGGAAAAGAAGATAATAGGGGCACAAATTCACGAATATTTCAAGAATAATCAGTATAGGCGAGTTATTGCTTATCTCGAAGGTGGAGCACTCGAAACAGTAACTGCAGCTTTTTCGGCTCTTGAGGTCGATTGTGAAATTATTACAAGAGACGACCCGAAAAAAGATTCAATGTCAGGAGAACTTGATGATGCACTTTATGGTGAGAAAAGAAAGAGATCTGATATTGTCCGGGGTACCTGCCTTTACCAGTTTGACACCAGTATTAACACTGAAAACTTCATATTGAAGGGCTATTCCCCGGAAGAACGTGTATTCAGGAATAAAATGCAGTTATTCAGTTTTGACGCCCATACAGGGTATTTAAGACCTACCTTCCAGGGTTGGGACCTGATTAAAGACAAATACAATGTATGCATTGATCCTTTCATCCCACAGGGTGACATCCTCGCGCCAGGTGTTGTTGGTGCCGACCCTCAAATCAGAGAGGGTGATGAAGTAATTGTGCGTGGGAAACAGGCTATTGCGACAGGCAGGGCTTTAATGTCAGGTGATTGTATGGTAGAATCCACTCAGGGAGTGGCCGTCAAAGTGCGTAAAGTAATGAGGATTGAACCTCAATAATATGTAAGAATGAGAGGAGTAATTAATTGTATTTAATAAAGAGCATTAATGAACTTGCTCCTAAAATCTGGCAGATCTGGGTAAATGCACCTCATGTAGCCTTTCATGCAAAAGCAGGGCAATTTGTTATTCTGAGGATAAATGAATTTGGTGAGAGGATCCCACTTACGATTTCCGCAATTGAGGGCGATGATATCAGATGTATCTTCATGGCTGTTGGAAAAACGACATCCGCCCTTGCTGCCCATCGTTCTGGAGATTATATACGTGATGTCGCAGGACCACTGGGAAAACCAAGTGAAATAAAAAAATATGGTACCTGTGTCGTAATCGGAGGCGGTGCAGGAATAGCATGCTGCCCGATAATTGCCCGGAGTTTGAAAGCAGACGGAAACGTTGTCAAGGGAATAATAGGGGCAAGAAATGCAGAACTTCTTATATTGGAAGATGAGATGAGGGATTCATGCGATGAACTGTTCATAACAACGGATGACGGGAGTAAAGGAGTTCATGGGTTTGTAAGTGATATCCTCAAAACAGAAATCCAAAAAGGAAGTATTGATGCAGTATGGATAATTGGCCCGGCAATAATGATGAAGGTCACGTCCGAGGTTACTCGTCCTGTTAAAATCAGAACTTTTGTGAGCCTTAACCCAATTATGGTAGACGGTACTGGCATGTGTGGTTCCTGCAGAGTGAAAATAGGAGATCAAATTCAGTTTGCCTGTGTAGATGGACCGGAATTCGATGCTCATAAAGTTGATTTTGATCTTCTTATGAAAAGGCAAAGAGCATATCTCCAGGAAGAAAAGTTAGCGCTTGAATACCATAATAAGGAGCAATGCAAATGCGGTGGGCCAAATAATGAATGACCGTCCGGTAAACGAACGTCTGAAAGATTTTAAGGAAGTTGATTCGGGGTTAACTTCTGATGAAGCAGTCCTTGAAGCATTACGCTGTATCCAGTGTAAAAAACCATTATGTATCGGCGGATGCCCTGTTGGAATTGACATCCCCGGATTTATAAAGTTGATTTCAGAGCGGGAGTTTGAAAAAGCGCTTGAAGTTATCTACAATGATAACCTCCTTCCAGCTATATGCGGAAGGGTCTGCCCTCAGGAGAACCAGTGCGAAGGAGTCTGCATCCTCTCGAATAAAGAAAAGGGCGTCGCAATAGGATCTCTTGAAAGGTTTGTAGCTGACAGGGCTTTAGTGCAAAAAAGCAACAGAAAATGTTCTGTAAATCCAACAAATAAGCAGATTGCAATCGTAGGATCCGGTCCTGCAGGCCTGACTGGTGCTGCCGAACTTGCAAAGAAAGGTCACTCGGTTACAATTTTTGAATCACTTCATGAAGCGGGAGGGGTTCTCGTTTATGGAATTCCTGAGTTCAGACTGCCAAAATGGATAGTAAAAAGAGAGATAGAGCAAATCCTTTCGCTTGGTGTTTCTCTAAAGATTAACCACCTGGTAGGGAAAAGTGTCTCTCCAGAAGAATTGCTTCAGTTTGATGCAGTACTCATCGCAACAGGGGCAGGTCTTCCCCATTTTATGGGTTTACCAGGCGAACACCTTTCAGGTGTCTACTCTGCAAATGAATTTCTAACAAGAGTTAACCTTATGCATGCAAATGATTTTCCGAAGTATGACACCCCCGTAAAACAAGGGAGCCGAACAGTTGTCATAGGTGGTGGAAATGTTGCAATGGATGCAGCGCGCGTAGCAAGGAGGATGGGAGCAAAGGTTACTCTCATTTACCGGCGTCGAAGAGATGACCTCCCTGCACGAAATGCAGAGGTAATACGTGCTGAAGAAGAAGGTGTCTCATTCGTTTTCTGTTCAAACCCAATTAAAGTCCTTGGAGATGAGGCTGTAACTGGCGTTGAATGCCTGCAAATGGCATTGTGTGAACCGGACGAATCTGGCAGACCTGGAACAGAACCTGTTCCAGGCACTAACTTCGTGATAGACTGTGATATATGTATTCAAGCAATAGGGCAGGACCCTAATCCACTCCTTCTTCAGTCTATGCCATCTCTTAAATCCGGAAAGAAAGGGACAATAGCCGTAGATATAAATGGAAAAACTTCAATTCCTCATATATTTGCTGCAGGAGACATTACAACCGGAGCTGCAACTGTAATACTTGCAATGGGAAGTGCAAAAACAGCCGCGGACGAGATCCACAAAATGATAAGTATATAAATTATTTTCTTATTTTTTGAGATTTTTTTTACTAATGAAATAAAAAACGAGAATGTTTATCTCTTAAGTCTGTGTAAATCCATATATCAAAGATTAGAGGTTTGAGAACAATGAAATGGATATTGTTTACTGGAATTTTTCTAATCCTTATTTTTGCAGGTATTCAAGTCGTATCTGCAGAAATTGGAATAGGAGCAAAAGGAATTGAGGCAATACCAGATCAAAACACCTACTATTTTCAGGTTAATTGTAATGTGGAAGGTGCGACGGTCTATTTTACTGATTTAAACGGAGTAGAATCCTATGAAGGGGTTATCACGAATGGTCAACTAAGGGTTATGGTAACCGGTAAGACGATGAGGTCATACCGTGTAACTGCCGATGGATACAAACCATACCTGGGCACGATCACTTCGTATCCACTCAATGGCGGAGTTATAGCTTTATATGCGACACTTACCCCACTTCTGCCAACCCAGACTCCGACGCTGATAGGTGGGAACACAGGTTACTATCTTGTCCACACCAATGTTGATTTCGCAAAAGTCTATTTTACTGATGTTAACGGTATTGAGACTTATGAAGGGACTACCAATAACAAAGTACTCAGGGTGATGGTCTATATCACTGCAACTCCTTTCAGATCGTACAGGGTTGAAGCAAGCGGATACCAATCTTACACCAATAGCATATACTCAGTTCCCTCTTCAGGTTCGACGGTGGACCTTTGGGCAACGCTCGTACCTGTAACACCAACGCCAACTGTGACAAGTGATGGTGGAAGTACCGGATACTTTGAAGTCGATTCTAACGTTGATGGTGCAAAAGTCTACTTTACTGATGTAAACAGTGTAGAAACCTTACAAGGTACAATTGCAAATGGCGAACTTACTGTAAGGGTGTATCTGACAGCAACACCGTATAAATCATACAGGGTTGCTATGGACGGATATGTCCCGTATACTGCATCGATACCAGCCTATCCAACAGTCGGGGCAACAGTAGTTCTTCAATCAAACCTTATTCCGATAACACCAACACCAACGCTGATAGGCGGTTCACAGGGTTCTTTCCTTGTTAAAAGCAATGTGAATGGTGCATCAGTGTACTTCACCGACGTGAGTGGCGTTGAGACACAGCAGGGTACAATTGCAAATGGCCAGCTTATTGTGACCGTTTATCTAACCGCGACACCTTACAAATCTTACAGGGTCTCTGCAACGGGCTATAATTCAGCCACAGGAAAAATTTCAACATATCCAACTTCAGGTGGTACTGTTACTATTACAGCAAACCTTAAAGCAGTCACACCCACAAAAACGCCTGTTGGTGGAGATTATGGTTACTATGCAGTATTCTGTAATGTAAATAATGCAAAAGTCTACTTTGATGACAAGCTTGTAGGAACAATTAAGGGTAACAGCCTTCTTGTCAAGGTATACACAACTGCTACGCCGTACACGACTTATAGGGTTGAAGCTTCCGGATACCAGCCTGCATCAGGAGATATTCCTAGTGTACCTGGAAAGGGTGAAGTCGTTTCTATTGATGTTATACTTCAAAAGAACAATCCCATAGGCGGTTCAGTAGGTTATTACATTATCACAACAAATGTCCCGGGTGCAAATGTTTACTTTGACAACAAACTCATGGGTACAACAACAAATTATGGTCTTGTAGTACCGGTGTATCTGACAGGTACCCCATATAAAACTCTAAAAGTTACAAAATCCGGATATACGGCATTTACAGAGTCGTTTTCAGATATCGGAATTCCTGATGCCGACGGCTATCTTGAGGTCCCGGTAGTTTTGCAAAAATAACAAGCAAAATCTAACAAATTTTTCGATCCTTTTTTAAGCACAAATATACTTCTATTATTAATGATTTCTTAATAGAGGATGGAAATTTGAGAAAAACTGTTGCAAGAACTGGCTATAATGATATACTAAATATCCTCATTCTCATCACTCTTGCTAGTTTATTTATCATAATCAATGGAAATGCAGTTTCACTATTCGCTGATAACTTATCAACAGACCTCCATGGTACAGTGAATTTCAAAATTCAGGATATGTCTGATATTGAAGAAAAAAGTATTATCTGGTTCTTTGATGGTCATGTGGATGTTAATAATAATGGAAAATCAAGTCTGGATTATGTATTCAACCATCCTGGAGATTATTCAGTACTCGCAAGATACAAAGCAAAGAACGATGAGAAAGGTGGCGAGACAAACGCAATACGGATTCATGTTAATAGTCCTCAGTTTAAACTTCTCGTTCCAGACAGTACGACACTTATTTCTAATACCAAATTTACTGCACTATCTTTACCACAGGGATTCAATATTGCTTGGGACTTTGGGGATGGTTCATTCGCAAAAGAGACAGTTGCAAGCCATTCTTATATAAAGCCAGGAATATACTCAATCAATGCTACGTTTTATGATATATTTAACAACGAATTCATGCTTTCACGACAAATAAAAGTTTATCCCCTGGCAAAATGGTATGAAAAAATATTAAGCGTGAATTCAACATCAGGGGGACAGGTTAAATTTATAGACGATTCCCCGGGTAGTGTTTCCGGATGGCTATGGAATTTTGGTGATGGTGAAAGTTCTACAGAGAAATCACCTGTGCACACTTACAAGAGATTAGGGACATACAGTGCCAGTCTTATAGTCACAAAAGACGGACTCACAAGCACAAACGAAAATGAAAAAAATGTTGTAATATTCAATTCAATCGAGGAGATAAATGTTAATCCGGTTCAGCCGGAACCAAATACACCAGTAACCGTATCTGTTGATATAGCGGATGATTACAAGGATAAAGTGAATTATATAAGATATCAGTGGGGTGACAGCAGCCCTGATGAATATGGCACACAGGGTCCAGATTTTCAGAGCTCACATACGTACAACTGGGAAGCTATCTTTACCCTTACTATTGTATCATACGCTGTAGGGAGTTCTGACCCTATTGATATAGTAAAGATACCAATAAAAGTCTATAAAAAAACAACTCCCTCTTCAGACTTTGAAGCGATTCCAAAACAGAATGGAGTGGCCCCGTTTCCAGTAAAGTTTAAAGTAAAACTTGATGAAAAGGGAAGTAATCTGCCTACCGGATACGTTTGGAATTTTGGAGACGGTAGTTCTCTCTCTTCGGAAGCATCACCATTGCATACCTATGAAAAACTTGGAGTTTATACTGTCGACCTCTGGACTACTAACGAAAAAGGTAACAGTAATACGACGAAAAATGGATTTATCCTTGTTGGTGACCCCCCAAATAATCCTTGTGATTTTACCGCAATTCCTGATACAGTCTATCCAGGAGAACCAGTGCAGTTTATTGATACTTCAATTGCTGAACATAACTCAAATTACTGGTCTTTTGGTGATTCTTCCGAAGATAATTCCAATGAGATGAATCCGATTCATGTTTATAAATCAGCGAATCCTGAGGGGTATAATGTCTATCTTAATATTTACAAGGATGGCAGAATTGTAGGCACGAGCCCTATAAAAAAGATAATCGTTAAGCAGCGAGAGAAAAATGACTCAAATTTTTACCTCCTTTTAAAACCAGGGTGGAACCTGGTCTCAACTCCATTAAAGTTGGCAAAAGGATTCGATAACATAGAGAGATTATTTAAAAATACCGATATGGAAAGTCACTCGGTTTTTCAATATAACCCTGTTACAGGTTGGAAAGTAATGAAAGGAACAGACATACTCCATCCACTTGACGCGGTGTGGGTTTACTCAAATACTACAACTAATGTAGACCTCTATTTTGAAAATCGCCAGAATATTATTCAAACTGATAAAAACCTAACTGAAGGCTGGAACATGATTGGTGCTTCGGGGGTCGAATCTTTTTCTGTTACTGACTTTTTAAGCCAGTTACAAGGTAACTGGACAACTCTATATTATTTTGATGCTGATAAAAGGGCATTCCAAGCAATCCTAAAAAACAGTATTGGAAATGCTAAAGTTAACCCGGGTGAAGGATACTGGATATATGCCAATGGGCAAGGAACAATTAAAGAAATAAATATAACCTGATTCATATGAGACCATTAATTAATAGATATATACTTTGTATTGCTATTTTGAGCATAGTATTTTTGCAGATATCTTCTGCCATCCCTCCGCTTCCCAGTGAGTTTTATGGAAATATCCAGATTGACGAGAAACCTGCCCAGGTGGGCCTTATGGTCATTGCCAAACTAGATAACAAAGAATGCGGGAATATCACTGTAAAAAAAGAGGGAATTTACGGGGGTGAGTCTACATTCGATCAAAGGCTTATTGTGAGCTGCGGAGATGTGCCTGTTTCAGGGACGGTTACATTTTGGGTAAACGGCAACTGCGCTGATAAGGCTGCAGTTCTCTCGGCGGGCTCATCCCAGAAGATTGATCTAAATGTAAGGACAGGAAATAAAGCACCTTCCATAGTTGTAACCCCTGGAGAAAATGAAAATATTTTTTCTAATTCAGTGCCCACAAAGAAGGCAACATTTACTGTTATTCCCATTATTGTTTCGATTTTACTAATATGCATTTTTATGAGGAGAAAACTGTAAAGAAATTCTCAATTTTAATAAAATTTAGTGTTAATGACGGAAATGCCGGATTCCCGTAAAAACAAGCGCCATTTTTTTATTATTCGCTTCTCTTATCACTTCTTCATCTCGGATGGAACCACCAGGTTCAACAAGTGCAACTGCTCCGGCTTCATGCGCGATTTCAAGTGTATCAGCAAATGGAAGAAATGCATCTGAAGCAACTGCCGACCCGGCAAGTGGCTTAAGTGATTTAGAAATTGCAATCTTTGCTGCATCGACCCTGCTCATCTGCCCAGCTCCAATTCCAAGACATTTTGTCGAATCCGCAAAAATTATCGCATTACTCCTTGTGTGTTTACACACCTTCCATGCAAATGTCAGGGCCTCCATCTCCTGATGAGTAGGGTCACGGTCAGATACAACTTTCCAGTGCTCTTTGTATGGTGGAGAACGTTTTAGAAGAATGCCACCATTTATTGACCGGATTTCATCTTCTTCATTCTCTTCAGGAAGGATAAGTACTCGCATGGCAGCTTTTGCCTGCATTACGTAAAGTGCCTCTTTGGTATAGGAAGGGGCGACAACCACCTCTACAAAAGTAGAACAGATCTCTTCTGCAAGTTTTTTATCGACTTCTCTATTAAAAGCAGTAACAGATCCATATGCTGACACTGGGTCTGTTTCCCTTGCCGATACATATGCTTCAAAAATTTGTGTTCCTGAGGCAACTCCGCACGGGTTATTATGTTTGACAATCACGGCGGTCGGCTGATCAAATTCATTAAGAAGCGAAACTGCAGCATTCAGGTCAAGATAATTGTTATATGACATCTCTTTTCCCTGTAGGGGAAAAAGGCCTGCAATGCCATTATTTCCATAAATAACCGCCTTTTCGTGGGGGTTTTCCCCATATCGGAGAGGACGGCCACATGAAAACTGAAGAGAGAGCACACTAGGAAACTCTTCCCCTATTCCATTCAGATAATTACTTATTGCACAATCATATTCAGCTGTCCTTGAAAAAGCTATTTTTGCAAGGGAAAATAGTTCTTCAGTCGAGAAATCACCTTTTTCCAGTGCGGTTTTTACTAGATCATATTGATCAGGTGATGTGATTACAGCAACAGACCTGTAATTTTTTGCCGCTGCACGGATGAGTGCAGGACCACCGATATCAATAAATTCAATTAATTCTTCATGAGGAAGTCCTTTTTTTAGCATCTCCTGAAACGGATAAAGGTTTGAAACGAGAAGATCAATTGGTTTTATTCCATTCTCTTCCATCTCCTGTTCATCTCTCCCGCGAACCCCAAGAATTCCACCATGGATTTTTGGATGGAGTGTTTTTACCCTCCCGCTCATCATTTCAAGAGAACCGGTATACTCTGATACATCTGTGTAAATAACTCCGGCTGAGGATAGTACAGTCCCTGTTCCACCTGAACTGATTATTTGAAGACCATGGCGCCCGCATTCCTTTGCAAGGTCTACAATCCCGGTCTTATCCCAGACTGAAAATAAAGCCCTTTTCATAATGCACAGTTATCTTTCATCACAGAAAGAAGGTACTGGTAAATAGTAAAATTATATATAGAACTACAATACAACAATTATTGATCTACGTATGGATGATTATATGGAGGAAGGAAGTGATGCTCAATTAGAGGAAAAACAAGAGCAAATACCTGATGAATTTTCTAGTGAGAATTCGCATAGTGAAGAAAATAAAAAAAAGCAGTACGATGAACTCAAAGACCGATTTTTGAGGCTTGCGGCTGATTTTGATAATTATAAAAAAAGGACTGATAAGGATATGGCTCAACGGGTCCGTTATGCAGTAGAGTCTTTTTCACTTGATATGCTTGAAGTAATGGATAACTTTGAAAGGGCGTTAAAAGTTGAAAATTTAAATCTGCAGGAAGGTCTGGAACAAATTCATAAATTATTCTGTTCAGTCCTTGAGCGTCATGGAGTAAGATCATTTGAATCGGTAGGAAAATCATTTAACCCTTCAGAACACGATGCAATCGCATATGTACCGTCAAATAGTGAAAACGGGATTGTAATCGATGAAGTTTGTAAAGGATATCTGATGAATGATAAAGTGATACGCTGTGCAAAAGTTGCAGTGTCAAAAGGAAAGGAGAATGAGTAATATGTCAAAAGAAAAAATACTTGGAATTGACCTTGGCACCACGAATTCATGCATGTGCATTATGGAAGGAGGCCAGCCTGTAGTAATCCCGAACGCAGAAGGCGGCAGGACGACCCCGTCAGTTGTTGCATTTTCAAAGGAAGGTGAACGACTTGTTGGAAGCCTTGCAAAACGCCAGGCTGTAACCAACCCACAAAAAACAGTCATCTCGATAAAGAGAGACATGGGAACAGACAGGAAAATTAGAATTGACGACAAGACCTATTCGCCTCAGGAAATCTCGGCAATGGTCCTTCAGAAACTGAAGATCGATGCTGAAGCATATCTTGGAGAAAAGATTTTAAAAGCGGTTATTACGGTACCGGCATATTTCAATGATGCCCAGAGGCAGGCTACAAAAGATGCAGGGAAGATAGCGGGTCTTGAAGTCATGAGAATTATCAATGAACCTACCGCAAGTGCCCTTGCATATGGAATCGATAAAGAACAGGATTCTATGGTTCTCGTCTATGATTTGGGGGGCGGCACGTTTGATGTTTCAATTCTTCAGCTTGGTGACGGAGTATTTGAGGTAAAGTCAACAGCGGGGAATAACCGGCTTGGCGGTGACGACTTCGATAAAAGGGTTACTGACTGGCTTGTAGCAGAATTTAAGAGAAAAGAGGGGATAGATCTCACATCTGATCCATTTGCAATGCAGAGACTCCGTGATGCGGCGGAAAACGCAAAAATCGAACTCTCTCAGGTCCAGAAGACAAATGTTAACCTTCCTTACATAACCACAGGCTCAGATGGCCCAAAATTCCTTGATATAGATCTGACAAGAGCCAAATTCGAGCAATTAATAGGCGACCTCGTTGAACTAACTGTAGGTCCTGTAAAACAGGCGCTTTCTGATGCAAAACTCAGCCCAGCAGATATTACCCATGTACTTCTGGTAGGAGGTTCAATCCGGATCCCGCTTGTTCAGGAAACTGTTAAAAAGATTATGAACAAGGATCCGGATAAAGGAATCAATCCTGATGAATGTGTAGCAATAGGTGCTGGCATACAGGGTGCTGTGTTATCAGGAGAGACAAAAGACATAGTGCTCCTTGATGTAACACCTTTATCGCTTTCAATTGAGACTTTGGGAGGCATTGCAACGAAACTCATAGAGCGAAATACGACAATTCCAACAAGAAAGAGTCAGATATTCTCGACTGCAGCTGATGGACAGACGAGTGTTGAAATCCACGTTATTCAGGGAGAAAGAGCCCTTGCAAAAGATAATTTTACCCTGGGAAGGTTTCAGCTCACTGGAATCCCACCGGCACCGCGTGGAATTCCACAAATCGAAGTCACATTTGATATCGATGCGAACGGCATAATCCATGTCTCAGCTAAAGATCTCGGATCCGGAAATGAACAGGCGATAACAATCAAGGGATCTAAAAAGTTGTCTGAGGACGAGATAAGCCGTATGGTAGACGATTCAAAGAAGTTTGAAGAAGAAGACAAAAAGAAGCGGGAAGAGATTGAACTTAGAAACTCAGGCGACACTGCAATATTTACAGCTGAAAAACTCCTGAAAGAAAGTGCTGATAAAATCGATGAAGATGATAAAAAGAAGATCGAAGAGGGCATTGCAGGAGTAAGAACTGCATTAACAGGGGAGAATAATGACGAGATTAAAAAGTCACTCGATACCCTGACTGAATCTGTTTACTCGGTAACAACAAAAATTTACGAAAAGACACAGGCAGAAGCTGCTTCACAGAAAGCTGAACAATCCACTGCCGACAACAATTCCGGGAATTCAGACGACCCGAATGTGGTTGATGCTGACTATAAAGTAAAAGATGAGTGATCTGAAATGAGCTCGGGTGATTACTATGAGGTTCTGGGCGTTCCGCGCAATGCTGACGAGAAGGAGATAAAAAAGGCATACCGGAACCTGGCGCGAAAGTATCACCCTGACGTCTGTAAGGAAAAAGGGGCAGAAGAAAAATTCAAATTTATTAATGAAGCCTATAGTATCCTTTCTGATCAACAAAAGAGAAACCAGTATGATCAGCTGGGACATGAAAATTATACCAACGCTTCTAAAGGTTCTTATTCAGGAGCAGGTGGTTCACCTGGTGGTGCCGGTTTTAGTGCCGATTTCAGTGGCTTTGGAGATATTTTTGATTTTTTTGGCGGAGGTTTTGGAGGAGGAAGGCGCTCTCGTGGTCCTCAGCCTGGTTCAGATATTCTGATGAGGCTTCAGATTAATCTCGAAGATGCAGCATTTGGAGCTGACAAAGAGATAGAAGTGATGCATAATGAGGCATGCAGTTCATGTGGCGGGACAGGGAGCGAGAATAAAAAGCTCAAAACTTGTCCGGCGTGTGGAGGTTCAGGTCAGGTTCAGCAGATGAACCAGACTGTATTTGGTCAGTTCATCCGGATGAATACGTGTTCACAGTGCCACGGGAGAGGCAAAACTCCTGAAAAAACCTGTACATCCTGCCGCGGATCAGGTACAAACCGCATAAAACGGAAAGTCAGTGTCCATATTCCAGCTGGTGTTGAGACCGGGATGCAACTCAGAATGGAGGGCTATGGTGAAGCCGGTGACTATGGAGCTTCAAATGGTGATCTTTATATAGAGATGCAGGTACGTACGCATCAGAAATTTACGAGGAATGGTGACAACCTTGAAACTTATGTAGAAGTTTCCCCGGCAATGGCAGTAATAGGATCATTTGTTGAGATTGAAACAATTGACAAGCGTCACGTAGAAATGAAGATCCCTCCCGGAATTCAGAATGGCATTGCATTAAAGATTCAGGGAGAGGGTGTCAGAAAACGTGGGCGACATGGTGACCTCCTTGTGAAAGTGAAAGTAATTATTCCAAAGTCTCCAGGAAGCGAAGAAAAAGAACTTTATGAAAGGCTGCTTGAAATAGAGGGTAAAAACCGTGAAGGCTCCAGGAAGGGATTTTTCAGTCAGTTTATGGGGAAAAAATAAATTTTTTCCACGTTTGTCATTTTATTTAAATTGAAAGTAATAATCCATCTTTCAGGTGAAAATCCTGAATTGCCATTTGCTGAGATAGAGGGAAGGGGTAAACTTATCTCTAGGTTTACCCAGCTCGCTATTGCTGATTTTCCTGAAAATTTTGAATTTTCAATTCTTGCATATGCACATTCCGCTCTATACTATATTGGCGAATGTGAAGCATCAGAATCAGCTATTCATAAATTAATTAGTAAAAAGTCACTTAAAAGTCCAGGACCCTTTGTCGTAAGAGTGAAAGCGGTCCAGGGATGTAAATCAGGAACAACAACACCTGAAATTGAAAGGATGATCGGATCCCTGATTAAAGGTGATGTATCGCTTTCCAGCCCATCTGTCGAATACCGGGGTGTTTTAACAGATAACAGATTTTTCTTTGGAGTATTAATTTATAGAGCAAATTATTCCCTTTATTCATCCAGAAAACCAGGAAATAGACCTTTTTTTCATCCTGGAGTGATGATGCCGAAATTTGCAAGGGGACTCATCAATATTTCCGGATTAAAAAGTGGCGAGAAAATGCTCGATCCCTTCTCTGGCACCGGAGGTATATTAATTGAAGCCACCCTTCTTGGAATTAAAGCTATAGGAACTGATGCCGACCCGGTGATGAGCAGGGGAAGCAAAATAAATTGTAGTGACACTGATGTCTGTTCTGCAGATGCGCTTACCCTGCCATTTAAGGATAATTCTTTTGAAGGGGTTGTCACAGATCTACCCTATGGTCAGTCTTCCAGAATCAGGGCACCAGATAAAAATAATCTTTATTTGTCTGCCATAAGTGAAATTTCAAGGGTCCTTATACCAGGACGAAAAGGAGTTATCGTTTCTAACTGTGAATTGACATGGGCTGCTTCTAATTTTTTTGATGATTTTGCACTTTATGAGCACAGGGTTCATAAAAGTCTGACACGAAGAGTACTCGTTGTCCAAAAATAGTATTTTTTCAGGGATGCATTTAGGTTACCTGAACTTTTCTTTCATCACTCTCATCCATGGCTTTCCAGACTTCACGAAAGATCTCAAGTGTCTCCAGTCCCTCTTCCCTTGATAGGCGCTGAATGGCAAAGCCAACATGTACAAGTACAAAATCGCCGACTTTGACATCAACAAGGTCAAGCCGTACCTCCTGGGTAAGTTCCCCATAATCTACTACGCCAATATTTCCTTCCTTTATTTCTTTAACTTCCGCAGGTATTGCAATACACATTTTATTTATCCAGATTTCATTGGTATCTGCTCTGATTTATACATGATGAAATTACAATTGAAACTTACCAGAAAATTTTCAGATAAGTCTGATACACTATTAATGGAAAATTCAAATAACAATTCTAAAGAAGCTGAGAGTTGAAAAGTAAAGGATGACTGATTCTCCAGATTAATCATCTGGGATGTGACAGGCATTTTGAGGGAGTAAAATGGGAGATATCCTATGTCCTAATTGCAAATCCAAAGACACTGATTTTGATGATTTAAAGACCAATTCAGATGGTTCAATGGTCTCTCTCTGTAGTTGCAATCAATGCAAGCATAAATGGGAAACCCCATTCCAATTATGAAAATTTTAATCATTCAGAGTATTTCATTATTTTTCATCTGGTTCTGCCGGGCAAAACGGGCAGATAGCAAGGAGAACCCCATTTGTTTTCTCTTTTACCGGGCACAAAAACCGATTTCCACTCCTTTTTACTGTTAAACCTCCGGGAAAAGGTGTACCTACAGGGTGTCCAGGTTCATTTTTCACAAACATGGTATGTGCTGAAAGAAGATAGTACAGAAGATGAATTGCTACATCATCTATTAGATTTGTTGTGAGGGTGTTTTCAACCATATCACAAAATTTTTTATATGTCTCAGGTAATTCCCGTGAATTTCCACCTCGTCTTCTGGTGTTGTGGGAAAGGATTACTGAATGATATGCACCGAATATCTGTTCTATTGTTTTTGGATAGAGCCTGGCTTTATAATGGACAGGAAGATCCTTGTATTGATTCTCAACAAAACCTCTGACGCCCTGAAGGTCTGAAAGGGTATATCTACGCACAATAGTGAATATACAATCAAGAAGATCCTCCTGGGTCTTTGCTTTATAAAGGTCCCTGCATACAGAACTGATAAAAGCATAATCAATATTCATACATTTAGAACCATCCCATCGTATGAAATGATAATATCTTTTCTGCTATAATTCAAATCTTCTTTTATCCTGTCTCTTTCTTTCTGAGATTTATAGATATTCGCATCAAAGTGTGTGAGAAGAAGTCTTTTTGCACCACTTTCCTCTGCTATCCTAAGCGCAGATTCCGGATTCAGATGTGGCCACAATTCATTACTCATCCCTGATTTATATGCACATTCGGTTATCAGGAGATCTGCATCCTTTGACAATGCAACTGCATTTTCACAATATCCGGTATCAGGGCAATATACAATTATTTTTCCACCAATGTTTAATCGGACTCCCATTGACCCCCCAGGATGAATGAGCTGATTTGTAACAACAGGATAAGGAACATTAAATGTTCCTATGCCAAGTTCCTGAATCGATACAGAATAAGGAAGATCTTCAAATGCCGCAGTAAAGGGAGGTGCAACTATTGTTCGTAAATATTTTTCACTGCCATCGTAACAAAAGATAGCCAGGCCCTGGGTAAATATGAATTTATTAAGGATATGAAGACCTGCGATATGATCGAGATGGAGGTGAGAGAGATAGAGATGGACTTTGCGTTCTCCAAGTTCAATCCGGGATAGTTTTTCAATTCCATATCCTGCATCCAGTATAATGGCATAATCCTCATCAAGAATTAATGTACAGATAGTGGAACTAACCCTGGTATCGTACCACCCATTTGTTCCAAGCGTGTGAATTTCCATTTTGTTGTAATATAATTATTCAGCTTATTCTTTTAATAGAGGATAGTTAATGGTAAAAAAATTTTCTTGAAAAAAAAAGAGATTTATTTAATAAGCGATTTGCATAATAATTGCAGGAACTCTTGTTATCTGTCCGGGGTTGATGTAAACAGGATATGTTCCTGATACATAGCCTTTCTTCTGAACGAGAATTTTGTGCAGTCCCAGATCAAGATCATTTACAAGGATGGGTGTTGTCCCGACTGAGACATCATCAATCAGCAATTCAGCACCCGCCGGCATTGTAAATACTGCAAGAGATCCTGTTGTAGGCGGTTCCGGCCGTTCTCTTTCAAGGAGCACCTGGGAAACCTGGGTGAGGGAATTCTGTTCAACCCAGGCAGGACCCTCGTAATCGACATAACCAGTCAAATGCAACCTTATAAGGTGGTATCCGGGATTTATTGCATTTAGATAAGAAGGTGTAGTTCCGGCATATCTGTCATCAATATAAAGATCGGCACTGGTCGGTGTTGAACTCACAGAGAGTGCGCCATTTTTTGGAATTGTTAAATCAATCGTTGTGGTTACTGTCTCTGCCTGACCAACGTGTACAGCGTTCGAATATTGATCGTATGTATCTTTTTGTGCAAGGAGTGTATGCCAGCCAGGGGATACACCTGTAAACGTGTTTGGTGACGTTAATACTAATGCCCCATCAAGTGTGACTTTGGCTCCTGCAGGATTTGTAATTACCTGTATTGTTCCACTTGCAGGGTTCAACCTGCCATTTATTGTAACGGTCTCCCCTACTTTGGGATTTCCATAATAGGTATTCTTCCAGTCATCATATCCCGCAAGAGACAGAACAATTGCATGGTTTGGATTTCCGGTTGAACTGACCTGGACCTTTACTGGTCCTGTACCCACATCAGTTCCATCAAGATTTACTTTCGCACCTGAAGGGATGGAATCAATCAGGAAATATCCCATCTGACCAGTGGAGGTCTGAGTAGGTGTAGGGGTTACAGGAGTTACTGTAGGGGTTGGGTTTGTAGTAGGCTGAAGTTTGGCGGTCAGTACTTTGACTTCCTGTGCCTTGAGGTCTACACTTGTAGTATAGTCATTGTATCCAGACATCTGTAGTGTAATAGTATTGGTTCCGGCAGCTACATCCCATAATATAAGAGGAGATGAACCCTGATAGATACTATTTAAATAAACATCTGCCAACTGTGGTTGAGATTCAATAATAAGAACCCCGGTCTTTGAAGGTGTGGAACTGGGTTTTAGAGTTACAATTATTGTTGAAGTTTTTCCTTTTGTTACAGTTACCTTCTGGCTTGAGTCAACATATCCACTCAGTTTAACAGCAAGTGTATGTGAACCCGGCTGAACATTGGTTATATCAAGGGTGTCATCCGGCCATGTCTGACCTTTAAATACTGAATCCAGGAAAACTGCTGCACCGGGGGGAACCGATGAGACCTCAATACTTCCTGTTGTTGGATCTACTACTGTGTCAAGTTTAACATCAAGTGTATTCTGGCCAGGGTCAAGAACAACCTTGTCAGTCCAGTCCTGATATCCTACCTTCATGAACTCAACGAAGTGGTTACCAGGGGAAAGCCCGCCTACAGTCAGAGGTGTAAATCCAGCATATAATTGATCAATAAAAACGTCTGACCCAACCGGATTCGAAGTTAAAGTCAACTGGCTTGATGTTGATATAGGGGTCAGATATTCATATTCAATCTGAGTATCCCCTGCTACTACGTTTGAATAAGTACTAAATGTGTAATAACCCTTCTTTGCATAATTTAAAACATGCCATCCGGGTTCCACTCCAGTGAAGAAGTCAGGGGTAGTAATCCTTTTCCATCCGTCCAGCGTGACAGTAGCACCTGATGGGTCAGTGAATACACCTATTGAACCTTTTGTCGAACTTTCTGCTACTAAATTTGCTGAAACAGTAGTTGTTTTATCCACAGCAGGTGGAGCAAACTTCTGGGACCAAATCTGATACCCTTTCTTTAGAACAAGTATAAGGTAGTCCTCAGTCTTACTACTTGGTACCTGAACTTTTACAGGTGTCTTTCCTTTACTATCAAAATCAATATAGACATCTGCACCGGAAGGTGTGGATTTAATATCAAAAGTGCCGTTTTTCCCTGAAGGTTGTGGAACAACCTTCGTAAGTGCCGCATATATGTTTATTGTATCTCCAGGCCAGGGATTCCCTGCAACCTGCCTTACCCAGGGATAATATCCATCTTTCGTTACAATTATAGTATGACCCGGAGTTCCGGTGGTTGAGACCCTGACGGTAATCGGGGTTACGCCCTGATTTATCCCGTCAAAGTTTACGCTCGCACCGGATGGTTCGGATTCTATTAGATAATACCCGCTTCCTCCCGTTTGTGCAAGAGAAGACTGGCCAAAAATTAAAGTCTGGTTATTCCAGTCTGTGGTCTTGTTCTCAGATGCTGCAACATAACCAAAAAACATTGCAACAATTATGAGAGTGATCTGGGCAACAATCAAATTTCGCGACATGGCATCCTCTATACGAAATTACTTTATAAGGACTGTATAAGATATTCTCAAATAAAAATGTATTGGGCATTTTTTCAAAAATTGTAAACCGTAAAGTACCTGATCATGATTTTACGTCATAAATGCAAGTATAAAATGTATTTTTTTCTCATTGACTTACATTTTTAAAAGATCGCGCCAATGATGATAAAATCATAATTGTTCCACGTTTATCAAGTGGCTGGTTCTCATTTCCACATTTTGGAGAATAAATGCAGGATGGACAACCATGAGTACAGGTACATTCTTTGACAACAGTGTATGCAGCTGAGATCAAATCACCGAATCTCTCATAAGCTCTATCAGTTAAACCAATTCCACCTTCATATCCATCATAGATAAATACTGTAGGACATCCGGTTGATATGTGAAAAGGCGTTGAGAGTCCACCTATGTCCCTCCTGTCACAGAGGACAAGGAGAGGCATCATTGCAATTAACGCATGTTCGGCCCCGTGCAGGCTGCCTGCAATATCAAATCCATTTTCACTCATTATCTGTATTATTTCGTGATTAAGTGTAAAAAAGAGAGATTTAGTTGTGAATGTTAAAATAGGGAGTGAAAGAGGCTCAATTCCAATTATATTATCCCCTTCTATCTTTTTGAAGGCAGAATAACATTCAGTCACACTGACTTCGCCTTTTACAAGCCTCCCAAATTCCCATTTAGACTCACAGTCTTCTTTAATTAAATCGAGAGTTATGTCTTTCAAGGGTTTTGTAAAATATTCCACATCGGTTCGCTCAACATGGACAATATGATTATCGAGGTCGAGCATATTTGAGAGGTATTTTTCACCCTGATGAAGAAGGATTGCCCCTGGATAAGCCTCACGGTATGCCTGATTCAGAGAGAGAGTCTCAATTACTTTCCCATGACAAAGAACAAGATATGAAATTCCAGATATTGTTCCAAGAGGGATAAGTTCGTATGGCCTTTTTCTCCCACAATAGACATATCCCTTTAATGTATTTGCAAGAAGCTTTGATTTACGATGAGATTCTACAGCTTCATGTAGATCATAGGGGAAATAAACAGCATCTGATACCGGGTTAACCGGCAGCTCAGCTGATGCAAGAAGAACCTGACCAGAGATAATAAATGGATTTGTCAAATCAATTATCGCTTCTTCATTAGGACTTCCAAAAAAAACCTCATGATGATTTACATAATATTGTGATAGCGGGTCGGGAAATGCAACAAGAATTGAACATGAAGTAGTATTTCTTCTTCCGGCTCTGCCTGACTGCTGCCACGTTGAGATCATGGTCCCTGGATAACCAGACAAAATGACTACATCAAGAGAACCTATGTCGATCCCAAGTTCCAGGGCATTTGTGGATACAAGCGCCTTAATTTGTTCGGTTTTGAGGTCATTTTCAAGTTTTCTCCGATCTTTTGGGAGATAACCTGCCCTGTATGATGCTATTTCATCTTTTTTCCCTGTTTTAAATTGAAAGAGCCTTTCGTTTGACCAGAGTGAAATTTGTTCAGCCATTTGTCTTGACTGAGTAAAGCATAATGTGTGAAGTCCATTCTTCACGGACTCGGTTAACAGGCGTACCGTTTCCCCATGTACACTAAGTTCACGAGACAGAGATTTTCCTGGATTATAAAGAATAAAATATCTGGCCCCTTTTGGAGAACCGTCAGTATCGATAAAAGTGAATTTTTCTCCTATAAGTTGTTCCGCAAATTCTAACGGATTGGCGAGTGTCGCTGATGAAAGAAAAAAAATGGGTGATTTTCCATAGTACTGAACAACTCTTTTTAATCTCCTTATCAGATAAGCCATCTGAGAACCGAAAATTCCTCTGTATTGGTGCACTTCATCAATTACTATAACCTGAAGTGAAGAAAAGAACCTCTCCCATTTGTGGTGCCAGGCAAGTACTGCGTTTATCTCATATGGATTTGTTAAAATTATCCTGGAATTCTCTCTTATTCCGGATCTCTTATGTGTTGATGTATCTCCATCATAGACTGCCGGAAAGACACAAATTCCAGTTTTATTTTCAAGAAATTTTAGTGAATTAAGCTGATCATTTGTAAGGGCTTTGGCAGGGTAAATATAAAGGGCCGTTCCTTTTTTGTTAAAGAACAGAGATTCAAATACAGGAATATTGAAAGCAAGTGTTTTCCCTGATGCTGTTGGTGTCGAGAGAAGGATATTCTTACCTTCCCGCATGCATCTCAGAGCCTTTGTCTGATGTGAATAGAGTTTCAGGTTATTTTCTTCCAGGAAACGGTTGAGAGGATCTGCGGGTTTAATATCAATATCGCCATATTCTGGTTTTTTTTCTGGCATCTCTTGAATATATTCGATACATTCACGAAATGAAGGTGATTCTTTGATATAATGAACAAATTCATCTGCCTTCATAAGTCTCCTTTTTAATATAATGGAACAACAAAGCAAGGCTTATCAGGTCCTGTCGGTTATGTTCAATTAGTGGTATGAGCAGACCGGAGTTTCCTGAATTGAGAAATTCTTCATATAACTCAGGTACAAGCACACCTGGAATATCATGTTCCCTGAAGATACCAAGGACCTCCCTTTCTATTGTAGAAAGCCGACAGTTATTCAGTTCGTTTTTATACCTCGACCTTGCAACATGAAGCATGTCATAATGAGGGAGTGATATGTCCAAATTGAACCCATAGAATGATGCACGCTCTTTTATGTAGGGGATATCAAAAGATTTCCCATTATAAGTAACAAGGACTGGTTTTTCATAAAGAAATTCCAAAACTGCAGAAATAGAAGCTGGTTCTTCAGCGATTTCACGAAGAAGATATTGCTCAATTAAGAGGCTGCCTTCCCTTTCAATCGCAATACCAAAGAGAATTATAGGTCTTGAAAATAGACCAAGAGTTTCGATGTCCAGAAATATAGTGTCGCGGTCTGTAAAAAGATCAGAAGATAGTAAAGCATATGGGTGAGATGAACGGTGCCTTTTTGAGAGCATTAAATTGACATTTTCAGGGTCTGATTCCTCAATAATCTTTAAACACCATGCTGCTTCCTCACGAAACTGTCTAATACGTAACAGGTCACGTATAGACCTGCATCCCTTCCCATGAAGCACTTCGGCAGTCTTTTTTCCAATTCCGAATACAAGTGTCAGGTCAGATAGATAATGCTCTTTTATCCTACATTGCTCCTTCTCTCTTTGCGGAATTTTTTCTACAGACTGGATTCTGTAGCACATTCCAGCGGGAGTTGAGAGGGTATCGCCCTGAAAACAGTGTTCAAATGGAATACCTTCATATTGCACCTTAATCTTCTCAATGTAATCTCTGATATCCTGGTATTCACTCTCAAAGATAAATGAATCGTAAAATCCTGCCTTATAACAGTTATCATTCCGAATTACTTTATAATCCCTGGACTTACGAACCTCATCACTCCACCGGTTACTTATCCCCTCATAGCAGGATGCAGACATTTATTCTGGGTATACATCCTTTTTGTTTAAATTCATTGTATGAGGAGTGTGAAAGTGATAAATTGAGAGAAAACAACTGGAAGAGCAGCTTACAATTCGTGCGAGCGACCTTTCAAGTACATTAAGTGCTTATCAGATGACAAAAAAACTTAATCGCTCACCTCTGTAACCCGGCATGATATAAACAACCGGATGATGGCAGCTAACGGCTTCCTGAATTTATTAAGAATGGATGTTTTGGATCTTGCTTTTAAAGAACATTTCACATTTATTGTGAATGCAATTGCCAGGATCTTTTCGAATACGAGATTAAAATGAGACAAATATGCTTAAAATTTTCAATATTATATAAAAAAGGAGGGCTCGAAAGAAGCAAAAATATTAAGGATATTGGTTTATTTTTTATATTTCTGCCAGATCTGCTCTCGATAAACAGGTCCGCTGTTATAAGTACAGAACGGTATTAATGTTCCATCAGGCGTGGCATAATGAATGCAGCAGCGTTCGACCCTTGCCAAATCGTAATTATATCTGTCCATAAAATGCATTGTTCCTATAAAAAGGGCATTCCAGTGAAAATCACGGAGAGCATCGAAATTCTGCGAAATAAGAGCTTTTCCTATAAGTTTCCAAATTTCACCACCTTTTGGTGATTCAGCTTTTTTAACGGATTCTCTCAGTGATTTAACTCCATCAATCAGGGCGAGAGATTTATTTATCGAACCACCTTTTGTCAATCTCTCGGCCATCCGTTCAATAGCTTTGAAAAAAGTTTCAACATCAACCATACGGTTTATCGGTACAATTCCTTCATCTGTTACAAAGATATAGGTTGCAGCACCACAATGCTGATGAGCTGTAAATTTAATCACAGGTTTTCCTGTGTATGCTTCTACAAGCTCAGAAAAAGGTACAACACAAGGGACAGGGTAAAAATCTTCCTTTTTAATGATTCCATCCGTTTGAATTTCGATATATTTTACAACTTCCGGAATTGTTATCCTTGACTTTTTAATATCATCCTCACTTGCTGCACCAGTAAAAGCGATAGGCTGGAAATTGACTCCTCGGATGACATTGATATTATCTGCAGCAAAACGGACGATATCTCCCAATTCCTGCGAATTTTTATCTTTAATAACAGTAGGGACAAGGACTATTCCGAGTTCAACACTTGCACAGTTTTCTACGGCCTTTAAATTCAATGAAAGGAGAGGGTTTGTCTCTTTGGTGACTCCGTCAAAATGAAGATATATTGTAGAAACTCCTATATCTTTAAGAACCTTTGCATAGCCTGGTTCATTCGCTAATCTGATTCCGTTTGTTGCAATCTGGATCTGCTGAAATCCAAGCTCTTGTGCTTTTTTAACGATTTCAGGAAGATCTTCCCGCATCGTGGGTTCTCCACCGGAAAACTGAACGGCCGGAGCTGGAACCGGCTTTTCTTCTCTCAGCAATACGAGCATATCAACAATCTGTTCAAATGTTGGCTCATATATATACCCGCATGCCTGAGCATTTGCGAAACAAAAATCGCAATTGAGATTACATCGGTTAGTCAGATCAATATTTGCAAGGAGAGTTGTTGATTTATGATTTTCACATAGTCCGCAGTCGTCCGGACAACCTTTTTTGGTTGAGGTATTAGGGTTTTCTACGCCTTTACCAACAGTATCATATTTATCATAAAACTTATACATCTCTGCATCAGCCCAATAAAGGTCTTGGAATTCTCCATGTGACGGGCAGGAGCGTGTCATCCATATCTGACCTTCTTTCTCGATAAGATCAGCAGGAATCACTATTTTGCATACTGGACAGAGTGTTTTTGTTATCTTTATTCGCATCCTATACCTACCGTTGGCCGTTAATGTATAAACTAGGATAGATTAATGCTTAAATGTGACCTTTTGTACAGATATGATAGAGGAAAGTCATGGTTGATCTGGCGATTTTATATCCGATCGCCGCAGCCTTCTGGATTATGATCCCTGCATACCTGCCAAATTCTGCCGCTGCATTATGTGGAGGTGGCCCACCAATTGACGGAGGCAAGCTCCTTTGGGATGGCCGTAGAGTATTTGGCGAGGGAAAAACTGTGAGAGGGTTTTTTTGCGGAGTTTTTGCCGGGATCTGCATTGGTTTAGTCCTTATTTTCCTCCAGGGATTTGCCTTTTTCTCAACCATACCGGTTCAATCACTATTATCGGTTGTTTTATTATCAACCGGAGCCCTGTTAGGAGATCTCTGCAAAAGTTTTTTTAAACGGAGACTTGGAAAAGAAAGAGGTACAAAATGGCTCCTTTTTGATATGTATGATCTTGTTGCAGGTTCAATGCTGTTGCTGCTCGTATTTGACCCTGGATGGTTGTTTAAATGGGTGACTCCGATAGTATTTCTTGTTATTCTCGTCCTGACTCCGATTTTGCATAGAGGTATAAATATTATCGGATATTTCACCGGGGTGAAGAAAGAACCATGGTAGAGAGATTTATGCAGAAACTCGTAGAGCGCAAGGCAATTGAATTTGGAGATTTTACCCTGGCATCAGGACGAAAAAGCAATTATTATGTCGATATTAAGAGAGCAATAACAGATAGTGACATTTTAAGGGAAATTGCGGAGGCAATTGGAAATCTTTCAGAATTTGACTGTGTAGCGGGTGTTGCGGTCGGTGGAATTCCAATAGCGGTTGCAGTAGCACTTGAAAAACATAAACCCTTTGCAATTGTAAGAAGCGCATCAAAATCTCATGGAAAATCTGATTTTGTGATTGGAGATGTCAATAAAAAGCAAGTTCTGCTTGTTGAAGACGTCACAACAACCGGAGGCTCCGCCATTTATGGAATAGAAAAACTTCGTGAATGCGGAGCTGTTGTCACAAGCGTGATTACAGTTATAGATAGAGAAGAAGGTGCAAAAGAAGCCCTCCATATGAATGGTGTTGCATTAACTGCTCTTCTAAATGTTAGTGATATTTTTAATTACAGAAGGAAGGTATCGACAAAGGATTAATTGAGAAGATCCCAATAGATCTGCATGAATGTCCTTGTAGTAGGGGGTGGTGGCCGTGAACATGCAATAGCACACGCCCTCTCCTGCAACAGCAGCGTCTCCCTCTATTCTGTAATGGGCCAGCGGAATCCAGGTATTGATAAACTCTCAAAAAAGGTTTTAATCAGAAAAGAGACTGATGTCGGTGCAGTTGTAAAATTTGCAGAGCATGAGAAGATTGATTATGCGGTTATAGGTCCTGAAGCTCCACTTGAAGCAGGTATTGTAGATGCTCTTTTAACTTCAGGAATTTTATCATTTGGTCCGACAAAAACTGCCGCAAGACTTGAAACAAACAAAGAATTCTGCAGAGTGATGATGTCTGAACATGAGATTGCAGGATGTCCAATGTACAGGGTATTTCATGACACAAAGTCAGCTGAAGAATTTATCAAATCTCATGATGAGAATTTTGCGATAAAACCTATCGGTCTCACCGGGGGGAAAGGAGTAAAGATAATGGGGGAGCATCTTGATAAAAAAGAAGCTGTCTCGTATATCGGGAACCTAAAAGGACAAGTTGTGATTGAGGAACTGCTCGTTGGCGAGGAGTTCACACTCCAGGCCTTTGTTGATGGAAGCACTTTAATACCCATGCCGCTTGTTCAGGACCACAAACGGGCATTCGAAGGTGATACTGGACCTAATACCGGAGGTATGGGTTCCTATAGTATGCCTGATCATTTATTACCTTTTGTTAATGATAGCGAACGCAGGACTGCATTCGCAATAATGAAGGATACAATGCACGCTTTCGAAGAAATGGGTGAACCTTACAGGGGAGTTCTCTATGGTCAATTCATGAACACTAAAAAAGGTCCCATGTTGATTGAATTTAATGCCCGTTTTGGTGACCCCGAAGCAATGAATGTCCTTACACTTCTAAGCTCTGACTTTTTTGAAATAATCGAGGCTGTTTGCCAGGGTGATCTGAAGCCAGGCAAGGTAAGTTTTTCAAATGAAGCTACAGTTTGTAAATATCTTGTTCCCGAGGGATATCCTGAAAATCCAAAAACCGGGGATGAACTGATAATTAGAGACAATGAAAAAGCCATCCTGTATTATGCAAATATCGAGGAGAGAGAAAACAGATTCTATACCATGAGTTCCCGTACCCTTGCATTTGTAGGACGAGGAAAAACACTTGAAGAAGCGCACGAGGTTGCAGAAAAAGCAGCTTTGGATGTGAAGGGTAAAGTAAGATACCGGCATGATATTGGAACACAATGCCTTATTGACCGCCGGTTAAAACATATGAGGGAGTTAAATAATGTGTAGTGATTTCATCTCCATTCTTGATATCTCAAAGGAGACACTTTGGGACCTGATAGATTCCGCAAAAAAATTAAAAAGTGAGAGGAAGAAAGGCATCCATCATGAACCACTCCGTGGTAAAAATCTAGCCTTAATTTTTGAAAAACCATCCACTCGAACAAGGATCTCATTTGAGGTTGGAATGAATGAACTTGGTGGCGATGCTATCTATTTGAACGCAAATGATATGCAGCTTGGACGCGGGGAAGAGATAAAAGATACGGCAAAGGTAATTTCAAGATATGTATCTGGCGTAATGATAAGGGCATTTTATCATGCAACAATCGAAGAATTCGCCCATCATGCGGAAGTCCCTGTAATAAACGGTCTTTCAGACAGGGAACACCCCTGTCAAATGCTTGCAGATATCATGACTATCGATGAGCATTTTGGTTCTACTGAAGGACTGAAAGTCGCATGGATTGGAGATGGTAACAATGTATGCAATTCACTTCTCCTGGCTTCATCAATGACGGGTATGGAAGTAAAGGTGGCTAGTCCTCCCAATTATACACCCCCTTCAGATGTTATTGCGCTTGCACAGAAAAATGGAGGGCTTGTTCAATTGAGTCAGTCACCTATGGAAGCTGCAAAAAATGCTGATGTTATTTTAACAGATACATGGGTATCAATGGGTAATGAGACTGAAAGATTAAAACGTATTGAAGATTTCAAGGACTACAGAGTTACAAATGAGATAATGTTCAGTGCAAATCCTGATGCCGTTTTTCTTCACTGCCTGCCTGCACACCGTGGAGAAGAAGTCAGTGATGAAGTTATTGACGGCCCTTCAAGTCTGGTCTGGGATGAAGCAGAAAATCGCCTGCATGCACAAAAAGCATTGATGCAATATCTTTTTTCGAAAAATGGGTTAACCCTTAATCACTAATGAACTCCTGCAATTTTTTGTTTAGAACATCCTGAACAATCTCAAGTACTTCTTTTGTTCCCCGGAAAGCAAGCACTTCCCTGATGTCATCGTCCATATTTGCAAAATTTATTTTCTCCTTTCTCTCAACAATTTCGATATCATATTCATTTACAATGTCCCTTATAATTGTGCGTGGGACTCCTGGCTGGATTATCAGGTCATATAGTTCTTCATCTGTGTCCAATTATTTCACTTCCCGACTGCAATTCGTCTGCGCATAATACATGGGCCGTTTCTCACTCCGCCTATTGGATTATTGGGTTTTCCTAGTGAATTCATGCACCGCCCCATTAATGCTGCTCCCCTGGCAAGGCCATCATCAACAAAAACAAGGTGATCATTTGGTTTATCAAATAATTTTCTTTCAATAATCCCGTCAAGGATGTATTGTGGTTTCTTTCCTGATATTGCTGCCCTTCCTGTGAATCCAATTGAAGAATTAGGAAAGAGGAGACCTTCTTCCTTAACAACGTCTATAAGTCTTAAGGCCATGTCTGCGCAGACATTATCAATAACTTCACGGAGCATACCTATCCCATGATTTAACTGAATCTCACGGCCAATCTCTTTTAATTCATCAAGTCCACTTCCATTCACTCCGGCATCACAACCCACCATTGCAACCCCGGACTCTTTTGCAACTTTTGCATAGACTGGAACACGGCCAAACTTGGTTCTTTCAGGAGGAACTATCCGGATATCAATAAATTTGTTGCATCTTTTAACGAAATCTATAACATCATCACTCTTTCGCTTAAATTTATAACCGCCGTCTCTTGCAGTACTATCACCAAAAATATCAAGTGCTGTCCCGGTATGCGACTCGACGAGATTTGTACCTTTCACAATAGCGTCAGGGATAGCTCCCGCGAGACCACAGAAATTTCCAACAGTTTTTGCAAAAGGATTTCTCTCATTTTCACTTAAATCTCCGGTTATCCTTCCGTCAAGGGTAGTGCCAAAATCGATTGAGATGCAGGGGTTTCGAAAATCAACAGTAGTCCACTTTGCCCCTTCTTTAATTCCGGCCATTGCAAGTTCACCTTCCATTTCGTTTGCTACCATTTCGACTCCGGTGCTCCCGACCGGCGGAATAACTCCTGCTACAGCGCCAATAAATACAACCTTGTCGGCAAAACTAAAAGGCTGGATTTTTTCAGACTGATTAGCTTTGGACATGGGCGGTGTCATCTTGCGAGGAGGAACACCTGCAAGGAGGCACCCGTTTGCAAGTGCTATGACAAAATCTCCGACCTGGTCCGGGGAGTCCATGGCAGCAACAACTCCGGTACTTCGAACAACAAAATCAAGGTCTTTTTGTATGTCGAGGTGAACTTCTCTATGACAATCAATTAGGGTACCTTTTACAAGTTCAGTTACTGACTCCTGTGTAAGTTTTGTACCATCAAGAGTTTCTCCAAAAATCTCCTCGCCTGGTTTGGGTTTCCTTACATCACGACTCATTTTTACGGTTTTATTTATTACATAGCTCATTCCGGTTTCGAGGTTGACTCCTGTCAGGATACATTTTGTTGTAGTATTGCCCATCTCAACTGAGGCCACAATGAAGTAAGGTTTCACCTTATATTCCGGAATATTCATACCTGCCCCATGGGCTATCTGGGGTGGTGCCGGACTTTCAACGATATGAGGTTTTAATCCTATGAATCTGCTAAAGAAACTGCCGCTCATTGTCTTGAATTTCTCTCCGTTATGGCTTATTATTTTCGATATTAAATTTTATTCATCCACTTTTTTATAGGTGAATTTTAATCATTCTTTTTTTCTTTTCCTGTGACATCACGGCAACTACCGATAATTCCTGTAAACTCACCTTCATCATTAAAATATGGTGTTTTGGTGACTTCAAGAATTTTTTGGATCTTATCAATAATAATCTTTGTTTCAAATTTCTGGGCAGTGTGACTTTCCTTCGCTTTTTTGTCTGAATCAAGGGCAATTTTCTCAAACTGGATGACTTGACCCTTTGCTTTAAGTTCTGAAATTATCTCAATATCCGTTTTTTTGGAGCATTCGTCTTTTTTTGAAAGGAAAATATTCATCGAATATGGCTCACTTAAAAAAGTGTACCTGAAATCCTTGTCCTTATAATAGACCATCTCTTCAAGCTGGTCTGCCATGATATTCAGGATCTTGCCCCTTTCAATATATTTGTTCTCATAAATTGTTCTTTCGGTAATATCTACCCCGACACATAGATATTCGCCAGGTATTCCTTTCTTGTTGAATATCGGCTTTATTGTCCAGGCAATGAAACGCTTTCTACCTGTCCCGTCAGTATTTTCAATTTTAAAACTCGTTTCCTGTTCAGGATTTTCAGCTGACCTTCCAATTTGGTCTTTAAATACATCTCCCTCTTTTGAGTTTGTTTTAAAGAGTACTCCTGAAAAACTATGACCTGTAACTAATTCGGGATCATCGATTCCAAAAAACGACTGTGTGTATTCATTCACAAACTGAACTTTGGCATCCTTCGAAAGTCTGACTATGAGGCTGTTTGAATTTTCAACAAGTTCTCTGTACTTCTCTTCGCTCCGTTTAAGCAGCTTTTTTGATTTTTTATGTTCAGAAACTTCATATAGGAGTGTCTTATTTAGTTGAAGGAGTTCCATTGTTCTTTCTTCAACAAGTTGTTCAAGATAGAGCTGGTACTTTTTAAGTTCAGTGATATCCTCAAATATGACACCAATCCCTTTTTCTCCACGGTCAAAAACAATTGGAAGTAGTTTTATCCTGAAAAAGTATTCCTCGTCACCTACCTCAATAACCTCCTCTATGACTTTTTCATTTCCCTTGAGAGCATTCCTTATCCTCTCAAGGTGCCTGGGACTGAGATATGCCATTAGCGGGGTAAAGTCAATTTTTCTCCCTACCACATCCGTCCTCTTTAGATGAAAAACTTCAAGCAGTGGATTATTTACTTCCTGAATGAAGAACTCTTTATCGATAAGGAGGATAAGATCTGATGATAACGATAATAGATTTGAAATTGGGACTCTCTGTGAAAGATTGTATATTTTTGCCCTTCCATATGTCCTCATCTCCACATGACCTGATATAAGAAGTGTATTTAGGTATTTCGCAGTTGATGCTCTTGAAAGTGGTATTTTTTTGGATATTTCTAGAATTGTAAGACCTTTTGGATACTTTTCAAGAATCTTTCTTATATTATTGAGTTCCTGTTCTTCTTCAATCATTTTATTTTTTTCTCCTGTCTTTTCAGTAAATAAAACTAATCAAGTAAATCCAGGTTATAAACAACAATCTATTATATAATCTAATATTTAGTTATACTGTTTCTAGTCGAGACTTATCAGATATAATTAAATAATTTGAATACTCCACGTGGATATATTATTAATAAAGAGAATTTTTTTAAAAGGAATTCAGTAACTGAAATTCCGAAAGAAATCTTCCGGTAAAGTTGTGTACTGCCTGCCTGGCTGGAGATAATTCATTTATATCTGCAACAGGGAGATTCTCAAGATCAAACCGAAGTAATTCCTTGTCTTCAGGGATACAGGTCCAGGCTTTATCAAAACAAAATTGTCTTGTTTCGTCAGTAACCCGGTTCATTATTAACAAGATATTTTCACTTTTAAGGCCAAAATCTATTACAATATTACGTATCCTGTCAGCAGTCCGAAGTCCCCTTGCCCCAGGATCAGTTACAATTAGAAGAATATCAGGACTTCGGACAGTTCCACGCGCAAAATGCTCCATACCGGCTTCAGTATCCACAACTATAAACTTGTATTCTGACTCGAGTCCACGCATGCTGGTTGTTAGAAGGTCATTAGCAAAGCAATAACAGCCTGCTCCGGGCGGTCTTCCCATTGAAATGAGATCAAAGCCGATAGATTCAACAAGTACCTGCCGAAAACGGAGATTAATATATTCATTCCTTGACATCCCATGAGGGATACTCTTTGTAAATGCCTCTTCCCTCATAGAACCGAGAGATTCTATTACATTGACACCCAATGCCTCGTGAAGATTTGAGTTGGGATCAGCGTCCACTGCAAGGACCGGATGAATACCCCTGTAAATTAATTCTTTTATAAGTAACGCACTAATTGTTGTTTTTCCGGTGCCCCCTTTCCCAGATAGAGCAATTACAAACGGTCTCATGATGTAAAAGAATGGATACTCTCTGAAACCGCATTTGTACTTTCCATTATATCAATTGCGGTCTCCTCGTCAGCAAGACGAATTCCACATGTCGGAGTGATGAGCGACTGTCTGTCAAAAAGATCTGAGGGTATTGTCTCAATGGCACGTTCACGAATGCTTTGAAAACGCTGGATTAATCGATCAATAGTCTCTTTCCTAAAGACTTCCCCTTCAGAAGGCACAACCCCCCATGCAATAACACCACCGTTCCTCATAAAATCCAAAATTTTATCCCTATAAAGCAGGAATTCATTTGCATTTGTATACGCATCAAATGAGAGAACAGCAGGTTTTAATGAGAGTACAAATTCCCAGTCAGTATTCGCGCAACAGTGCACACCAATTGCACCTTTTAGTGTAGTTACGATTTCAGTAAAGCCTTCTCTTACCTGTTCTTTATCCAGAGGCACAACTGAAGACCCAAGTGAGGCATAATACGGTTCATCCATCACAATAAGTGTTTCATCGACTCCGGTCCTTTCACGAATTGCATCTTCTGCAGCACGAGCTCTTAATGCAATAAGTTTTGGAAGCATATCGGCTAGCTCAGGGTCGTAAAGGATAGGCTTTCTTTCTCTGTCCACAACCTGCATGCCAAAAGTAACCGGGCCGGTGAGTTGAAATTTTAAAGCAATAATATCCTGAAAGTTCCTGGACAGCATGTTGTCAAAACACGAATAATAATCTGGTGTCGGAAGATATGGAATGAAATTTTTCCCTAGGAAATCCTCATATATTTTGGCTATGTCATTTGTAATGTCTCTGGAGCGGTCAATTAAAAGCCGTTCTTCTTCTATTATTTTCCCTGGCAGATGTTCAGAATCTGAAAACACAATTCTTTCAAGAATTCCACGTTTTGGAAGTGTCGGGATGTATGGAAGCCTCTGACAATACTTCCTTACGACATCACACGCAATATCTGGGTCAATAAAAGGAAGAGAACCAACCCCTGTTGTTGCCCCCCTGGGGGACGCTAATATTTTATTCATCAATCTTGTCTCCTGTCTGTAATCTGCATAGATTGATTGTTTTTTCAACAAGCGGAAAGAGGCTAAGGTCAGTATGCGGAAGAAAAGTACTTCGGGTATACTCATCCATAAATGCCGGTTCAGCATTGAGTTCAATATACCCCATCTTCTGTGCAATAGAATCAAGGGTTTTTCTTTTTTTCCTGCTTAATAGTGCGATATTAGCCCCTTCCACTGCACCATTACCGATATTATAAATCTGATTGAGTGGAATTTCAGGGATTAGCCCAATTATTATTGCATTCTCTTTATTGATGTAATTGCCAAAAGCTCCAGAGAAATAGATTTTACCAATATTTTCCCTAGTAATTCCTGCCATGTTTAAAAGAATAGTACATGCAGCAAGAACTGATGCCTTGCTCATTATAAGGTTTTTAACATCATTCTCAGTGATTACTATGTCTTTCCCTAAACCGGTCTCATGTTCCCATGCAACGACATATTCATAAAAATGAGTGCCTTTTCTTATTCTGTCATTATTTATAACAGAATTTATTCTCCCAGTCCTGTCTATAATACACGCCTTAAAAAGTTCAGCGAGCAGGTCAATTAAACCTGAACCGCAGATCCCTTTGGGTTTAATTTGATTAATAGTACGATATACCGGAGAAAGTGTATGAGGATCTATTTTGATCTCTTCAATTGCACCTGGATTTGCACGCATTCCGAAAAGCACTTCGCCACCTTCAAGTGCAGGACCTGCTGCTCCTGCACATGAAAACATCCAGTCCCGATTTCCGAGCACTATTTCAAAGTTTGTGCCGATATCTATCATTAGTGCGATTTCATCTGATTCAGACATTCCGGTTGCAAGGACATCCGCAACTATGTCACCTCCGATAAAATCAGAAACAGAAGGAAATACAAAGAGTGCAGCCCTTGGGTTTACTTTTATCCCGGCCCTCTCTGTTCCTGTCGTAAGATAGCGCCTGACAACAGGCACATAGGGTTCGGCAATAATGTATCCAGGATTAATCCCAAGGAGCAGATGAGTCATGACGGTATTTCCGGCTACAACCACTTCATATATGTCATGAGAATCAATTCCTCCATTTCTTACAGCTTCAGCAAGTACTGCATTGATACTATTAGATGCGAGTTGCTGAAGATCATTTAGTCCCCCTTCCTTCTTGGCATAATTGACCCTGGAAAGAATGTCTTCACCATAACTTATCTGCTGGTTGTAATTTGATGCAATTCCAACTATCGCTCCATCAATGAGATTTCTTATATATACAACAATAGTTGTAGTACCAAGGTCGATAGCAGCTCCATATACTGCATAAGAGGTGTCACCTTTTTCAAGGTCTATAAGGCGGTAAACTCCAGGAATATGAGCGATGGTAGCAGTGACCCTCCACCCACTTTCGCGTAATACTGAAGGGACCATGCGGATGATCTCGAGAGGTGCATAGACAAGCTCAGCTTTTGGCCCTCCTTTTTTTTCAACACCCCATAGAAGGCGGGATAAATCAGGAGATGGATCATCAAGTGATGGAGGAGGCAGTTGAAGCGGGTACTTGACGACAGAAGGGGATAGTGTCATAACGAGCTCTGACACCTTAATTAAAATCTTCTGTTCCTGGACAAGGGACGGCTCTGGTATAAGAACCTGGATATCACTCTCAATGTAAGTTACACACGCAAGACAGGCCCCATCCTCTATCTCTTTTTTTGAAAGGAATTTTTCAAATTTTTTTTCGTCAAATGAGACAAGTCCAGTCTTAACATATACAATGCATTTCCCGCATTTGCCAATACCTCCACAGACCACATTCATGTGAATACCGACTTTCTGGGCTGCTGCGAGGATTGTGCTATGTTCTGCTACTTCAATCTTCTTAAAACTTGGAAGAAATGTGACAGATGTCATTTCGTCTCGCCTGATTGCAATGATTCCAGAAACGTACCTACTTCAGCTGCATCACGAGGGCCGACAAGAATCTTCCAGCCTGTCTCATCCTCAAGTTTACCTGATATAGGTGCAGCATATCCAGGGATTATTAATGTATGATGGGATACAATATTTGCCAAATCTGCCTTCTTAAGTGTTTCATTAACGAGGGTATCGGTTAGTTTGCCGGCTGCAACTGCGGTCAGCACTGAAAGCCCTTCAGTGTCAACAATAAGCATATAACAGGATACTCCCGAACTCTCAAGATATCCCTGAAGTGTGAAAAAGGTGAGAGAAAAGTTTACAGTCATAAAGACTGGAGAATCTTTTCCGGGTTCCCCTATCTTATAAAGGCCTGGTTCCATCTGGATAGGACGCTGGGGGTCTGTGTAAATCCCCTGACGGAGGGTCAGTGCCGCCTTTTCAACAGGTTCCGGCAGATCATGAATCACTATCAGGGAGGCGTACTTGAGAATTCCTAGGTAAAGTGAACCGGATCTATCTTTAAACCGGCCAGTATCAAGATATAACGGATATCCAAGAGATGCATCTTCACGGGTTACAGCTTTTTTCCTGATAACTGTAAATTTCTTAAGACAATCTGAAAGGTTATCAACGCATGGATCAAGAATGAGGTCAGGAACCCCGATCTTTACACATTCGTTGACAAGTTCAGGAATTTTTGTAATATCACCTTCACTAATTATCAGCCTGCACCCGAATTTCAATGCAAGTCTGCACATTTCAGGATAGTTTTCCCTGGTTGCAGCATGAATAACAGGATGATAACTACCGCAATAAGTAAGGCCTGCTTCAACTATTTTTGGATCATTTGAGATCAGTATTTCAGGAAGGGAAACAAGTTCTTCAACCTTTTTTACTACACTCCCAAATGTTTCAGGATTTTTCGAATCAGAAATTATTGCAACTCCGTTTAACCTGAGGTCCTGACCTGCCCTGACAAGAAGATCTTTTTCAACCCGATTTGCAATTGTAGAAATTTGTGATTCCCCGGAACTATCCTTTAGGGCCAGGAAAAAACCGGGAGCATGATAAAATGTCTTTTCATGACGGTATAAACAGGATTCTTCCCCTATCCTGAATGAACGCTCGCCAACACCTATTCTCATCGGTTTTACTGGTGGCTTCGTGGATGACCCTAATACCTCTTTTGCCTGAGGGTCCAGGTATGGACATTTATCTGGATCTGCCTTTCCAGAGGCTAGTTTCATGGCAAAAGTAAGACATGTCGGGTCTCCACACTCTTTACAGTTCTTTTTTGGAAGAAGTTTGTAGATGTCAAGAGCTTTGAGGGCCATTATATATCCTCCACAGATGGACTTGAAAGGTCTATAATAGCCGTTTTCAGAAGTTTTATAGTCTCCGGAAGCCTTACGCAGACAATTGATGCACCTGCTACAAGAGATGATAGTGCGGTTCCAAACTCCCACTGGATTGCAGTTTCGTACTTGGTTTCAGGAGGAGATTCTCTCACTTCCCTGACACCCAGAGTATCAGGGGCTGAACTAATAATAGGCATTGCAAGATCGTCATCACCTTTCAACGCAGCATACCTTATTCTTTCAATTGTTGAGTAAGAGTATTCAAAACCGTAACCCAATGCACCTGTGTATGAATCAATTATAATGCTGTTATCCGGCATCCCGGTTTCGCGTAATAGGATATTGAGTTGTTTTGCGAGGTTAATATCTATTGGAGACTGAGCAATAACTGCATGGTTGTAGGCAATTGCAGCTGCCGCAACCGATCGATATCTGTCGGCTTCAGCAGTTCCAAGTAAAAGTCTTTCACCAGACCCGGCCTCGCCACAATTCAGGAATACATCACTGTCAATTTCCGGTGAATCACTCCCTTCAATAATAAGTGGAAGAGTAGTTCCAGATAAAATTTCATCAATGACTTTTTTAATTCCAGGGAAATCAGAGAAATGTTTCTTCTTGGTACTTGTCAGGTATACTCTTATCAGGTCTGCACCCCATTCCATCTCTCCTTTTTTTGCCCATTCAGACACATCAGCCGTTATGTCGGGTAAATTATCCTTGAGAAGTCCTGGCCAGAACGCTATATCATCACAAATTTCAAGAGCTATCCGTGGTGGGTTTTTTTCAGAAAAAAAAGGAATATTGGAAGATCCACCAATAGTATAACTCTTCCCGCGGGTTCCGCCTTCCGATTTAGTCGCACCAATCTTTACAACACCAACCCTACTACTCCACTCATAAGTACCCTTCTCAGCCATTTTTAACCCCCTATGAGTGGTGGCATTGAAAGAGCCGGATGCTCTTCTTTTTCCAGGAAGAGGATAAGATCTTCTATTGTTGTTGCATTTTTATCGGTTGAGATTTTATTATAGAATGAACTGATTCCCAATTGTTCCAATTTATCAATGAGCCTCTTTCCAAGTTCATCTTTCAGTATTTGAGGGATCCAGACTAGCCTCTTTATTCCACCCTCTGATTGAAGGAAACGGTCACTAAGGATATATCCTTTTGAAATACCCATAAAACCCGGTGTCTGGGCACCTCCCCCAATTGTTCCGGCAAGTGTCGAGAATGACATCCCGGATGGAGTTTCACCTTTATAATCCCGGTTAACGACCATGATGCCGTTTACTTCTGGTAATATCAGTGCAATACACTCAAAACATCCGCAACAGGTCATGGGGTACTCCATTATACTATATAGTGAACACCGATCGATTTCCCCATGTGAGGCTTTTCGCACAAAACGGTTTACTTCCTCAAACTCGCCTTTTAACGCATCAATCACTGCCCCCTTCTGCACAGGCTGATTTGCGCCAGAGGGAGATATTTCATATGCTGTTTTCCCATCCAGCCAGCTGATTGCACCACACAGCGCAGAACGCTCCGGGGTAATAATGCATACATGATTTGGAGCAAATGTCTGGCAGAGTGTACATGAATAAAAGAGTTGTACATCCGTGTCTTTCATTCCTGCAACTCGTTCGTCTCTCTCCATGTAAATTTTCTCTGCCTCCTTTTTTTCAAGGATCACCTTTGGTTCATCAGTTATCAGTGTCACCTGGACTGCATCTATGAGTGATGGAAAGTCCATTTTAAATTTCAAAGCAAGTAACTTACCAATATGCTCAATTTTCAGTCCCTTTAGAACTGCCTCTTTTGTGAGCCTCACCCATATCAGGTCCCTCTGGGCTACATGCCATGAACCTTCTCCATAATTTACGAAATTATGTATTCTTCGCTCAAGGACCGGTTCAAAGTCCTTTTTCATTTGCTCTCCCGCTACTTCGATAATTATTGCAAGGGAAGATGCGGACCCTTCTTTTAACTGGGAAATTTCAGGGCCTATTACTGTAACTTTTCCATCAATAACCTCTTCTTTGGGTTTCATCGTCAGAAGTTCAAATGCCTCTTTTTTTCCCCCTCCAAATTCAACGTACATCTCCTCCCGTCGAATACTTTTTCCCTCAAATGCAGGTGAACAGGCCATGGGAATTGGAATCGCAGTAACCATAACTTTAATTCCACGTAATTCCATCCCTTTTTGGACAATATTTTCCGGGGAAGCACGAATCCAGTTTTCGCCCTCATACCCCTTGTAATAGAGTATTGGAATTCCAAGTGGACGTAAGGCATCAATAAATGCTATCTCTTCAGGAGACAGTCCGGGTAATGCTATAACAAAGGCTTTTGCGCGTTCCTCGGCATAACGGAGCAGGCGGGAAGGGTCTCCGGGTGCCACTCCTCCAAACATCATCGCGACCCGTGCGAGTATATCTACAAAGTGAATTCCACTTAAAGTATCAGGGCCAAGAGGGACAAGTCTGTAACCAAGTCCTATCTTGACTCCTTCATTGTCCAGTCCCTTCGCAATATCTCCCGCGAGAAATGTTAAAAGCAGTTTTTCCTGAAGTTCACGTGCTATCCCTGAAACTATGCCTGCTTCACTAGCCTTTCCTGCAATGAGGGCAAGGCCGAGAATACTCCCATCAACTAAAGAGTACCCAAGCTTTCGTATTACAGAATCCCCTATAAAACCTGTATATATACTATTATCAGCAGTTGAGCCTGCAACCGACCCTGCGGCAACAATTGCTTCAGTTGCAACGAGCAGGCTGTCAGATGTCGCTTTATATGCAATTTCTGCATCCTCGCCTGAATTTACTTCTTTTCCAGTAAGTGAGTATGAGACAGGGAGATGGTATGCGGTCTCCCCATAACCCACTAAAACCTTTATATCTGCAAGTTTCTTTTCAAGGATTTTTTTACCTTCTGTCAATGATTGAGTAATATCTACCAAAAAAAATTCCTCCTACGTGGATATCTCTCTTTATTCCAGAAATATGTATTGAAAGAGGAAATGAAAAATTCCAAAAAAAATTTAATCTTTCTTCCACCATCGCAATGGAAAGTGTTTTTGAATGAGAGAATCACCCTCACCGATCGGTGTCTGACCCTGCCTTCTAAGGTCAGAATCGACCATTATCTTGACCAAATCTCCAAATTTTACTTTAGGTTTCCATTTCAGTATTGTTTCTGCCTTTTTTGCGTCAGCTACAAGCGATTCAACTTCAGTAGGACGGAAGTATTTAGGATCAATACGTACATGATCCTCAAACTTCAGATCAACATAATCGAATACTGCATCCAGAAACTCTCGAACCGTATGAGTCTCACCAGTCCCTACAACATAATCGTCAGATTTATCTTCCTGGACTATTTTCCACATACATTCAACATATTCAGGTGCATATCCCCAGTCCCTTTTTGCGTCTAAGTTACCTAAATAGAGGTACTTCTCTTTTCCTGAAAGGATCTTTGCTACTGACCGTGTAATTTTCCTTGTTACAAACGTTTCACCGCGGCGGGGAGATTCATGGTTGAAGAGAATTCCATTTGCGGCAAACATACCATATCCATCACGATAATTTTTTACCATCCAGTATGAGTAGAGTTTAGCACAAGCATAGGGACTTCGTGGCCAAAAACAGGTCTCTTCTGATTGCGGAGGAGGAGTTGCCCCAAACATTTCACTTGAAGAAGCCTGATAAAATTTCATCTCACGGTTTCCTCTCCTTGCTGCTTCAAGAAGCCTTGTTGATCCAAGGGCAGTGACATTCCCTGTGTACTCAGGAGTATCAAAACTTACACGGACGTGGCTCTGTGCACCAAGATGATAGACTTCGTCGGGCTTGATATTGTACATAATGTTTGTGATCATCTCTGAATCTGAAAGGTCTCCATAGTGAAGGAACATCCGTGCATCAGCCGAATGAGGGTCCATATATATGTGGTCAATTCTGCTCGTGTTGAATGTCGAAGAGCGTCTTACAAGGCCATGGACTTCATATCCTTTCGATAAAAGAAGCTCAGCAAGGTACGAACCGTCCTGACCTGTAATACCAGTTATAAAAGCTATCTTCATAAATCTCTCCTTTCATTTATTTTCATGAGCATTCGTGCCTGAATACCGTAATACTCTGAATATCCAATCGCATGGGACTGGTTAATGGTAGTGCTGTCAAATGAAACAAGATCTGTGGAATAAAGTGCATTTCTGGAACTCCTGCCAATTATTCTGATTGATCCTTTGTATAGTATTAGATCGACCGTTCCGTCCATCCGGTCCTGGGTCTTATCTATAAAAGCCGTGAGGGCATGGAACAGAGGTTCATGGACGAGTCCCATGTATGCGAGCTCTGACCATTTATCATCGACCATACGTTTGAATGCGAGTTCGTCCCTTGAAAGTACCAGGCGTTCCAGGTCCGCGTGGGCCTGAAGTATCACTGATGCGGCTGGATGTTCATAATTTTCGCGGGCCTTTAAACCAAGTATTCTGTCTTCGATCATATCATTTCTTCCAATGCCATGACCTCCTGCAACTTTATTGAGATATTGGATTAGGGAGTATCCGTCCATCTCTTCCGCGTCAATCGCTACCGGAACTCCGTTTCTAAAAACAAGTGTCATTTTTAAAGGGTTATTTGGTGCTGATTCAGGAGAGACCGTCCAAAGGTAAATTTCTTCAGGAGGGTGAAATGCAGGGTCTTCAAGTTCACCGCCTTCTATACTCCTGCTCCAGCAGTTTTCATCCATACTCCAGGGTTTATCTTTTGCTACCGGTACAGGTATACTATGTTTTTGTGCATAGTCGATCTCCCACTCACGGGTGAAGTTATACTCCCGGATTGGTGCTACAACTGACAACCCGGCTCCTTTTATAATAAAATCAAACCTTAACTGATCATTTCCTCTGCCTGTGCATCCATGGGCGACAGCTTTTGCTCCTTCAAGTTTCGCGATTTTCACAACTTCGGATGCAATAAGAGGTCTTGCGAGTGATGTGCCCATAGGGTATCCCTCATAAAGTCCGTTTGCTTTAATTGATGGAAAAAGATACTCGTAAACAAACTTGTGACGAAGGTCGAGAGTATAATGGGCATCTGCAAGAAGCCGCCCTTTATCCTCTGCTACCCTTATCTCTTCATCACGCTGCCCCACATTTGCAGCGACTGTTACTACCCTGTCGTAACCGTACTTTTCTTTTAAGAGCGGAATGCAGATGGAAGTATCGAGCCCACCTGAATATGCCATGACAATAGTCCCATTTCCCATATTGAAATACACCTTTTATCAGTTATTGCTGATTTATTGGGTTTCTTCCATCTTAAAACCAAAGGTGAAAAAATTTAGAGATGGCCGATATAATGACTTAATGGTTCGATAGTTACTTTTTCACGTTTAATAGCATCAATTGCTTCTGCAGCAGCTGATGCTGCCTGAAGAGTTGTAATATAAGGGATTCCATAATCAACTGCAACACGCATTATCTGGTAATGATCCTGCCGTGACTGTTTATCTGCAGGAGTGTTTATAATAAGCCGGATTTCTCCCCCTCGCATAAGATCAATAACATTTGGAGACCCTTCCTGCACTTTTCTGACAAGGTCTGCATGAATACCGGCATTATACAAGAATTCGACGGTTCCTTCAGTTCCATAGATCTTAAGACCGTGTCCTACTAGTTTTCGGGCTACTTCTATTGCTTCATTCTTCTGATCACTTCGGACTGAAAGAAACACCTTCCCTTCAACAGGGATTTCATTTTCTGCTGACAGACATGCTTTGTAATAAGCTCTGCCAAAATCATAATCAATTCCCATCACCTCGCCTGTGCTCTTCATCTCAGGGCCAAGAACCGTGTCAACCCCGGGAAGTTTATTAAAAGGCAGGAGCACTTCCTTGACTGCGACATGATCGATTTTACACTCTTTATAGCCCAGTTCAGATATCGTCTTACCCATCATCACTTTGGCAGCAATCTTTGCAAGTGGTATCCCTGTCGCTTTTGAGACAAAAGGAACAGTCCTTGAGGCACGCGGGTTCGCTTCGAGGATATATACTATATCTTCTTTAACTGCGAACTGGATATTTACAAGTCCCACTACGTTAAGCGCAAGTGCCAATCTACGTGTATAATCATAGACTCGGTCAAGTATGGAGGCAGATAGAGACTGTGTGGGTATTACACATGCAGAATCACCACTGTGAACTCCTGCTTCCTCTATATGCTCCATAACTCCACCGATGAAGACTTCAGTTCCGTCAGATACACAATCCACATCAAGTTCAATTGCGTTCTGAAGGAATGAATCGATAAGAACCGGGTGGTGCTTACTTACCTTCACCGCTTCCTTCATGTAACTATCAAGTTCCGTTGCATCATGGACAATCTCCATTGCCCTACCGCCAAGGACATATGAGGGGCGGACAAGAATCGGATAACCGATCCGTTCTGCTTTTTCACGTGCTTCTTCAATTGAATATGCAGAAGTGTTAGGGGGGCTTGGGATCTCTAATGAATCAAGAAGTATACTAAACCTGTCCCGGTTCTCAGCAATATCCATTGAATCTGGACTAGTACCAAGAATTTTTGTTTTAAGATTCCGAATTTTGAATTCATTATGAAGTGGAACAGCTAAATTAACCGCGTTTTGACCCCCAAACTGGACCATAACACCATGATAATTATCCTTTAGAATGATGTTCATCACATCTTCAAGTTGCATAGGTTCAAAAAATAACCTGTCAGATGTATCATAATCGGTTGATACTGTTTCAGGGTTATTATTTACGATATGTACCTCAATTCCGTCATCCCTGAGAGCCTGGACTGCGTGGACAGTGCAGTAATCAAACTCGATTCCCTGCCCGATTCTAATTGGACCTGAACCAAGAATCAGGACCTTTAAACGGTCGCTTCTCTCAATTTCACAGCTTTTTTCATCAGTTGAATAAAAATAAGGAGTTTTTGCCGGAAATTCAGCTGCGCATGTATCTACCATCTTGAAGGCAAGTGGTTTAACAATTTTCTCGATCTCTTCAGATGATAGACCACATTTTTCCTTTATTTCAGTGATAGAGAACCCGCAATTCCTAGCTTCCTTGATTATTTCAAAGTCGTTTGTCCCTTTTAATGCAGTTTCAATTTTTACAATTTTTTGGATCTTTTCAAGGAAAAAGGAATTGATTTTAGTCAGTTCTTCTATCTCTTTTAGTGATAAACCTGCACGAAATGCATCAAAAAGACACTGGAACCTTTCATCAGTCGGCCTTGAAAGGATCATCCTTATCTCAACAATACTCGTATGAGGATCAAAATCAATATCAAGGGACCTCAAAGCTTTTTTGAACCCTTCTTCAACAGTCCTTCCGATTGCCATCACTTCGCCAGTGCTCTTCATTGCAGTAGTGAGAGTCCTGTCGGCAGTTTTGAACTTGTCAAATGGCCATCTTGGAACTTTTACGACCACATAATCGATGGCCGGCTCAAACGATGCAGGAGTGCACCCTGTTACCCCATTTGTTATCTCATCAAGTCTAAGGCCTATCGCTATCTTTGCCGCTACCTTTGCAATTGGATAACCAGTTGCTTTCGATGCTAGAGCTGATGAACGTGACACTCTGGGATTTACCTCGATAACCCGGTATTCACGGTCTTTATTAAAGGCAAACTGGACATTACACCCACCCTGAACATCAAGGGCCCTGATAATTTTTATTGCAGCACATCTTAGTGACTGGTATTCGTCATCACGGAGGGTAAGAATAGGGGCAACAACAACACTTTCGCCGGTATGTATTCCCATAGGGTCAACATTTTCCATTCCGCAGACAATGATACAGTTATCTGCTGAATCACGCATAACTTCAAACTCAACTTCTTTCCAGCCTGCGACACTCTCTTCTATGAGAACCTGATGAATCCGTGACTTTGCAAGACCAAGTTCAACAATCCTCCTCGCTTCATACGGGTCGTGTGCAATCCCACCACCACTGCCACCAAGAGTATACGCAGGCCTTATAATTACCGGGAGCCCTATCTGGTCAAGGGCTGTATCAAGATTTCTGATCTCTTCAAGGATGAAACTCTTTGGGACTGGTTCTCCTATCTTTTTCATGAGTTCCCGGAATTTTTCCCTATCTTCACCCTGATATATAGCTTCAAGAGGGGTCCCAAGAATCTGTATCCCTTCCAGGGCACCCATTTCAGCAAGTTCGGCAGTGAGGTTCAGGGCGGTCTGACCTCCCATCCCTGAAAGAATTCCATCTGGCTTTTCTTTAAGAATGATCTTAGCGATTATAGATGCTTTCAATGGCTCAATATATATTTCGTCAGCCATTCCAGGGTCAGTCTGTATTGTTGCAGGATTAGAATTGACTAGTACGACCTTTATTCCTTCTTCACGAAGTGCTCTGCAGGCCTGAGACCCTGAAAAATCAAACTCTGCTGCCTGGCCTATCTGAATGGGACCTGATCCAATGAGTAGTACTTTTTTTATTCCAGGGAGGACCGGCATTAAGATATCCTCCTGTAAAGGGAATCAAAGAATGGTTTTTCAGTATCGCGGGGGCCTCCATGTGCTTCAGGATGAAACTGAACACATGTAACATCAAGGTCTCTATCTATGAATCCTTCAAGAGTCCCGTCATTCAGGTTTGTATATAACGGAGAACACCCCTCAGGAAGACTCTCAAAATCAACTGCAAATCCATGATTCTGTGTTGTTATTGCAACCTTCCCTTCCATGTTTCTTACAGGTTGATTTGTTCCTCTGTGACCAAATTTCATCTTATAGGTTTTTCCCCCTAGAGCAAGGGCACATATCTGATGACCCATGCATATTCCAAATACCGGTAACTCTCCAATTAAAGATTTAACACACGATATCGCATCTTTAGCAAGCACCGGGTCTCCAGGGCCGTTACTTACAAAGAGTGCATCCGGCTTTATCTCAAGAATCTCATCAGGAATAACGTTGTAAGGGAAAATCCAAATGTCACTTCCACGGGAATGAAGACTTTTTACCATATTTTTCTTTGTTCCAAGGTCAATTAAGGCTATTTTCTTCCCAGGACCTCTGACTCGGTATGGATCTTTAGTAGATACAGCCGGGATAAGGTCTTCATCTGTGATTAATGGAGCTTTTTTTGCTATTTGCACCGCATATTCGGGGTCATCGCATCCGGTTACGAGAGCTGCCCTGACTGTTCCATGTTCACGAATCTTGATCGTCAGTTTTCTTGTATCAATTCCACTCAGTCCAATGAGTCCGTTTTCTTCAAAATAATCAGGAATAGACTGGAGTGTTGCAGGTTTCCTGCAAACCTCCCTAACTACGCATCCCCTGGCCCACACGTGGGGGTGCTGAAAATTTTTTAAATCTACTCCATAATTACCAATTAATGGAAATGTAAACATCAAAATCTGACCATTATAACTCGGGTCAGTGAGTGCTTCCATATATCCTGTCATCTGGGTCGAAAATACGAGTTCTCCAGCACATTGCCCTTCCACTCCGAAACCTTCACCAGTCTCGTATTCCCCATCCGCAAGACCCAGAACTGCCTTCATTTCGTGTCCATATTTATTATCTCTCTGCACATATTAACCTCATGAGAAGAGAGAGAGTCAGGTAGCTTGCAAATTCTCTTTTTTTCTTAGATGAGTAAGAATTAAAAAGTCTTTTAATGATGAAATATAATTGGTGATTTCAATGGGAACAAAAGGAAAAATGATAGTCGGGTTAGATGTTGAAAAACTTATTTTAACTTTAAACAAGGCATATTCGGATGAATGGCTAGCGCATTATCAGTACTGGATAGGATCTCTCGTTGTAAAGGGGCCTAATAAAGAAGCTGCCATAGCCGAGCTTATCCAGCATGCAAACGAAGAACTGCTGCATGCTACCTCACTCGCCACCCGTATCATTCAATTGGGTGGAACACCCATAACAAAACCAGAAGACTGGTATAAATTTTCAAATTGTGGTTACGAGGCTCCGGATGATCCATATGTTATTACAATCCTTGATCAGAATATCAAAGGGGAGCAATGTGCAATAGTGACATATAACAGGCTTCTTGAGGAAATAAAAGACAAGGACCCTGTAACATACAATATAATCCTTACAATCCTTACGCAGGAAGTTGAACATGAAGAAGACCTTGAAGCTTTGAAGGAAGATATCACAATGATGATGGAGCGCTCATGAATGTGCGCTCATAAAGTTACTCTCTTTTTTTACAGCGAAAACCTTCAGATAACAACAATTTCCATGTTTTTTCATTGTTTAATGCAATAATTTAAAATGATTCTTCCTCTCAATAGAAAAGATATGCTTGTTCCAGCGAGAATCTTCTTCACAAAAGGTGTGGGTATACATAAAGATAAGCTTGCTTCATTTGAACTGGCACTGAGGAAGGCTGGAATTGAGAAATTTAACCTGGTTTATGTCTCAAGTATTTTTCCTCCCTACTGCATACCTGTTTTAAAGGAAGAAGGAGTTGGCCTCCTATCAGCAGGTCAGATTGTATATTGTGTTATGGCAAAAAATGACACACAGGAACCCAGACGTTTGATCTCAGCAGCTATTGGTCTTGCAAGACCCAAAGATACGCATGAATATGGATATCTCTCTGAGCATCATGCATTCGGTGAAACAGAAGAAGTATCAGGTGAATATGCAGAAGACCTTGCTGCAACAATGCTAGCCACAACTTTGGGAATTGAATTTGATCCCAATCAGGCCTGGCAGGAGAGGGAACAGATCTACAAAGCGAGTGGGAAAATTATTGAGACCACGCAGGTCTGTCAGTCAGCTGAAGGAGATATGAATGGATTCTGGACTACAGTAATTGCAGCTGCTGTATTCATACCATAAACTTAAAAATAAAAAAGCGATATTAAAAATATAAGTCAGATCTCTATTGTGCTACCATTTGCCCTTTTCACAACTAATTTTCCATTATTAAGCGGATAGTACGTAACCGTCCTTCCAACCTCCCCTCCCAGGTCCTCTGATTTGATGGGTATACTTTCCTTTTTTAGTACCTCTTTTAGAACCTCGGCATTCCGCTGACCTATATTCAGGTTACCTGAAAAATTTTTGAACATTGCAGCCCCACCTGCAAGTTTTGCAATAAGTGAGGTCTTTTTACTCCCTTTAATCCTAAGCTCTTCAAGCATCACTTTAACTGCAGTATCTGCATATTTTCCGGGTCTTTCCAATTTCCCATTCGAATTTGGAAGCATGACATGGGCAAAAGAACCAATCTTACGGTCAGGGTCATGAAGAATGATTCCTATGCACGAACCAAGGCCTATCGATGACATAACATTGGTTCCAGTATGATACTCACCAATACCGATAATTACAACTCCGGAATCCAACTCACCATTCATTGAGTGTGTCCTTTAGCTTGGTTTCATAAGGTCTTCGAGCATCGTCACAAGCTGCCCCAACATAGGATGATTTGGGAGGAGGAGGATATTGCAGTCAATTTCGTGCTCTGAACTTAATAGTTCTGTTTTAAAAAGAACAACTTCATCAATATCCTCTTCACCAGCATTAGATGCGATAATTGTTTCGACAGCAGCAATTGGAATATCAATTGTAAGCTGTGGAGGTGATGGAAGCATTATAATGTTTAATAAAGTTGCCACTGCATCCAGGAATGCCGACATCATAATGTTTCCGATTTCAAGAAGTGCACTCTGATCCATTTCAGTTATTTCGCGTTCGTTATCAGAAAGTCCCAGCATTACATTTGTAAGTCTGAATATCGAGTTTTTAGGTACATGAAGGACTAAGTACCCACCATTTTTAACCTGGCCGCTTATCTGGAAAAGTACAATTGCAGCTAATGTATTGTCAAGATGATTGTGAAGATCCTTAATATCAACAATATTAATTTCTGGTACTGTTATAGAGATGTTTGTCCCAAGCATGGTTGATAATGTTGTTGCTGCATGCGAAGCTCCAATATTTCCTAATTCTCTCAATGCATCAATCTGAACTGGACCTAAAGATACCATTTGATTTACTTCCTTTTGAGCTGTTGTTCCAATCTTCTCAATATTTGCTTTTTGGTGCTTCTTTCCCTGTGTCTTTATTATTGAATGAACATCAAGGACAGGTACAACTTCGCCGTCGCCTGGTATAGTAACACCTGACACTCCTTTACATATACCGATAAATTTAGAGAGTGGTTTTATTACGACTTCCTGTTGCCCCTCAATTAAGTCTGCAACAATAACACCTTTATCATTCTGGTCATGTAGAACGATAAGAACTTCACTATCCACACAATGTCCAAACATATCATCCATCCTGTGCAGGGGAAGCACTTCGTCTCTTAATACAATTGCTTCGCTGTCAATGACCCGGTGGATGTTGTTTGCTACAAGACTTGCGACTTCAACAATATTATTCACAGGAATTGCAGCCCTTTTCCCATTGAACCTGACCATCATGACATTTACTATAGCCATTGTTGGAGGCAGTAATAGTTCAAACCGGGTTCCGGATCCAATATCGGTATCAATCTTTATCTGCCCCTTTAGTGATTCAATTGCGGTCCTTACTACATCAAGACCTACACCACGGCCGCTGACATCTGTTATCTTTTCCGCGGTACTGAATCCGGGAAGAAAAAGGAGGTCGATAATTGCTTCTTTTGGCTGCTCATGTGCTAATTCAGAACTTATAAGACCACGTTCCACTGCTTTGTTCCTGACTCTCTCTATATTTATCCCTGCACCATCGTCTTCAATGATAATTACAACATTATCTCTATCCCGTTCAGCTGACAATTTTAAATGCCCTTTTCTGGGTTTTCCTCTTCTCTCCCTCTCTTCCGGGATCTCTATCCCATGATCAATTGCGTTACGGATAAGGTGGAGCAGGGGGTCATTAAGTCCATCCATAACACTTCTGTCGAGTTCTGTCTCTCCTCCTTCAACCGTAAATTCTATCTCTTTTCCTTGTTTATGGGCCAAATCACGGACTGTTCTGGGAAAACGGCTAAAAATCTGGTTGAGTGGTATCATCCTGATATTCATCATCAGGTTCTGAAGTTCAGACACTGAGCGGCCGACCATTGATAGTGTCTCGTCCATCTCTTTTATCTTATGTTTTCGCGCAATCTGAGTCAATCGTCCTCTGTTGATGACGAGGTCCTCAATGAGATTCATCATTTGGTCCAGCCGGTTAATATCCACCCTGATGTTTCTTACTTCTCTTAATTTTTCCTGCCTGTCCTGAGGTTTTTTTAATATTTCAGACTCTTCTATTTTCTTTTCAGCTTTTCCAAAATACTGATTATCTATTTTAACTGGCAGGATATTCTGACTCGCCAACGCTTCATTAGGGGTCATAACTGTTACTATAGAGACGTCAGTACCTTTCAAAACCGTTATTAATGAATCAGGGTCAGAATCACTTGCTATTTCAAGATCAATTGTTCCCAAAAATAAACCGTCTTCAATAACCGCCTGTTCGGGATTAATAGAGATAATTTGACCGAAATCGTTGAGATTCTGGAGTATTAGCATACCTCTCAGGTTTTTATTGTCACATTCACTTGAAAGCTCGATATGAACAATATATCTCTCCTTTCCTTCGACAACAATTGATTCATTATTATTAATATTGTTTTCACTATCTTTGGTAATCGGTATATCCACAACTGATAATATTTCAGATACTGGCTTAACTGAATCGGGGGAAATCTCTACATGGCCCAGCCAATCCTGAAGTGACTGGACATGATAATCAAGATCAAGGTCAAGTCCTTTTTCGCCTGATTCAATATCATCAATCATATGTTCAATGGCATCGGTAGTTTCAAGCAGGACATCCATTAGTGACTGGTTGACAAACAGCTCGCCGTTCCGTATAAGTGAGAATACATCTTCCATTGTATGGCAGAGACGTTCCATGTCCTTGTACTCCATTGATGCGGACATTCCCTTGAGAGAATGAGCTGAACGGAATATTTCGGCTATTGCGTTTTGATCAGGACCATTCTCCAGTATAAGGAGATTCTTGACGACATTCTCATGGTACTCCCTGGCTTCTGCAACGTACAATGTACGATACTGGTCCAAATCCGACATATTACCTCGACATTCCTGCTATCAGTTCAGAAATTTCTTTTGGTATTAAACGTAATGGCAAAACTTTGTCTACGGCATTTCGTTCAAGTGCTGAGCGGGGCATCCCGTATACAAGGCAATCTTCTTCTCTGCAGACCATAGTTTTTCCACCGGTCCCTTTTATCACTTCAGTCCCCTCTCCACCATCACTGCCCATACCACTAAGAAGAACTGAAACAATATTCTCTTTATATACATGAGCAGCTGAAGTAAATGTTTTATCGACAGCGGGTCTGACGTTATGAACAGGTGGCGATTTTGTATGCACAATTTTTCCACCAGTCTTACCGAATGCGTTGATAAATCCTGAAATAACTGTATGAAATCCAGCTTTAGAGATGAAGACATGACCTTTAAATAAAATGTCACCATTTTCAGTTTCCTTAACCGGTAATGGGGAGAGTCTATTGAGCCGGTTTGCAAGAGCTGCCGTGAACCCTCCTTCTGGCATATGCTGGGTAATGACAACTGAAGCATCCAGGGTTGATGGAAGGTTTGAGAGAAGAACATCCAGCATGGGCGGACCACCGGCAGATGACCCCACAACAACACATCGGGTAGCTATATCACCCACATTTGCCTCTGGTGCCCTTTGAATGTACTTTATCGATATGAGGTTTCTTATTCGTTCAATAAGTTCACGTTCAATTCCACGGACTGTATTAATCCCCTTGGGTTTAAGCATGAAATCGTCTGCACCAAGTTCTATTGCTGTTTTTGTTGCGAGAGCATCTTTCGAAGTAAGAGATGAGAGCATTAAGGTTTTTGGAAATTTTCTTACTGTTTTTCTCTGTCTTAACACTTCGAGTCCATCCATTCTTGGCATCTCGATATCAAGCGTCATTACATCTGGATTAGTGCTTTCAATCATTCTTAAAGCTTCAATCCCATCCGAAGCTACTCCTATAACTTCAAAGTCCGGTTCTTTTGATAGCATATCCTCTACAATCGTCCTCATAAAGCGAGAATCATCAACAATGAGAACACGAATCATTATCAGGAACCGAGCACATTGTTTAGTTCTTCTATCACTTTTGGTGCCTGAAATGGCTTTACGATATATCCTTTAGCCCCACTTTTTATGGCAAGTTTGACCATCTGCTCCTGACCTACAGCAGTACACATAACAATTTTTGCATTCGGATCAAAAGCACGAATAGATTTAAGTGCTTCAATACCATTCATTTTTGGCATAACTACATCCATTGTAACGAGGTCGGGTTTTAATTCCTTATACTTCTCAACACCTTCATCCCCATCACCTGCCTCACCAACAATATCATGCCCTCCGGAGAAGATAATATTTTTCAAGAGTGTTCGCATAAAAAGGGTGTCATCTACAATTAGTATTCTCCCCATACTTATCAGATGTATTTTTGGTGGGTGATTATATCTACTTAGTGGTTCAAATTCAGTTTATTGTCCTATTCAGATTTTATTGAGTAGGCGGTTTTACAGCCTCTGAAATATAACGCACTCCTTTTGGAGTCAATTGGACCTCACGCCTCTTTAGGACAACATCTATCATCCCAAGCGAAAGTAATTTGTCATAGATATCTTCAATCTCTTTTGGAGTTAAATTCAGCATATTCTCAATTGCCTTCGTATCCATTCCACTGTATACGAGCATTGAAACCTGAGACCCTACACTATCAAGCTCATCACCTTTCATATCGTACGTTTTTGTAGCGTCACGTAGAAAATTGAAAAGAACCTGGAGTGTTGACATCGGACAGAGGACAAAAGAAGTAACCACGTCCTGGTTTTCGAGATGTTCTATCTTAATGACATCTAATCTTTTATTCTGGACTTCGCGTTTTGTTATTTCAATTGCAGTGACTTCCGGAAGTGGAACACATACCTGCTTTGTCTGACTTACAAACCATATCCCTGTCTTTACTACTGCAATCGCGCCTTTTTCCCAGATGGCATCTGTGACAAGAACCCCTCCACGGATTGCTGGAGACATAAAATAAGCTTTAATTCGATAAGCACCGCAGTTTATAATTATTTTTCTCTTTAAATAGAGAATTATTTTCTCAACAGATGCTATCCTGTATGTTGCTTCTGGAGTCCCTTTGACCGTCAGAAATAGAGTTGTCTTCTTTTCAGACAGATCAATTATGGATTTGTATGGGATTTCGAGATTGAAAGGTTCTGAAAATTTTATCCGGTCTTCTATTGCTTCGATTTTTGTGTTAATCCACTGATCTCCATCCTGAACTTTTACCGGAACTTCTGGCATAACTAATTACCACTTAATTTGGAAGAGCATAGCATTAACGCTTTCTCCGTTTCTTTCTTGGTCCGGAAAATGTTCCAAGGACCTCCTTTAATTCGTTTTCGATCTCATCCGCATTTACTTTTACGTCCTTAAGGTCCCTTAAAAGCATATTTTTGTCGTCTTTCTTCTCGATTGATATGTCAGCTTTCAGGGCTGCCATCAGGTCGTCGTCTCCACCACCTCCACCACCAAATGAGAACTGGTCCTGTTCCTGAGCTACTGGGGAATCATCATCGAATCCTCCTCCTCCTTCTCCTTCTCCAGCAATTCCCATCATTCCCTGAGTCCTTTCTGTTGATTCAAATGATGACTGCTCAGCATCAAGGTCAACATTATCAAGGTCTTCATCACTGATGCTCGAGAGACCGGGTTCACCCGATTTACCATCTTCAAGCTCATCCGCATATGTCATGAGAATGTCAGTTACTTCTATATTTGAGTCTTCTTCGTCGATTTGCGGTGTTACCCTTCCAGTATCTGATGCAATATCAAGTTGTTCCATCTTATTATCTTCATCTGTATCATCAATTCCTGACTTTGAATCCTTCTTATCAATTTCTGGATTTATATCATCAAGCATTCCCATATCGTCATCCAGATCAAGATTTGCAAGGAGCTCCTCATCAATCTCCTCGCCTTTGTCAGTCATAGAGGGAATTTCAAGGTCAGGACCGCTTTCCCTTGATAATCCTGATGTCACCGGAGTACTTTCCCTATCTATGTTTTCAGGTTGTCTGTTTTGGGAAATATCAGTTGGTTGGGCAGGAGATCGCACTGTTTTGGCTTTTTCCGGTTTTTCCCGGGTTTTTTTCATATCTCTGAAAAAAGCTGAGATCCCCTCCTTCATAAGACTAAAAGTGCCTTTGCCAGAGATTTTTGGGACTGATGGGCCCGTTCCTGAAACTGAAGTGGTCTCTCTCCCTTTTCTTTTTAACGAAAATTTCGGAAGACTCAACCTTTTTTTCTTATTCCCGTTATCAGTCTGTGCAGCATACGATGCCTTTGCTCTTTTCTCTTCCTCCAGTCTTGACTTGTTTATCCTCTTTTTCTCCCTTCTCTCGAAACGCCATTTTCTCAAATCTTCCCTTATCTCATGTATAGAGATTGTTCCGCTTACAAAGAGCATTACAATTACAAAAAAAAGAAAAATGAGGAGAATAGTAAGGAGTGAGAGGTTAAAAAAGACAAATATTGTGCCCCAGATGGTAATTGTAAAAAACAATAGTACCCTGCGACTACTCCCCTTCATATCATATCCCCACGAATTTTGGGATTATAAACATAAGACCGATAATATAAGGAGCCAGTATATAATTGATACCAGAAACAATGCAGAGCAAACTCCCAAAAAAGTATATCATATATCTGTTTCCTCCCATCACTATCTTTCCTGATATTGAATTTGATATTGTGATGATTGAAATAATGATTGTTACATACAATGATACATCTGCTTCAGGAAAGTGAGCAAACATCTGCATTGAACCTCCCAAAACGCCCCCTACTGATCCTGTATCAGAAAGTCCTGCAGAGTTACTACCTAATGATGCATAAACACCCGAAACTGCTGCTGACATATTGAGCAGGATATGATAAAGAGCAAGAAAAATTCCTACCATCATGGCATGCATCGGTACAAGAAGGACCAGAAAACCTGCTGAAAGTGTTGCCCTCTTTTCACGAAGGAGGACCTGATCAAGCATAGACGTACTTACAATATCTCCTACTATGTCAGGTGCGCCACCCAGTTCACAGGAATCACGAAAGATATTGAGATATTTGTAAATAAGGTTACTTCCACTTTCACGCACAAACCGTTCCCATGTTTTATCTTCAGAAAGGCCTAGATTTAATTTTGAATATACTCCGTCAATTAATGGCTGAAGAGCAATTAATGATTTCTTGTCCAGTTCAATAAGTGCATTCCCGATAGTTATTCCTTTCCCGCCCATTACGGACCCGAGTCCCCTTATAAAAGTAGAAAAATCTGTATCACGGGCTATGATGTTGCTGTCATCCTTGTATCCAATAACACCAAGTGGGAAGAACATAAGTCCGATAAAAAGGAGTATAAGACCAAAATTTCCCTGAAGAACAAATAGAATGATTGTTATAATAACTGTGACCGGGACAATCCTTATTTCCATTCTTCCAATCATGTCCTGTTCAACAGAACCGCCCATTGAAAGATTATGTGTCTTCATATCTCCTGGAACGGCCCGGTACATTGCAACTATCCCGCCGATTGAAATTGTTAGAATGATGAGATATGACATCCTTAATGTTCCCTGCACGTCTCCAGGTGTAAAAAGAGCAACAGAGACCATGATAATGATGCCAATGAGAGCACCGGAAAAAAGCATTGCAATGTACGCATCACTCCATTTCTTCAGTAGTTCAAGGCCCTGCTCATAATCATTTCTATAGATACTCCGGATTGTGACGAGTTCACGCCTGAGAAACTCATCATCAGGCACACCTGATTCCATTGAATTGGCATACCGGTTCATGAAACTCTGGAGCATCTCGTGCTTGACTTTCTCTGCAACAGACGTAAGTGCCTGTACATAACTGTAATTCCACTTTTTTACAAAATTTTCTACTTTTCCAATATATCTTGCAGGTGCATACTCTCTCCTCTCAGCAGTAAAAGAAAATATTTCTGGTCTTGATGCCTGAGAGGTCGTTATAGAAGCCATATATGTTGACATGAAAAGGAGGTCGGCTGCCATATACTTGCTCTCCCACAAACGATTTTTCAGAGATGCTATTGTGTCTTCAAATGGAATTTTTCCTTTATTTGAAGCCCTTATCCTGTTAAATAGTGATTCAAGCATCGACCGTCTTCTCAACCAGAAATGTCCATCTCAAGTAGCCCCTGGCGCTTGATCTTTGTCATCATAAGGAAGAGTTCATAGAAATCTGTATAACCTGCCTTATGAAGCCGTTCAAGGATACGTGCTCTTTTTTCAACTTCCTGATAAATCATAGCCTTTTTGTGTTCAGGGATACCAAGCATTGTTGCAATTTTACTCTCAAGTAAAAAACTTGATCCCTTCCCAACGAATTCAAAGGTATCAGTAATCGGGTCCCATTGAAAGATAGTGACGAATGAGAAACCGCCAGTTTCGGAACTATATCCGACCAGTTCATTAATATTCAGGATCCGACGGACAGTTTCACCAGAAGGTCGTTTCACAGCACTTTGAATGACGACAAGATTAAGGTTATCTACATATGTTTTAGGAATATTAATAGGGTCTCCACAGAGTCGCTGGATGAGTTTCTCGACACTGGCTGCGTGGAAAGTACTCATTACAGGGTGGCCTGTCTGCATCGCACCAAAGGCCACAGATCCTTCAACTCCACGTATCTCTCCTACCATAATCATATTGGGACGCTGACGGAGTGCAGCTTTAAGGAGGTCGAACATAGTGACATCTGAACCTTCCCCTTCCCCTTTTCCCTTTCCCTTTGCGACCTCCTGGGTCCAGTTCCGGTGAGGGATATTCAGTTCAGGAGTGTCTTCTATTGTCACAATTTTTGCTTCCGGGGGGATGAAAGTTGTCATTGCATTAACGCTTGTTGTCTTCCCACTCGCTGTTTCACCACTCATAAATAGAGAGAGCCCGTTTTCAATACAAATCCAGAGATATCCTGCCATCATATAATCCATTGTCTTGAATTCAATTAGTTTTAGGATTGAGATGGGGTCATCCATAGCTTTACGGATGGTAAAGTTACTTCCTTTCCGGCTGATATCAGTACCATATACTATGTTAATACGTGAACCATCAGGAAGTGTTGCATCTACAATAGGATTACGATAGGTGATAGGTCTTCGAATCCTTTCTGCAAGTTTAATTACAAAAAGGTCCAGTTCCGCAGTCTCGTGAAAACCAATAACTGATTTGAGACCTTTGAAGATCTTATGTTCAATAAAGATAGGTCCAACGCCATCACAGGTAATATCCTCAATGTATCTGTCCCCAATAAAAGGTTTTAAGATGCCGATTTCAATTTTATCCCTGACCATCAGGTATTCAAGAGCCTTGTATTCCTGAGATGTCATTATTATCCTTCCATCAGCAAGGTGGGGTGTATCTAAAAAGTCCTTTTCAAACCGGCTTATTGAATTTTTCCCTATATCCTTCTGGAGAAAGTTCATCATTTTATTTTTAATACCAGAGTCTTTCTGACTCACCAGGGAGAGATCTGGCGTCGGGTCGTCACTGTTATGGATATAGATAATTCTTGAGAGTAGATTCTTCAGTACTTCTATTCGCTCATCCTCAGTTATAGGGTCTTTTTCGAGTGCATCCAGAAGATCGATAAGACGGTGCTCAACCGGAGGCATAAAGTTTTTTACACTGTGTAGAAACGAGGGTTCGATTGGGATGTAATAATTCCTCACATCGTTTGGATCATTAAAAATATGGACAAAAACATCATGGCCCGCAGGATAGATGAGATTTGGTTCTTTGACCGACTTCAGATCACGTTTCAGTTCTTCAAAAAAAAGCGGTATACCGAATTCATCAACCGGAAAAAAATGAAGGTACTCAAGAAGATGAGGACTGTTCTTTACATATTCTTTCGCGTTTGATGGAAGCATCCTGTAGAGTGCACAGGATTCGACGTTATTATAGCAGTCATTTCCCTCCTCGTTCTTTGACTCCTTAAATGGTAGGTCAAGTGCGAGTGATAGAGATGTTGTTCCCATCTTATACCTTAGCTGTCGATATTGGAATAATCTTCATACCATAACCCGGGTGGACCTCGAAAGAGACTAGATTCCCGGTTGTTTTCCTGGCACCTCTCACTTTCACTACTTCCATTACCATAACATACTTGTCACCCATAAGAGATTTCTTCATGTGAAGGTGTGCATCGCATATCGACCTGATACGAACTAAGGTCTCTTCTGCAAAGGCATATGTATGCAGGGTGATGAGAATTGTCTTTCCATTATCACATATGTTTTTACAATTAGTCAGGAATGTCAGGATTGTTTCCTGTGACGTATACTCAGTAACCATTGTGAGTGAATCAACTATTGCAACCATTGCCCGACTCGTTTTTATATGTCCTACAATACGACTGAGTACTCCGTCCATTTCTGCTGGAGTCCATGTAAAATCCTTCAGATGTAATGGAAACAGCCTTATATATCCCCACGCATAAAAGTCCGAGATATCAAGACTCATTGAATTCATCTGGGAAAGAAAACTCTTTCCTGTCATCTCAGTTGAGAATAGATCGACATTCAGGCCCTGACGCATCGCCCCCCAAACTATTTGTTGAGTAAGGACACTCTTACCAGTATCGTTTTCACCTTCAATAAGTGTCAGTGATCCCAGAGGTAACCCGTCTGCTATCTTTTTATCAATCTCATTATTGCCTGTAGAGAGGATATTTTTATCCTCAGTATTCATGAGGCCACTTAAACCTGCCATTATTACCTACCCCTCAAGTATGTTTATTGAAATACTTATTAATCCGTATATTCCTGTCAAAGGTATTTAAAGATATAACAGTCTGCAAAAAAGATTAGATAAGTCGCTTAGACGCGGCAATTCCATTTTCTGTAACAACTTTGACATTTGTCGGACTAGTACCAGTTCTGACAGACATATTAAGATACATGCCTTCCTCAACATGATTTCCTGTGAGAAATTTTACTATTCCTGATTTATCAAGGTAATAAAGGTCACCTCGGCTCCAGTGATCGGTTGTTGATAAATCCTGCAAATAAGTATACAATTTGGGTTGAGTTGAAGAATCGTAAAGATAGAGGTCAAGATAAGTAAGGTTATTAATCGGTTCATTACCTGAATTTTCAATTGTGACCGTAAATATCCCCCCCTCATAAGATGTCGAATTTATTCGGATTGATGTATGAATGAGTTTTACCTCCCTGTCTGTGATATCTTTCTGTGCTGCGACAACAACCTCGTTTACCTTTAAGACTCCTGCAACAAGGACATATCCTGCAATGATGAGCAGTATCACTGCAAATACAGTAGCAATAAGTGTAGCTCCCGCCATTTCTTTAACTCCTTATACAGCATCAAATTTTTCAGAACGCCTCACGCCATTAGGGAGAGCGAAGGATACATACATCTCATTTCCTCCTGACCAGACCTTTCCTGCTGAACTTTGCACATTAATCGCAAGAGTTTCTCCTGGATCCCATTTTTCACCCACTGATTCATTCGTCCAGGTTCCTGCAGCAAGGGCACCAGAATAGATAAGCATTTCAAAATCATCGCTCTTTCCAAAAAATACACTCGTGCCTGCAATCTCTGATGCAGATATTCTCGTGGACCCTGTATTTTTTATCCATATCTGTCCTGTTTTATCGCTAGACCTTGCAAATGTATTGATAATAGAGAGATCAGTACGTAAACGTGAATCCTGTTTATCTGAAACTGCTCCAAAGGTCTGACTCATACCAAATATCACTGGAAGAATAGTTGCGATTAGAATACTCGCAGAAGTAACTGCTGCAATCATGAACAAAGCCGATGTAATTGTTTCGCTTGACATTTTTTCCTCACTCCCTAAATATTCCAATTAATTTACATTTGCACGGTGTTCCATTACATTACCATATTCCAATGTTACGTTTCGTTCTTTCTCACGTTCCGGACTTCGGATATCCATCAGTATCTCAACCATGTCCCGGTCAAGAGTGCCATCTTTCGGATTGATTATACCGTTTAGATTGTACAATTCACCAACAAACTCTTCAGCGGATATTTCCAGCGTTGCATGAATGGCTGGTGGAATCAACTTTGCTATATCACGGATCATGAGAATTGTTTCTTCATTTAAATACCCCATTGTCTGATATGATTCGACCATCAATTCAAAGCGTTCATGCCCGTAACGGCTGATATTTTTCCCGGCCCATTCAAAGATTCCATATACATTCTGGAGTTTCATCCGCCTCGATTGAGGCGGGTATGACGGAGTATATCCTTCAGAAGGATAATCTTCTCCCTGTTGTCTGGGCTGCGGCATTGACGCGAGTTGAGCTTTGAGCAGTGAGACAAGGTCGCTGTCGTCCTCTTTTGATGAGGCAGATCCCGGTACTTTTGTTGTTGCCTCTTCATCCGCTTCAACTATCCCCCCTTCTTCTGTTTCATCATCGTCACCAAGTTCTTCCCCAAGGACCTGTGACGCGAGAGACTCTTTATCCTGATTTGTCTTCCAGACTGCAATATTGAATGGGTTCTCAAGGTCATTCATCCTTTCCCGGATGTCAATTAAGAGCCGTTTGATGGACGTCTTCAGTAGCTCGACCTCATCCGCCATTTTAAGGAGTTTCACCTCTGGATCGTCAGCGGAAGCGGTTGAAATGATGTGGTCGACCTGAGCCTGATTGACCGCCATATGTAGATTCTTATCTCTCTTTCAGGTATTATATCTTATGGGTATGCACAGAGCGACGGACAAATTAGAAAAAAAAGAGGATTTGAAGTTTTTTAGCTCTCTATACCTGTAGAATTTTGCAACATTTTCTGTTTGGTATCATTTATTACCTTTTCAAGCCTTGATTTTTCAATGTCTAGATTATTTACCTTCTCTGTATATTGAGATATTTCCTTTTCAAGCGAATCAAAAGTACTATTATCCGGTTTATCTTTGAGCCATTCATTTGACGCATTGATGAGGATTAGTGTTATTGAATCAAGGTTGTCATTCTGTTCCTTTACTATTGCCAGATAGTCCCCTTCACCAGTTGAATTGACATAATTTGTAGCATTTTCATAATAATTATGAGCTTTTTGTAATGAGGTCTCAGCGTTATAAAATGAATTTCTTGAATCAGTAAATAATTTTTTCCTTGTTACAGGATCATTCTCATTTTTTGCCTTGTTATAATACATTGTTCCATTAAAAAAATCTGCATTAAAACGATTGGTAGCATTATTAGCATGCATCATATTAAAGTAAAAAAAAACATCCTTGCCTAAGGTTAGATTTTGAGCAGGTTCGTCTTTCTTCACTAGGTTAGTATTGTTATTTGTACATCCTGAAATTATTATACATCCCAATATTAGCAGAGGTATTATTATTCTGATAACTTTCATAAAAAGAGATCAACTTAAAGGAACATTAAGTTTTTGTAAAAA